>JRHI01003122.1_pt1 | contig 10243 bp, 8 predicted proteins | sample 215371 | NCBI WGS metagenome assembly JRHI01 (sample SAMN02929681, study PRJNA255918) | sediment metagenome | biome: cave system; feature: Ice Cave; material: Sediment; isolation source: sediment from deep within a dark volcanic ice cave with no known source of... ... | reverse complement strand
CTGCCTGCGCTGCTCATCCGTTGCGGGGGGCAGCGGATCCTGCTCGACTGCGGCGAGGGCACCCAGCGACAGCTGGTCCGCTCGGTCGGCCTGGCCGACCTGACCGACATCTTTATCACCCACCTTCACGCCGACCACTGGCTCGGCTTGCCGGGGATGCTCAAGTCGTTTGACCTGCGCGACCGCGATCGGCCGCTCACCGTCCATGGCCCGCCCGGCCTGGCCGCGCTGATGGACGCGATGCGCCGCCAGGTTTACGGCCGCCTCAACTACGAGTTGACAATCCTCGAGCTCGCTCCGGGCGAGGCGGTCCGCCGTGACACGCTCGAGATCCACCCGTTCGCCGTCAGTCACCGCGGCACCGCGTATGGCTATGCGCTCGTCGAGGATGCCCGGCCGGGCCATCTCGACGCCGAACTCGCCGCCCGACTCGGCGTCCGGTCGGGTCCTGATTTCGGTCGCCTCCAGCGCGGCGAGACGGTTGGCGGAGTACGTTCCGCACAGGTCATGGGTCCCGGGCGGGAGGGCCGCAAGATCGTCGTTTCGGGCGACACAGGACCGTCGGAGACCCTCGCGGTGGTGGCGCACCGGGCCGACCTTCTCGTGCACGAGGCGACGTTCGGCGAGGACGAGCGCGAACGGGCGCGTCAGACCGGCCACAGCACGGCCCGACAGGCGGCCATCGTCGCTCGCGAGGCGGATGTCCGCCTCCTCGCCCTAACCCATCTCTCCTCGCGCTACGCCGGTCACGAGCTGCGCGACGAGGCCCGAGACGTGTTCGCGGCGAGTGTCGTCCCCCGAGATTTCGACCTGATCGAGATTCCCTTTCCCGAACGCGGCCCGCCGAGCCTGGCGCGCTATCGGGACGCGACCACCGGCCCGGCGATCGCCGCGGACGGCGCCGAGCGCTCCGACGCGACCGGGGTCACTTGACGACCAGCGTCCCCTCCATCCCGGCCTGCTGATGCCCGGCGACGGAGCAGAAGTACAGATACACGCCCTTCACCAGGCCCACCGTCAGCGTCTTCGAGCCGCCATTGAAGACCGGCGTCGCGCCGAAACGTTTGCCGGCCTGCAGGATCACGAGGTCGTGGGGGACCGGCGATTTGTTCGCGAAGGTGATCGTGACCGTGCCCGGCTTCGCCGTCAGCGACTTCTGGACGAATGCGAACCGGCCGGACGGTTCCGCGTCGAGGGCGACGTTGGTGACCGGGCCGGCCGGCGGCGTGGCGGTGGCCGTCGGCGTGGCGGTGGCTGCCGGCAAGCGCTGCGTGGACGGCTTCGAGGGGGTCGAATGTGAGCTCCCGCCGCAGCCGGCGAGGGCGATCACGGCGCAGACGCAGGCCAGGCGGGGGGCGATACCGCGTTCGGGGCCGTGCCCGGCAGCGGCACAGATGGTGCGGTGATTCAACGTCGCTCCAGTCGGATGCTCGTTCGGGATTGGATGCGTCGGCTCGCTTCGAGAGTGCCGGGAGGCCATCGGGCGGCGTCCAGGGGCAATGATACAGTCAGCAGGCAATCCTTTAACCCGGTCCGGAGAGGCCAGGAAGGACACGGTAGATGGCTTACGTGCTGCTCGAAGATGGTGGGCGCTTCGACGGCTCGAGCGTTGGCGGCGCCGGCCGCGCGGTTGGCGAGATCGTCTTCACGACGGCCATGTCCGGGTATCAGGAGTCGGTCACCGACCCGAGCTACGCCGGTCAGCTCCTCGTCTTCACCTACCCGCACATCGGCAACTACGGCGTCAGCCGGGGTGCGATGGAGTCAGACCGGATCCACGTCCGCGGGGCGATCATGCGCGACGCCCGCAACGGCGACGACGCCGCCCTCTCGGAGGGCGGTTGGCTCGACTGGCTGCGCGACTGCGGCATTCCGGCGATCACCGGCCTCGACACCCGCGCGCTCGTCCGGCACATCCGCGACCGGGGGTCGATGCGCGCCGGCATCTTCGCCGACGAGCAGTCCCCGGATGAGGCGATGGCGCTGATCCGGGCCGAGGCGGCGATGGTCGGCCGCGACCTCGCCCGTGAGGTGACTGGCGCGGTGCCGATCGTGCTCGACGCGACCGGCACTTCCGTAGGCGGTGCAAGTCCGACGATCGCGGTGATCGACACCGGGATCAAGCACTCGATCCTGGCGAACCTCCGCTCGCGCGGGGCGCGGCTCGTGCTGCTTCCCTGCACGACCGATGCGGCGGGAGTCCTCGCTCACGACCCGGACGCAGTGTTCCTCGCGAACGGCCCGGGCGATCCGGCCGCGCTCGAGCACATCGTCGCCGAGCTGCGGCAGCTGATCGGGCGAAAGCCGGTCTTCGGCATCTGTCTCGGCCATCAGCTCCTCTGCCGGGCGGTCGGCCTCGAGACGTACAAGCTGCCGTTCGGACACCGCGGCGCCAACCATCCGGTGAAGGACCTTGCCACCGGCCGGATCGAGATCACCAGCCAGAACCACGGTTTCGCCGTGATCGGGCCGAACGGAGCCAGGACGATCCCGGGGGACGAGCCCGTTCGCTGGGAGACGGACTTCGGCGTGGCCGAGCTGACGCACCTCAACCTCTACGACCGCACAGTCGAGGGGCTCGCACTGCGCGACGTGGCTGGCGCCACCGTCCAGTACCACCCGGAGGCCGGGCCCGGCCCGCACGACGCGCTCCACCTCTTCGACCGCTTCCTCGCGGCGATCTAGTGCCCCGCCGCGACGACATCAAGCGGATCATGATCCTCGGCTCAGGGCCGATCGTGATCGGCCAGGCAGCCGAGTTCGACTACTCGGGCGCGCAGGCGTGCAAGGTGCTGCTCGAGGAGGGCTACGAGGTGATCCTCGTCAACTCGAACCCGGCGACGATCATGACCGACCCGGAGTTCGCCACGCAGACCTACATCGAGCCGCTGCTCGCCGGGCCGGTGACGCAGATCATCGAGCGCGAGCGCCCCGACGCGCTGTTGCCGACGCTCGGTGGCCAGACCGCCCTGAACCTGGCCAAGGAGCTGACGGAGGACGGGACGCTCGCCCGCCTCGGAGTCGAGCTGATCGGCGCCGATTACGATGCGATCAACCGCGCCGAGAACCGCGACCTCTTCCGCGAGACGATGGTCGCGGCCGGGCTGCGCGTGCCGCGCTCGGCGATCGCCGAGAACCTCGAGCAGGCGCGGGCAGCACTGGGCGAGCTCGGGCTGCCGGCGATCATCCGTCCGGCGTTCACGCTCGGCGGTCACGGTGGCGGTATCGCCCGCACCGAGGAGGAGTTCGACCGGCTCCTGGCCCAGGGAATCGCCGCATCGCCGATCGGCCAGGTGCTGGTCGAGGAGTCGGTGCTCGGGTGGGGCGAGTTCGAGCTCGAGGTGATGCGCGACCGCAACGACAACGTCGTGATCGTCTGCTCGATCGAGAACGTCGACCCGATGGGCGTCCACACCGGCGACTCGGTCACCGTCGCCCCGCAGCAGACGCTCTCAGACAAGCAGTACCAGCGCCTGCGCGACCAGGCGATCAAGGTGATCCGGGCGGTCGGGGTCGAGACGGGCGGGTCGAACGTCCAGTTCGCGGTCAACCCGGAGACCGACGAGATCGTCGTGATCGAGATGAACCCGCGGGTTTCCCGCAGCTCGGCGCTCGCCTCGAAGGCGACGGGCTTCCCGATCGCGAAGATCGCGGCACGCCTCGCAGTGGGGTACGCGCTCGAGGAGATCCGCAACGACATCACCCGGGCGACCCCGGCGAGCTTCGAGCCGACGATCGACTACGTCGTCGTCAAGTGGCCGCGCTTCGCGTTCGAGAAGTTCCAGGGCACGGACTCGAGCCTGACCACCCAGATGAAGTCGGTCGGGGAGGCGATGGCGATCGGGCGGACGTTCAACCAGGCGTTCGCAAAGGCGATGCGCTCGCGCGAGCTTGACACGATGCCCGAGCTCGACCTGCCGGTCGCCGAGCTGCTCGACCGGGCGAGCCGGCCGGGCGCCGCCCGTTACGACGAGCTGCTCGAGGCGTTTCGCCGGGGAGCGACCGTCGAGGAAGCCCACCGGGCGACGCAGGTCGATCCCTGGTTCCTGCGCGAGCTTGTGCAGCTCGCCGCCGATCCGCAGAGCCCGTTCGCGGGCGTGCGGACGTTCAAGTCGGTCGACACGTGCGCGGCCGAGTTCGCGGCGGCGACCCCGTACTACTACTCCGCGTGGGAGCGCCCGGGACCCGACGGCAATCCCCGCCACGAGGTCGAGCGCGGCACTCGCGAAAGCGTCGTGATCCTCGGCTCGGGGCCGAACCGGATCGGGCAGGGGATCGAGTTCGACTACTGCTGCGTCCACGCGGCGATGACCGTGCGCGAATCGGGCCGCGACGCGGTGATGATCAACTGCAACCCGGAGACCGTCTCGACCGACTATGACACCTCGGACCGCCTCTACTTCGAGCCGCTGACGCTCGAGGACGTGCTCGGCGTGATCGACGTCGAGCGGCCCGAGGGCGTGATCGTCCAGTTCGGCGGCCAGACCCCGCTTCGCCTGGCGGCAGGGCTGCGCGATGCCGGCGTCCAGCTCCTCGGGACGAGCGTCGAGTCGATCGACACGGCTGAGGACCGCGGGCAGTTCGGCGCGCTGCTCGACCGGCTCGGCTACAAGGCGCCGCCCTACGCGACCGCCGACTCGATCGACGGTGCGCTCGAGGTCGGCCGCGAGGTCGGCTTCCCGCTGCTGGTGCGCCCGTCCTACGTGCTCGGCGGACGCGCGATGGAGATCGTCTACTCGACCGAGGACCTGGCCGACTACCTGGTGCGCACTACTCCCCATGCGACACCGCGCGGCGGGCCTGCTCAGAAAAAGCGGGAGATCTTCCTCGACCGGTTTCTCGAGCACGCGATCGAGGTCGACGTGGATGCGCTCTGCGATGGGCGGGAGGTCTGGATCGGCGGGATCATGCAGCACGTCGAGGAGGCCGGGATCCACTCGGGCGACTCGGCCTGCGTGCTGCCGCCGCACTCGCTCGCGCCGGCCACCGTCGCGCGGATCCGCGAGCAGACGCGGGGGATCGCGCTGGCGCTCGGGGTTCTCGGCCTGGTCAACATCCAGTTCGCGGTCGTCGGCGCGGAGGTCTACGTAATCGAGGCCAACCCGCGCGCCTCTCGCACGGTCCCGTTCGTGTCCAAGGCGATCGGCGTGCCGCTCGCGAAGATGGCCGTGCGCCTGATGCTGGGGGAGACGATCGCCGACCTACGCTTGGCGGAGGACCCGATGGGGGGGAGTCATGTCTGCGTCAAGGAGGCGGTCCTGCCGTTCAACCGGTTTGCCGGAGCCGACTCGCTACTCGGTCCGGAGATGCGCTCGACCGGCGAGGTAATGGGCATCGCAGCCGACTTCGAGACCGCGTTCGCCAAGGCCCAGGCAGCGGCTGGAGCCGAGCTCCCGTCGGGTGGGACCGTGTTCATCACCGTGACCGATGCCGACAAGCCCGCCGGGGTCGAGGTCGCGGCAGCGCTCCACGCGCTCGGCTTCGCGATCGTCGCCACCGCAGGGACGGCGCTCGCGATCGAGCGCACCGGGGTCCCCGTGACGCGCCTGAACAAGGTGGCCGACGGGTCACCTCACGTCGTCGACTGGATCGAGCGCCGCGACGTCGCGCTGGTGATCAACACGCCGACCGGTTCGGGCGCCCGCTCGGACGGCTGGGAAATCCGCCGGGCGGCGGTTGCCCGCGGGATCCCATGCATCACAACGCTGGCAGGCGGCCAGGCTGCGGCGCGGGCGATCCGGGGCGCGCGCGAGCGGCGAGCGCCGGTCGTCTCGCTCCAGGACATCCACCGGCCCCGGGTCGACGGGCGATCATCCGGAGCAGCTCCGGGCGGCGCCGGGCGTGGTCGGGTCGGCGCCGGATGACGGCGCTGTTCGGCCGCCGCCCCGGTTGGGTGGTCGCTCGCACCGAGCTCGGTCCGTACGTGCGCATCGACGTCAGCGATCCCGACGCGGCCGACAATCCGCCCCGGCCGGGCCAGTTCTACATGCTGGCGGCCGGGGAGGGGTGGGGCGGCGGCGCGGGCGAGCGCCCGTTCCTGCCGCGGGCCTGCTCGGTGCTGTGCGTGGCGGACGGGACGCTGAGCTTCCTGCTCGAGGACATCGGGCCCGGCACCCGGCGGCTCTGCGGCCTCGCCGCCGGCGCGCCGATCTGGCTGACCGGCCCCCTCGGTGTCGGCTTCCGTGCTGTGGATGGGCCGAGCCTGGTCGTCGGGGGAGGGATCGGCGTCGCCGCGATCTTGATGCTCGCGGTCGAGCGCGGCGGGTCGGCCCTGCTCGGGTTCCGCGATGCGGCGCACGCGGCCGCCGCGACGCTATTCGAAGATTGCCGGATTGCCACCGACGACGGCTCGGCCGGCCAGCGGGGCCTGGTCACGGAGCTGCTCGAGGCCGAGCTCCAACTGGCGCCCGCGACCGTCTTCGCCTGCGGGCCGCCCGCGATGCTCGAGGCTGTGCGCATCCTATGCGAGCGTCGCGCCGCCGACGCCCAGCTCGCGCTCGAGGCGCCGATGGCGTGCGGGTTCGGGGCCTGCTACGGCTGTGTGGTCGCGACCCGCGACGGGTACCGCCGCGTCTGTGTCGATGGGCCGGTGTTCGCCGCTGAGCGGCTGCTGGCGATCGCGTGATCGCCTTCTGCGGGCTCGAGCTCGCCCATCCGGTGATCAACGGATCGGGCACGTTCGACGCCCTGGCGGCCCGGCGCTGCTTCGGTGACGCGCTGATACGCGAGTTCCCGTTCTCAGCGTTCGTCTCCAAGACGATCACCGTGCTACCGCGTGCCGGCAACCCGCCGCCACGGCTCTGGGAGACCGCCGCGGGGATGATCAACTCGATCGGCCTGCCCAACCGCGGGCTCGCCGGGTACCTCGAGCATGACTTGCCCGGGCTGGCAGAGCTCGGCGTGCCGCTGATCACCAACGTGATGGGCTCGACCCGGGACGAGTTCGCGACGCTCGTCGAGGCGCTGGCGGAGCAGCCGGCCGTCGCCGGGATCGAGCTGAACGTGTCGTGCCCAAACGTGAAGACCGGGCTGGACATCGGCGCCGACCCGCGCGAGCTCGCGGCCCTCGTCAGGCAGGTCCGCCCGCTCTTCGACGGTGCGCTGATCGTCAAGCTGACGCCGAACACCGCGGATGTCGCCGCGGCGGCCGAGGCGGCGGCCGGCGGCGGCGCCGACGCCGTCTCGCTGATCAACACGCTGCGGGCGCTGGCGATCGATCCGCGGCGGGGGGAGCCGTGGCTCGGCGGGCGCTTCGGCGGCCAGTCCGGGCCGGCAGTACGCGCGGTCGCGCTGGCGGCGGTCGCGGCGGTGGCCGCGCGCGTCGAGATCCCGATCGTCGGCATGGGTGGCATCGCGAGCGGGCGCGACGCGGCCGATCTGCTCGCGGCCGGAGCCACGCTGGTGGCGGTCGGAACCGAGAGCTTTCGCGATCCGGCAGCAGGTGCCAGGATATCCAGCGAGCTCCGCGAGATTTCCTCGCAAACTCCAGGGTGGACTTAGCGTGTGCTACCGCCACTCGTTTGCCAGCTGAGGCAAAAACACCTGCAAAGCGCCGTTATAGCATCAAGTGCCATAAAGCTCACTCAGGCTCACGTCGAGGTCGAGCTAAATGTGGAGGTGGGTCTTGATCGCGGCTAACGAGTCGGTAGACTCGCGCCCAATGCCGTCGGGTCCGAATACGCTCAAGAATTCGTCGACGGCACCCGAGCGATCCTTGCATCAGCGGATGGACGCGCTGGCTCGCGCGAACATCATCCGCTCGCAGCGGGCGCAGCTCAAGCGCGACCTGAAGGCCGGGCGCCATTCGATCCACACGCTGCTGCTCGACCCGCCCGAGTACGTCGAGACGGCGAAGGTATGCGACATGCTGCTCGCGGTGCCGAAGTACGGACGCGTCAAGGTGAACAAGATCCTCGTCCACTGCCGGATCTCGCCGAGCAAGACGATCGGTGGCCTGTCCGAGCGCCAGCGGACCGAGCTCGTTTCGCTGCTCCGTCGCTAGGGCGCGTGAGCGGGCCGCGCCCGCTGCGGACGGCCGGCGCCGTCCTGGGGGCGCTCTCCGGTTCACGCGCCCCTAGCAGAGCCGCGATTCTCGCTCGGGTCCTGCGGCGGTGACCGCGGTTGGCCGGCGCCGCGTAGGATCGTGACTCGGTCGCCCGCCGGGTCGGCGCGACGGATTCAGAACCCTGGAACGAGGAGGCTGCGTTGGCGAACTACACGGTGAAGCGGATAAGCGAGATGGAGACCTTCTACAAAGGGCTCTTTCGCAAGGCGCGGGCCGAGGTCGGGCTGACGGCGTTTGGCCTTTCGATCATCGAGCTCGAGCCGAACGCCGATAACTATCCCAACCACGACCACCTCGCCCACGGTCAGGAGGAGGTCTACATCGTCATGCGCGGCACCGGCGAGATGGACGTCGATGGCGACACGATCCCGCTCGACCCGGAGACGATCGTCCGCGTCGGTCCGGACGCGAAGCGGCAGATCCGTCCGGGCGCGGACGGGATGCGCCTGGTCGCGATCGGCGGCGATCGGCGGATGCGCTACGAGCCGCCGGAGTACACAGAGCTCGGCGTTCGCGACCCGKCCCAGTAGCGAGTCGCGTCGAGGGTCTCTACGGGCCGGTGCTCCTGCGACCCGTTTGGTGAGTCCGCGGACGGGTAGGCTGGCTCCTCGTGGCGCCCAGCGGCGAGCTCGGCCGACTCGAGCAGTTGATCCGAGGATTCATGACCACCCAGGTCATGCACACCGCTGTGCGGTGCGGGCTCGTCGATGCGCTCGCCGGCGGGCCCGGTGAGGCCGACGAGCTCGCGCGGCGCCTGGACGGCGACGCCGCGACCGTGCTGCGGCTGCTGCGCGCGCTGGTCGTTCTCGATCTCGCCACGGTCGATGGCGACGAGCGGTTCTCGGCCACGCCCCTGCTGGCCGCGCTCGGGACGGGTGCGCCCGGGTCGCTGCGAGACACGGCCCTCTACCTCGGCGGCCCGGCCTACCGCGCGTGGGGCGAGCTGACGGCAACCGTGGTCGCCGGCGAGCACGCGTTCGAGCGAGCGATGGGAGCGCCCTTCTGGGAATACCTGGCCGCGAACCCCGCCGAAGGCGGTGCATTCAACGGGGCGATGCGCGGAATGTCGCTGCCGGTGGCGGCCGCGCTCGTGGACGTGCTCGAGATCCGCTCCTCGGCGGTCGTCGACGTCGGCGGCGGGCAGGGCCATCTGGCGGCCGCCCTGCTCGAGGCCAGCCCGCAGGCGCGCGGCATCGTGTTCGATCAGCCGCAACTCGAGCCCGAGGCGAGCGCCCTGATCGCCGCACGCGGCCTGTCCGATCGGTGCCGATTCGTCGGGGGGAGCTTCTTCGAGGCGGTGCCGAGCGGCGACTTGCACCTCCTCAAGTGGATCCTCCACGACTGGGCCGACGCCGACTGCTCGCGCATCCTCGACGCGTGCCGTGCGGCGATCGCACCGGCCGGCCGGCTCGTGGTCGTCGAGCGGCCGCTGCCTGAGCTGGCTGAGCTCGCGCCGGCGTCAGGACCGGCGGTGATGGCCGACCTGATGATGCTCGCCGTGTTCGGACCCGGTGGCGCCCGCGAGCGTACGCGTGCGCAGTACGCCGAGTTGCTCGCTGCGAGCGGCTTCGCGCTGCGCGAGCACCTGCCGCTCGCGGGCGGCTTCGTCGCGTTCATAGCCTCGCCGTCCTAGCGCGCCGGTCGGGCCGCGCGGGCGCTGCGGCGGGCTGATTTCTGCCGATCGGCCTCGTGCTACTTCGGCACGCACGTCGCTCGAGGACGCCGGGAAATGGGAGTACTTCTCGGATCAGCTCGCCGCGTGGGCGTTCAGTGGGAGCATTGCCCACGCCGTTCTGCGCAGGGATTCAGGAGACCCCGACGGCCGTCAGGGAGTGCCCGAGAGCGAGCGCGGCGGGCGCTGATTGCGCGCCGGCGGGTCGTCGATCAGCAGGCGCGGCACCGTCACCAGCTTGTAGTGGCGCTTGCGCAGCAGCGCAATGATGCGCGGCAGCGCCGCAACCGTCTGCGCCCGGTCGCCGCCGCCGTCGTGCATCAGGACGATCGCGCCCGGACGCGCGCCGCTCACCGCTGTGTAGATGATCCGCTTTACGCCGGGGTGACTGAAGTCCTTCGTATCGACGCTCCAGAGCACCATCAGCATGTGCAGCGCCTTGATCTGCGCGAGCGTGTTCGCGTCAAAACCGCCGTACGGCGGGCGAAACAGCTGCGGGTATGGCG
>JRHI01003121.1_pt1 | contig 10253 bp, 5 predicted proteins | sample 215371 | NCBI WGS metagenome assembly JRHI01 (sample SAMN02929681, study PRJNA255918) | sediment metagenome | biome: cave system; feature: Ice Cave; material: Sediment; isolation source: sediment from deep within a dark volcanic ice cave with no known source of... ... | reverse complement strand
TGTTGTTCTATCACGCGGCTCTCTGTCGTGCAAAGCTGTTCATGGCCTCCACAAGAAAGGGCGCTTCATGCTGGGCTTCCCCAATGCTGGGACAGCCGCTAGAATCCGCCCGCGGCGGAAATATGGCAAGGAGGCCCTGTCATGCCGTACTGGCTGCGAACGCTCTTCGGTATCCTCGTGGTTGTCCTGCTCATCACCGGCCCGGTGGGCTATGCTGTACATATTCAGGCAGACCTGCGCAACTTCCGCACCGTCCATGAAGACGTCCTCTACCGCAGCGGCCAGATGACGCTCGCCGGACTGAAGCGCGAGGTCAATGATCACCAGATCCGCACGGTCATCAGCTTACGCGATGCGGCTATCCCCGGAGAAACGCCGCCCGACCTCGCCGAGGAAGAGTACTGCCGCAAAGAAGAGATCGCTTTTTATCGGCTGCCGCCGCGCAATTGGTGGGCGGCCGCCGGTCCCGCGCCGGTCGACGAGAATGTCCAGAAGTTCCTGAAGGTGCTTGCCGATCCCGCGAATCACCCCGTCCTGATCCACTGCTTCGCCGGCATCCACCGGACCGGCGCCTTCTGCGCCATCTACCGCATGGAGTACGAGCACTGGACCAATGCCCAGGCCATTGCCGAGTTGCGGCATAGCGGCTACGACCACCTCGACGAGGAATGGGACATTCTCGGCTACCTCGAAGAATACCGCCCCAGCTGGACGGGCCCTCCGGACAAGGCGCCTCAGCCGCGCAAACGGCCGCCAAACCACCTCCACGGAAAAGCCAGCAAGTAAGAATCACGCGTCAGGAGTCAGGGCCAGAAACGAGCCAAGAAACGTAAGGACGATCCGCCTGCATTCCGTATTCTTCTCTCTGTGGCGCATGGTTCGTTTCTGACTCCTGACCCCTGCTGCTATGCCCCGTCGCACCGACCTGCACAAGATCTTGCTGATAGGCTCCGGCCCCATCGTCATTGGCCAGGCCTGCGAGTTCGACTACAGCGGCACTCAGGCCTGCAAGGCCCTTCGCGAAGAGGGGTACGAAGTCGTCCTTGTCAACTCGAATCCCGCCACGATTATGACCGATCCCGAAACGGCCGACCGCACCTACGTCGAGCCGATCACCTGGCAGGTCATCGAAAAGATCATCGAGCGTGAACGTCCCGATGCCTTGCTGCCCACGCTCGGCGGCCAGACCGGCCTCAACACCGCGATGGATCTCTACCATCACGGCGTCCTCGAACGCCACGGCGTCGAGATGATCGGCGCCAAGCCAGAGGCCATCAACAAGGCCGAGGACCGGGAACAGTTCAAGGCCGCAATGATCAAGATCGGCATCGCCGTGCCCCGCAGCGGCATCGCGCGGTCTCTGGCCGACGCGCAGGCGATCCGCGAACTGGTCGGGTTGCCGTGTGTCCTTCGTCCCAGCTTTACTCTCGGCGGCACTGGCGGAGGCATCGCCTACAACCGCGAGGAATTCAACGACCTCGTCGCGCGCGGTCTCGATCTCAGCCCCGTGCACGAGGTGCTCATCGAGGAGTCCGCGATCGGCTGGAAGGAATACGAACTCGAGGTGATGCGCGACCGCGCTGACAACGTCGTCATCGTCTGCTCGATCGAGAACTTCGATCCGATGGGCGTCCACACGGGCGACTCCATCACGGTCGCCCCGGCGCAGACGCTGACGGATAAGGAATATCAGCGCATGCGCGATGCCGCCCTGGCCGTCATCCGCGAAATCGGCGTCGAGACCGGCGGCAGCAACATCCAGTTCGCCATCCATCCCGACGATGGCCGTATGGTCGCCATCGAGATGAACCCGCGTGTCTCCCGTTCCAGCGCGCTCGCTTCCAAGGCGACCGGCTTCCCCATCGCCAAGATCGCAGCGAAACTGGCGATCGGCTACCGTCTCGACGAACTCCGCAACGACATCACTCGCGAAACGCCGGCTTGCTTCGAGCCGACCATCGACTACGTCGTTACCAAGATGCCGCGCTGGGCCTTCGAGAAATTTCCCGACGCCGACCCGACGCTGACTACGCAGATGAAGTCAGTTGGCGAGACCATGGCAATCGGCCGCACCTTCAAGGAGTCGCTGCAAAAGGCGCTGCGGGGTCTGGAAACTGGCCGCTTTGGCCTCGGCTGCGACCGCGCCGATCGCTGGGGGACGCCGAACCAGCCGACCCTCGAGGAAATCACGGCTCGCCTGGCCACGCCGACCGCCGAGCGCATCTGGTTCATCCGCTACGCCCTCAAGGCGGGCTTGTCAGTCGAAGACGTTTACCAGCGCACGAAGATCGACCGCTGGTTCCTGCATAATCTGCAGCAGCTGCTCGAGATGGAGGACCGGCTGCGGGCCTGCCCTGGCTTGCAAGCGGCCGAGCCTGCGCTCCTGCTCGAAGCGAAGCAGCACGGCTACGCCGACCGCCAGCTCGCGCACCTCTGGTCCACGACCGAGACCGAAGTTCGCCGCACTCGCAAGGCGCACGGCATCATCGCGCATTTCAAGGTGGTGGACACCTGCGCCGCGGAGTTCGAGGCCTACACGCCGTACTACTATTCCACTTACGAAGCACCCATCCAGTATCGCCTCGCGAAGAATGTAGCGAGCGCGGACGGAGGCAAAAAGCAAGAGAGTAAGAAGTCGCCTGATTCTCCAGATTCCGCCCCGCTCACAGCGTTCCCCGTGGTGAATCCAGAAGACGAGACCCGTCCATTTGCGGGCAAGGATCGCATCATGATCCTTGGCGGCGGCCCCAATCGCATCGGCCAGGGCATCGAGTTCGACTACTGCTGCTGCCAGGCCGCCTTCGCGTTGCACGAGGCCGGCTTCGAGACGATCATGGTCAACTCGAACCCGGAGACCGTCTCCACCGACTATGATACGAGCGATCATCTCTTCTTCGAGCCATTGACCACAGAGGACGTCCTCAATATCTGCGATCGCATGGCGCCCAAAGGCGTCATCGTCCAGTTCGGCGGCCAGACACCGCTGAATCTGGCGAAAGCGCTTGAGGCAGCCGGCGCACCCATCATCGGCACCAGTCCCGAGAGCATCGACATTGCCGAAGACCGGGAACGCTTCCAGCTGCTGGTGGACAAGCTCGGCCTCAAGCAGCCGCCCAGCGGCACGGCACTCGACCTGCAGCAGGCCGTCCACTGGGCGCGCCGCATCGGCTACCCGATGCTGGTTCGCCCCAGCTACGTTCTCGGCGGCCGAGCGATGGAAATCGTCTACGATGAACCGGGCCTGACGGGATACATGGCCCGCGCCCTGGACGTTTCGCCGGGCAAACCAATCCTGATCGACAGATTCCTTGAGTCCGCGATCGAGGTGGACGTGGATTGCCTGAGCGATGGCCAGGACGCGCTCGTCGGCGGTGTGATGCAGCACATCGAGGAGGCGGGCATCCATTCCGGCGACTCGGCGTGCGTCATCCCGCCGCACAGTCTGCCCGGCCACGTCGTCGCGGAGATCAAACGCCAGACGCGCGAATTGGCGCGCGAGCTGAAGGTTAGCGGGCTAATGAATATCCAGTTCGCTGTCAGCCGGGACGGGACTGTGTATGTGTTAGAGGTAAACCCGCGCGCGTCCCGAACGGTTCCGTTCGTTTCGAAGGCGACCGGCATGCCGTTGGCGCGCTATGCCGCGCTGGTCATGGTAGGCCAGAAACTTGCTGAGTTACCGCATCCGCGCACAGGCCAACCTGGCCTCGAAGAAATCGTCCCGATTCACTTCTCGGTCAAGGAAAGCGTCTTCCCCTTCAACAAGTTCCCAGGCGTCGATATCATCCTCGGGCCTGAGATGCGTTCGACCGGCGAGGTCATGGGCATCGACAACAGTTTTCCGATGGCGTTCGCCAAGAGTCAGTTGGCAGCGAACAGCGCCCTGCCAAAGAGTGGCCGGGTGTTCATCTCGGTTGCCGATCGCGACAAGGTGGAAATCGTGGTGATCGCCCGCGCACTGTCAGGCATGGGCTATCAGGTCCTCTCGACGCGCGGCACGGCCGGAGTCCTGCGCGCAGCTGGTATCGAGGTACAGGAAGTGCCCAAGCTCCAGGAAGGGCGGCCGAACCTGATCGACCACATGAAGAACGGTCAGATCGCCCTCGTTATCAATACGCCGAGCGGCAAGGGTGCACGCACAGACGAGGGGAAGATCCGGGCAGCAGCGGTGGCCCATGGCGTGACGTGCATCACCACCCTTGCGGCGGCTCAGGCTGCGGTTGAGGCGTGCCGGGCGCTGCGCGAGAACGAATTAACCGTCTCGGCGCTGCAGGATCGGTTCCCGGTGCGCAGCGGACTGCTCCCGCCGAGAAGAGATGTGCGTCCTGCAAGATAATAGTAGTTTGCGGCTCGCGACTCCCGACGCCCCGCCGCAAATGGCGTACTTGGGACGACTTTCGAGTTGCGACACCCCGAGGCGTGGTATACTATCCCCAGCACGTTCCTCCCGCGTCGCGGCTTTCCAGTGGGCTACTCATGCCTGCACAGCTCCTGGCTTTGACTGAAGGTCCCAGCATCATGCTGGATAAGCCCATCCTTCTGGTTGGCCGTCATCCGGAATGCGACATTCAAATCGAGTCGCGCAAGGTGTCGCGTCGGCACTGCTGCATTGCTCAGGTAGGCGATTGCCTGATCGTGCGCGATCTCGGCAGCACCAATGGTATCCGCATCAACGGCACACGCATGCTGGAGGGCAAGCTGCGTGCAGGCGATGAAGTGACCATTGGCAACAACCGTTATCAGGTCCGCTGGGACGAAATGCTTCTCTCCGACGTTCCTGCGCTGACCGCGCCGCCACCTCAACCGGCCACAGGCAAACCAACCGCGCGTCCACCCATGCCAGCGCAGCTGCAGGATGATCCGCTGGATGAGTGCGACGACCCGGTGGCCTTGCAGGAGCCGGAACATTCGCCGGTCCCGCTGCCTCGATCGCGGGCGAAGACCGCCCTGGCCGACAAGCCGCCCGTCCTGCCGTTGCAGCCCCTCATGCCTCCCCTGCTTCCCAGCGAGGGTTTTCCTGCTCGACCGATCCTACCCGAGAACCTGGAACTGGCACCGGACAGCAATGTCTTTCCCGCGGGCTCGTCACCTTCGCATCATCCCGATTAGTCTACTGCGGAAGCCCCCTGGTCCGTGGCGATGGGCGGCCGGCCTGAGGTCTCCTGTAAGAGGGCGGCATGCGAGCCGCCCCTCACCACGGAAAGAGCACTTTCGGGAACAGATTCTTGCGCGGGCATGCCACCGTGCTGTCCGCATGCTGCGGGGGTAACTCGACGGCGCGCGGCGAGGCGCGCCTTGAAACTCCAAGAATCTGCTTGCTTCGGGCCGCTGTTTCAGGCTACGATGCACCTGTCCGTCCCGCCCTCCCGCCTTGGGGAAATGTGCTCATGCTGCGAATCCTGGGATCACCGAAGACGCTCTGCAACGGTCTGACCCGCCGCGATATGCTCTGGGCCGGCGGGCTTGGCCTCCTCGGCCTGGGCCTGAGCGACTATCTCCGGCTTGCAGAGGCACAGGCCAGCAGCGGTACGCACAGCGCCGCCCGTCACTTCGGTAAGGCCAAGGCGTGCATTGTTCTCTACCTGTATGGCGCGCCCAGCCAGCTCGAAACATTCGACATGAAACCCGACGCGCCGCTTGAGATACGCGGCGAATTGAAGCCAATACGGTCGGCCCTGCCGGGCTGTGACGTCTGCGAACTACTGCCCAACGCCGCCCGCATCATGGACCGTGTCACCGTGGTCCGCTCGCTGACGCATCCTTTCCCGATCCACGGTGTCGCCTATGCCATGACTGGCGTGCCGAACATCGACGTGCCGATGGAGCTGAACCCGCACGACAATCGGCACTGGCCGTTCATCGGATCCGTGGTCGATTACCTGGCACGGCAAAAACAGAGCCGGCCGCCGGTGGTGCCGTCGAACGTGGCCCTGCCCTGGCCGTTCAGCACACGCCGCGTCGGCGAGGTGGCGCGGGCCGGCCCCTATGCGGCCTTCCTGGGTGGCGCGTACAACCCGGTCTGGACAGAGTTCCGGGGCAAGGCGACACGCAGTGTTATCAAGACACTGCAGGAACAGCACATTGACGTCGCCGATCCCTACCTCGGCATCACGGTCGACAGCCGATTCGAACTGGCGACGGCCGTCGACCTGCCGGCCGACGTCACCATCGACCGGCTCGAACGCCGCCGCAGCCTGGTGGAACAATTCGACCTGAGACGCCGCGACCTGGAACAGTCGGCCACCGGCCAAAGCGCCGATCGCTTCCGGGAAATGGCGTACTCGCTGATCGGCTCGAGGAAGGTGCGCGATGCCCTCGATTTGAGCCAGGAGGCGCCCAAGTTGCGCGATTCCTACGGGATGACCGTATTCGGTCAGGCAGCGCTCGCCGCGCGGCGGCTGGTCGAAGCCGGGTCGCGCTTTGTAACCGTCTTCTGGGATGAGTATGGTCTCGCCGGGTCCGGGTGGGATACGCACTGGGATCATTATCCGCGCATGAAGAACGAGCTGCTGCCTGGGCTAGACAAGGCACTCGCGGGCCTGATCGGCGACCTGGACGCACGCGGGATGCTGGACGAGACCCTGGTCCTGTGCCTGAGCGAGCATGGCCGGACACCGAAGCTGGCAAACGTGCGCGGCGGCGGCCGCGATCACTGGTCGCGCTGCTACAGCGCCCTGATGGCCGGCGGCGGCGTGGCTCGCGGCAAGGTCGTCGGCCGTTCGGACAAGATCGCCGACAGTGTGGCGGAACGGCCGGTGTCGCCGAAGGATATCCTGGCGACCGTGTATCACCTGCTCGGCATCGATCCGGAGCTGAAACTGGCCGACCACCTCGGCCGGCCCATGCCTGTGCTCTCCGAAGGCGCCGTCTTGCCGGAAGTCCTCTCTTAAGGCGAGCGGCCGGTGTCAACCGGCTGTTAATACCAGCCGGTTGACACCGGCTGTTAACACCAGTCGGTTGACACTGGCTGTTAATACCAGCCGGTTGACACCGGCCGCTCGCCAGTCGGCCACTCCCCTGCTGCAGAATCCCTGACCTATAGTTAAGCGAGGATTTTTACTCGCCCTGGGGAGAACTGCGCATGAGCAAGCCGTGGCTGTGTTTCCTGATCGTGGTAGGCCTGTTGGCGGGGAGTGGCTGCGGTTCGAGTAGCGGGCCCCAGGAACAGCCCGCCGAGCCAGTGGAGACCCGGGCCAGTCTGAGCGACCACACCGACATTTCGCTCGCCAACCTGCTGACCAGGCCGCGGGCGGAACTGGCCGTCATGGCCGAGGACCTGCTCGCCCAGGACCGCGTACGGCAAAAAGCTCGCCGCGACGGCAAGGAAGTCTTCCTCCTGCTGCCCGACCTGCATCTGCCGCTGGCCGTGCCGGTGCTGCGCGAGGCGAAGTTCTCCGGCAAGGCGGGCTTCAGTCTGCCGCCGTACCTGAAGGAAGGAACGACCGACAGCGCAGTCGCTCTGCACCTGGCCCGGTTCGGCGACGCCGTGGCGGCACGGCGGCTGGCAGACCCGGCCGACGCGGCAGTTGACAAACAGATCGAGGCGTATGCCTGCGAGCGCAACTACCCGCTGGAATGGACGCGGCTGGTTGGGGTGCTGTTGCACTCGGCCCAGTATCGGCTGGCCACCGGCGACCTCGACGGGGCCTCCGAGTTGGTGCAGCTGCACAAGCAGCTCAACGAGGTCCTTGACAAGAAGGCCGCGCGAGGACCGCTGGGCGCCTGCCTGCTGCCACGCGGGCGACAGGTCCTGGGCATGGCAGCCGAGGCGTGGCGCATGGAGAAACAGACTCTGCTGGCGGAGCAGACGCGGGAGGCACTGGCTTCGTGGGGCGAGGCGCCGCCGCCACCCGTGCTCATTCCGCTGGGCAGCTCACGCACCGAGGTTGGCCGGCTGCTGCCGGGCGCGGGCCAGGGTCGCATGGTACCGGCACTGAGCACGGAGCGCGCGCTCGACCTGTTTGCTCTGCCGATCCCCGACCATGGGGTGTTGGCGGTCCTGAGCGCGTTCGATGCAACGGATCGATTCATAGAGGTGTTGGCGGTTTACCGCGCGAAGATCGGCGAATCCTACCCATTGCCGGCAGACCTGGCCTTCCTGCTGCACGAGCACGATCCGCCCGCGGAGGCGGGTGGACAGGGTCGGGATAATGGCTCGCACGGTCTGCGCCGCACGACATATCCCATCGGGGCGGTGCGCTGCGAGGTGACCCTAATCACGCGCAACGACGCGGCGGGCGCACTGGTGCAGGTGCATGCCGGCAAACAGGGGGAGACGGCGCCCCAGCTTCAGCGGGACCTCGGCATCGTTCACCTCGACCGCACATTTGAGCAGAACCGGCTGCGCCTGACCCCGGACCAACGTGCCGACACCCTGACGACCGAGCGTCCCGAGAAGCTGGCGCAGCTTCACAATCCGCTGCCGCTGCTGCACCCGGCGGCAGTCATTTTGCAGCGCGAGAGCAGCCACGACCTACTAAACAAACTGACCGTGCGATACAGGGTCGAGCAATCGCCATCGCTGGCGCAGCTGGGGTTGCCGTTGTGGGCAGCGTACGGGGCCGGACATTTCGAGGGCATCGACGATGAGCAGGGTGGTCATCTCGTTTGCCGCTGGGCGGACGGCCGCACGTCTTGCACCTTGCGGCTGCCGCACGTCAGCACCGAGCCGGTCGAACTGGAGGTGGCCGATCAGCAGCCGGCAAGCGAGGTGGCCCGCCGCGCTGCCGACGCCGTGGCCTTCGACCAGGCGGAGCGCAAGGCACGTTTCCTTGAGGGTAAACTCCTCACGCGCCTGCCCCGCTCCCTCGAGGTAAACGCAATCCAGCTCGGCATGAGTCGGGACGCCGTGGAACAGGCGCTGCCCGGGGGCAAGCGGGTATTCGTGCGCAACGCCGGCGACGCGATCGTGGTGACGCTGGGCGGCGAGCCCGAGCGTAACGTCCGCTTGATCGCACGCCAATTGTACCTCCGCTTCGATACCGCGAACCGGCTCGTCGAGGTACGGGTGCGCTACGAGGAACTCAGTTCCAGCGGTGCGGCCGGGTTGAAGGCCCTCGTCGCGGGCCTGAAGAAGAAGGGCGGCGTCCCGCTCGAATTGCCGGCGCCGTGGGCATCGCTCTGGTCGGACCTGCCGGCCCGCAAGCCCGCAGCCAGCTGTTATCGCTGGCAGGATGACACGACTCTGCTCACCTACCAGGCAGACAGCGGCGGCGCGGAAATCGCCGTGCGCGACTGCCCCCAGGATCAGCCTGCGGGCGCGAGCCTGCCGCCACTGGAGTATCTGCCGCGTGGCCCGGAAGGCTGCCGGCTTGGGGAGGAGCGGACAGAACTGCTCAAGCGCTGGGGCATCACCCAGCCCGCGACCGTCGCCGGCGGAGCGACCGTGCTGAATCCAGCCAAGGCGGAGCAATACGACGCGCTGCTCGTGTGGTTCGACAAGGGTCTGGTCGCCCGGATCGTCGCCCGCCACGTCCAGCCGGCGACGGCGACGCCACAGCCGGCCCAGTTGGCCAGCGCCCTGATGGAAGGGTGGGGCCGCGACATCACGACACTCGGTTGGCCGCGGCGCCAGGACATGACGTCGGCCGAGGTACTGCAATCGCTCGGCTGGCACGATGAGCGGACGCGCATGCGGCTGTTCTGGGAAGAGCCCGACCACGGACCCGCTCGGCAATACACCGAATGGAAACAGGTGCAATAATCGTTTAGCCGAGCCGTGCAGCGGAGCGCGAGGTTCGCGCTCCGCTGCATGGTCCGGCCAAACGAGCTTACACGCTGCCGTTGTGAGCGCTGCCGTCTCTTGCTACCCTGATATCTTGTCCCGTGGCCCGCGCCTTGGCCGTAACTCCAGAGTCTGTTCCCGACGCTGCTTTTTCAGCGGCGACGGCGGGGCCGCCCGGCGCTATCAACCAGGCAGGGGGCTTCCGGAACAGACTCTCACTCCCGCGACGGAATATCGACCACCGCCATGCAAGAAGCTTCCCACGCTTTTCTCAAGAACCTGCTCGAAACTCCAAGTCCCTCCGGCTATGAGCGTCCCGTGCAAGACCTGGTGCGCGCCTGGGCCCGGCAGTTCGCCGACGAGGTGCGCACCGACCGTCACGGCAACGTCATCGCCATTAGGAATCCCGGCGGCCAACCGCGCATTATGCTAGCGGGCCACTGCGACCAGATCGGTCTGATGGTGCAGCACATCGACGACAATGGCTATCTGTACTTCTACTGTAACCGTTGCCTCCAAGATGGTATAGTAC
>JRHI01003120.1_pt1 | contig 10256 bp, 13 predicted proteins | sample 215371 | NCBI WGS metagenome assembly JRHI01 (sample SAMN02929681, study PRJNA255918) | sediment metagenome | biome: cave system; feature: Ice Cave; material: Sediment; isolation source: sediment from deep within a dark volcanic ice cave with no known source of... ... | reverse complement strand
CGACGATCCCTCCGCCTGGGTCACGAATTAACGCCGGGCGCCACTAGTCCTCCTCCCTGCGGGCCCACACACCCCGCGGGTGGAGTTTAGCCGGGCGCGTATGTCACCGCCGCAATGCCCTCGTAGGGAGCGAGCCGGTCGCGGTCGCCCTCGAGCGCGGCGTAGCGGTGCTCGCGGCACACCCACCCCGGCTGATCCGTCCCCTCAGCGCCTCCTCCTCCTTCCTCGGCGCGCCGGCGGCCCAGGATCTCCTCCACCTCCCCGCTCCCACCAGGCGAGGGTGCGCGCCCGTGCGGGTCGGGCAGGATGGTGCCGATGACGCGCTGCGCGACGTCTCGGGGGAGCAGCTCCTCGAGGGTGCCGAGGACGGTCCGGTCGCACACCCGCGCACCCGGGAGGTGTGGACCGGGTACCTCCCCACGCGGGTTCGCGGCCGGGACGGCGACCGAGACTGAGCGGGGCGGCTCCGCCCCCACACCCGTCCGCTCGGAGGGACATGCCCCGTGGACATCCTCGTCGAACGGCGACCCGATCAGTCGAAGGTCACCATGCCGCGGATGTTCAGGCCCCGGTTCAGGTCCGCATAGCCCTGGTTGATCTCGGTCAGCGGATAGGTGCGGGTGACCAGCTCGTCGACGACCAGCTGCCCGCGCCGGTACATGTCGATGAGCATGGGGATGTCGGCCTGCGGGTTGCAGGACCCGAACATGTGCCCGCAGAGGTTCTTCTCGTACATCAGCATCTCGAAGAGCGGCATGTCGACGGGGTTGTCCTCGGGCCGGGGGATTCCGGTCATGACCACCCGGCCCCGCTTGCCCACCATCGACAGCGCCTGGGTCACGTACTCGGTCTCGCAGACGTTGGTGCAGATGATCGCCTTGTCGGCGCGCTGGCCGCGGGTGAGCTCGCTCACCAGCTCCCAGGCCTCGTCGGCGTCGGCGGCGACATGGGTTGCCCCGAGCCGCTCGGCGTTCTCGCGCTTCAACGGGACGGGGTCGATGGCGATGATGTGCTGGGCGCCGGCGCAGCGCGCCCCCTGGACCGCGTTGGAGCCGACGCCGCCGACCCCCATCACCACCACGGTGTCGCCGGGCTCGACCCCGGCGGTGCGCACCGCCGAGCCCCAGCCGCAGGTGACGCTGCAGCCGAACAGCCCGGCGATCTCGAGCGGGATGTCCTCGTCGATGCGCACCACCGACGCCGCCGGCACCGTGGTGTAGGGCGCGAAGGCGCCGATGAGGAACTCCTGGTTGACGTCCTCGTCGCCGGAGTGAAAGCGGCAGGTGCCGTCGAGCTGCGGTCCCAGCACGATGTTCGCGCCCAGGTCGCAGAGGTTGGTGTGGCCGCGCACGCACCAGCGGCAGCGGCCGCAGGCCGGCTCCCAGAGCAGCACCACATGGTCGCCGGTCTCGAGCCCGGAGACTCCCGAGCCCACCTCCTCGATCACCCCCGCCGCCTCGTGACCGCCCACCGCCGGGTAGGGGAAGGGCACCACGCCGGTGGACAGGTGGTCGGAGGTGCGGCACAGCCCGGTGCTCCGTACCCGCACCAGCACCTCGCCCTCGGAGGGACCGTCGAGGTCGACCTCCTCGACGCTCCAGGGCTCGTTGAGGCCGCGCAGCAGCGCCGCGTCGACTTTCATCGCTGGTCTCCTCATTCCCGGCCACCCCAGGGTGCGCGCGGCCCCTGCGGAGCGCAGTGTCGGACGCGGAGCACCGCCGGTGAATCCCGCGTTCTCGCCCGGGGTGTGGGGTCCGCGGGAGTGTCCCCGGCTACGGACGCGCGGCCGGGCCTCCCTCGACCGCGTCGAGCCGGAAGACGGGATGGTCGGGAGCGATGCGGCGGAGCTCCGCATCGGACGCCTCCGGGCCGACGCCGCCGAAGAAGATCCCCACCTCGGCCCTCCACTTCCGGAGGTACGCCCGCAGGATCGGCGGCCGGTCGTCGTCGCCCACCTCGGCGGCGCGGAAGCGCTCGGTGCGCCGGCCGAGTCTGAGCTCGCCCTCGCCCGCCACCCGGAGGTTGCGCACCCATTGGGTGTGCCCCCGGGGCGCGACCAGGTAGCGAACCCCGTCGAGGACCAGGAGGTTGACCGGGGTGGTGCGCACCTCACCGCTGCTCCGCCCGCGGACCGCGAGCACCCGGCTGCCGTACACGCTCAGCCCGCTGCGCGTGATCGCGGCGACGATCGGATTGAAGACGTGATTGGTGAACCATCCGGGTTTCTTGAAGGTGGCCATGCCCAGATTAAACGGACAGCCGCCGGTGCCGCGCCTCCACGAACGAGTACAGCCCGAAGGCCAGGAACCCCAACGCGGTGAGCAGGAGCAGGACGCCGCCGAGGGGCTGCGCCGCCACCGAACGCAGGGTGTCGTCGAGGCCCTTCGCCCTGCCCGGGTCGTAGGTCGCGGCGGCCTGCACGAGGGACGCTCCGACCAAACCGAGGACGGTCCCGCGCGACACGTACCCGGCGACGCCGAGGCGGACGGCCCAGCGCCGCGCCGCCGGACCGATGCCGCCCGGCTCCAGGCGCTCCTCGAACCGGTCGCGCAGCGCCCACCAGGCGAGCGCCAGGCCACCGACGACGACGCCCACCCCGACCGCCATGACCAGTGCGCGTCCGGCGGGAAGGGACAGGAGGCGTGCGGTCCACCCCGCGGGGTGCTCCTCGGCCGAACCGCCCTCCCCCGAGCCGCCCAGCAGCGTGATCGTCATCGCGCAGAGACCGGCGTACACGGCCCCCTGTATCCCCGGCGCAACTCGCTGGGCGGCCTGCCTCGCGGAGTCGCCGTCCGGCGTCCCGGGCTCTCCGGTGACCACGGTCAGCAGGCGCCACGCGGCATAGGCGGCGAATCCCGCGGCGAGGACGATGAGGGCCAGCCGCCCGAACGGCTCGGCGGAGACCTGCTGGAGCGCCCCCCTCTGGTCGGCGGAGTTCCCGCGCCGGCCGAGCGCGACCTGCGCGGCGAGGGCGGCGATGACGACGTGGATCAGTCCCCGCGCGGTCAGCCCGGCCCTGGCCAGAGCGTGCGCCCAGCGGGTGTGCGAAGCACGGCGCGCGGTCGCCTCCCCAGCCTCCACCGCGTGCGGCGGCGAGACCTGCGATCCCACCGCCGCGCGCGTTCTCAGCGCCGGCCTCTCCAGTAGAAGCCGCCTCCGCCGAAGAGAAGAAGAAGCACGATGATGATCAGCAGCAGTTCCACAGCCCCTCTCCAATGGTTTCCGGCCGGGTCGTGCCCGGAGATATGATGATATCAGTAATATGCCATGTATTGATACTTTATCGTTCGGTAAAGGACGCCGCACCGCTGGGGTGGTTCGAGCGGCAATCTTTCAGATTTGATACAATGGGTTCGAACTCGATGGGCCGGTTGAGCCGGCCGATCCACGGGACCCATTGAGAGCCCCGACCAGTTCGGCATCGAACGTGCCGGATGGGCATGCAGTGCCCACACTGCGGCGCTGGCGGCGGAACGCGCTGTCGTCGTAGCCCTGCGCGCCGAACACGCGCGCACCTCGAGGAGATACATGATCAGACGCAACGCGACTTCCGTGCGATCGAGGCACCGCCTCGGCAGCGCGGTCGCCATCGGCTCCCTCGTGGCCCTCGGCATGGGAGCCGGCACCCTGCACGCCGCGGCCGGCGCGGCCACCTCCACCACCACCACGCTGACCACCTCGAGCAATCCCGCGTCGTCCACCGCGCCGGTGACCCTCACGGCGACTGTCACTCCACCGCCCACGTCGACGGTGCCGGCCGGCGGCGTGGTCTTCATGGACGGCGCCACGGTTGTGGGGGCCCCCACACCGACTCCTGTAGCTGCGGGAACGACCGCGGGCGCCCCCGCGACCGCCACGGTCCCCGTCACCTTCACGAAGGCGGGCAGCGGAAGGCACATGCTCACCGCAACCTTCACGCCCACCGCCACCCCCACGGCGGGGAACTCCTCGGGGACGCTCACCCAGGACATCATGGGGACCAATGCGAGCTTCGTCGACGCCGCGTACATCACCATGCTGGGGCACCCCGGCGACACGGGTGGCGTCGCCTACTGGATCGACCAGATCACCAACCGGAGCGTCCCGCGCTCCGGCTGGCGAGCGCCTTGGCCACGCTCCCCGAGTACCGAAGGAACGTGATCAGCGGCAACCTGAACAGCGGAAACGGCCTCGACTTCTACAACCTCTACCTCGACCGCAGCCTCGACGCGGCGGGGGCCGACTACTGGGTCGGCCGCATGTCCGGGGTCGGCGGAACCCAGCTCACCTTCGAGCAGGTTCGCCTCAACTTCGCCGGATCGCCCGAGTACTTCAGCAGCGCGCTCGTGGGGAAGGGCACCGCCGCGGAGGCCATCAAGTCGCTCTACAACGACCTGCTCCCCCGGACTGACGGAGGCGCCTCCGACACCGCGGGCACGACCTACTGGAACAGCCACTACAACGCGGCCGTCATCGCGTCGCAGTTCCTCTTCAGCCCCGAGGGACGTGGGTTCCTCGTGGACACCGTCTACCACCAGATCCTGAACCGGGCCGCCGAGAACCCGGGCGGCGGACCCTACTGGTCCAACCTGCTGCTCGGTGGCGCGAGCGACGAGAACATCATCGCGTCCATCCTCAGCTCGACCGAGTACTTCAACAGCCACTGATCCCCATCCTCGACGGTCAGAGGGGCGGCGCCGACGGGGCGCCGCCCCTCTCTCTTTGGCAGGGGGAGGTACGATGGATCGACGCTCCCTGCATCCACGGGACCTGGCACGCAGACCGGGCGCGCGCGACGCGAATGGGTCCCTGCCCGACGAGGAGCCGCTGCATGCACAAGCCCAGGATCGCCGAGATCAAGGACGCGCTCGGCAATCGCCTGTTCGTCGCAATGTGCCCGAACTGTTACAACGGCTCCCCGCGTCGTGATCGCGCGGATGCGGAGCAGGACTGCATGGACCACGCCAGCAACCCGGTCAGCAACCTGCGCGAGCCGAGCGACTTCACCGAGCCCACCCCCGGCGTCGGGCCCAACCTCGGCGAGTGGGTATCCGGCCCCGCCTCCCGGGCTCCGGCTCCGGCGGCGACGCCCGCCCCCGCCAGGAAGGCCGAGGAGATGGATCCGGAGAAGAGGCGCCGGGCCGAGGCGATGGCCCGGCTGAACTCCGCGCTGGGGCGGCTGCCCTGACCTGAGGCAGCGGGTGACTGCAACTCCTCGCTCCGGGAGCCGCGGCACGCCGTGACCGTCCACCGGCTGGCCGCCACGCCCGCGACGGTGCACTGGGGCCACTTCGACAGCCGTCTGACCCCGGTGCTGCAGGTCCGCTCGGGTGACCGCGTCGCCGTCGAGACCGTCACCCACCACGCCGGCGACGCCAGGGACCTGCTCATGGACGACGGCGTCGCGGCCATCTTCGCCGGGGTCACGGATCGGGGTCCGGGGCCGCACATCCTGACCGGGCCGATCTTCGTGGAGGACGCGCGTCCCGGTGACACGCTGTCGGTCCACATCGTCGACCTCGCCCCCCGGCTCGCATACGGCTCCAACCTCGCCGCCCACTGGGGCTCCCTGTACGGCGACACCGGGAAGGAGCGCGTGACCATCTACGAGCTCGACGCGGCCGCCGGCAGCGCGAGCGCGCGCTTCGCATTCGACTGGACGGCGACCCGGCGCGCCGAGGAGATCGGCCTCGTCCTCCCGGTCGAGCCCGACCGGCGCGAGCCCGCACTCGGCGGGATCCGCATCCCCCTCCGCCTCCACCTCGGCGTCATCGGCGTCGCTCCGCCGGAGGCCGGACGCGTCCACAGCGTTCCCCCAGGGGCGTTCGGCGGAAACGTCGACAACTGGCGATTCGGCCCGGGCGCAACCATCCACTACCCGGTCTTCCACGAGGGAGCCCTGCTCTCCATGGGGGATCCGCACGCCGCCGAGGGCGACGGCGAGCTCAGCGGCACCGCGCTCGAGGCCTCGCTCAACGGCGTCGTCGAGATCTCCGTCCGCCGCGACATGGTGGTGCGCAACCCGGTGGCCGAGACGGCGACGCATTGGATCACTCACGGATTCGGGCCCGACCTCGACACCGCGCTCCACGAGGCGGCGATCGAGATGCTCCGCCTGCTCGACTCGCTCCTCGGCCTCAGCCGGGACGACGCCTACTCGCTGATGAGCACCGCGGTCGACTTCGGCGTCACCCAGGTCGTCAACCAGCGCCGGGGCGTCCATGCGCTCCTCCCTCGAGCGGTGCTCCGGTGAGCCCGGAGCGCCGGACCATCGCCGGCGAGGGCGTGCCCCCTCCGGCCGCGCCCTACTCCCACGCCGTCGTCACCGGGGGACTCGTCTTCCTCAGCGGTCAGCTGCCCGTCGACCCCGCCACCGGCGCGGCGGTCGACGGCGGCTTCCCCACCCGGGTTCGGCAGGTGCTCGCCAACCTCGACGCGGTGCTCACCGCGATGGGTCTCGACCGCGGCGACGTGGTGCGATGCACCGTCTACCTCACCGACATGACCCGGTACGCGGAGATGAACGCCCTCTACCGCACGCACTTCGGCGCCCACCTTCCGGCGCGCACGTGCATCGGGGTCACCGGTCTCGCCCTGGGCGCCGACATCGAGATCGACGCGGTGGCGGAGCGGCGCTGAGTCGATGTCCTGGGCGGCGGTGAAGCACCAGTCCGCGCCGTAGCGGTCGTCCATGTCCCACAGGATGTGGGCCAGCCGGCGGAGGTCGGTCGCCACCACCGGGTGAGCGCGCCCGAAGGCGGCCCGGTCGATGGCGAGCGCGCGCTCGCAACTCCGCCTGGCCGTGCGGAGCTCGCCGGCCTCGAGGAGGAGCCGGCTCAGAGCGCGCAGGTCCCTGGCCACCGCGGGGTGACCGGAGCCTTGCAGCTCCTCGTGGATGCGCAGGGCCCGCTCCAGGCAGGCGCGCGCCTCCGCCGGTGCGCCCAGGTCGTGGAGGACGCACCCGAGATGGTGGAGCAGAAGTGCGACCTCGGCCGGAGCGGCGGCGGCGTCGCCCTCCGCGATGACGACGGCGTCCTCGAGCGCCGCCCGGACGGCGGGGAGATCGCCGGTCGCGTGGATCAGGCGACGGCCGCTGTCGTCGTCGGTCAACTGCGGGAGTGCGGTGGGTTCGATGCGAGGAGCATGCCGCCCGCACAAACAACTGCCGGTACACGTCGTGCGACGGCAGCGCGACGCCGGGTCACGGGCCCGACTCTGAATCTGAGTACCGTGATCCACCGCAAGTTTATGAAGCAACCGAGCGTTGAGTTATATGAACGATATAACAAAAGGCGGTCGAGAGAGAGTGGCGGCTCGCGGCCCGGGATCAAGGAGAAACCATGAATCGTCTCGTGACCACCACGGCTCCGCTGGCACTCGCCGGCGTCCTGCAGCTCGCCCTGGGCGCGGGCAGCGCCTCCGCCGCCACCCTCCCGACCGAGATCTCGGCGCCGCTGTCGGCGGTGCCCGTCGTCACCGCCGGGGGCCCGCTGACGCTGGTGACCGGCCTCCGGCTGCACGGTGCGGCCCCGACCGGGGCGTCCTCGACCGGCGGCGCCGGCGCCCCCTCCGGCAGGGCCGTCGCCAACGGCGCCTACCTCGGCATCATCGAGTCCTGCATCAGCTGCACCAACGCGGCTGCCGGCTCGGGGTCGTCCCAGGCCGGTGCCCAGGCACTGCGCCTGCTGGGACAGGATTTCTCGGCGGGGCAGGCGTCGAGCAACAGCGCCCAGAGCGGAGCGCTCCTGACGCTTCCCGCCAACCCGCTGCTCGCCCTCGCGCTCGCCGACTGGATGACGGCGGCGCAGGCCTCCGGGCTCTCCTCCTCGTCGCACTCGCGCTCGGCGCTCGCCGATCTGGCGCTCGGCAACGGCCAGGTGGCCACCGTGGCAGTGCTCGAGGCCACCAGCAACGCGCTGTTCAGCCCCTCCGCGTCGCATGGCGACGCGGCGAACAACGGCGTCGACGCGACCCTGCTCAACGGTGGGCTGGCGATCATCGTCCTCCACTCGGACACCTCGAGTGACGGTACCGGGACAACCTACGTCGCCTCGATCAACGGCCAGCAGCTGCTGGCGTCGCACGACCGCGGGATCCCGATCAGCCTCCCGGGTGTGGGGACCATCAACCTGCTCCAGGTCGGCGCCGCGGGTGGTGTGGCCGGGTCCGCGATCGGCACCGTCGACAACCTGCTCGGCAGCCCCGGCCAGGCGGCCGGCGTGCTGACCAACTCCAGCGCCGGCACCACCGCGGCGACGTCCACCCCGGCAGGCCCGGCGACCGGAGCCCCGAAGAGCGGCGTCGTGGCCGGCCCGACCACCGGCGACGTGCAGCCCAGCACCCCGTTCACCGGCATCTCGCTCGGCCTCGGAGGCTTCGCCCTCCTCGCCGGCGGGATCGGGCTGCTCGCGGCCCTCGCCCGCCGCCGCCGCCCGTCCGCGGCGTAGGACAGCAACCGCCCGGAGGGTGGGGCCGCGCGTGAGCGGTCCCACCCCGCGCCGGGATGGGTGAGCAGCTCGGGGGATGGCGAACCCCCCGCGGGGAGGATTGACCTTCCTGACACAAACGTCAGGCTTGGCACCACCTGGAGTATGCCTCGTCCACCCCGAGGTGACCGAGGCTCGTCGTGCACCGCCGGCCACGGCGAGAAGAGGCGCGCCGGCGGCCTGCCCGCCGCCGAGGGCGAGGTGGGGTCGGGCGGCGCGGCCGGTTGACCGGCCGCCCGATCGCGGTCAGAGCACGCGGCGGAGCAGGGGGACGAGAGCGCCGAGCACCCCTCCGTACAGGAGGTGGGCGTTCTGCATCGTCTCGGGGCGCCCGGGCCGGTCGTCCTCCGGGGCCGGCATCGCACCGATCGCGGGGGCGACGCCCTTGTACATGGTCTCCCAGACCATGCGGCCGAACAGCGGGCCGACCACCATCGCGGGGAACGGGAGGACCTTGAGGGCCAGCCCGAACAGCGCGCCGGCGCCCGCGCCGAAGGCGAGGTGCCCGAGGTCGGTCACGTTGTCCTCGGTGGGTGCGTCGGTGTTCGCGTCTGCGCGGTCGAGAAGCTCGCCGGTGAATGCCTCAGGGCCGGATTCGCCCATGACGTTCGCGTCCTGGGCGCCGGCCATGACCTTCTGCATCGCGACCGCGCCCACCGTGCCGGCAATCGTCCCGGCAACGATTCCACCTGCCATGGTCATCCTCCACTCCACGGAACCCTTTACGGGGCTGGATTATGACACATGAGTACTCTCATAACATCTGCTATTCTACAAGTGCATGAAGGGGAGGCGGTCCACACCCCCACATGCTGTGGACCCCGGGCACCTTCGGGGGAAGCTCGCCGGCGATGGCGGAGGCGGATCGTCACCCCCCTTGACAGGCTGGCACCATCTGCTCACCATCCACACAGATGGTCGTCAGATGGTAGCCCTCGGCGAGTCCGAGAAGATCACGGTCAACCTCGGCCCCGTCGATCTCGGGCAGATCGACCTGCTGGTCATGGAGGGGTTCTATTCCAACCGCACCGACCTGATTCGCACGGCGATCAGAACCCAGCTGGCGACCCACGCCGACACGGTGCGTCGCTCGGTGGCGCGGAAGACCCTGGTGCTCGGCGTGCAGCACTACACGAGGCCGGAGCTGGAGGCGCTGCGAGCCGCCGGTGAGACGGTGCGGATCAACGTGCTCGGCCTGGCGAGCATCGCCGACGACGTGTCGCCCGAGCTGGCTCTCGCAACCATCGACTCCGTGGTCGTCCTCGGCGCGCTGCGCGCGCCCCCGGCGGTGAAGGCGGCGCTCGCCAGGCGGACCCGGTCGCCGTGATCCGCGGCGAGCCGCCCCTCGCCCACCCGACCGTGATCAGACCGTGCACCGGAGATGCAGCCATCCACGACATGCGGCACCACATGAACGAGGCGCTTCGCCTGACCCTCGCCGGCAATCCCTTCGAGGCCACCGCGACGATTCGACGTGCCCTTGCCGCCGGCGGGCTCGTCCCGGCGACGGCTCCCGGCGACGGCGCGGTCAGCGGTTCTCCATCCTCAGCCCTTCTGCCGTCCGCGCGGGTCTCAGCCCCTCCCATCCCCGGCCTGATGTCGTTCCACGGTGATGGAGGCGGCCTGCGCGGGTCCGCCCGGTCCTCCGGCGGGGCCGGGTCGGGGCTGATGGAGGCGCGGCCGTCGGCAGGGCGCTTCGTCTCGTGCTCGTACTCCGACGCGGCAGGTTCCCGGGCGTACAAGCTCTATATCCCAATACCGTTTACTTAGCGGAGTTCAGAGTGTAGACTC
>JRHI01003119.1_pt1 | contig 10256 bp, 10 predicted proteins | sample 215371 | NCBI WGS metagenome assembly JRHI01 (sample SAMN02929681, study PRJNA255918) | sediment metagenome | biome: cave system; feature: Ice Cave; material: Sediment; isolation source: sediment from deep within a dark volcanic ice cave with no known source of... ... | reverse complement strand
TCTCCTCCTTCATGCCGGTTTATCCCGGCGCATCGGAACTTCGGTCTAGGCTGCCGCTGAACTGGCGCCGGTTGTCGGACTCGCGGCCGAGCAGGACCCCGCTCGAGTCAGCTGTCCCCAGGGTCGAGCTGAAAGCCTGCGTCCCCAGCGCCTGCCCGTCGAGGTAGGCGGCGACCGTACTGCCGTTCCAGGTCGCAGCGAGGTGGTGCCAGTGGCCATCGGCAATGCTGGTCGAGGCGGTGAACTGGAGCGCACTGTAGCCCCCGTTGCAGTCGTAGCCAGTGAGGAAGGAAACCTTGTTGCCTCCCGAGATGCCGAGGCCGCTCTCCAGGTAGGCGCAGTAGTTCGGATTGTTGCCGCCATAGCCGATCAGGACCTGGTCGGCGGTCGAGGTGGTGTTGACCCAGGCTTCGAAGCTGCGCGAGGCAGTGCCGGTTGGGATGCCGCCGGCGGATATGTACTGGACAGCACCGGTTCCGGCTGCCCAGCTGGTGTCGGGATCGTTGCCCAACCCACCCGGAGAGCCCTGGGTGCCCCCGGCCAGGTAGTTGGCATCGCGAGCGTTGCCGCTGGAATCGGCCGTCATCGTGCCCGAGTCGCTGAGCCGGTAGTAGGCCCTCGGCTGATCGCCGATGACAGTCGACGCGTAGGTGGTGGTGGCGCCGGACGGGGTTACCGCCGCGGTGGCCGCGCTTGTCCCCCACCCGAATCGGTTCCGAGCCTGCACCGAAAAGGTGTAGGCGACCCCACCCTTGAGACCGCTGATGGTGGTCGAGGTGGTGGCACCGTCGAGCGCTGTCGCGTTGACAGAGGTTGAGCCCTGACGCGCGGTGACTGTGTAGCCGAGCACGGGCGCGCCCGCCTGAGTGTTGGCAGCCGTCCAGGAGACTGTTACCTTGTTGGCGCCGGCCACCGCGCTGGGGGCACTGGGAGCCGATGGCCGGGAGTAGCCGCTGGCATCGAAGTGGGCCGATGCCTGGGCCGCGGTCAACGCAGCTGAGTAGATCGCCACCTCGTCGAGGCCACCAGAGAGCTGGCGTCGGGCGTCCGACTCCCGGCCCAGCACAAGTCCGCTGTTATCCGCAGTCCCAAGCGTGGAGCTGAAGGCCTGTGTGCCAATCGCCTGGCCGTCGAGATAAGCGGCCACTGTGGTGCCGTCCCAGGTCGCTGAAACCATGTGCCACTGGCCGTCGGCAAACGATCGCGGGGCGAGGAATTGGAGTGAGCTGTAGCCGCCGTTGCAGTCGTAGCCGGTGAGGAAGCTGACGCGGTTGCCGGTGGCGATCCCCAGTCCGCTCTCTAAATAGGCGCAATAGTTGGGATTGTTGCCGCCGTAGCCGATCAGGACCTGGTCCGCGGTCGAGGTGGTGTTCACCCAGGCCTCGAAGCTGCGCGCCGCGGTGCCGGTCGGAATGCCGCTCGCCGACAGGTACTGGACAGCGCCGGTTCCCGCCGACCAGCTCGGATCAGGATCGTTGCTGAGGGCGCCGGGCGAGCCCTGGGTGCCGCCCGCCAGGTAGCTGGCATCGCGACCGCCGCCGCTGGAGTCAGCTCCCAGGGTGCCCGAGTCGTCGAGCCGGTAGTAGGCCACCGGCTGGTCGCCGATGACAGTCGAGGCATAGGTCGTGTTGCCGGTCGGCGTCACCGCCGCCGTGACCGCCGCTTGACCCCAGCCGAATCGGTTGCGAGCCTGCACCGAGAAGGTGTAGGCGATCCCACCCTGCAGGCCGGTCAAGGCCGTTGAGGTGGTGCCACCGTCGACTCCGATCGCGTTGACCGAGGTCGAGCCCTGGCGAGCGGTCACCGTGTAGCCGAGCACCGGCGCGTTCGACTGGCTGGTCGCCGCCGTCCAGGAGACGGTCGCCTTGTTGGCCGCACCCACCGCGCTCGGAGCACCAGGCGCCGAGGGCCGGGTGTTGCCGCTGGCGTTGAAGTGACTGAGCGCCTGCGCCGCGGTCAGCGCCGCCGAATAGATCGCCACCTCGTCGAGACCGCCGCTGAGCTGGCGGCGGGAATCAGACTCGCGACCCAACATCAGCCCGTTGCTGTCAGCGGTTCCCAAGCTGGTTGCGAAGGCCTGGCTGCCGATCGGCTGGCCGTCGAGATAGGCGGTGACAGTGGTGCCATCCCAGGTCGCCGAGACCATGTGCCACTGACCATCGGCGAAGGTGCGCGGGGCAAGGAATTGAAGCGAGCTGTAGCCGCCGTTGCAGTCATAACCGGTGAGAAAGGTGATCCGGTTGCCGGTGGTGACTCCCAGACCGCTCTCCAGGTAGCTGCAGTAAGCCGGGTTGTTGCCGCCGTAGCCGATCAGCACCTGGTCGGCGGCCGAGCTCGTGTTCACCCAGGCCTCAAAGCTGCGCGCAGCGGTGCCGGTCGGGATGCCATTCGCGGACCCGTTTTGCACTGCCCCGGTTCCCGCCGTCCAGGCGGTATCGGCATCGTTCGCCAGCGCCCCCGCAGCGCCCTGGGTTCCTCCCGTCAAGTAATAGCCATCTCGCCCACTGCCGCTGGAGTCGGCGGCCAAGGTTCCCGCATCATCGAGGCGGTAGTAGGCCACAGGATGGTCGCCGATGGCGGTCGAGGCATATGTCGTCGCGGCTCCGGTGGGAGTGATGGCGCCGGTCGTGGCCACCGGTCCCCAACCGAAGCGGTTCCGGGCCTGGATCGAGAAGGTGTAAGCGACCCCTCCCTGGAGACCATTTACCACCGCCGAGGTATTGGTGCTGTCGACCGCGATCGTGTTGACCGCGGTGGATCCCTGCATCGCAATAACCCGGTAGCCAAGCACCGGCGCGCTCGCCTGACTGGTCGCCGCGGTCCAGGAGACCGTCGCCTTGTTGGCGGCTGCCACCGCGCCGGGCGCGCCCGGCGCCGAGGGGCGAGCGTTGCCGCTGGCGTTGAAGTGATTGAGCACCTGGGTGGCGGAGAGCGAGCTCGGATAGACAGCGACCTCATCGATGCTGCCGCTGAGGCTGCGGCGCTGGTCCGACTCCCGTCCCACCAGCAGGCCGGTGCTGTCCACCGTGCCCAGGCTCGCGCTGTAGGCCTGGCTTCCGATCGACTGCCCGTCCAGATAGGCGTTGACGGTGGTCCCGTCCCAGGTCGCACCGACCAAGTGCCACTGGCCGTCGGCGATCGAGCGCGGGGCCACGAACTGAAGCGCGCTATAGCCACCGTTGCAGTCGTACCCGGTCAGGAAGGTCACCCGATTGCCGTTGGTCACGCCCAGCCCGCTCTCCAGGTAGCTGCAATAACCGGGATTGTTTCCGCCGTAGCCGAGAAGAACCTGATCAGCGGTCGAGGTCGTGCTCACCCAGGCCTCGAAGCTGCGGGCGGCTGTACCGGTTGGCAGACCAGTCCCCGCCGCATATTGGAGGTAGCCGGTCCCGGGCGTGAACGCGGCATCGCTCTCATTGGCGAGGGCACCGGCCACACCCAGCGTGACCGGTGCCACATAGGTCCCGTTTCGGGCGCTGCCGGACGAGTCAGCGGCGACTGTGCCGGTGGCCTCGTCTAGTCGGTAGTAGATCGCGGGTGCGTCGACAAGGATCGCCGTGGCGTAGGTCCCCGTCGCCGACGCTGTGATGGCAGACATCGGCAGAGCAACAGCAAGCAGTGACGTCGCCACCAGCAACGCCATCCCCCGGCGCCCCTTGCGGGAATCAAAAATGCTGAATTCATCCGAGTGATGATGGCGCGACGTGCGCCAGTCGCGGCAGGGACGCACAGACTTCCGAGACATCGGTCCCCCCGTGAACTTTCGGTCCTTCCGGGTGATCCACCAAGGTCGGGGAGGCCGGAGAAGCGGCACCTTTATAGACCCCTTTGTGCTGCTCGTCAAGCAAAGGCTTAACAACACATCGAAGCCTCAAGGTCCCAGGGCAGCCAGGCCTGGCACCTTCTTCAAGAATCATCTCAAACGGGTCTGGGCAGCCGACCCCTTCGTCGCCAGACCACCAGCCTCAATTCCTCTACGTCATGTCTTCGTCAGGCACGGCCGCCGAGAGCTGGTGCACCTTGGACGCCCCGACCGGAGCCGTGGGCGTCGGAGTGCAACCCCGCGTCGGGCCACAACGCCAACGCGATCGCGGAACGGGTCGTGAGGTCGATTCGCGTCGGGTGTCTGGATCACCTGGTCGTGACCAACGACCGCCACCTCATGGCCGTCTTAAGGGAGTTCTCGATTGCTACAACCACGATCGTCCCCATCGCACCCCTGGCCCTCGCCAGCTCTGTCCTGACCAATCCTGTAAGGGACGGACCGGTCACAAGACGGGCCGTCTGGGTGACCTGCACCACATCTATGAGCGCCAAACTTGAACCGGACAGACTATGGTCCTGCGGGCATCGCCCCGCCCTACCGCGAGCACCCACCTAGTCTCGCGCCAATAGTTTGGCCACCATTTACCTGCGAAGGACCTACACCCCGATGCGGCGGGGGACGGTTGCGAGGTAGTCCTCCCCCAGCGCCTTGACGGCGGAGTAATCGCCGGCGCCGAAGGTCGTCATCCACGGCTTGCTCATTCCGGCGAGCACGACGATCGCCGGGCCCGGGAGGTGGCGCCGTCGGAGCTCAGCCAGGTCAGCGTTGTCGAGGAGGCAGAAGAGTCGGTACTGCGTCCGGTTCGGAGGACCCCCCTTGCGGATCTCATAGAAGCCGGCCATCTCACCGTGCATCGCCTCCCAGTAGCCTCCACCCGAGAACTTTGGAGGGGGTGCCTCCGCTACAGCTTGGAGTACCGAGAACATGGTTGCGGCGACGCTCGGCGGACAGGCACGCCGGTCTTCGAGGAACTCGGCCCCGGGGACAGACCCGGCCCGGTTGCGGTAGTAGACGACGTCCCAGGCCACTGGCCGGGAAGCCTATCCGTTGCTTATCCTGTCGCTGCCAGCCGACGGGACGAGCGCTTCCTCGGGACGATGCGAATTTCCGCGCCGAGGGCCGCAGCCAGGGCGGCGACGGTCCGGAGCTCCGGGTTGGCCTCGGACGTGAAGAGGCGCCGAATGGCGGCGGGATTCTTGCCGATCTGGCGGGCCAGCTCCGCTTTTGAGGTGTGGCTCTCAGCCCGGAGCTGGTCCAGGTCGTTGATGATGTTGTCGACCTGCGCGATCGCCGCGCTGACACGCCCAAACTCAGCCCGGAACTCGGGATCCTGCAGCTGGCGGTCGAGCATGCGGCGATGCAGGCTGGTATCTAGGGTCGAGGTGGGTGCCATTTCGTTTCCGCTGCGGAGTGTACCACATACGTTACGTGTAGTGATACATGGGTGCTTCTCCTCCTGACACTTTGGACCGGCCTCCATCGTCTGACAGCGAGACCACCAACCTACCCCAAGTTGCCCACTCGCACGATGCACCTCCGGCTAGAATAGAACATATGTTCCGTCTCCAAGAGGCACGAGTGGGCGGCGGGAGAGTGTAATCCGGCGGGCTGTTACCGGGGGGGTGAATACCCAGTAGATGCCGAAGCCACGGAAGTTCTACGCGGACCGGTGGACGCTGGTGGCTGACCCACCGCCATGCGACCCGGGGAATCCCGCTCGAGCGCTCGCGTTTTGCGAGAAGGTGCGCCAGGGCCAGCGGTGCACATGCCAGTTCGAGCTGGCGACGATCGCCGAAGACCTAGAGGAAGTAGGTCTCGGGGAGTACGCGTCCGAGTTTGAGGATGAGCTCGATTCGGATTCGCTCGGAGAGTTGGTGGCAGACCTGCTGCGACGGAATCGCCGCGGACGGGAAGGGCCTGCCATCCGGCTGCAGGAGGAGCTTCTCCTGCTCAAGCGGCTGGCGGATCAGGGATCGGGGGTCCGGCCCGGAGACGGAGACGGAGACGGAGACTAGATAAAGCAGAGACGAGGTTTACATGGTTGACTACGACGACGATGACCAATTGGCGGACGCCGTTAAGAACGGCGATGTGGCGGCGCTGGACGCCTTCTTCAATCGCTTTCAGGTGACGCTGATCAAATTTGCGATAAGCCAGCGATTCTCACCCGAGGACGCGGAGGATCTTGCGCAGGAAGCCCTCAAAACGGGCTTCCTGCGAATCGCATCCTTTCGGCGAGGGGAGGATCTGAAGGGGTGGCTCAATGGCATGCTCAACAACATGATGCTGCGCGAATGGGAGAGGCGTAAGCAGATGAGGGTCGTGGAACTTGACGAGTCAGCTGAGGAGAAGGGTTCACTCCGCCGAGTTCAGGAGTCAACTGCCGAAGAGAAGCTTGGTGCCGAAGAAAGGAAGGAACTCGGACGGCTGAGAGCGCTGATCCAGTTGTACATGACGCTGGCGAGAACCAATCCGAAACACGTGAGGTACATGGACGCTGTCCAACTGGAGTTGGACGGGCTTGAGCGTGAGCAAATCGAAGACGCATTGGGCCTAACTAAGCAGGGGGAGCGGAAAGGTGTACGTCTGGCGCGGGCTCAAGATACTCAAAGAGATGCATGAGGCTGAGGCCCCGCAGGATCCTCCACGAGCATCGGATCGCTGAAGACATGGCGAATCCGTTGAACCGTGGACTCGATGACATGCGAAATGAAAATGACAAGGAGGTTGACGCGATGGTGATCGAAGAGGCCGAGGTCGGCGAGCTGGATGAGTTCGGCGCTCGTGTGAAGAAGGCCTACGAATTGTCCGGTGATCCGCCGTCGCGTGCGGCCGTTGAGTATGCGGAGGAGACCGTGTCTTTGGCGGACAGATCACCGGCGGATTTCAAGCGGTTCAATGCGGTCGTTCGCCGGAGAATCGACGCGGCAATGCGTGAGGCTACGGGCGCGGAGAACATCGGCGCGTGGGTGAAGAAGGAACGGCAGCGGGTATCGATGGATGAGGCCATCGCTGCCCGGGAGTCGGGCGTTGCGGTGCCGGCGTATCGGCAGTTCGAAGCGGGAAGGATGCCAGTGTGGCGCCTTCCAGCGAAGAGTTTTGCGAAGATCTGCCACGAGCTTGCGCTCGACGTTCGCACGGTAATTCAGTGGGCCGGAGCGTCTTTCCAGAGCGGTCAGACGGGCGTGTATGGGCGCCTCGACGTTGGGGGCGAGAAGGGGTCAGAGGCACTTGGAGAGCTGGCGAAGGAATCCGAGCAGAAGTCTCGAGAGGACTTTGAAACGTGGCGCCAGGAGCTTATCGATGCTTCCGGCGGGTCATCAGCAGACGACGTTCGCCGAGAACGATGAAGACAGTCTCTTTGCTCACGCCGTAGACCTCCGCCCAGTGGCCCGCATCAGAGCGGGCCAACCAGTCTTGTCGGAACCAATCTCGGGGTAGGAGGAGTTCGCGCGCGAAGAGATGTGCCTCCTGCTCGTAGTTCGGGAAGTCGTCGAGATCGGTGATGTCAGTTGGTTCTGGAATTGAACTGAGTTTCCAACACGATTGCTCTCCGTGCTCGAGCAGGCAATGACCCAGCTCGTGGGCCAGAGTGAACCTGCGCCGATTCCGAGTTGCGGGGGTCTCGACCAGGATGGACTCGCTGAGGCGGATGGCCCATGCGCCCGGATCGAAGTAGCCCCATCCGTTGGGGATCTTGCCCGCGGTGATCGCGAGGCCTTGGTCGGCGACGAGCTGCACGACGGGCACAGGTGGATTGGTTAGGCCGGCGTTCTTGAGGAGTCCGGCAACCGCCGCTCGAACGAGCGGAGCGCGGCTGTTACTGGGCACTGAATACGTAATGAAGGGGCCTGACGGTCCCTCGCCGATTTCCCAGAATGAGGAGTTCAGAGTACATGGTGGAAGAGACGAAGACAACGACCAAGACTGCGGTCGAGGTGGAGATCGAGGTCAACAAGGTCCGGTTCCGCGACAAGAACGAGGAGCGGACGGGGTTGCAGATAAAGCAGGACGCCATCGACGCCGGGGTGAAGATCAAGTTGTCGTACGTGCTCGACCTGGAGAGGGAGCACGGCAGTGTCCGGATCCCCGACGACAGGGTGGTCGAGCTCGAGGAGGGGATGAAGTTCCTCGCCCATCCCGGGGGTTCGGATTCGTGACCGCAGAGGAGTTCATCGCCGGGATAGAGAGGCTGGGGTCGGTCGAGCGCAGGCCACAACCGGATGGTCGGGTGCTCGCCGTGCTCGAGCCCCAGACCGTGCTGGGGACGGGGCGGCGATCGCGAGTCGCATTCATGCTGACGGACGAGGTCCAGGGCCGGCCGCTGCACTACGTTGACGGCGATCTGCGAACCCGATCCGGTGGCCTGCCCAACAATTGGAGCACGACCGTCATGGGTGCCGACGTGCTTGGCACATGGTCATTCAACTGCACGTGGGACCCTGCGTTGGACAGCCCAGAGGCACTGGCTCTAGCGGTGCTCTCGCAATGGGACCGCTAATGGTGGAGATCCGTGGAGGCGATCCATTCACATCCTGTCTCGACGCGGTACTTGCCAGTCAGCGCGAGGAGTTGCTGATCGGCTTCGGTTATGCGTCACTGAGCGGAGACTGGCTGATGCTGATCACCGATGCCCGTCTTGCCGGAGACGATGAGGTCCGCCGTGACGTGCGTGGTCTGCACTGGACCGGCGGGCTGACGTCTGCGATGCATGACGAAGCCCGACGCTCGGGGCGTGGCATCCTGCTTCTTCACGCGCACGGTGACGGCGATGAAGTGGCGGGACTGTCCATGACCGACAGGGAAACGGTTGAGGAGGTCCTCCCCCACTTCGGGATGTTGCTCCCCGACGTTCCGCACGCCTACGTCGTGGTCAACGGAACGCACGCGGCCGGGTGGGTCCAGGTGGGCGATGGGCGACGGGCACTGGATGGGATCAAAACAGTCACTAGTCCGCTCCGGATCTGGGCCACTGATGCGAGCACCTGTGTCAGGACGCTTGCAAGGGACGAACGTCAGGCGGCGGCCTTGGGTGAAGACGGCATCGGCAAGTTGCGTCGGTCGACGATCGGAATCGTGGGCATGGGCGGTGCTGGTTCACAGGTGGCCGAGATGCTTGCCCACGCCGGAGTCGGCCGGCTAGTCGTGGCCGACGCTGACAAGATTGAGGAAGTCAACCTGAGCCGCACTCACGGTACCTCGCCGGCGATGGTTGGCAGGATGAAGGTCGAGAGCGTTAAGACCATGGTACGGCGCATCTCACCGGAGACTGTTGTGGACGCGGTTGGTGAGGCCTTCCCCACAGTAGCTCTCCTAGGCGATCTTCGAAAGGTCGACGTGCTTGTCGCTTGCGTTGACACCGTACACTCGCGCAACGAACTGAATCGTTTTGCGTTGCGGTACGCGATTCCGCTCATCGACCTTGGGACCACGATCACGCCTAAGCCCTTCCGCGTCGATGGTCATCTCTCTCTCATCATGCCCGGCAGCCAGTGTCTTCGGTGCGTGGGCCACGTATCGGACATACTGCTGGGCGAGGAGCAAGAGGCGGCGCGGCGGGGTTGGTATGGACTCAACGAAGGCCGCCCACAGGTGGTCTCTTTCAACGGTCTCTTGGCGAGCGCCGCAGTGACCGAAGCCCTCAAATTGGTGACCGGCTTCGCGGGAAGAACAGTTGGGTCACGTGAGTGGCATTACGACCCGGTGGTCGGGGAGCTGCGGACGGTGGGCCTAGCCCCCGACCTCTGCCGCGAGTGTAGTTGGTACGGGATGAAGGGCGATCAGGCGTAGTCGGGTGCGAGGAGGTGCGATCCGGCAGAGGGCGGGTTAGGCCGTAGGGCGGCAATAGTCGGTCCGGTTCGGGGCCTCTTCCATAGCGGGCCAGATTGTTATCCTGCCGGGTGCTCGAACTCATCGTCCTTGGTATCCGCGTCCTCCTCCTTGGCTTCCGATCTCGACGCGATTTCGCCCTCGAGAATCTCGTCCTCCGTCACCAGCTGCAGGTTGTCCTGCGTAGAAACCCATCTCCGCGACTCAGACCGCTCGATCGGGTTCTCTGGGTCTGGCTCGATCGCCTCTGGCCGGTCTCGCGGCGGCACCTACTGATTGTCCGCCCTGAAACAGTGCTCCGCTGGCACCGCAAGGGCTGGCGGCTCTACTGGACCTGGAGATCGCGTGGAAGGATCGGTCGGCCACGCCTCTCCGCCGAGGTCAAGGATCTCATCGCCCAGATCTCGCGCGACAACCAGCTCTGGGGGACTGAGCGCATACGCGGTGAGCTGTTGAAGCTGGGCATCGCCGTGAGCAACCGCTCGATCAGGCGCTCTCGCTGGCGGAGGACACGTCCCGGCGGAAGCCAGGCTTGGAGCACCTTCCTCACAAATCATCTCAGCGGCATTTGGGCGGCCGACCTCTTCGTCGTCCAGACCAT
>JRHI01003118.1_pt1 | contig 10262 bp, 8 predicted proteins | sample 215371 | NCBI WGS metagenome assembly JRHI01 (sample SAMN02929681, study PRJNA255918) | sediment metagenome | biome: cave system; feature: Ice Cave; material: Sediment; isolation source: sediment from deep within a dark volcanic ice cave with no known source of... ... | reverse complement strand
GCATGGCCGAGACCAGAACCATGCCTTCTTTAAGCGCGCTTTTTCTTACGATCTCCTCCACCTGCGGCGTGATGTGAACGTAAGCGCGGTGAGTCTTGGTGTGAAACTTCAAGTATTCGGTTAGCACCTTCATGTCGCCGAATCTTTTCGGAGAAATCCTACCCTTCCGTGCCGCACCGGGGACTCGTTACCTGCGTCATGCCCCAGTGCCGCAGAATCGCAGACAAGCGGCAAATCCATCGTCATAATAACTCTAGTGGAGGTTTGTTCGTGGTATTGCGCCTTGATTATCTGTCTTGCGTGCTGACAGTTCTCTCCACCCTTCTGATCGGTCGAAGGTATTGGGAGGGATGGGTTCTGGCGGGCATCAATAGCGCCATCGTTTGTGTCATCGGCTTTAGAACATCACAAATCGGGTTCATCCCCGCCAATCTGTTTTGCATCGTCCTCTACGGTTTTAACTTGCGCTCCTGGAGGAAGGCGTTACTCCCTAAGTAATTACGAAAACGCGCGATTCGTATCGGGGACGACTCTAATCTTGCCATCTGTGCCATTAGATTCCTGCATCGCGTCCTAGTTTCAGCCCCGCAATCCCCGTGAACAAGCCGCGCTTTAGCGCTTCACTTCGTCAAATACAAGGACTTTCTAGCGCATCGATTCTTCGGTTTCCGAAATCCAATCCGGACGCTTCAGCACTTCGCGCGGTTTCGGCCCGTCGGCCGCGCCCACGATTCCGTCCTGTTCCATCAGATCGATGAGATGAGCTGCGCGACCGTATCCAATCCGCAGTCGACGCTGCAACAGGGAAGTGGAAGCTTTGCCGAATTCAACCACCAACCGGACGGCATCTTGAAATAAAGGATCGTCGTCGGCCCCGTCGGCTCCGCCCTCGCCCCGAGCACCGCCAGCGTCGGCGTTGCGCTCTTCCTTCGGAGCTTCGAGGAATTGCTGTTGATACTCGGCCGTCCCTTGAGCCTTCCAAAACTCCACCACCGCGGCAATTTCTTTTTCCGTGACGAAGGGAGCGTGCAGACGATGCACGCGTGCCGAACCCGATGGCAGATACAACATGTCGCCCTTGCCCAGCAGCGCTTCAGCGCCGTTGGCGTCAAGAATGGTCCGGGAATCAACCTTCGTCGCCACGCGGAATGAAACGCGGGCAGGAAAGTTTGCCTTGATGAGTCCGGTAATTACATCCACCGACGGCCGCTGCGTCGCCAGCACCAGGTGAATGCCTACGGCACGCGCCATCTGCGCCAACCGAGTAATGGATTCTTCCACGTTGCTGGAATCGAGCATCATCAGGTCAGCTAGTTCGTCGATGATGATGACGATGTAGGGAATGGGCTTCTCGTCTGAATCCTCGCCAAATAAGCTCAGAGTGTCGTTCTGATCGAAGAGACGATTGTATTGATCGATATTGCGTACACCCTTTGCCGCCAGCAATTTTAGCCGGCGCTCCATTTCGCGCACTGCATTCCGCAAGGCATTGGCCGCGAGTTTAGGCTCGGTGATGATCGGCGTATAAAGATGCGGAACTCCTTCATAGTTCCCCAATTCCAGCCGCTTCGGATCCACCAGAATCAGACGCACCTGATCCGGCGTCGCCTTGTACAGGATCGACATGATCATGGCATTGATCGCAACGCTCTTGCCGGCGCCGGTGGATCCGGCAATCAGCAAGTGCGGCATGCCCGCGAGATCCGCGGTGACGATTCGACCGTTGATATCTTTGCCCATGGCGATCGTCATCTTCGACTTCGAGCCCATAAACTCCTGTGACTCGATGTTTTCGCGCAGCCAGATGATCTCGCGTTGGCGGTTGGGCACCTGAATGCCCACGGTGCTTTTGCCCGCCATGCGTTCGATCAGAATGCTTTCTGCTTTCAAGGCCAGGCAAAGATCGTCGCAGAGGTTAGTAATGCGGCTGTATTTAATGCCGGCCTCGGGCTTGAACTCGAAGGTCGTGACCACCGGCCCGGGATTGATTTGCGTGATCTGCCCATGGACCTCAAACTCGGCGTATTTCTCCCTTAGCACCTGCGCCAGCAATTTGAGTTCATCGGCATCGACGGCCTGATGTTCGTCAGGCCGCTGCAGCAAGCTACTCGAGGGTAATTTGTAGCCTCCGGCGATCCGCGGCATCGTGGTCTTGGCCTTGTGATCGGTGTCGGCACGGTCTGTTACTTCAGGCTCAGCCGGGGAACGATCCAAGTCGGAGTTTGTGGCGAAGTCCCCTGCATCGGAGCCGCGGGTAGAATCGGCTAGAATGCCCCCGGTGGTCGCCGCCGGTGAAGCCTCTTCCGCCATCATCCGCTCAATCCCGGTGCGGCGGGCTTGCGATCCCGCGGCTTGTGCCGCAGGCGCCTGCCGGGAAGGAATTAATTGCGTCTTGACCTCCGGTTTCGAGATGCGCCGCTTCTCCAGTTCCCTCTGGTGTTGGCGCTTGATTCGTTCTTCCTGCCAATCCTTGTAGCGGTTCCACAAAGCAGTAACGAAGGCAAATCGGGTTGGAGCCCAGAGTTGAATCGATGAAAACGAAAACGCCGTCGAGAGATATAGTGCGGTCGCCAGCACCGTGGCGCAGACAATGTAGGCGCCCACCAAGTTCAAATAGTGAATGAGCACATCTCCCACCACTCTTCCCAGCAAGCCTTCAACCGGAATTACGTGCATCCAGCGCAATGGTCCGGGCAACAACGCCAGCAACGCGGGGACAAACATTACCAGCCAAATTCCTCCCAGGGTCTTCGCCATAGGGGATTGAATCTTGCGCGAGCGAAACCAGCGAGCGCCCAGAAGAGCAGGGAATACGGGCAGCAGGAAAGCGCCGATCCCGAAAAACTGCAAAACCACGTCGGAGACAATCGCGCCCACAACGCCAATCCAATTGCGTGCGGCATGCGCGCCAGTGAGCACAGAAGCGCTGTTCAGCGATGGATCGAGTGGAGAGTATGACGCCAAGGCAAGGAAGAGGAGGAGCGCGGAGACACACATCAGGAAGCCGACCAGCTCGTTGAGCCGTCGGTTGCCAGTGGGCACAAAAACACTTGTCAGGAAATCCATTTAGGCCAGATGACACACCGAAACACGCCGCTTTCCGGTGCCGCAATCGGCCAGAGCCCCTACATTATGCCAAGAAGCGGCTGTTCCTACAATGGCGGAAATACGCCGTAGTATCCACAAGGTTTCCTGCATGAATCGGCTTTACAGTTTGCTGAGTGACTCCGATTTTGGGTGGCGCAGCGCTTTTTAGCGCTGCGATAAGCCTTTCTCTTCTGTCCAGGCTTTAGCCGCCGAAGTGCCTGAGGCTCGCATTTTTCAGCAAGCTGCCTAGCCCAATCGCGCCGCCAACGCCAGGACCAGTACGCCAACGATAATTCGGTAGACGGCAAAGGGCGCAAACCCACGCTTGCGGACATAGGCCATAAACCACGACACCGACGCGTAAGCCACCGCGAAGGACACCACGAAGCCGATTGCGACGATAAGCCATTGGTGCGGACTGATTTGTGAGACCCCAATCGGATTTTCGCCCTTACCAGCGATCGACTTAAGCAGCGTGTATCCGGTTGCTGCGACCATGGTCGGGATCGACAGGAAGAACGAGAATTCGAGAGCTGCGGCTCGTGACATGCCCGCAATCTGGCCGCCTGCAATAGTGGCCATCGAGCGCGATGTTCCCGGGAAGACCGCCGAGAAAATCTGGCAAAAGCCGATCCAGATTGACTGCGCCAGGCTCATGTCGTCCATCTTCCATGTGTGAATACGGCTTGAGGCCGATCCGGGGCCTGCTGATTCTGATCTTGCGTTAGTTGCGTCCACGATCCACATGATCACTCCGCCGATCAGCAATGACCAGCCAATGATGGGGAGGCTTTCCAAATGTTTGCCAATGACCTTGGTCAACAGGAACGAAGGAATCGCTGTCACCACGAACGCCACGGCGGTTAATCCAAGCGGGTGGGACAACATCGTACGATTTCCGCGTTCGCCACGCGGAAACGTGGACACGAATTTCGCAATGCGGCCGCGGAAATATACGGGCAAGCAGGCGATTGCGCCCAACTGGATGACAATCGTGTACATCTTCCAGTAGCCGTCGGAAAGACTGATATGCAGCAGCGCCTCAGAGAGACGAAGATGGGCGGTCGAACTGACCGGCAAGAACTCGGTGAGACCTTCCACAATTCCCAGCAGCACGGAGAGCAGGTATTCGTTCAATCATCCTCCCACAAAAGTTAGGGAACAGTATCGCAGAAATCCTTGCGCAGACGTTAAGGATAGGCTCAGTCACTGACGTTTCCGTACGTGGGCACGCCCTGCTGGATGTAGAAGATCAGCCGTTGCGCGCGCAACATCCAGTCGCTCTGGCCGTACTGGCTGACGATCTTCTGCGCCAATCCCAACGCACGATTCTTCGCCTCCTCTGATTTCTTCTGATTGAGTTCGGTCTTGTAAATCTCAACCAGGGCCGAGCGCCGCCAGGCCGCGTCGTAAAGAGCCTCCGGGGCCGCTGGAGATTGCGAGTGTTCGTTGGCATACTTTTCGTAGAGGTCGGCTTCTTTGTCGGGACACTTCGATGCGCCCTGCCAGTCCCCGCATAACTTGTTTTCAAGCAAGTGAAAGGCGGCGAGGTCGGCCCACTTGGTGCCGCCGAACTTCTTCATCACGAGTTTCATCCACTCTTCATCCATCTGCCCGCGCATGTAGGCATCTTTCTCGCGCGCGGAAGGCCGCGTCATCACGTCGGACCTTTCCATCTGCCAGCGGATGTCGGCGGCGCGGTACAAGCCTTCAGCTGCCAGCGGGGAAGTCGGGAACAGGTCGTACACGCGATAGTAAAGCCGCATCGCATCCTGCGCAGCATCGCGGCGCCCACGACGGCGGCTGGCCTGATCTTCAGAGTCTGCTGCTTCACCGAAAATAATCTTGTCGCCATTGGGAGTCGCATTGCTGACCAATGCTTTTCCCCACAGCCAGCCGGTTATGGTTTTGCCCTGCGCTTCTTCGTCGTCTTCGTCGCGGTCTTTTCGCGGCTCGCTGATGATGGCTTGTACGTGAGTCCAGTCCCGGCTGGTCTCTAAGATGATCAGTTCGTGGCCGCGGGCAACCTCGTTGAGCTTGGCCGATTGCGCATCGGGAGCGATGTGAAGCGTCCCTTCATGCACCAGGGTGCCGCGCGGCGCCTGAGCGACAGATGACGACACAACGATAAGAAGAATGAGGGGAAGAATGAGAAGGGAAAAAAACTTGGGTCTCAGTTTCATATGGTCATCATCCTAAGCTGGTAGGGACGTTTCTCGAAGCAGTTCATTCCCGGCGAAGCTCTTCGAGCGTTTTCGGTTCGACGTTTCCGCCGGAGATGATGGCCACGTTTAGCTTCGTCTTTGGCAACTCATCGCCGTGGAAAAGAAATCCCGCCACTGCGACCGCCCCGCTGGGTTCAGCCACCGTCTGAGGATTCCCGGCCAGAAGCCTCATGGCTTGACGAATCTCTTCTTCACTTACGGTGATGATGTCATCGACGTATTTCTTGATGTGATCAAAGTTAATCGGTCCGACGCTCTGGGTACGCAGGCCGTCGGCGATCGTTCGTGACACTTGCTGGGCAGGGAACTGCACGATTTGTCCGGCGCGCAGGCTGGCTTGTGCGTCTGCAGCCAACGCCGGCTCCACGCCGATTACTTTAACGGAAGGCTTGTTCAACTTCATTGCAGCAGCCACGCCGCTGACCATGCCACCGCCGCCAACTGGCGCAAGAACAGTTTCGACATCCGGTAAATCTTCCAGGATTTCGAGTCCCATCGTACCCTGACCCGCGATGATGTGCTCGTCATTGTAAGGAGGCACAATCACGTATCCGTGCTGAGCCGCCAGTTGTTCCGCCTTGATCTGCCGCTCTGTGCTGCCGGGACCTACCAGTACGATGACCGCGCCCAGCGCCGCCGTTGCCTCGCGCTTGATCAGGGGAGCGTTATTAGGCATGACGATCACGGCCTTAACGCCCAGTGCCCGGGCAGCGTAGGCGACACCCTGAGCATGATTGCCGCTGGAGTAAGAAATCACTCCGCGCTTACGGTCTCGTTCCGACAAGGAAGCGATTTTGTTGTAGGCCCCGCGGAGCTTGAAAGCGCCGATGGGCTGCAGGTTCTCGGGCTTGAGGAAAAGTCGGCGAAAGTCATCTGCCGCGCTAAAATTGACCTCGATTAGCGGCGTGTGGATGACTATGCCGCGAAGTCTTGAGCGGGCCGATTGAATGTCAGAGAGGGTGACCACGGACTAAATTTATCATTCGATCGTGTACACGAGAATACAAAGAGGTCTTGACATCATGATGTCTATCGCAGTAGCATCGTGATGTGCAAACTACTCTCACCCTTGATGATGACGTAGCCAGCCTGTTGAACCAAGAGGCCCGCAAGTCTGGCGAACCATTCAAACAGATCGTGAATCGCTTCCTGCGCCTAGGATTAATGGCTTCAAAGCAGCCGGCCCGAAAACGTTTTGTGGCTAAGCCGTGGAAACTGGGTCCGCCTCCTGGCATGAGTTTTGACAATGTTGAAGAGCTGCTCGATGCGTTGGAAGGGCCGGACCGCCGTTGAAAATTCTGGATGCAAACATTCTCCTTTACGCGTACGGCACAGCTTCGCCCCATCACGTGAAAGCTCGGGAGTGGCTGGAAGAAGTTTTTTCGGGATCCGAGCCGGTAGGCTTGCCCTGGCAGTCGCTCGCTGCATTTCTCCGAATTGTAACCAATCCACGCCTGCCGGGATTTCGCCGCTCGTCTCAGGAAGCGATTCGCGCCGTGGAAGAATGGTTGGAGCAGCCAAACGTTCGGGTGCTGGCTCCGGGAGACCATCATTGGTTGCTTCTTCGACAAATGATCGTCGAGGGACAAGCTTCCGCGGCACACATCACCGAGGCGCAACTGGCTGCTTTAACGATCGAATACGGGGGCGTGCTCCACACTACGGACCGCGATTTTGCACGCTTTCCGGGCCTCCGCTGGACCAATCCACTCACCTAGGCCGGACTCCAAGGTGATTCTTCATGCTCGGAATCAAATTTCCAATATGACCGGCATGATCAGCGGCCTTTTCTGGGTTTGTTTTGAAATGTAGCGCTTCAGATCGGCACGAATTTTTTCTTTGATCACGCCGTAATCGGCTTTCTCTTCTTCGCTGGAGTGCGCGAGCGTGTCTTCGACGATGCGGCGGGCGCCCTCCATCAGGCCATCTTCGCCCGTATTGAAGCCGCGGGTCACAATTTCGAAAGGGGTTTCCACGCGGCCGGTCAACTTGTTGATCGCGATGATGGGAAGAACGATGCCGTCCTCGCTCAGATGCCGGCGGTCTTTGATAATTAAATCCTCAACAACGTCGGTGCGCGACCCGGAATCGATGCAGACGCGGCCTACGTTAACGCGTCCGGCTTTGCGCGCACCCAGTTCGTCGATCTCGAGGACGTCGCCGCTTTCGATCAGCATCACTTTGCCGACCGAGCCATGCATCGCCCCCGCCATCTCGGCGTGCAACTTCAACTGCCGGTATTCGCCATGGACGGGAATAAAATACCGCGGCTTCACCAGATTGATGATGAGCTTCAATTCCTCCTGGCTGCCGTGGCCGCTCACGTGGATTGGAGGATACGATCCATCATCGTAGATGACGTGCGCCTCACGCCGGAACAAGTGATCGATCATGCGATAGATCGTCTTCTCGTTGCCAGGGATGATGCGCGACGAGAGCACGACCGTATCTCCCTTTTCGATCTTGGCGTGCTTGTGGTTATCGACCGCCGCGCGCGACAACGCCGACACCGGTTCGCCCTGAGTTCCGCTGATGAGCACGCAAACTTTTTCCGGCGGATAGTTTTTCATCTCGCCGGGATGAATCACCAGCCCGTCCGGAACCTCGATATAGCCGAGGTCTTCGGCGATCTCCGCCGAGTTGTTCATGGACCGGCCGAGGAATGCCACTTTGCGTCCGTGCTGGTGGGCAAGTTCGACTGCCAGCTTGATGCGGTGGATCGACGACGAGAAGCAGGAGATGAACAGTCGCCGTTGAGTGTGGGCGAAGACTTCATCGAACTTGCGCCGCACCGCTCGCTCGCTGGGCGTGTACCCCTTACGCTCGACGTTGGTCGAGTCCTGCAACAGTGCGAGAACGCCGTTCTTGCCGTACTCGGCGAATGAGTGCAGATCGAAGAGACGGTTGTCGGTGGGTGTGGGATCGACCTTGAAATCACCCGTGTGGATGACCACACCGAGCGGCGTGTGAATCGCCAGCGCAACACAATTAACAAGGCTGTGCGTAACCTGGATCGGGTGAATGGTGAAGGCACCCGCCTTGAAGCGCTCGTTGGGACGCATCTCCCGCAGGTCAGCATCGTCGAGCAGGCCGTGCTCGTCGAGCTTATCTTCTACGTACGCCAGCGTGAACTCTGTTCCCCATACCGGGACCTTGAGCTCGGAGAGAATCCACGGCAGCGCGCCGATGTGGTCTTCGTGACCGTGGGTGAGGATGATGCCCCGTACCCGCTGCCGGTTTTCGATCAGATACGAGATGTCGGGGACCACAATGTCGACGCCGAGTAACTCCACCTCAGGGAACATGAGCCCCGCGTCAACCACAATGATGTCGTCGCCCCAGCGGACGGCCATGCAGTTCATACCGAACTCGCCCAGGCCTCCTAAGGGGATGATCTGCAATTTTCCTGTTGGCATTGAGGTAGCGATGATGCTAGCACAGCGGCCGAGTGCCAAGGGGCGAACGCGAGAAGACGAGCGACCGATAACGGCTCGTCTGGCATCAAAAGGAGCAAGATCATTTGCTATAGGCTAAGGTTGACATGCCCGAAGAGCGTAAATCCTGGCTGCGGCGCCGCGTCGAGAACGCACTTACTACGGGCCTGACGCGCGCCTATTCCACTGTGAAGGTAGATCCCGGAAGATTCCTCCTGCAACTTCGTGCGGCTTACCGCCTGCCCATTAGCGGTTACCACGGTGTGTATTCGCTGACGATGGGCGAACTGGACGTGGTCGCCGATGACATTATTCGCAGCGGCATGAAGGTTGCCGCAGTGGAGGGTGCGGGGTTCGGCTTGGGCGGATTGATGACGATCGTCCCTGACCTGGGAATTCTTTCTGCCATCACCATGCGCACCATCCAGAAACTGAGCTTGGTTTATGGCTTTGAGTTCAACACCGACAACGAGATCGCGGAGCTGTGGATAGCGGCTGCAAGCGCCGCCGGAGTCGACATCAGCCGCGAACTGCTGGAAAAAGAAGTGGTCAACAAATTCGTGCCGCGCGTCATTCAGCGGATCGCAGCGAGAGCTAGCGGGGAAGTGGTGGAAAAGTGGGCGGGAAGGGTGATTCCGCTCGCCAGCTCCGCTATCGGGGCCGCGCTCAACTACTGGTTCCTGCGTGCCTGGGGCGAGCGTGCCAAGTCGCATTTTCGCCAACGCCACTTGCTGCTGCGTCAACAAGCTAAACATGCAATGTTGACTGCGCAAGCTCCGCAAATTCTTCCAGCTTCAAGTTCTGAGTAGCGTTCGCGTCACGCAATCGCCTGGTTCGGAACTCCGAACATTTGCCTGTGTGGTAAAAATTAGTAAGGATGCCTATATTTCATTGCGCAGCAATTCTCTTTGATCTGGATGGAGTGCTCGTCGACTCCACTCGCTCTGTTGATCGCCAGTGGCGGGCATGGGCTCGGCAAAAGGGCGTGGACGGGGATAAAGTTATGGCAATCGCTCACGGTGTGCGTACGATCGAGGTGATTCGAGCCGTGGCGCCTCATCTCGATGCCGATGCAGAAGTTTGGGAGCTGGAGAATCGGGAGGCAGATGATCAGGAGGGCGTGGAGATTATGCCCGGTGCGCTCGATCTCGTCCGCTCGATTCCCGAGGGCCGGTGGGGTGTGGTGACCTCTGGCACTCGTCTGCTGGCGAGTGCCCGTCTGCGTTTTGGCGGTCTGCCAGTCCCAAAAATATTGGTTACAGCCGAGGACGTGGCGAACGGAAAGCCCCATCCAGAGCCGTATTTGAAGGGCGCAGAACGGATGGGTGTCGAACCAACAGACTGCCTGGTCATTGAGGACGCTCCGGCTGGAATTCAATCGGCTCGTGCCGGAGGGATGACGGTAGTGGGAATCACCAGCACGTACGCGGCGGCGAGACTAAGCGATGCTGACTTCGTAGTGCAGAGGTTGCCGCAGATCCAGGTAGCGGTGAATGGAACTGGCGCTCTAGAGATC
>JRHI01003117.1_pt1 | contig 10262 bp, 9 predicted proteins | sample 215371 | NCBI WGS metagenome assembly JRHI01 (sample SAMN02929681, study PRJNA255918) | sediment metagenome | biome: cave system; feature: Ice Cave; material: Sediment; isolation source: sediment from deep within a dark volcanic ice cave with no known source of... ... | reverse complement strand
GCTCCGCGGTGAGATCCTCATCTCCCTCGGTTACAGCGAGCCCGACGCCGGTTCCGATGTTGCGTCGGTGAGCACGCGGGCCGAGCGTGACGGCGACCAGTGGATCGTCAACGGGCAGAAGATGTTCACGACGATGGCGCACGAGGCCCAGTACGTCTTTCTGCTCGCGCGTACCGATCCCTCGTTACCGAAGCACCGGGGGCTCACGTTGTTCCTCGTCCCGTTGGACGCACCCGGCGTCGAGGTGCGCCCGGTGCACACGCTGGGCGGCGAGCGGACCAACGTGACGTTCTACGGCGACGTGCGGGTGCCCGACTCGGCCCGCGTGGGTGACGTGAACGGCGGGTGGCAGGTGATGACCGTGGCGCTCGCGTTCGAGCGCAATCCCACCGCCAACGGTGAGGCCATCCGTCTGTTCGACCGTGTGACCGAGTGGGCCCGCTCCACCGGCGCGGCCGGCGACCGGTCGGTTCGCGAGCGCCTAGCCCGCGTCGCCGTCGACAACGAGGTGGGCCGGCTCCTCGCGTACCGAATGGCGTGGGTCGCCGCGAGCGGTGAGCTCCCGATCGTCGAGGGCTCGATGGCGAAGCTGTTCGCGAGCGAAGGGTTCCAGCGGGCGAGCGCCGAGCTGCTCGATCTGCTCGGCCCTCATGGCGCGCTCTCGGGCTGGGCCGAGCACGCGTTCCGCCACGCGATGGTCACGACGATCTACGCCGGCAGCAGCGAGATCCAGCGCTCCATCATCGCCGAGCGCGGCCTCGGCCTCCCACGCTCCCGCTAGCGCCAGCCGGGGCCCGGGACCTACTCGAGGAGCGGAGCGACCTCCGAGCCGAAGGCGTCCATCTGGTCGAGCAACTCCTGGAGCGTGCGGTTCCGGAACCGCACCTGGAGGTGGCCCACCCCCATCGCGCCGAACTCGCGCAGTCGCGACGCGATGTGATCCGGCTTGCCCGACAAGGTGGCGCCGCCCACGTCCCAGCCGGGCTCGCCCACGTAGACCATCTCGGTCACGACCCCGATGTCGATCGGGTCGTCACCTCGCGTGCGCTTGCGGTGCTCGAGCAGGTACGCGATCGACTGGGGCATCTCGTCGCGCGGCGTGCCCTGAGGGAGCCAACCGTCGCCTCGTTCCGCGGCCCGGCGTAGCGCGGGCTTCGACGAGCCCCCGACCCAGATCGGAACCTGCGCCTGACGGGGTCGTGGTGCCATCCCCGCGTCGTGAGCGCGGAACCGCTCCGTGTCGACGTCGGGATATTCGTCGTCGAACGCGGCCCGCACGACGTCGATGACCTCGTCGGTCATGCGCCCGCGCTGGTCGAACGGCACGCCGAGGAGCGCGAACTCGCTCTCGAGGTGCCCGGTCCCGACGCCGAAGATCACCCGGCCACCCGTGAGCTCGTCGAGCGTCATGAACGACTTCGCGGTCACGAGCGGGTGTCGGTACGGCGCGACGAACACGTGTGAGAGCAGGCGCACGTCGCGTGTGACCGCGCCCAGATAGCCGAGCGTCGCGACGGTGTCGTACCAGACCGTTCCCATGCGCTCGTCGGCGGGGCGGGGAATCGCGACGTGATCGCACACCGCGATGTAGAAGAAGCCCGCGTCGTCGGCCTTCTTGGCGACCGCCACGAGCTCGTCGCGTCCGGCGCTCGCCTCCCAATCCTCGACGAAGAGCTTGCTCTGGGCCTGGATCGGCAGCTGCGTGCCGTAGACGAGCTGCCCATCGGGCACGATCGACGTCATCCGCAATCTCCTACTGTGCGACCGCGCCCGCGTCGACGGGCAGCGCGACGCCGTTCACGAACGACGCCGCGTCGCTGCACAGCCACACCGCGGCTTCGGCCATCTCCTCGGGTTGAGCCATGCGCCCAAGAGGCGACGCCATTGTCATCATCTTCTCGATGTTCGGGTCATCGCCGATGTAGGCCTCGATCATCGGCGTTCGCGTCGTTCCGGGGCAGATCGCGTTCACGCGGATGCCGGCCCGGACGAACTCGAGCGCGGCCGACTTGGTGAGCCCGATCACACCATGCTTGCTGGCCACGTAGGCGGGGAGCGCGGCAAACCCGACCAATCCCGCGCCCGACGACGTGTTGACGATTGCGCCGCCCCCCGACTCCAACATCCGTGGGATCTCGTGCTTCATGCACAACCACACCCCGGTGAGGTTCAGGGCGAGGGTACGGTTCCACAGGTCCTCGGTGCAGTCGACGACACCGGCGGCGACGCCGCTCATCCCCGCGTTGTTGTGCGCGAAGTCGAGACGGCCGAACGCCGTGATGGCCATGTCGACCATCGCCGCGACGGACGACGAATCGGTGACGTCGGTGTGCACGAATGTCGCGTCGGCACCTTCGCTCTCGGCGAGCTTCACCGTTTCGGCACCGGCGTCGTCGTTGACGTCGGCGACGACGACCTGCGCGCCTCGTCGCGCGAACGCGACGACCGAGGCCCTCCCGATGCCGGTCGCGCCGCCGGTGACGATCGCGACCCGTCCCGCCATGTCGTTCATGTCCCTCCCAGGCCGGTGCCGGCGACCGTACCGCGCCGGGTACCCCGGCTGCTGACGGTCCATCAGATCAGGGCTACGCTCACTGTGCGGACGAAGCGGAGCCGTGGCCGGACGGCCGGGACGGCGGAGCTGAGGGAGCCAGAGGTATCGATGCGTGAGTTCCCGAAGATCATCTCGGTCGACGACCACGTGGTGGAGCCACCCAACGTGTGGCAGGACCGGCTCCCCGCCAAGCACAAGGACGTCGGGCCGCGGGTGTTGCGTGCGCCCGTGAAGGAGATGACCTTCGTCGGCGGCAAGCTCACCGTCGCGCCGGGTGAGGCCGGCGATCCGGGTGAACCCGTCGACTGGTGGCACTACGAGGATCTGCGGCGCCCGTTGATGCGCCTCGACGCGTCGGTCGGCCACGACCGCGACGACATCACCATCGAAGGCACCACTTACAGCTGGATGCGCCCCGGCGCGTACCAGGTGGGGCCGCGCCTCGACGACATGGACACCAACTGGATCGAGGCGTCGCTGTGCTTTCCGACGTTCCCGCGTTTCTGCGGGCAGACGTTCCTCGAGGCGAAGGACCACGACCTCGCCAAGCTGTGTGTCGAGGCCTACAACGACTGGATGGTCGACGAGTGGTGCGGTGAATCCGGCGGCCGTCTGATCCCGCTCACTCTCATCCCGCTGTGGGACCCCCACCTCGCGGCGGCCGAGGTCCGTCGCAATGCCGTCCGAGGCGTCCACGCGGTGTGCTTCAGCGAGATCCCGCCGTTCCTCGGCCTCCCGTCGATTCACCAGGCCGACAATTACTGGGACCCGTTCTTCGCCGCGTGCGCGGAGACCGACACCGTCATCTGCATGCACATCGGCTCGTCCTCGAAGATGCCGTCCACGTCGGCCGACGCACCGCCCGCCGTCGGCTCCACATTGACCTTCGCCAACGCGTGCTACTCCCTCGTCGACTGGTTGATGTGCGGAGCGTTCAACCGGTTCCCCGACCTGAAGATCGCGTACTCCGAGGGCCAGATCGGCTGGATCCCCTACATCCTCGAGCGCGCGGATGTCGTGTGGCAGGAGAACCGGGCCTGGGGCGGCGTGGCCGAGAAGGTCCTCGAGCCACCGAGCCAGCTCTTCCGCGATCACGTCTACGGCTGCTTCTTCGACGACGCCCACGGCCTGCGATCGATCGACGAGATCGGCGTCGACAATGTCACGTACGAGAGCGACTACCCGCACTCCGACTCGACGTGGCCCCGCACCCGTGAGATCGCCGAGGCCCAGACCAAGGGTCTCGACGACGACGTGATCCTCAAGATCATGCGTGGCAACGCGATCAAGATGCTGAGCCTCGACCTGCCCGAGTAGGTCGCGCTACCCCGACGACAACGCGTCGCGCAGTGCCGTGTGCGCGTCGTCGCCGGCCTGCTTGGCTCCGTCAAGGAACGCGGTCATGGAGAAGAAGCCGTGGAACATCCCGTCGTAGCGGCGGACGGTGATCGGGACGCCCGCGTCGATGAGCTTGCGCGCGTAGGCCTCGCCTTCGTCCCGCAATGGATCGAACTCGGCGGTGATCACCATCCCGGGAGGCAGTCCGCTCGCGTCGGCGACCCGTAACGGTGACGCGTACGGGTGCGCACCTTCTTCGTCGGACGACAGGTACTGGCGCCAGTACCACTCCATCGATGTACGGCGAAGGAAGTACCCCTCGGCGTTGTCGCGATAGGAGTCGGTGTCGAACGAGTGGTCGGTCACCGGATACACGAGCAGCTGGAACCGGATCGGCGGACCGCCCCGGTCGCGGGCCATGAGGGGTACGACCGCGGCGAGGTTGCCACCGGCGCTGTCGCCTGCGACCGCGAGACGGTCGGGGTCGGCGCCGAGCTCATCGGCATGGTCGAACACCCACTGCGTCGCCGTGTACGCGTCGTCTGCCGCGGCGGGAAACTTGTTCTCCGGCGCGAGCCGGTAGTCGATCGAGACCACCACCGCCCCCACACCGTTCGCGAGCGCCCGGCAGGTGCCGTCGTGCGTGTCGAGATCGCAGATCGTCCAGCCCCCACCGTGGAAGAAGACGATGACGGGCAGCGCCGGGCCCCCGATGGGTTGCGGCCGGTACACCCGTACCGGAATGTCACCCGCGGGGCCCGGGATGTCCCGGTCGTACACCACCGCCAGCGGCTCGGGTTCGGGGACCCCGGGCGGCATCGCCTTCGCCATCGCCCGGGCGTCGGCCGCGTTCATGTTCTCGACCGGCGGGAACACCTGCTCGATCGCGTCGATGATCGTGCGGGCGACAGGGTCGAGCGGCATTGCCAACCTCCTCGAAGAGCGCGGTGGGAGCGTACCGGTCGGTCTCGCGGCATCCGCCCCCTCACCCCACCCTCAGACCCGCTCCCTGACCCCACCCTCAGACCCGCTCCCTCACCCCACCCGCAGTTGGGACACAACCCGGTGCCAGGGGCGCGAGAACGAACTGTCCCAACTGGCTGGTGAGGGGGCAGGGACCGGCTCCAGTGCAACGCGTTACAGTGCGCTGACGGCCCATCAGATCTTGTGCTGGAGGAACGCGCATGACGGCGACGGTCACCGAGAAGCAGTACCGACTGCTCATCGGGGGCGAGTGGGTCGAGGGTTCGGGCGGCACGTACGACATCGTCAACCCCGCCACCGAGGACGTGGTCGCCGCCGCGCCCGAGGCGTCCGCGGGCGACGTGTTCGCGGCCGCCGCGGCCGCGAAGGCGGCCTTCCACGCGTGGTCACACGCCAGCCCCGAGGAGCGGTCCCGGTTGCTCCAGGCGCTCGCCGACAAGCTGCGCGAGCGCACCGCCGATCTGCTGCCGCTCGTCATCGCCGAGACCGGCGCGACCCTCTCCGTCGGATCGCAACTGCAGGTGCCGCAGGCCGCGGCCCGATTCGAGCGCTACGCGCGTGGAGCGCTGCAGAACATCGACATCGGCTTCCAACCGGCGCTGATGCCCGGGACTCCACTCGCTCCCGGCGCGTTGATGAACGCCGCCGCGTACCGGCAACCCGCCGGCGTCGTGGGCTGCATCACGTCCTACAACTTCCCGCTCGTCAACATGGCCGGCAAGGTCGCGCCCGCGCTCGCGACCGGCAACACGATCGTCATGAAGCCCGCGCCGCAGGACCCCCTCGCCATCATCGAGTTCGCGGCGTTGTGCGAGGAGGTCGGGTTCCCCAAGGGGGTCGTCAACGTCGTCACCGGCTCGAAGCCCGAGGTCGGTGCGGCGATGGTCGAGTGCCCCGATGTCGACATGATCTCCTTCACCGGCAGCACCGCCGTCGGGACTCGCATCTACGAGGCGGGCGCCAAGACGATGAAGCGGCTGCTCATGGAGCTCGGTGGCAAGGGCGCGTGCCTGGTGTTCGACGACGCCGACCTCGATGCCACGGTGACCGCGCTCGCGAGCGTCTGGGGCTTCCACTCCGGCCAGATCTGCACCGCGCCCACGCGCGCCGTCGTGCAACGTGGCGTGTACGACCAGTTGGTGGAGAAGCTCGCCGCCGCGGCCCCGCACCTGAAGGTCGGTGACCCGACGAAGTCCGACACGGTCGTCGGCCCGTTGATCTCCGACGCGCAACGTTCACGGGTCGAGCGCTACATCGAGCTCGGCAAGGCGGAGGGCGGCGAGGTGGTCGTCGACGGGACCCGTCCGGCCGCGCTCGACAAGGGGTACTACGTGGGCCCCACGCTCGTTGCCGGGTGTCACAACGACATGACGTCGGTGCGGGAGGAGATCTTCGGGCCGGTCATCGTCGTCATGCCCTTCGACAGCGAGGACGAGGGCATCGCGATCGCCAACGACAGCGAGTACGGCCTGTACGACTACGTGTACTCACGCGACACGAGCCGCGCCTTTCGCGTCGCGAAGGAGCTGAGGTGCGGTCACGTCGGCGTGAACACCGCGCAGCGTCACCACGAGGCGCCGTTCGGCGGGTTCAAGATGAGCGGCATCGGTCGCGACGGTGGCGACTTCGGGCTCCACGCGTACACGGAGCTGCAGAGCATCATCTGGCCGGCTTGAGCGCCTGCGAACGATCCGGCGCACGAATCCTGGGGGAGCGATGAAGGGCCTCGTCTACACGGGGGAAAAGGCGGAGCTGCTCGACGGGGTCGAGGTTCGCAATCCCGGGCCCACCGAGGTGAAGGTGCAGATCGTCGCGGCCGGCCTCTGCCACAGCGATCTCAGCGTGATCGATGGGACGATCCCGTGGCCGGCACCGGCGGTGCTCGGCCACGAGGGCGCGGGCATCGTGGCCGAGGTCGGGGATGCGGTCACGAACGTGAAGCCGGGCGACCACGTGGTGCTCCACACGCTGGCGTACTGCGGAACCTGCCGGTTCTGTATCACGGGCAAGCCCGCCCACTGCCGCTCGAGCATGGGCAACCGCACGCAGCCGTTCACGCTCAACGGCGAGCCGGCCTGGAACTTCGCCGCGGCGTCGTTCTTCACCGAGTACAGCGTCGTCGAGGGCAAGCAGTGCGTGCGGATCCCCGACGACGTGCCGCTCGAGTCGGCCGCGCTGGTCGGGTGCGGCGTGCTCACCGGCGCAGGTGCGGTCTGGAACCGGGCCGGGCTGGAACGGGGACAGACCGCGGTCGTGTTCGGCGTCGGTGGCGTGGGGCTCAACTCGATCCAGGCCGCGAAGATCGCCGGCGCGAGCCGAGTGGTCGCGGTCGACACGGTGCCCGAGAAGGAGCAGTGGGCGCGCGACTTCGGCGCGACCGACTTCGTCCTCGCCGGCCCGGGTGTCGACACGGTGGCGACGGTCCGGGAGCTCCTTCCGTTCAGCGACGAGGCGGTCACCGGACCGTTCGACGCGGGCGGTACCGACTGGGTGTTCGATTGTGTGGGCGCGCCGGCCACGATCCGCCAGGGCATCGACATGCTCGACTGGGGTGGCAACGTCGTGATCGTCGGTGTTCCCGCACCGACGGCCGAGTTCACGTCGCGGGTCACCTTCATGACCCACGTCGAGCGGGGCGTGATCGGGTGCCGGGCCGGATCGCACCGGCCGCACCACGACGTCGCGCTCATCATCGACATGTACCGCCGGGGTCTGTTCAAGCTCGACGAGCTCGTCACCGCGAAGTACCCCATCGAGGACTGGGAGACTGCGGTCCACGACCTGCACGACGGCAAGCTCGCGCGCGGTGTCCTCACGCTGACGAACGTCTGATGGCGCTTCCCGAAGCGGTCAAGGAGCTCGCGGCCAAGGTGCGCAACTGGGGCCGGTGGGGCCCCGACGACCAGATCGGCACCCTGAACCTGATCACCGACGACGTGGTGCGCGGGGCCGCATCGCTGGTACAGGACGGGCGCCGATTCTCGCTCGGGATCCCGCTCGACCAGAGCGGCCCGCAGACCGGGGTGATCCCCGGCCGCACGAACCCGCTGCGCACGATGTTGATGATCAACACGCCGCTCATCGGCGATCCGTCCGACTTCTGCACCAGTGACGACACCGTCTCGATGGGGATCCAGGCCTGCACGCACTGGGACGGGCTGGGGCACGTCAGCTACGAGGGCACGCTCTACAACGACGTTCCCGCGAGCGTCATCAACGAGTTCGGCGCGACCCGATTGGGCATTCACAACGTGACGTCGCTCGTCTCACGTGGAGTCCTGCTCGACGTGGCTCGCGCCAAGGGGCTCGACCGGCTTGACGGCGGCTACGCGATCACGGGCGACGACCTCGACGCGGCCTCGGAGCTGGGAAAGGTCGACGTGCAGCCGGGAGACGTCGTGCTCGTCCGCACCGGCCAGATGCAACTGCTCCAGGCCGGCGACAAGGCCGCCTACGGCGCACCCGCGCCCGGCCCGTCGTTGCAGACCGTGCAGTGGTTCCGCGATCACGACGTCGCCGCGGTCGCCACCGACAACATCACGTTCGAGGTGTTCCCGTGCGAGCGCGACGACGCGCTCCTCCCGGTCCATCTCCTCCACCTCGTCGACATGGGGATGACGCAGGGCCAGAACTGGAACCTCGAGCAGCTCGCCCTCGACTGCGCCGCCGACGGCCGATACGCGTTCTTGCTCGACGCCTCGCCGCTGCCGTTCACCAACGCGGTCGGCTCGCCGGTGCAGCCGGTCGCGATCAAGTAGGCCGGCAGTCGGATGACGCGCACCGACGACACCGACATCCCCGACTATTCCGGCAAGCTGCGCCTCGACGGGCGAAACTTCGTCGTGATCGGCGCGGGGCAGGGCATCGGGCGCCAGGCCACACACGCGCTTGCCTCGGTGGGCGCGCGCACGTTCTGCGTGGATCTCGACCGCGACCTCGCCGACGACATCGCCGAGGAGGTCGACGGGATCGCCTGGTCGGGTGACGCGACGAAGCGCGACGACGCCGAGAGCCTGTTCGCGAGCGCGCAGGCGACATTCGGTCGCGTCGACGGCCTTGTCGACATCGTCGGCATGGCTCGCTACGCCCGGCTGCTCGACATCGGCGACGACGACTGGAATTGGCACTTCGACATCGTCCTGCGCCATGCGTATCTCGCCATGCAGCTCGGGGGTCGCGTGATGAGCGGCGCCGGCGGGGGCGTCATGGTGTTCGTCGCTTCGGTGTCGGGCATCACGTCCGCTCCCCAACACGCGGCGTACGGCGCGGCCAAGGCCGGGCTCATGGCCCTCGTGCGGTCGGGAGCCGTCGAGCTCGGGCCGTCGGGCATCCGCGTCAACGCGGTCGCGCCCGGCGTGGTGTGGACTCCGCGTGTGTCGGTCTATCTGGGTGAAGCGGGCCGGACCCGCAACGCCGAGAACGCCCCGCTCCGGCGCGTCGCGTTGCCGGCCGACATCGCCGCCGCCATCCTCTTCCTCGCTTCCGACCTCGCGTCGTACGTCACGGGCCAGACCCTCGTCGTCGACGGCGGCGTGGGCGCCAAATTCCCCTATCCGATGGCGGAGGCCTAGCTCCGTGACCGCGGCTCCGGTTCCGCTCACCGTCTGGTCCGACTTCCTCTGACCGTGGTGCTTCGTCGCGGCGGTCCGCCTCGACCGGTTGCAGGAGCGGCTCGGCGATCTCGTGGTCATCGAGTGGAAGTCGTTCCTGCTCCGTCCGCATCCCGAAGCACGACCGCTCGAGCAATTCCGCGCGTACACCGAGCGCTGGTCCCGACCGAACGCGATGGAGCCGACCTGTCGATTCCATCCGTGGACGGGCGACGCCGCGCCACCCTCGCACAGCGTTCCCGGCGCGGTTGCGGCGAAGGTCGCGGACCGGTTCGGCCGCGACGTCGCGGCGCGCTATCACCGGGCGCTCTTCCATGCGTACTTCACCGAGAACCGGACCGTCTCGGAACGGACCGTCCTCGTCGAGATCGCGGCCGAGGTGGGCATCGAGAGCGACGAGTTCGACGGGGCGCTCAGCGAGCACGGTGAGGACGAGCAGCGCGCGGTCTTCGCCGAGTATCACGAAGCGGTCGAGCTCGGGATCCATGCCGTTCCTGCCGTCGTGGTGGACGGGCGCTACCTGGTGCAGGGTGCCGTCGACGTCGACGACTACGCGCAAGTGGTCGAGCGGGCTCGCGCCGAGGAATGAGCCGGGATCCCGATCGCGCACGTGCCTGGCCCGGCCGCCGCACGGGCTCTAGGGTGACGCTTCCGCCCGAGCGCGAGGAGGAGAAGCCGGTGGGCCGCTACGACGGTCGGGTCGTCATCGTCACCGGAGCCGGATCGGGCATCGGGCGCGCCACGGCACTGCGGCTCGCGCAGGAGGGGGCGTCGGT
>JRHI01003116.1_pt1 | contig 10265 bp, 9 predicted proteins | sample 215371 | NCBI WGS metagenome assembly JRHI01 (sample SAMN02929681, study PRJNA255918) | sediment metagenome | biome: cave system; feature: Ice Cave; material: Sediment; isolation source: sediment from deep within a dark volcanic ice cave with no known source of... ... | reverse complement strand
AAGTCGGCCGCTCTATCACGAACTCAGAAACACCGCACAGCGCCTCGCAGAACCGGCTCGCTCCCGGCTGACCGTCTCGTGCCGTGGGTCCGACCACGGTGAGCGGCTCGGTTCGGCCCTCCATGAAGGCGGAGAAGACAATCGGAGCCAGACCGCCGCTGTGATCGATGTGCAGATGAGTGAGCAGCACGAGATCGAGTTCGGCCGCCTCGACGGCGGGCCGGCCGAGACGCTCGAACGTACCTCCGCCTGCGTAGATCAGGATCCGCCGCCCATCGCCGAGCGTGAGCACGTACCCGGAGGACGCGCGGCGGGGATTGACGAATGGTCCACCGCGAGCAGTTCAGCCATGGAGCATCACGAGCGGCTCGGCGTCGCTGGACATCGTCACACGATATGGACAATTGACTGCCCTGCTGCTCGACTTCGTCGAGTATGGCGCCGGTCAGCCGCCCGGTGTTGATGTTCTAGCGGCTCGGGTCGTTCAGACCGAGCCTTGATGTTCGACGCGATCTGAGCCAACTGCTGTGTCTCTGTAGTAGGCTATCGGATGCCAGATGGAGCTCTGGTGGGTTCCCGGTAACGGAACCTCGAACCGCCCGGCAGGTTTGGGCTGATGGCTCCTTTCGCGCCAACGACGTTTACGCGAGAGGAGCTTTCAAGGCTGTGCCGACGCTTCCCGACTGGGCCGTGCAGGTGCTCCAGGTCGTGACGATCCTCGCCCTGGCGCCACTGGTGGGCGGGATCATCGCGCGGGCCGAGGCGGTAGTTCAGCAGCGCCGCGGGCCGAGGGTGCTGCAGCCCTATTACGACATCCTCAAGCTGCTGCGCAAGGAGACGGTGCTGCCGGCGCCGGCCGGCCCGGTGTTTCGCGCGGCACCGTATGTGAGCTTCGCGGCGTTCGCGACGATCCCATTGCTGATTCCGGCGTTGACCAATTTCCCTCTGCCGCTGGGCTACATCGGCGACTTCTTCGCCGTGGGGTTGATTCTTGCCCTGGCGAGTTTTGCGGTCTCGATCGCGGCCATCGATAGTGGCAGCCCGTACGCGCAGCTGGGGTCAAGTCGCCTGCGGTCATTCGGGGCGCTGAATGAGCCGACGGTGATCTTCGTCACGTTCGTGCTCGCGCTGACCACCCATACGGATCTCCCGTATGCATTCGGCGCCACCCTGAGGTCTTCCACGGTCCAGGTGGTGCGGCCGAGTCACCTGTTGATGATCGCGGCGTTCTTCATGCTCGTGCTGACCGAGACCGGGCGGATCCCGGTCGAGAACCACGGCTCGACCTTGGAGTTCGGGCAGATCGAGGAGGGCCGCGTGGCCGAGCACTCCGGGCCCGGGTTGGCGTTTCTGCGCTGGGGCTCCTACGTCAAGCAGCTGCTGCTGTACACGATCTTCGTCAACGTGCTCGTCGTCCCGTGGGGTCTGGCGAGCACCGGCCGGCTTGACCGCGTGCTGCTTGCGATCGGACTGCTGTTCGTCAAGGCGCTCGGGGTCGGAGCGGTGGTGGTCGTGATTGAGTCGAGCTTTGCGAAGCTGCGTCTTTACAAGATTCCTGAGTTCACGGTCGCGAGCTTCATGCTCGCGATCCTGGCGGTAGTGATCTTCCTGTTTGAGCCGAGCTTCGGTGACGGCCAGCTGACGGTATTCGGTGCGATCGCGACGATCACAGCGGTGCTGGTGCTGCTGTTGGAGTTCGGGCTGCTGCGCTCTCAGGACGTGTGGGAGCAGCTTCGGCTGTACGCCCTGGGGTCGCTGGTGGTGGCCGCGCTGGCGTTCGCGACTGCCGCGTCCGGACACGGCGGCAGCTCCCTGTACGTGCTCGGGGCGGTCACGATCGGACTGAAGGCGCTGCTGTTTCCGCAGGGAATCCGGTTCGTGCTGCGCAACCTCGAGGTCGAGCCGCGCGTGCCGTCGGTGCTCGGAGCGCCGAGCGGGATCCTAATCGCTGTCGGACTGTCGGCGCTTGCGTTCGTGGTGCTGCGCCCAGTTCACATCGGCGCCGAGGCGGCGCTGCCGCTGTCGGCTTTGCCAGTCGCAGTCGGCGGGGTCCTGGTCGCGTTTCTGCTCATGGTTCTGCGTCCCTACGCCCCATCGCAGCTACTGGGCTTCCTGGTGCTCGAGAACGCGGTGTCGGTCGCGAGCCTCGTGATCGCACCGGGCCTACCGATCATCCTCGCGCTGCTTTTGCTCTTTGACGTCCTGGTCGGCGTGCTCGTGTTCGTCGTCCTGGTGCAGTATTTGGCGGTCGAGCGCACCGCGGTACGAACCGATGTCCTGAACCGGCTGACCGGATGAGCTGGGCGCTCTACACGATCCTCGGTGCACCCCTGGCGGCGGCTCTGGCGGCGCTGTTCGGCGGCTGGCGGCTCGCGCGGGCCGCGGCGGTGCTCGCCGGCGCGGTGTCGCTCGGACTCGCGGTGACGATCGCGATCGCAGTCGAGCACGGGCGGGTGCTGGCCGACGCCGGGGGCTGGCTCCGGATTGACTCGCTCGGCGCTGTGTTCCTGTTGACCACGGGCCTGCTGTACGCGATGGCAGCAGTGTTCTCGGTCGGCTATCTCGGCGTCGATCAGACCCAGGCGGACTTCCCGAAGTTCGCGCGGCGCTATTTCGCGCTGCTGAACCTGTTCGGCTGGTCGATGTTGCTCGTGCCGTTAGTCGCTGACTTCGGGACCCTGTGGGTCGCGCTGGAGCTGACGACGATCATCTCGGCGCTGCTGGTCGCGATCGACCGGACCGACGCGGCGCTGGAGGCTTCGTGGAAGTACGTTTTGATCGCCTCGAGCGGTCTCGGGATTGCGCTGTTGTCGATCATCGTGCTCTATGCCACCGGTACCCACGTGCTCGGGAGCGCGTACGTGCCGAGGTTCGTGCGGTTCATCGCTCACGGCCACGGCCTCTCGCGCGACGCCGTACGGCTGTCGTTCGTTCTGGCGGTCGTCGGGTTCGGAACTAAGGTCGGGTTTGTCCCGATGCATACCTGGCTGCCTGACGCGCACAGCGAGGCGCCGGCGCCGGTGTCGGCGCTGTTGTCGGGCTCGCTGCTGTCGGGGGCGTTCTACGCGATCCTGCGCTTCTTCCAGGTCGCCGTCGCCACCGGGGGGCGGGGATTCGCGGAGCACGTCCTGATCGTGTTCGGCGTCATGTCGCTGGTGGCAGCGAGCTTCTTCGTGCTGCGCCAAGGAAGCTACAAGCGCCTTTTGGCCTATTCGTCGATCGAGCACATGGGCATCATCGCCCTCGGGGTGGGCTTTGGTGCCCCGTTGGCGATCGCCGGGGCGCTCCTGCATGTGATCACTCACGCCTCCGCCAAGGGCCTGGCGTTCTTCGGGTCCGGTTCATTGCTGCGCGGCTATGACAGCAAGGAGGTTGACGGGGTGACGGGGGCCGGGGCCGCGATGCCGTGGACCGGGCCGATGTTCCTCGCCGCGGCGCTGGCGCTCTCCGGTCTGCCGCTCTCGGGCGTGTTTCGCAGCGAGTTTGAGATCGTCATGGGCGGCTTCGCGCGACCCCAGTACGTCGGAGTGAGCCTGCTTTTGGTGTTCGTCAACCTGGCGTTCTTCGGAGTCATCTGGCATGCCGGGCGAATGGTCCTCAGCCCGCGAGCCGCGGTCGCCCCCGAGCCGGCGCCGCGAGAGCGCAGCGTCTGGATGATCGCGGGCATGCTCGGCTGCCTGCTGGTCAGCGTCGCCCTGGGCGTGCACCTCCCCGGCGACCTCTCCGCGCTGTTGAGCAACGCCGGCCATCGACTCGGGGCTCCGGGCTAATGAGCATCACCGAGGAACCGGGCCACGATCATCTCCCCCCCGGGCTCGAAATCGACTGCGAGCCGAGCCGCGGGGACGAGTTGTGGCTCCGCGTCGAGCCCGACGGGTTTGACCGCGCCAGCCGTCTGCTCTGCGATGGCGGAGCGCGATTTGTGACGCTCCTGCTCGCCGACTCACCCGAACCAGCGCTGATGGGAGCGTTCGCGCTGCGCGGTGACCTGGTCGTGCTGCGCGCGCCATTGGCCACCGGCGCGTCCCCACCGCTACCGTCGCTCGCTGCTTGGTGCCCCGCCGCGCGCTGGTCTGAACAGGAGCTGCTCGAGCGACTTCACCCTCTGAGCCCGGCGCCCGCCGGTCGGCGTTTGACGGCGCCCGACGCGAGCGTCCTGGACGAGCGGGTGGCGGGCCTTGATGTGTTCTCGTTGCCTTTTGGACCGGTGCGATCAGGGGTGTTTGAGGCGATCCAGTTCTTGATCGAAACTGGCGGCGAGGACGTTCCCAGGATCCAGACGCGTCCGTTTTTCAAGCATCGCGGTCTCGAGGCGCGGCTGGTCGGGTTGACTCCTGACCGGGCCGTGCATGTGGCCGAGCGGGTCGCCGGGATCGCCAGCGTCGCGTACGCGTGCGCGTTTTCGCAGGCGGTCGAGCGGGCCCTTAATCTCGATCCGCCGGCGCGCGCACAGCGCTGGCGAGCCGTGCATGCTGAGCTTGAGCGGATCGCCTGCCATTTGGACGTGATCGCCAAGGAGGCCGAGACGACCGCGCTGTACGTCGGCCAGGCACGGTTTCAGATCCTCAAGGAGCAGACGATGCGAATCCGCGCCGCGCTGACCGGCAGCCGCTTCGGCCGTGGCGTCGTCTTGCCGGGCGGGGTGCGCTGTGAGGGGAGGATGGAGCTGGACGACCTGTTGGCGGCAGTTGACGCGCTCGAGCGCGACCTGGGCAAGGATCGCCGGCTGTTCCTGGCGACCGCATCGATGACCGACCGGCTGATCGGAGCCGGCCATCTCACACGCGAGCTCGTCGAGCGCTACGGCGCGGTTGGTCCGGTGGCGCGCGGCTCAGGCATTTCAACCGACGCGCGTCACGAACGACCCTACGGCGATTATCCGCGCCTCGGGCTGCGGGTCACAACCGCTCGGGAAGGAGATGCGATGGCGCGGATCAACGTGCGGTTCGGCGAGCTGGCCGAGTCGCTACGGATCCTGCGGCAGTCGATCGATCACCTGCGCCGCCGAAACGGAGCCCTGATCGCCCCGCAGCCGGCCGGCGGGAGCGGAGCGGCGTTTGGGTGGAGCGAGGCTCCCCAAGGTGAGCTGGTGGTCTGGGTCGAGGTTCGCGACGGGTTGATCCACCGCGCTCACATCGCCTCTCCGTCGCTGCGCAACTGGGCGTTGTTTGACCACGCGTTTCCCAAGGATGTGCTGACCGACTTCGCGTTTATCGAGCACAGCTTCGGGCTGACACCGGCGGGAGCCGATCGCTGATGCTCGAGTGGCTCGTCCGCGGTCTGCGCAAACGCCGCATCACCACCCGCTACCCCGACGGCCCCGAACCGCCGCCGTCAGGGTTCCTCGGCCAGCTCGAACTGCTCGACCCGGTGGATGCGTCACCGGAGCTTGCCACGGTGTGCCCGACCGGCGCGATCGAGATCGAGCACGGCCGCGTGAGCGTCGATCGGGGCCGCTGCATTCTGTGCGGTGAATGCGTGCGTGTCGCGCCGGAGAGGTTCGCTTTCGCGGAGCGCTACGAGAGCGCCGGCCGCTCCCGGGACGCTCTGGTGGTCGGGGCTCGCGGTGCCGTCACGCTGGCGGAAGGCCCCCGCGTACTGGGCGAGCAGGCCAAGGCGCTGCGCCGCTCGATCCACGTGCGTCACATCGACTGCGGCTCGGACGGCAGCGAGGAGTGGGAGATACAGGCACTGTGGAATCCGTACTACGACATTCAGCGGCTCGGATTCTTTCTCACCGCCGCCCCGCGCCACGCCGACATCCTGCTGGTCACCGGCGGCGTGACCGCACCCATGCGGGCCCCGCTTGAGCGCACCTGGGACGTGATGCCCGCGCCCAAAGCACTGATTGCTGTCGGCACCGACGCCTGCTCGGGAGGACTCGCCGCCGCCGGAGATTGCGTCGCGGGCGGTGTCGACCAGGTGCTGCCCGTCGACATCTACATCCCCGGGTCGCCGCCCGCGCCGATCGCGATCCTCAACGGGCTGCTCCAGGCGGTAGGGCTCGTAACCGAACCGGAAGCCGTCGCATGACGCTCGTGTTCGCGATCGCTATGGGCACGCTCGCGCTGGCGCCATTGGTCGCCGTCCGCCTCGGGCGGGTGGCGGCACTGGTGTCGACCGCCGGGTGTGCGTTGCTGGTCGTGGTTGGGTTGAGCGCGGCGCTCGGCAGGTCGCATCCCGCCCTTGAGTTAGGCGGCTGGCTGGGGTTCGGGAGCTCGGCACTGCGCGCCGACGGTGTGGCGGGAATCTTTCTGGCCGTCACCGGGTTGACCGGCGCGGCCGTGTCCCTCGCCTACGCCGAGCTGCCTGCCGGACGTTGGCTTACCGGCCTGGGCGGCGTGCTGTTACTCGCCGTGGCGGTGGCGATCGGTGCCGATAACGCGTTCTTGTTCTTTCTCGCCTGGGAGCTGCTCAGTGTCTGCATCTACCTGATCGCCAGCGCTGACCGCGAACATCCCGCCGAGCTGTTGGCCGGCTACCTCACCGGCGGCCTGGCGAAGATCGGTGGCGCGGCGTTGCTCGCCGCTTTCGGGCTGCTCTATGCCCACACCCACACCTTCTCGCTCGCGGTATGGGCCCACGCGTCGCTCTCGGGCGGCACTCGCGGGGTGGTGTTCGCACTGTTCCTGATCGCATTTGCGAGCAAGGTCGGTTTGATCCCGCTCCAAGGTGGCCTCCCCGCCGGCTACGGCGCCGCGCCACGTCTCGGCGCGGCATCGCTGTCGGTGGCGCTGTGCGCCGGCTTCTACGGACTGTGGCGCTTTGAGTTTCAGATCATCGGGCCGCTGCCGGTCTGGTGCGGCGACGCGCTGCTGATCCTCGGCGGTCTGACCGCAATCCTCGGGATCCTCTACGCACTGACCCAGGACAACCTGCGCAGGTTCCTCGGCTACTCGACCGTCGAGCACGCCGGGATCGCAACCGTCGGCCTAGGGGTCGCGCTGCTCGGACACGCCGCACACCAGCCCAAGCTCGCCGCCGCTGGCCTGCTCGCGGCGACGCTGCACGTGTGCGCGCACAACCTCGCCAAGACGCTGGCGCTGATCGGCATCGACCGCGTGGAGCTGGCCACTGGCCAGCGCCTCCTTGACCCACTTGGCGGACTCTCGCGCCAGCTTCCGGGCACCGCGCTGGGGCTCGGAGTGGCGTCGCTGACGCTGGCGGCGATCCCACCGCTGGGCGGGTTCGTCAGCGAATGGTTCACCTTCGAAGCTCTATTGCAGGGGTTTCGGATGCCGACGCTGCTCTCGCGGCTGCTTTGCGCGCTGGCCGCGGCCGCGCTCGCGTTCACCGCCGGCCTCGGCCTGCTCGCGTTCGCGAAGTACTACAGCTTCGCGTTCCTGGGTCAGGCCCGCGAGCAGCTCGCGACCGCGCGTGAACCGTCGCGCTGGCCGGTCGGCCTGGCCGTGCTTGGGGTCGTGATTCTGTTTCTTGGCACCGTCGCGCCGTGGGAGATCCACGCGCTGGGCAGCGGCCTGAGCGGCATGCTGGGCTTTGACGCGGCGACCAGCACGATCAGTCACCCGCTGGTCCTCGGCCCGGTGTTCACCGGCTTCTCGGTGCTCGCGCCGACGTGGCTGAGCATCGTGCTGCCCGCCTACGCCCTGGCCGCGATCGCGCTGACCCGGGCCGGCGGTGCGGGCCGGGTCCGTCGCGCCCCCGTATGGGTCACCGGGAGCGGCGCCGACTTGGCCGTGGTGCAATACCGCCCCTCGGCGTACTCCAATCCGATGCGCGTCATCCTCCGCGGGCCACTCGGGTACCGGAGCCGCCTTACGCCGAACCCAGCTGGTGAGGCGGCGCGAGAGTTCACGCTGGACACGAGGGTTGTGCTGGCGATCGACCGCTTCCTCTACGCGCCGCTCACCGCCCTCGCGCTGCGGATCGCCGGACGCGTCCGCGCGTTTCAATCCGGGCGGCTATCTGTCTACCTGCTCTACATGCTGATCGCGCTGGTGCTCGCCCTGTCCCTGATCCCCATCCTGCACTGATGTTTCAACGAATCCTGCTCGCCTGGGACGGCTCCGGAGTCGCGCTTGCCGCCTTTGACCTCGCCATCGATCTGACACGGCGATACGACGGCGAGCTACAAGTCGTCTCAATTGCCTACTCCCCAACCCACGCCGAGACCACCGCGGACCGCACCGAGTCCGAAGACGCCGCCCACCGCTACCTCAAGTGCACCTTTGATGAGGTCAAAGACCGCGCCGAGCGAGCCGGCATCGACGTCGAGCACCAGATCCTCCAAGGCCAAGCACCCGCTCAGACGTTGCTCGCCCACGCCCACGAGCACGGGTTTGACCTCATCGTCTGCGGACAGCACCCCGCCCGCCGCGCCGGGCGACTGCTCCTCCGAGGCGTTGCCCAAGACCTAGTCGCCGACGCCAGCACCCCCGTACTCGTCGTCGGCAACCAGCCAGGATGAGCACGGCAGAGCGATCGGAGCCCACGCATGAACGATGACTGTCTAAAGCTCACGACCTACTTCGGCGAGCGTGACCGCACCGAGGACGGACTGCTGGCTGACGAGCTGCTGAACATCTACGGCGGACACCGCCTGCAGACCAGCGTGCTCCTGCGCGGGGTTGAAGGCTTCGGGCGCCTTCATCATCTGCACACCGACCGCCAGCTCACGCTCTCTGAAGACCTCCCAGTCGTATCGGTCGCCGTCGACACCCGCGAGCGAATCGAATCAATGCTCAAACTCGTCCTGCAGATCAAACGCCGCGGATTGGTCACGCTCGAACGCGCCCGGCTGCTCTCCGGCGCGATCGGTCAGGTACGACTCCCCGAACAGCTCGGAGAAGCCACCAAACTCACCATCTACGTCGGACGCCAACAACGCGTCGGGCGCACCCCGGCGTTCGTCGCCGTATGCGACCTACTGCACCAGCGCGGCATCTCAGGCGCCACCGTGCTCCTCGGCGTCGACGGAACAGCCCGTGGCCGTCGCGCCCGCGCGCGCTTCTTCAGCCGCAACGTCGACGTTCCGATGATGATCATCTCCGTCGGCTCGGGTCAATCGATTGCGGCCGTGCTCCCCGAACTCAGCGAACTCCTGCCCGAGCCGCTGCTGACCCTAGAACGCGTCCGCATCTGCAAACGCGACGGACAGCTGCTCGCCATCCCCCACGAACTCCCCGGCAGCGACGAACACGGGCTCGCCCTCTGGCAGAAGCTGATGATCCACACGCCCGATCAAGCCATGCACGACGGACACCCGCTCCACCACGCAATCATCCGCCGCCTGCGCGAGTCAGACGCCGCCGGCGCAACCAGTCTGCGCGGCATCTGGGGCTTTCATGGCGCCCACGCCCCCCACGGCGACAAGCTCTTTCAACTCAGCCGCCACGTCCCCGTGATCACAATCGTGATCGACACGCCCCAAGCCATCGCGCGTTCATTCCAGATCATCGACAAGCTCACCACCGAACATGGCCTGGTCACCAGCGAAATGGTCCCAGCAGCAAGCGCGATCAGCGAAACCGAACGCCGCGGCGGACTGCGGCTCGCGCGCCACGATTCCTGACGCTACGCCATCTACGAGTCCTTGATGAGCTCGACGAGCGCGGACGTTCGCGCTAGGCGCCCGTCGGTGCTTAGCAGCGGTAACGAGCCGAGCGCGCCGGCGAGCTCGACGTAGAGCGCGTCGACGAGCCGCAGCTGCGACCGGCGCTCCCAGGCGCCGGCGAGCAGGGGCGCGAGCAGATGCCGGCGAATTGGGGCCTGGGTCAGCTCGCCGACCATTGCGGTGACGGTGGCATCGGGCAGGTCGCCGGCGCGGTGAAGACGCCCGAGCGCGGAGAGCACTTCAGCGTCGAGGTGGGCGGGGGCATGTAACACCCGGCCGCGGATCCGCTCGCGGACGATCTCGCCAACCGCGGTGCCCAACAGCGCCTCGACCAGCGCCGAGGCATCGACGACGACCTCAGCGGCCGGCTCGCGCGCCGAGCTCGCTGCGGGCGTCATCTAACACCTCAATCACCCGTTCGTGCGAGACCGGCGACCGCGGCAGACTCTCCAAGCGATCAAGCCAACGATCGGTGCTCACGGCCGCGAGCGCATCCTCTAGCGCCTCCTGAGCGATCCCCGAAACGTTCACGCCCGCCTCGCGCGCTCGCGCGGCGAGTTCATCCGGCAAATAGACGTTTACCCGCGCCATGCGCATACTATACACACAGTCGGGGGTCTGGCACGCTCATCAATAGAGAGGTTATGACCTATTAGTTGAGGTGGCCTTCGGCCGTACGCGGATGGGTGAA
>JRHI01003115.1_pt1 | contig 10266 bp, 8 predicted proteins | sample 215371 | NCBI WGS metagenome assembly JRHI01 (sample SAMN02929681, study PRJNA255918) | sediment metagenome | biome: cave system; feature: Ice Cave; material: Sediment; isolation source: sediment from deep within a dark volcanic ice cave with no known source of... ... | reverse complement strand
CCTCGGGAGTAGCCGCCTCTTGCAACAGTCTCTCCAGAGGTAACCGGCTGTCGCGCCATGAGGCAATACCATCTGCCAGCGCGTGAGCGGCGGCCACTCGCGCGGTCTTGCGGTCCAGGCCAATCGCTTCCGCCGCCTCGATTAACGCCGCCAGCGCATGATATCCGTGACTGCTCGAATAGGTTACCGTGAAGGCGTCGAAGTGGTTCTCGGGGATCTCGAGCACTTCGCCCACGGATGCAAACAAATCCAGGACTTCTCCCCGCTCCGCGTTGAATAAGCCGCGGCTAAAGGTGAGCGCCGTCAATCCGCGGCCACTGCGGCATACCGGGCTAGGCATGGCCCGGGCCCATCGCACCGGCGGCCCTAGCCCGCGCTGAAGTTTGGAAAGAGGAATGCCCGCTGCCAGGCTCACCGCCGTCAGCGGCCGGCGGATGCGCCGCGTTCCAATTTCTCTCAGCAACTCGCGAACAGAATCTGGCCGCACCGCGATTATCAATATGTGAGCGGATTCCACGGCCCGATGCAGGTTCACTTCGACTACTATGTCGTGGCGCCGCTTGAGTTGTTGCAGCTTACTGGAATGCCGGTCATGTACGACGATCGGCTGGTCGTATTTCGCGAGCCGCAATCCTGCTACAAGCGCGCTCGTAATTCGCCCGCCACCAAGAAAGACGGTGGCTTTCATAACAGTCCGTCGCACGCCTGGTCCGCAGTTTCCACTAGCGTCTGTACATCGGCATCCGTGTGCGCCGTCGAGATAATCCAGTGCAGGCCGTTGGACGGCGTCATGTAAATCCCCCGGTCGAGCAGCCGATGCACAAACCGTGAATAGAGCTTGGTATCCACGTACTTGCAGTAGTCGCGGTAATCATGAATGGCATCTTTCTCCGTGAAATAAATCTGGAACATCGGTCCGAAGCCTTGGACCAAAGCCTTTACTCCGTGTCGTCGAAATACTTGCCGGAGTCCTTCAATGGCGGCATTGCCAACCGCGTGAAGCCTGCTATAGGCTTTTTCGGACGATAAAAGAGCTAAATTTGCCGCTATTACCTTCATGGTCAGACGGTGACCGTTAAAGGTTCCGTAGTGCAGAACCATATGTTCGTTCCACCGCATGCGTCCGAGAATGGACCGCGATCCGGTCACGGCACCCACGGGAAACCCCGCGCCCAGAGCCTTGCCAAACGTGCTGATATCAGGTTCGACGCCGTAATATTCCTGGCAGCCGCCTGGGGCGTAGCGGAAGCCGGTCACCACTTCATCCAGGATGAGCAACGCGCCATATTCGTGCGCGAGTTCGCGCAGACGCTGCAAATATCCATCTCGCGGAAGAATGCAACCCATGTTGGCCATGATCGGCTCGGTGATCACCGCGGCCAGTTCGTGGCCATGCAACCTCAGCACCGCTTCCAGCACGGCCTCATCGTTCCACGGAGCCAGAACGACGTCGTCGAAAGTAGAAGACGGAATGCCTTCCGAGTCTGGGATGCGCGTCGGATTACCAGGCGAGCCCAACTGTTCGGGGGGGTGACTGTGTGCGTTTAGGAGATATGGGTCGTACCAACCGTGATAGTGTCCTTCGAACTTTAAGAATTTCGTGCGGCCGGTGTGAGCACGGGCCAGACGCAAGGCGAGCATTGTCGCTTCGCTGCCGGAGTTGGTAAAGCGTACGACCTCGGCTGACCGCACCATACGGAGGAAGCTTTCCGCTGCCTCCACTTCCGCAGAAGTTGCGGCCGCGAAGTGGGAACCTTCCGCCATCGCCTCAGATACCGTTTTAACGAGAACTGGGTGAGCATGACCCTGTATGAGGGCTCCGAACGACATCATGAAGTCAATGTATTCATTACTGTCCGCGTCCCACACCCGCGAACCTTGGCCGCGTTCCAAAAGAATCGGGCCGGGAGCATAGACCGCATCGCCACGCGAAGGCGAGTTCACACCTTCGACCAGCGATTGTTGAGCGCGCGCAAACCAGCGTTGAGACTGATTTCGGCTTCGCGTCTCGGGGGTCTCCGCCATATTGGATCGAACTGATAGCTGAATTAGATTTGACGTACAGAAGATTCAGTCTGCGATGCCGCCGCCGTCCACGACCAGCGTGGCCCCCGTCATGAAGGATGAATCATCGGACGCCAAAAAGAGCGCAGCCTTGGCGATCTCGTCGGTTGTGCCGATCCGCCCCAAAGGGCGGTTCGCGCAACCAGCGAGATAATCCTCCCACTTCAAACCGCGCATTCGCGCATCCTCAGGAAGCATCGGCGTGTCTACGTCGCCGGGACAAATGCAATTCACGCGAATGCCCTGCGGCCCGTGGTCAATGGCCATTGCTTTGGTTAAGAGCACAACGCCGCCCTTCGAAGCGCAGTAAGCGGCCGCAGAGTACCCTCCTGCAATGCCCCATCCGGAACTGTTGTTGACGATCACTCCCGTGTGCTGTTCAATCATGCTCGGCAACGCCGCCTTCGACATTAGAAAAGTGCCCTTCAGATTTACGTCCATCTGCAGATCCCACTCTTCTTCGGTGCACTCGACAGTGGTGTGGGGAAAGAAAACGCCGGCATTGTTGAACAATATATCTAGACTGTTGTATGCGCGTAGCGTTTCGTTCACCGCGTTGCCGCACTGCTCCGCGCTGCGCACATCGGTGCGAATGAAAATAGCTTGGCCAGCGTCCCTGGTGATTCTCTCGGCGACGGCACGTCCGCGCTGTTCGTTGCGGCCCGCGATCGTCACCCGCGCGCCTTCTTTCGCAAAAAGGATCGCGGTGGCTTCGCCGATGCCGGAAGTGCCACCCGTGATCAGAGCGACTTTATTTTTCAACCGCATGCTTTATCCTGATTTCGTCAGCCCGCCACCATCAACCACAAGCGCCGTTCCCGTCACAAATGATGCTCTATCGCTGGCGAGATAAAGTGCAGCCTGCGCAATTTCTTCCGGCTTGCCGACACGGCCGAGAGGGCGTTTGGCTGAATCAGAAAGAAACCGGTCTTCCGATTCGCCTATTTGTTGCGCCTCGCTGCGCAGCATCGCGGTATTTGTATCACCCGGGCAGATACAATTTACGCGAATATTTTGTCGCCCGTGATCAATCGCCATGGCTTTAGTCATGAGCACGACCGCCCCTTTCGATGCACAATAAGCAGCAGCCCGCGCTCCTCCCGCCAGTCCCCAGCCCGAGGCAGTGTTGACGATTGAACCGCCTCCCGCCAAAGCCATCATCGGTATGACCTCGCGGCACATCAGGAAAATGGATTTTACATTGACCGCCAGCACCGCGTCCCACTCCCTTTCACTGATCTCAAGTACGGAGGCTCGGCGGATGACGCCAGCGTTGTTAAATAGAACGTGAATGCCGCCGAATTCGCGAACGGTGCATTCGGCCACCCGCCGGCAGTCGGCAGCAGAAGTAACGTCGCCACCTGCAAAGATCGCTCGGCCTCCGGCCATGGAGATTTCCTGTGCAACCGTCTCCCCCACTTCCCGGTTCAAGTCGACTATGCTCACCGCCGCGCCCTCGCGGGCGAAAATCAGAGCTGTCGCACGGCCGATACCGCTAGCGGCGCCGGTAATAAGAGCGGTCTTCCCACCAAGCTGCATCGCACTCCTATCTGGATTGGTGATTCGAGCGGCAGTGACGGCTTCCTCACCTGCTACATCCTAATCTTGACTCAGGGCACTCGAAGGACCGGCGGGTCGCTATAGTCAACTCGGCGGCAGATAGCGTCAAGCTGCAGGGGCAGTTTATGGCTGGCAGCCCGTCGCTAACCCGGACCACCCTTCGTTATCATAAACCGCGTGCGAAGGTGGCAATCGCGGCGAAATAGCTTCGTGTCGCGAAGGATCAGAACGCTCGATCGAGATGTCGTCGAAACCATTTGTTCACTCCGCCATTACGAGGAAGACCAGCGCAGACGATCCCATGGCGATGCGCAGGGCCGGGTGGTCGGCTGGTGCCACCGCGACCGTGTCCCACGATTCGAGCAGAATGGGTGCCGAGTCGGTTCTCGTCATCGTTGCGGACCTCTCCACTGGCAAGTTTCTGACGTGCACCAGTGCCTCACACTTAGCTTCTGATTCATCGATAGGTGAGAGAGCAACTTCGTTTTGCTGTGCATCGATTTGTACCAGTCGAAGACGCAGCCGCTCCGCATAGGTCGTTTCGTCCAACCAGACCGTAACCCCGGCGGCGTTCACCCGAGACCGTGGGGTGAAAACCTTTGGTGGACGGCTGCTAGAGGGTGTCGCACGCGCATACGCGATATCCGCTTCGCTTTGTGGAATGAGCCGGTAGGCCGCGTGCGGCGGAAGATAGGCCGCACATGCAGCGTCGGGTGAATCACCTGCAGCCGCGAGCGTGAACTTGCGCTGACTTTCTAGCCAGTTATCGCCGCTCATTGTCAGCTCGACGGAGCCCGCAATCACGACGATAAAGACTTCATCCTCCTCGGCATGCCCGTTGATTACTGACTCCGTGTCGAATCGATAAATCCTTAAGGTTCGCAGAGCGGTGAAGCCCGTTCGCGATTGATCGATGTCGACCGGGCGCCGGACAAGGCCCGGCACTCCTGGAATCTCGATCTTTCGATCATGATCAGCCTTGATCAAGTTCATCGGGGATGCCTCACGCGAACTGCGGAAGATATATTTTGTGCGCCTCGATAAGGTCGCGCGCGAGTGCCGCGGCGGCGTCGGGGTCGCTGACCGAGCCGTCGGTCAAAAGAGCTTCCACGAACAGGTCGAAGCTGCCGGTAAGGGCTGCTTCAACCGTGACTTCAATGGCGGCGATCTTCGACAGCAACTTGGCGGTAAGAGCTGGCGGCAAAGCCCGCGACTGCAGCGGCATAAAGCCCGCCCCGCACGCGGCAGCGGGCATTTCGAGAACAGCGTCCGACGGTAGACCGGGCACAGCACCGTTGTTCGGCATGTTCACGGAAAAGACGTCCCGCCGATCCAACAAGAGTGCCTGCATGATTTCGACAAGCTGCTCGGACTCGCCGGGCACATTCTCAAAGTACGATTCCGGAAGTGGATCTGTAGAGCGTGCGACCGCGAGCATTTCGTCGAACCACGTATCGCCGAGAGCAATGCGGCCATCGATGGAGAAGGCGTCCACCCCCAGCGTTCGTCCGTAATACTGGCCGTGCGGAAAACGTTCGGGATAGAACTCTGTGATGTGACGATCGATCGCAACAGGAAACACTCCGTACCGCTCGAAGATCGACCAGGCGAACGGGTCGTCGGAATAACGAGGCGCACGGCCAGTGACGGAGTTAGGCCAGTCCGTCTTGTCGCGGAGCTCCTGCTGCAACAACCTGCGCTGCTCGTTGACTTTCGCTCTCAGCAGAGGCATCGCGTCCTCACCGTTGCACCGGATGTCTGTAAGAAACGTGAGATGATTTAAACCAACTCCGAAGCTAGTGATGCTGCCTTCGTCCCGGCCAAGGAAGCGCGCCAGCACGGCCTCGACGTAATGCACGCCGTGGCACAAGCCGATGACCGGTACGCCTGTCTTGAGGCGTATCGCCCGACACACGGCTGTCATCGGGTTCGAGTAGTTAAAGAAGTAGGCTTGTGGACACAACTCTTTGATATCCTCTGCAATTGCGACCATCTGCGGTATCATCCGCATGGCTCGCGAGATGCCGCCCGGCATCATGGTGTCGCCGACTGGCTGATAGATCTTATGCTTGCGGGGAATTTTTACGTCCAGTTCCCAGCCACGACGCCCTCCAACCGCGATGGTGGTGACGACGAAATCGGCGCCGGGCAAGACTTTTCGCCTGTCCGTCGTCGACACGATGGGGAAATCGACACCCTTCATGGCCAGCATCTTGCGAACAAGCCGGTCGACGGCGTCAAGCGTGACAGGGTCGATGTCTACGAGCGCCAGTTCCCAGCGGTCGATCTCTCCACTCAGAATTACATCTGCGACGAGTCGCTGTGTGAAAACGGTACTGCCTGCGCCAATGAGGACGAGCTTGTGGCGGTGAGTCACCAGGGCCTCCGGGTCGAAATAAGAATGGAATGATCAAAGTTGGAACGATCAGTCTGGAAGATTCGTGAACGTATCATGTCCCTAACGTGCCTCGATTGATCGCATCCTGTGGAATATTGCCTTGAAGAACGTCCAACGCATTCCGCGCCGCCCGCACGGCGGCTCCAACCTTGCCCCCTTGCGTCAGACCTGCCTGATGGGGGGTGAGCACTACATTCTCGAGCGCAAAAAACGGAGATTCAAAGAGCGGTTCTACTTCGAAGACGTCGAGGCCCGCGCCAGCAATCCGGCCCGAGCGCAACGCTGTAAGCAGTGCATCCTGATCCACCAATTCTCCTCGCGCGATGTTGATCAGGAAGGCCGAGGGTTTCATGAGGCTGAATTCTTTTGCGCCAATCATGCGCCGCGTTTCTTGCGTCAGAGAAGCAAATAGGCACACGACATCGGCTCGGCGGAGAACCTCCGCCAGCGGCGCGTACTCGATCCCGAATTCTTTCGCGAGCGCAGCGTCCGCGGTTCGCGTGTGCACTAAAATTCGCGCGCCGAACGCACGCGCGCGCGTGACGAAGGCTTTGGCGATGAGGCCAAATCCGATCACGCCCACGGTTGATCCCTGAACATCCATGCTGGTCTGCGTTCGGGTAGCCCATAGCCCGGACCGAATGGCCCGATCACCGGTTCGAATTTGCCGCACCACGCTCAGCATCAATCCCATGGCAAATTCGGCACACTGGTCGGCGTTGACGCCCTTGACGTTGGTCACCAGTACGCCTCGCTGGGTGGCTTGTTCGACGTCGACGTTATCGGAACCAGATGTATGCAGGGAAATCACTCGTAGGTTGGGGGCGAGCGAGAATGCAGCAGCATCGATCCAGGGACCGCGACCCGTGATTACGGCGTGCGCCGCGTTTAGAGCAAGTCGGCCGGCAGGCGTGAGGTCGGTCCACGGCGTGAGATCGTCTACGTAGGTAACGTTGTGACCGGACGCATCCAGCGTAGCGACGGCTTCCGGCAACGTATGAAAGCTGTCTGAAATGACGACGATTTTGGATGGGTTCATCGTTTCAGTTCCCACGCTGCATTAAAAAAGGACGCCAAACGACGCTGCCAGACTCCCAATTTAAATGCTAAATTAAATCTATGCATGCGCTTGCATAACACTTAATATACCAGCACTGAAAGGAACCCGATGCGCTCCGCAGTTTTGATAATCGCCTCTCACGCCCTCGATCTTCCCTCGGCTCGGTTCATCCAATGAAGCTCCCACGCTATGGCGCAATTGGATCCGAACGCTCTGGAATTCTCGACTACGATGGACAGATCCGCGATCTGTCCGCGCCTGTTCCCGACGTTGGCGGCAGCACCTTGTTGCCAGCGGAAATGGCCCGTCTTTCCGCAACTGAAACGAAGCGCCTGCCTCTCGTGCCCAGGGCAACGAGGATTGGTCCTGGTGTCTCGACAGTCGGAAAATTTATCTGTATCGGCCTCAACTATTCGGACCATGCCGCTGAAGCTGGGATGGTGATTCCGCCAGAGCCGATCGGGTTCATGAAGGCGACCTCCGCGATCGTGGGCTCCAAGGATGACGTCGAAATTCCCCGCCATGGGAAGAAGGCGGATTGGGAAGCGGAACTCGGCTTCGTGATTGGAACGCCTGCGAAATATGTCACCGAAGACCATGCCCTCAATCCCAACGACTTCCGAACCCAAGAGACAGAGCGCGCCGTATGACCGTGATGAAGGAACTACGCAGCAAAGCATGGTTCGCGCGGCAGGATAAGAATGGTTTCTACTACCGTTCTTGGCTGAAGAACCGAGGCTTTCCCCAAGACCAGTTCGAAGGCCGCCCCGTGATCGGGATCTGCAATACATGGTCTGAGCTGACACCCTGCAACACCCACTTCAAGACGATTGCCGATAACGTGCGTTGGGGCGTGCTGGAAGCGGGCGGGTTTCCCCTCGAGTTTCCAGTCATGTCCCTGGGCGAAACGATGCTGCGCCCAACGGCAATGCTCTATCGCAATCTCGCGTCCATGGACGTTGAGGAATCCATTCGCGCCAATCCCCTGGATGGCGTGGTGCTGCTGATGGGGTGTGACAAGACCACACCAGCGCTGCTGATGGGCGCAGCGAGCGTGGACGTTCCGACAATCGGAATCTCGGGCGGCCCGATGCTGCGCGGGGTTTACAAGGGCTCTTACATTGGCTCGGGAACCAACACGATCTCCATGAGCGAGCAGCTGCGCTCCGGGCAGATTACTCTTTCTGAGTACCACGAGGCTGAAGCTTGTATGCACCGCTCGCAGGGCCACTGCATGACCATGGGCACGGCCTCGACAATGGCCTGTCTCGTGGAAGCCCTTGGGATGGGTATGCCCGGCAACGCGGCAATTCCCGCGGTGGATGCCCGTCGAAATCTCCTTGCTCGCGAGGCTGGCCGTCGCATTGTTGAGATGGTGAAGCAGGACATTGTCATGTCAAAAATCGTGACCCGTCATGCTTTGGAAAATGCTGTACGCGTGAATGCTGGTATCGGCGGATCCACCAACGCCGTCATCCATCTGATAGCTCTGGCGCGCCGCATCGGACTCGATCTGAGTCTCGACGATTGGGATAGCTTGGGGCGCGGAGTCCCTTGTCTGCTCAACATCATGCCCTCCGGGAATTTCCTGATGGAGGATTTCTTCGAAGCGGGCGGTTTACCGGCCATTCTCAGAGAGCTTGGCGAACACGGTTTGCTGCATAAGGAGGCACTTACGGTGAACGGGCGCTCTATCTGGGACAATAACCAGGCCGCGTCGTGCTGGAATCGGAATGTTATTCACCCGTTCGACACACCGTTCAAACCGCACGGCGGCATCGCCGTGCTCAAGGGAAATTTGGCGCCGGATGGCGCAGTTTTGAAACCGTCCGCCGCATCGCCTGCGCTGATGAAACATACCGGACGAGCGGTAGTTTTCGAATCCATCGAGGACCTTCGGGCACGGATCAACGACGAGTCTCTCGACATCGACGAAAATTGCGTGATGGTCTTGAAAAATTGCGGACCGAAAGGATATCCGGGTATGGCGGAGGTGGGGAACCTGCCTCTCCCTCCCAAGATTTTGAAACGGGGAATTACCGACATGGTTCGCATCTCCGATGCGCGCATGTCCGGTACGGCCTACGGTACGGTGGTGCTGCATTGCGCTCCGGAAGCGGCGGCGGGCGGTCCGTTGGCGCTGGTGGAAAACGGAGATCTGATCGCGCTTGATGTGGATGCCCGTACCCTGTCCCTGCTAGTGGACGAGGCTGAGCTCAAACGCCGCCGAGCGGCGTGGCAGCCTGCCGAGCCACTTGCAACGCGGGGTTATGTCAAGCTTTACATTGACCATGTGCTGCAAGCAAACGACGGCGCCGACCTCGATTTCCTGGTAGGTGGCAGTGGTTCTGCCGTGCCGCGCGACAATTTTTGAGGGTTGTGAGTGCTAGGTCGCTTGTCATTGCAAATTAAGGGAGAAGATCAACGTGATAAATCGGCGTGGGGCGCTCGCTGCAATGGCCGCCGCAACTTTCGGGGCAGCACCGGCAAGCGCTGTGGTCGCAAAACTTCTTCAATCGGATCCGGCGCAGACTAAAGGCGCTGCTTCCGGCAATCCACCAAAAGATGCTGTCCCAGACGCGGTGGAAGATCGTCTTCGGCATGACATTGCCCGGCTCGCACCGCGCGCTTATTCAGAAGAGGGCGTCCCGGTCCTTTTGGCCTGCGAGGATCTGGTGTCCGATAAGGCCTTGAAAGGGCCTAGGGTCCCAGTCACGCCATTCAATACATCGGTCGCCTTTGATCTTGGCAAGACTGCGGAGGCATGGCGGCGCATTCATCCAGACGCTCCCGATACCGATATTTCCAAGGTGATCGAGGTGCTTGCCGAACGGGACTTCGCCAACGGCGGCGCGGCGCAAACAACCGCGGCCCCACCGTCCGCTTTTGCCCAGCGCGTCGCAGCCATTGAACAAGCCTTCGCGACTCATCCGCTCATCCGGGCCGTAAATTTTCACAACACTTCCCGCGCCCGGGTCGAACAGTATGAGCGTCAACTCGCGCAGTACAGCCGCTCCTTCTCTTCCGTGAATCAGGAGGAACTTGAGGAGTACCTCACCACCGGGAAATGGAATAAGCCGAAACCGGGCCTCATCGTTTCGGTCTTCGAGGGCTATCGCAACAGCTTCGACGTGCTTACGCCCATGATCGAAAAATATGGCTTCATCGGCTGGTATTGGGTCAT
>JRHI01003114.1_pt1 | contig 10269 bp, 12 predicted proteins | sample 215371 | NCBI WGS metagenome assembly JRHI01 (sample SAMN02929681, study PRJNA255918) | sediment metagenome | biome: cave system; feature: Ice Cave; material: Sediment; isolation source: sediment from deep within a dark volcanic ice cave with no known source of... ... | reverse complement strand
TATCAAAAAAGCGATCCGAATACTTAAGTGAAGAGTATTGATGTTAGCCTTCCACTTGCGGAACCGTCCCTCGACATTGACGCCCAGCTGCTTGGACACAAAGCGGATCTCGCTCTTGTCGATCAGCAGGGCCTGCGCACCGGCCTGGCCAGCGGCGAGCAGCAGCACCCCAAGCGACGGGATAAACGAACGCAACAGAACCATCATCCAGCGCTTCCTTTCGGCCTGGTTCGCGGGAGCATGCGCATAAGCGCGGGGTCGCGGTCGACAAAGTGATGCTTGAACGCGGCCGCCGTATGCACAAAGACCAGTGCGAACAGGGTAAAGTTCAATGCCACGTGCGTCCCCTTGAGCAAGCCGGCCAGCGCCTTGTCGCTGGGCACCAGGTCGGGCAGCGGGACCAGGCCCAGATAGACGACCTGCACGCCCGTCGCCGAGCTGTACAGCCAGCCGGATACCGGGATCACCAGCAGCAGCGCATACAACAGCACTTGCACCACCTCCGCGGCCCATCGCTGCCAGTCAGGCATCGTCACGGGCGGCGGGGCTGGATGGACCCAGCGCCAACCGAGCCGCGCGCAAGTCAAGAGAAACACCGTAATGCCGATCCATTTGTGCCAAGCGTACCACTGCAGCTTCCGCGGGATGATCGGCAGCGGGACCATCGACAGCCCCAGCATGACATTGGCGACGATCAGCACGGCGGTCAACCAATGCAGCATGATCGCCGCGCCGCCATACCGACCTCCGGTTTCCTCGATCCTCATCGCTCGCCGCGCGCGCACGGTATCTTGTAATTAATGGTAAACAGGTGTCAGCCGCCATTGTTCCGTGGCACCGGTTCGGTCCGCCTACGCCAGTATAATGGCGCGAAGCCTTATGGCGCCACGATGCATCGACTGCGCCCTTCCTGCCCGTCATGCTGAACGCCGGGATCACCTGTGCTTGCTCCGTCTTTGCCGGCGACGCCTGCTGCGGTCCGTTCTGCGTGTGTGGCTGGGCCTCGGGCCGTCAGTCGAGCTTTTATCTTCGCCAGGGACGACCTAAGTGAACAACGCCGCGTTGCTCGCGCGCAGCCGCGCTGCCGTCTGGCATCCGTGCACGCAGATGAAACAGCACGAGACGACGCCGCTGGTCCCGATCTCGCGCGGCGGCGGCTCCTGGCTGTACGATTTCGACGGTCACCGCTATCTCGACGCAATCAGCTCCTGGTGGGTCAACCTGTTCGGGCACGGACACCCGGCAATCAATGCCGCCATCGTCGACCAGCTCGCAAAGCTCGAACACGTCATGCTGGCCGGCTTTACCCATCAACCGGTGGTCGAGCTCTCCGAGCGACTGTCGGCCATCGCGCCGGGCAAGCCCGGTCACTGCTTCTACGCCTCCGACGGCGCATCGGCGGTCGAGATCGCGCTCAAGATGAGCTTCCATTACTGGCGCAACGTGGGCCACGCCCGCAAAACGAATTTCGTCAGCGTGGCCCATGGATATCATGGCGAGACGGTCGGTGCCCTGTCGGTGACCGATATTCCGCTCTTCCGCGATGCTTACGGACCCCTGCTGCGCCGTCAGGCGACGGTCCCCTCCCCTGACGCCCGGCTCGCGTCCGAGGGCGTATCGCCACGCGAACACGCGCTTGCGGCCGCAAACGCGCTCGATGTCCATCTCGCCGCCCATCACGACACCACTGCCGCGCTGATCGTGGAGCCGATGGTGCAAGGTGCCGCGGGCATGGCGATGCACGATCCGGCGTATCTCACGCGCGCACGCGAGCTCTGCACGCAATATAAGGTCCATCTGATCGCCGACGAGATCATGACCGGATTCGGACGCACCGGCACGATGTTCGCCTGCGAGCATGCCGCCATCGCGCCCGATATGCTGTGCCTGTCGAAGGGCATCACCGGCGGCTACCTGCCGCTGTCGGTGGTACTCACCCGCGACGAGATTTACCAGGCGTTCTACGACGACGATCTTGCGCGGGGATTTCTGCACTCGCATTCCTACACCGGTAACGCGCTCGCCTGTCGTGCGGCGCTGGCGGTTCTCGATCTGTTTCGCGACAAGGATGTGCTCGCGACGAATCGAGCGTCCGCAGCGAAGCTCGACGAACTCGCGCGCCCGCTTGCGGCGCATCCCAAGGTCAGGAACTTCAGGCGACTGGGCATGATCTGGGCCTTCGACGTCGCCGATCGGCAAAGCGGCGAACGCGATAATTTTGCGCGATGGTTTGCCGGTGAGGCGCTGAAGCGCGAGATGCTGCTGCGGCCGATCGGCCGCACGGTGTACTGGATGCCACCGTACTGCCTCGCGCAAGACGAGATGGAGATTCTCGCTTCGCGCACGCTGGAGATCGTCGCATGCGCCTGACCGCGCGCGGCACCTCATATGGCTCTCTGCGCGGCGCGCTGTGCTACGCGCTGCTGCTCGCGCAGCAGGCGGGCGCCGCGCTGCCGCCGCCGCTCGCGCACGCGTTTCTCGATCAGCGCATTCCGCTGTCCTCGGTCAGCGCCTACGTGCAGGAAATCGGTGCGGCGAAGCCCTTGCTCACCCATCGGTCCTCGCAGCCGATGAACCCGGCGTCGACCATGAAGCTGGTGACGACGTTTGCCGGACTCGAGCTCCTCGGCCCCGACTATCGCTGGAAGACGGAAGCCTACGCCGACGGACCCATCGTCGCCGGCGTGCTGACCGGCGATCTGGTGCTCAAAGGCCGCGGCGATCCGAAAATCACGCTCGAGCAGTTCCGCGAGCTCGTTGTCCGCCTGCGCACCAGCGGCCTGTCTTCCATTCGCGGCGACCTGGTGCTGGACCGGACCTGGTTCGATACCGGAGCGTACGATCCTGGCGCCTTCGACGCCGAGCCGCTGCGGCCCTACAACGTCGGCCCGGACGCACTGGCGGTCAACTTCAAGACCGTGCGCTTTGTCTTTGCGCCCAATCTCGCGCGGGACACGGTCGAGGTTCGCGTCGAGCCGCCGCTCGACAATATCGTCATCCACGGAACGCCGAGGCTCGCCCCCGGCGACTGCGGCGATTGGCACAGCGGGGTGCAGGCACAGTTCAGCAACCGCGCCGAAAGCGCGGAGGCAACCTTTCGCGGCCGCTACCCGATTGCCTGCGGCGAGCGCGACTGGTACGTCGCGCTGCTCGACCATCCGCATTACGTCCTCAACCTGTTCGCACGAACCTGGGCCGATGTCGGCGGCAGCTTTGCCGGCACCGTGCGCGACGGCCGGACACCCATCTCGGCCACGCGCCTCGCCACGCTCGACTCGGTGCCGCTCTACGAGGCCGTGCGCGACATCAACAAACTGTCGAACAATCTAATGGCGAGGCAGCTTTTTCTGACGCTGGCGACGGCCGCCTTTCCACCGCCGGCGACGACCGCGCATGCAGCCGAGGCGGTCGAGCGCTGGCTTGCCAAGCGGAAGCTCAAGTTCCCCGAGCTGGTGATGGTCAACGGCTCCGGCCTGTCGCGACACGAACGCATCGCCTCGCAGAGCATGGCGCGGCTCTTGCTCGCCGCGGACGGCAGCAGCGTGCGCAACGAATACATAAGCTCGCTCGCCGTCGCGGCCACGGACGGCACCGTGGTCAAGCGCTTTCAGAACGACGAGGTTGCCGATCAGGCATTTCTCAAGACCGGTACCCTGGAAGGAGTGCGTGCCATCGCCGGATATGTCTTCGGTCCGAACGGGAGGCGCTTCGTCGTGGTCTGCTTCGTCAATCACCCGAATGCATCGCGCGCGCAGCCGCCGCTGGACCTGCTGGTGCAGTGGGTCTACGACAACGCGCGTTAAGCACGACGCAAGACCCGCGCAGGAGCTACATGCCGGGAATCGCTTTGCTGTCCTTGAACAGAGCGTAGCCACGAACCAGGCGATAGATCACCCAGATCGTCGCCGCGATCCAGATGCCGAACGCGATCGGGATGCCGATCAGGATCAGGCCGAGCGTCACCAGCACCAACCCACCGAGCATCGCCCACAACAGCGAGAACCAGAAAGTGCGGATCAACCAGCGGTAGTGCGACGCGAGCCAGGTCCCCGTGGCTTCGGCGCGCCGGACGTAGGCAATGATGACCGCGACGATGCCGAGCACGCCGAAGAAGGGCGCGATCAGCGGAAAGCCCGAAGACACCAGGCCAAACACAGCCGCGATGCCGTAGAGCGCGTAGATCAGCAGCGTCGTTGAGATCAGCGAGGCCGACGGCGAGGCTGGCGGCAGGGCTTGCGACTCATAGGTTTCGGCCATCGCGAAATCTCCGTTATCGAGGCGGTCATGGTGACCGCGCCGCCTATATGGGGACGACCGGCGACGCTTCAACCGGATCCTCCACCCCCCGGGTCGAAAACGCAGTCTGGGTGGCCGCGTGGTCCGATTCCTGCATGTCCCGGTACACGGAGCCTTTCCGCCCTGAAGCGCCACTGGAAAGGAATTTTTTACCTCCCGCATACGCAAGAATTTCCAATCGAACCGCAAAAAGGATCAGACATGGCATTCTTCGACTTCATCAAGGCAGCAGGCGAAAAGCTGTTCCCTAGCGCTAGCGCGTCGGCCGCGCCGCAATCGTCCGGCGCCGGTCAGTCGGCCGCCGACAAATCTGCTGCGGCAGATGCAGCGGCGGGCGACGCGATCCTCACCTACATCAAATCGCAAAACCTCGACGCGACCGCATTGACCGTCACCTACGATAGCGGGACCGAGGTCGTTACCGTCTACGGGGTCGCGAAGGACCAGGCCACCAAGGAAAAGATCATCCTTTGTTGCGGCAACGTCGCGAACGTTTCGCGCGTGGACGACAAGATGAGCGTCGAACAGTCGGGCCCCGAAGCGAAGTTTTATACCGTCAAGAGCGGCGACACCTTATCGAAGATCTCCAAGGACGCCTACGGCGACGCCAACCAGTACACGAAAATCTTCGAAGCCAATCGGCCGATGCTCAAGAATCCCGACAAGATCTATCCCGGGCAGGTGCTGAGAATTCCGCAGGCGTAATCGTCCGATCGCCCGTTCAACCGCAAGAGCCACCCAAGTCTGGAGAAACAATGGGCTTCATGGATATCCTTCGACAGTATGGCAACGCAGAACCAGGGCAGCCCTCTCCCGACGCTACCCGGCATTTCGAGCAGGTGGCGCAAGAAGCCCCGCCCGCTGTTGTCAGCCAGGGCTTGGCCGACGCATTTCGCGCCGATCAAACGCCGCCCTTTGGCGAGATGGTCGGGCAACTCTTCGGGAACTCCGACCCGCAGCAGCGTGCCGGCGTGCTCAATCAACTCCTCGGCGCGCTCGGCCCCGGGTTGCTGGGGGCGGGTGCAGGCGGAGCGCTTGGTGACTTGATGCGTCGTCTCGGCGGTGGCTCGACGGTGACGCCGGAGCAAGCGCAGGCGATAACGCCTGAACAGGTGCAGGAAGTCGCCCACCGCGCCGAGCAACAGAACCCGGGCATCATCGACAAGGTGAGTGACTTTTACGCCCAGCATCCTGGCCTGGTCAAGACGCTCGGCAGCGCAGCGCTGGCGATTGCACTCGCCAGGATGGCGCAGCGCAGGTAATTCGAGGGCCTAGGGTTAATCGACTCGCTGTCAGCGTCCGCGAGCAGGTGCGCATGATTTCGCCCAATCAACTCTGGTCGCTGGTGAAGGAGTCGGTCGACGCCTGGCTCGAGGATCGCGCACCGAGCATGGGCGCCGCGCTTGCGTACTACACCGCTTTTTCGCTCGCACCGTTGCTCATCATCGCGATCGCCGTGGCCGGAGTCGTGTTTGGCCGGGATGCCGCTCAATCGGCGGTGGTGAGCCAGCTTCAAGGGCTCCTGGGCGCCGCCGGAGGATCGGCCGTCGAGGAGCTATTGAACAGTACCGCTGACTTCGGCAGCAGCGTTTTGGCGATAGTGATCGGCGTCACGGCGCTGGTCGTCACCGCGACGACCGCCTTCGTCGAATTGCAGGACGACCTCGACCGGATCTGGAAGGCCGAGCCGCGCACGGGAAACGGTATCGTCAATCTGATCCGCTCCCGGCTGCTGTCCTTCGGCATGGCTCTGTTCATCGGTTTCCTGCTCGCGGTCTCGCTTGTGTTGAGCGCGGCTGTCGCGGCCCTGGGAGATTCGCTTTTTTCCGGGGCGGAAGTCATGCTGCACGCGCTCACCTTTGTGGTGTCATTCGCGGTGATCACCGTGCTCTTCGCGATGATCTACAAGGTGCTTCCCAATGTGAATATCCGCTGGGAAGAGGTTTGGATCGGCGCTGCGATCACGGCAATGCTCTTCGAGGTCGGCAAGGTTCTGATCGGGCTCTACATTGGCAAGACCTCGGTAGCGTCGTCGTTCGGTGCCGCGGGCCCCTTCGTCGTCTTGATGCTGTGGTTATATTATTCGACACAGACATTTTTGCTCGGCGCGGAGTTTACGGTTGCGTACGCCTATCGGCGCAAGCCGAATCCGCGCGAGCGGCCAAAAGGGGTGTCCTCACGCAATCGTCCTGCGGGTTTTGCCGGCGGGGTTCCGTTGGCACGCGAAAAGAAGAGCGCAGGCTCCTCCCGCGGCAGCGACTGATGGAACGTGAACGTTTTTTGATCGACGATCGCAGCAGCAGGGACGAGGATCCGCGCTGTCGCAGACAATACCCCGGCGCTATAATGACCCTCGGGCGGAACTCGGGGCGCGGTTGCCGCGCCCGCGAGCCTGTCCTATTCATCCACGGGAGTTGACCATGATTGCTGCAAAAATGGAGCGCGGCCGGAAATCGCTGGTCAAGGATTTCGGCGATGTACTCGCGGAAGCCGAGACCCTGCTCAAGCAGGCCGCCGCGGAGACCGGTGAAAGGGCGAGCGACCTGCGCTCGCAGGTCGAAGCCAAGCTGCTGGCGGCGAAATCGAAGTTGCAGGACCTTCAGGACGATGCCGTCGATCGCGCCAAGGCCGCCGCCCGCGTCACCGACGATTATGTGCGCGACAATCCGTGGCAGGCGATCGGCGCCGCCGCGGCGGTCGGTTTCCTCGTCGGCGTGCTGATCAGCCGCCGCTGACCGAAGTGTCCGAGCGTAACGATAATCGTCCGCAAGGCGGCGTCATGGGCGCAATGGCGCAACTCGCCGCCAGCGCGCTTGCCATGTTGCGCACCCGCCTCGAGCTCGCCAGCGTCGAGTTCGCGGAGGCGCGCGAGCACATCAAGGAAATGGTGCTACTGGCGGCGGTCGGCATTGTGCTCGGTCTTTTCGCGCTGCTTTTCGCGTCGCTGTTTGTCATCGCCTATTTCTGGGATGAGTATCGTCTCGAGGCAGTCGGCGGAGTAACGCTGCTCTACGTCGCGATCACCGTGCTGATCTTCGCGCGCCTGAGGAAGATCTCGCGCGATGCGCCGGCGCCGTTCGCGGCGACCCTGGAAGAGCTCGAGCACGACGCCGCGGCATTGCGGCGCCGCCGGTGAACATGCGATGAGCAACCAGGCTGACACGCTCGCCGCGCGCAAGGCGCTTTTGATCGCCCGGCTGCGGCTGCAACGCATGGAGCTTGCCTTGCATGCCGGCGCGGCGCGCGAGATGCTGCGCCCGGCGAGCCTGGTCGCAAGCGCCATCGCCAAGCCCGCGGCGCTGGTCGCCCTATTCGAGATCGTGGCGCCGCTGCTGGGATTGAAGCGCTATGTCAAGTGGGCGCGCTTTGCATCGGTCGCGTTTGCGGTGTCACGTCTCGCGCACCCGCGCCGCAGCGACGCGGACTGACATCGCGTTGACGTAGTGTGCACTGAGGCGGGACCCGCGCCGCGCCGAAGGCGATGAAGCTTTTCGGCGCGGTGATGCTGCGCAATGAGGCCGACGTCGTCGAGAGCTTCGTCCGGCACAACCTCTCGTTGCTCGACGGGCTTTCGGTCGTCGACCACGGCTCGAGCGACGGAACCTCGGAGATCCTCGACGCGCTGGTCGCCGAAGGACTCCCGCTCGAGGTCGAACGCGATCCGAGCGTGGGCTATCTGCAATCCGAGATCATGACCCGCACCGTGCGCCACGCGTTTGCGCGGCACGGCGCCGACTTTGTCTTCGCGCTCGACGGCGACGAGTTCCTCAGAATCGCACGCCGCGATTTGCTCGACGGCGTGCTCGCGACGCTGCCCCACGGTCTGCACGCGGCGATGCAATGGCAGACCTACGTTCCGGAATTCGACACCGCCGCCCCGCCGCCGGCCAACGTGCTGGCGCGGGCGAAGCGGCGCCTCGCCGAGGAGCGACACGGCTCGCACAAGGTCATCGTCGCCCGTGCGTTTGCCGACACGCCCGATGCCGTCATCGCCGTCGGCAATCATGTGGTCTTGCCCAGCGCTGGGCACTGCGTAGCAGGCCAACCGGTCAAGCACGCTCGGATCGCCGCCGAAGTGGTCGCGCTCGCCCATCTTCCGGTGCGCAGCGCCCGCCAGCTCACCAACAAGATCGTCATCGGCTGGCTGGCGCATTGCGCGGCGCGGCGGAGCAATGCCGATCTCGCGTTTCACTGGCGCGAGTTGTACGGGGAGCTGGCGGACGGGCAGACGCCGGGTGTCGAGCGGCTGCGCACGGTCGCCGCCAATTACGGGCTGCCGATGGCGGCGTGGCGTCCCGCGGAAGACATAATGCTGGTCGAAGATCCGCTGCCGGTAGGCGAAGTGCGCTACGGCGCGATGATTCGCGACGCCACGCTGCCGCTGGTGTTGCGCTTCGCCGAAAAGCTCGCGGCGCATTAGAACGCTATCCCAGCCCGAGCTCTTTCCACAGCGCGTCGACACGCCGCTTGACCGCATCGTCCATGGCGATCGGACGGCCCCACACGCGCGACGTTTCGCCGGCCCACTTGTGAGTGGCGTCGATGCCCATCTTGGCGCCCAGCCCCGCGACCGGTGAGGCGAAGTCCAGATAGTCGATCGGCGTGTTCTCGACGATCAGGGTATCGCGCGCCGGGTCGACGCGCGTGGTGATCGCCCAGATCACTTCCTTCCAATTCCGCACGTCGACGTCGTCGTCGGTGACGATGATGAACTTGGTGTACATGAACTGGCGCAAGAAGCTCCACACGCCGAACATCACGCGCTTGGCGTGGCCGGGATACTGCTTTTTCATGCTCACCACGGCGAGCCGATATGAGCATCCTTCCGGCGGCAGATAGAAGTCGGCGATTTCCGGAAACTGTTTTTGCAAGAGCGGTACGAACACTTCGTTCAGCGCCACGCCGAGGACGGCCGGCTCGTCGGGGGGCTTGCCGGTGTAGGTCGAGTGATAGATGGGATCGCGACGCATGGTGATGCGCTCGATGGTGAATACCGGGAAACGCTCGACTTCGTTGTAGTAACCGGTGTGGTCGCCGAACGGTCCCTCGAGCGCGCTCTCGTAGCCGCTGGTATCGGCTTCGTCCGGTTGAATGAAACCCTCGAGCACGATCTCGGCGGACGCCGGGACCTGCAGATCGTGCGCGACGCACTTCACGATCTCGGTGCGCGCGCCGCGCAGCAAACCGGCGAACTGATATTCCGAGAGCGTGTCCGGAACCGGCGTCACCGCGCCGAGCATGGTCGCCGGATCCGCACCCAGCGCGACGGCAATTGGAAACGGCGTGCCGCGCGCGGCAAGCGCATGATCGCGAAAATCCAGCGCGCCGCCGCGGTGCGGCAGCCAGCGCATGATGAGCTTGTTGCGCGCGATCACCTGCTGCCGGTAGATGCCGAGGTTCTGGCGCGATTTGAGCGGACCACGGGTGACGGTCAGGCCCCACGTGATCAAAGGCGCGACATCGCCCGGCCAGCACGTCTGCACCGGCAGACGCGCGAGGTCGACGTCCACGCCTTCCCAGACGATTACCTGACACGGCGCCGACGAGCACTCCTTGGGCGCCATGTTCATGACCTGCATCATCAGTGGACGCGTGTTCTGCCACGCGTCTTTCAAACCCTTGGGCGGTTCCGGCTCCTTCAATGAGGCAAGCAGCTTGCCGACATCGCGCAAGGCATCGACCGATTCTTCTCCCATCGCGAGTGCGACACGTTGCGGCGTTCCGAATAGGTTGGCCAGCACGGGAATCGAATGTCCCTTGGGTTTCTCGAACAGCAACGCCGGCCCGTTCGCGGCAAGAACGCGAGCGCAAATCTCGGTGATCTCGAGACAGGGATCGACTTCCGCGCCGATGCGCTTGAGTAAGCCCCGGCGTTCGAGCTGGGCGAGGAAGTCGCGAAGGTCAGCATATTTCATGACAACGACCTAGTGTACTGAGTCCGAAATGCGTTTACAAAATCGAGCGATGCTGGCC
>JRHI01003113.1_pt1 | contig 10273 bp, 9 predicted proteins | sample 215371 | NCBI WGS metagenome assembly JRHI01 (sample SAMN02929681, study PRJNA255918) | sediment metagenome | biome: cave system; feature: Ice Cave; material: Sediment; isolation source: sediment from deep within a dark volcanic ice cave with no known source of... ... | reverse complement strand
GCGTTCATACCGTCCAAAATATACCGGAACCCCTTGCCTTCTTCACCGATCAGGTTTTCAGCCGGCACGCGCAGCCTATCGAAAAACAATTCGGTCGTCGCGTGGTTCATCATCGTTTCGATCGGCTGGATCGTTAATCCGTGTCCGACGGCTTCGCGCATGTCGACGAGAAACACACTGAGCCCGGCGCCTTTCTTGGCGATTTCCTGTGGTGGCGTCGTTCGCGCCAAGAGAATCATCAAGTCCGAATGTTCGGCGCGCGAAATCCATACTTTTTGACCGTCGATCACGTAGTGGTCGCCGTCACGCACGGCGGTCGTTCGAATGCTCGTCGTGTCCGAACCGGCCGTCGGCTCCGTTACGCCGAAAGCTTGAAGTCGAAGTTCGCCCGACGCGATCTTCGGAAGATAGCGTTGCTTCTGGTCTTCGCTGCCGTGCCGCAACACCGTTCCCATCGTGTACATTTGCGCGTGACAGACCGCCGCGTTGCCGCCCGAATGATTGACCTCTTCGAGGATAATACACGCATCGGCTAGCGACAGTCCGGCCCCGCCGTAGTCCTCCGGAATAAGCGCCGCGAGGAAACCCGCCTCCGTAAGCGCCGCGACGAACGCCGTCGGATACGCGCGCTGTGCGTCGAGTTCGCGCCAATACGCAGCGGGATACTCGGCACACAGGCGCGCGACTCCGTCGCGCAGGGTTCGTTCGTCTAGCGCTCGATCTTCGGTTACCGCAGTCATCTTAGGGGAACTCCGTACTTCAGGCAAACGTGTCGTATTCGTCGTGAAATTCAGTGCGAACGGAAGCGTCGTGCGACCCGATGGTGGGAACGGTGCCGTAATCCGCAGGTTCTGCGCTCGCTACTCCGGGAGGTGCGAGTAGCTCGATCGTACCGCCCTCCGTCCGAACGCGAACGTAGCGGTTTTGGGGATGATGGATGAGGTCGACGGGCGTGGAAAGATGACCGAAGGCGATTTCGGCGCGTTCGAGCAGCGCCGCAACTTGGGCGCGCGAAAGTTTGCTAAACGCTGCAAGTACGATGGCATCGAGCGCGGCCCGGTTCGCAACGCGCGCGTTGTTGGAGCTAAACTCTTCGCGCTCGGCGAGTGTCGCATCGCCGATCACGATCCGGCAAAAGCGCGGCCACTCGCGTTCGTTCTGAACGGCGAACAATATGCTCGTTCCGTCGCCCGTCGCGTACGCCCCATACGGCGCGATCGTCGGATGGTGAAGGCCGGGACGTGCGGGCTCGTGCCCGCCGTAGCGGCACTGGAGATACGGGACGTTCATCCAGTCGGCGACGCTATGGTAGAGCGATGCCTCCACGCTGCGACCGGCGCCCGTGCGTTCGCGCGCGAAAAGCGCGAGCAAGATTTGTTGGAAAGCAGCCATCCCACAGGCGATGTCCGAAACGGAAACGCCGACGCGGCCCGGCGACTGGGCCGTTCCGCTCAGAGCGGCGAGCCCCGTTTCGGCCTGCACCAGCAGATCGTACGCCTTGTGGTCGCGATAGGGACCATCGCTGCCATAGCCCGTAATATCGCACGTTATCAAGCGCGGATACCGAGCCCGCAACGCATCCCGTCCAATTCCGGCGCGCTCGGTCGCGCCGGGCGCCAGATTTTGGACGAAGACATCCGCTCGGGCGAGCATCCGATGCAGAAACGCAACGTCGCTCGGGGCCTTCAGATCGAAGACGACCGACTCTTTACCGTGGTTGAGCCAGACGAAATACGAGCTTGTCCCTCCCACGAAAGCATCGTATCCTCGCGCGAAATCGCCGCTCGCGCGCTCGAGCTTGATAACGCGAGCGCCCGCATCGGCCAGCCGGCACGTCGCGAATGGCGCGGCGACCGCTTGTTCCAGACTGATCACGAGAATGCCGTGGAGGTCTGCGCGCGTGCCGCTCACACTGCAACCGTTATTTCCTCCCGTCACCCGCCCTTCAACATTCCGGCGTACGGCCGAGAAATGCGGACGTCAACGGAAGAAAGCATAGGACGTTTGAGGTCCCTTGCCCGCCCGCTCGCGCGAGAAAGCTTTCTCGCAGCTGCACCTATATGTGAAAAGAGCAGGTTGAAGGACGTACGTTTTTCGTTGTCCGAACATAAGGAGCGTCGTCACACGGCGTGGTGTCATTTTATATCCAAAGCAGTTAAGCAATTGAGGTAACCGTGCGCTCGATCCGTCTTTTTCTTTGCTTCGCGCTTGTAGCGACATGCGCCATCGGTCCGGCGCCGGTGCGTGCCGATGACGGCAAAATAACCTTCGGCGCCGCACTCGCGGCCACGGGCCGCGACGCCCGCGAAGGTACCCTAACCAAGGAAGGCTACGACTTCTGGAAAGACTACGTTAACGCGCACGGCGGCATTAAGGTTGCCGGTAAAACGTACAAAGTCGAGATCAACTACGCCGACGACGAAACCAACGCCCAGACGTCCGCGCGCTTGGTCGAAAAGTTTATCAACGAAGATCATGTGAACTTCGTGCTCGGACCGTACGGTTCGGCCGCGTCCTTCGCGGCCGCGGCCGTCGTCGAACGCCTAAAAGTCCCAATGGTTGAGGGTAACGGCGCTTCAGAGAAGATCTTCAACCAGGGTTTCCACTACATCTTCGGGGTCCTATCGCCCGCTCCGCGCTATCTCGAAGGCGTGCTCGACATGGCGATCCATCAGAAGCCGACGCCGAAGACGGTCGCGGTCGTTGCGGCAAACGACCTTTTCTCGCTCGAAGTCGCGCAAGGCGTCGTGAACTTCGCACAACACCACAATCTTCAAGTCGTCTATAACAACAAATATCCCGCCGACACGACCGACGTTTCGTCGATCGTGAGCGCGGTCAAATCTGCAAATGCCGATCTCATCCTCAACGGCGGTCACTTACAGGACGCATTGCTCTTACAAAAAAGCTTTAAAGAGCAAAACGTGCTTGCGAAAGCCTATGCATATTCCGTCGGGCCCGATACGCCGGATTTTCGTAAAGCACTCGGCAACGACGCGAATTATGTTCTCGGCGGAACGCAATGGTCGCCGACCGCAAAGTATCACGGCGTCGCGGGGTTCATTCCAAACTCGAAAGAGTACGCCAAAGAGTTCCAAGCCAAGTTCGGCCATGTCCCGGACTATCACAACGCAGAGTCGACGGCAACGTGTCTCGCGTTTCAATACGCGATGCAAGCTGCCGGGTCGCTCGATCCGCAGAAAGTGCGCGACGCGCTGGCCAAGCTCAACGTAGTCACGTTTTTCGGGATACTGAAATTTGATGAACGCGGCCTCAACGTGTACAAGCCGATGGCTGTCAATCAGATTCAACATGGAAATCTCGTGACGGTGTGGCCGGCGGCCGTGCAAGATGCCCAGCCGGCGTTTCCCGCCCCGGATTGGGCCAAGCGCTGAAACTCTCCGTCGCAGGGAAACTATCTTAGATCGCACTGGGTGAAGAGTTTGGATCTGTTTCTTCAGATACTTGCGAACGGAATATTAGCGGGCGGCATCTTGGCGGTGGTGGCGCTCGGCTTCTCGCTGGTTTGGGGCATTATGAATATCATCAATCTCGCGCACGGCGCGTTTGTGATGATGGGAGCCTACATCTCGTACGTCCTGTTTTCGAGCTTGCATGTCGATCCGTTTTTCAGCGTGCCGATCGTCTTCGTCGCGATGTTCGCTTTTGGGTATCTCGTGCAACGATACGTCATCAACTTCGTCGTGCGGGCGCCGATCCTAACGACGTTCTTGTTGACCTTCGGGCTCGCGCTCTTGATCGTCAACGTAGCGCTGCTGATCTTTCACGGAGACTCGAAAGCCGTTACCCCGTCGTACAGCGGTTCGAACTTCACGCTCGGCCACGTGACCGTCGGCTGGACCAAGCTTTGGACGCTCGTCGTCGCGCTTGCGATCACGGGCGTCATGCAACTCTGGCTGACCCGCTCGAAATTGGGACGTGCCATTCGCGCAACGGCGATGGACATCGGTGCGGCCCAACTCGTAGGCGTGCGCGTCGCGCATGTGTATGCGATCGTCTTCGGACTGGGTGCCGGTCTTGCCGGTACGGCCGGCGTACTCGTCGGCCTCAACGGAAGCCTCAATCCCTCGATGGGAACGCCGTACATCATCGACGCCTTCGTCGTGTGCGTGCTCGGAGGCCTAGGGAGCGTGCAGGGCGCGCTCGTCGGTGGGCTCGTGTTCGGTTTACTCGAAGCGCTCGGGTCGCAGTTCATCGGCACGGGGTTGCAAGATGCGGTGGCACTGGTCGTGCTGCTCGTCGTACTGATCGTGCGACCTACCGGCATTATGGGAAAGGCGACGGCGTAGCGGTATGGCGTCGCTGCGACGTGCCGGCCTCGGCGGCATTACGGGTAGTCCTGCCGCGCTCGCATTCGCGTGCGCGCTGCTGATCGTGCTTCTCGCGGTTCCGCTACTGCACAACGGGTACTACGAGAATCTCTTTCGCGGTATTCTCATGTTCGCAGCGATGGCGCTCGGCTGGAATATCATCGGCGGCTATACGGGCTACGTCAGTTTTGGGAACGTGGTCTACTTCGGCCTCGGCGCGTACGTAAGCGCGGTGCTCGCCGAACGCGGTATCTATAATGTGTGGCTCGCAATTCCGCTCGCAATGGCGCTTGCCGCCGTCTTCGCTATTGCGCTAGGCGTACCGATCTTGCGTCTGAAGGGACACTATTTCGGGATCGCGACGCTGGGCATCGCGCTTGCAATTCAAGAGATCATCGCGAACACCGATGCGCTCGGAGGCGGGACCGGCGTAACGTTACACCAGGCCGCCTGGTTCTCGCAGTATTACTATGCGATGTGGCTGGTGTGCGCGGCGAGTCTCGCCGCGACGTACGCTATCGCGCGTTCGAAATTTGGTTACGCGCTGGTCGCCATTCGCGAGAGCGAAGATGCCGCCGCCGTGCTTGGGATAAATGCGACGTACTATAAAGTGGCGGCTTGGGCGATCAGCGGGATGATGGCAGCCGCTGCGGGCGCGGTGTTCGCCTTCGCGAACGGTTTCATCGATCCGCCGACGGCGTTTGCCGTCGACAACAACGTCTTCCCGATCGTGATGGCGATTCTTGGTGGTTCCGGGACCGTGGCCGGGCCGGTCGTCGGGGCGCTCATCTTAACGGCCATCAACGAGACCTTGTGGAGCCACTTCCCGCAAATCCATACGCTGTTCTTCGGAGCCGTCATCGTACTGGTCGTACTTTTTCTCCCGCGCGGTTTGCTCTATTTACGGAACGTCCGCGGTGGTTGGCGGGGATTCGTACGCGGTCTTTCGGCATATCGCGTATGAGCGACGCGTTTCTATCGATTCGCGGTGTAACGATGCGTTTCGGCGGCTTGAACGCACTTGCGGACGTCAGTTTCGAGGTGCCGCAAGGAGCCGTCCTCGGGCTGATCGGTCCTAACGGCAGCGGTAAGACGACTCTGATGAACGTCCTTTCCGGCGTCTTGCGGCCGAGCTCGGGCGACGTGCAATTTCGCGGACGCCGCATTGCGGACGTCGCTACGTACGATGTCTGCAAGCTCGGCATCGCCCGCACGTTCCAAGTCGTCAAGCCGTTTGCCAATCTTACCGTATGCGAAAACGTCGCGGTCGGCGCGATGTACGGCCACGCCGGCAGAAAACGTAAGACGCGTGAAGCGTTCGAGCGTGCGGGTGAACTGCTCGAAATCGTCGGCCTCGCGCGCGTTGCGAAGCGTCCCGCAAGCGAATTGACGATTCCCGATCGCAAGCGCCTCGAGGTCGCCAAGGCTCTGGCACTCGAACCCGAGTTACTCCTGCTCGACGAAGTGATGGCCGGTTTGAATTTGAGGGAAATCGACGAGGCCCTCGCGCTGCTGCGCAGCGTCAACGAAAGCGGCGTTACGTTGATCGTCGTCGAGCACCTCATGAAGGCGATCATGTCGGTCTCCACGATGATCGTCGTGCTCGCTGAGGGCAAAAAGATCGCCGAAGGTTCGCCGCACGAGGTGACGAGTTCGCCTGCGGTAATCGAAGCGTATCTCGGATCGCGCTTCGTGAAGCGTCAGGAATCCGATCGCGCGCGCGCGGCGAATTCGGCGGGCTGATGACCTTCGTAGTCGAGAATGTATGCGCCGCATACGGCGATACTCGGGTTCTGTGGGACGTGTCGCTCGCAATCGAACCCGGCGAGGTCGTTGCTTTGATCGGCAGCAACGGGGCGGGAAAATCATCATTGCTCGGCGCGCTGAGCGGCCTAGTCAAAATAGTGAGCGGCCGCGTCGCCTTCGACGACCGCGAGCTTACGCGCTTACCGCCCGATGCCATCGTGAGCGCCGGAGTGGTACAGATACCGCAGGGGCGCCGGCTCTTCAATTCCTTGACGGTACACGAGAATCTCATTATGGGCGCGTATTTGCGCACCGACGGCGAGATCGCAACGGATCTCGAGCGCGTCCTGCAACTGTTGCCGCGTTTGAAGCAGCGCTTCGACTTCCTCGCGGGCCGCCTCTCCGGAGGGGAGCAGCAGCAAGTGGCGATCGCGCGCGCCTTGATGGCGCGACCCAAGATTTTGTTAATCGATGAGATGTCGCTCGGTCTTGCGCCCGTGCTCGTCGACCAGCTCCTGGTAATTCTCAAAGAGATCAATGCAGCCGGCGTCGCGATCTTTATGGTGGAGCAGGATGTCGAGACGGCGCTCGAGTTCGCGTCGCGCGCCTACGTACTCGAGACCGGACGTATTACGCGCAGCGGCCCGGCCCACGAGCTACTCGACGATCCTGAGGTGAAAAAAGCCTACCTCGGCGTTTAGCGAGCGCCGCGCCCGGCTTTCGTCAACCGATTTCGGCGAGAATGTTCGCGACAAAAGCGCGCACGCGCGCGACCGCTTCCTGGCCGCGCGTGCCGGCGTAGGAATCGATTAGCGCGCTGCCGATAATCGCGCCGTCAGCCACTTCGAAGGCTCGCCTGACGTGCTCGGCGCGCGAAATGCCAAAACCGATTGCGAGCGGTTCGTTCGTCACGCGCCGCAGCGCGGCGACGCGTTCGGCTATCCATCCGAAATCCGGTTCCTTAAAGGCGCTCGTCACGCCCAGGCGTGACACGAGATAGACGAATCCGTCGCTCTTCGCGGCGATCGCCTCGGCGCGCGCCAGCGGCGTCGTCGGCGCGATCAGCAGCGGCAGCACTAGACCCCGCGGTACGAAGGCGTCGCGCAACGCATCGGTTTCTTCGAGCGGAATATCGGGCACGATCGCGCCGCATGCGCCCGCGGCAAGCAGGGCGTCTGCGAAGCTTTCGATGCCGAACTGCATCACCGGATTGAAATACGTGAACATTAGCACGGGCGGGCCGCCCGCACGCTGGACGCCGGCCGCGAGTTCGATCGCGTCCCGCAGCGTCGTCCCCGCCTCGAGCGCACGTTGCGCCGAGGCGGCAATGGTCGGTCCGTCGGCCAACGGATCGCTGTACGGAATTCCCAATTCGATGATATCTGCAGGCCCGGCGCCGAGCGCCGCGAGGAGCGCGGCGCTCGTGCTTAGATCCGGATCGCCGGCACAAAGATACGGGATGAAGGCTGCCCGCCCACGCTGGCGCGCACGCGCAAATGCCTCCGCCACGCGCGAACGTCCGGTGGACACCCGTATCACGAGAACGCCGGCTCCGCCCGTCGCCGTCGCGTTTGGAGTTCTTCCACTTGCCGCGTATCTTTGTCTCCTCGGCCGCTCAAGTTCACGAGCACGAGCCCTGCGGAACCACGCTCGCGAGCAAGATCGGATGCGAAGGCGAGTGCGTGCGCGGATTCGAGTGCCGGCACGATACCTTCGGTTTCGGCGCAGCGATGGAACGCGGAAAGCGCCTCGGTATCGGTTGCGGCGACGTAGGTCGCGCGGCCGCTATCCTTGAGAAATGCGTGTTCGGGACCGACGCCTGGATAATCGAGGCCGGCTGAGATGGAATGCGTATTTTTCACTTGTCCCGCGGCCGTTTGCAGTAAATACGAGCGCGAACCGTGCAAGACGCCGATCGACCCCGCGCTCAGGGACGCGGCCGTATCGCTAGCCTCCAAGCCGTGCCCTGCGGCTTCCACTCCCCACAACCTGACGTCCGGATCGCCGGCGAAGCCGGCGAAAATGCCCATAGCATTGCTTCCCCCGCCGACGCAAGCGACGACGTCCGTCGGTAAGCGACCGTAACGTTCGAGCATCTGCGCACGCGCTTCGATGCCGATTACCTTTTGGAATTCACGCACCATGTACGGATACGGATGCGCGCCAACGACGCTTCCAATGATATAGAAGGTATCTTCCACGCGGGCGGCCCACTCGCGGAACGCTTCGTTGGTGGCATCTTTGAGCGTTCGCGTGCCGCTGTGGACGCTATGAACGCTCGCGCCGAGTAGCTTCATCACGTACACGTTGAGCGCCTGACGCTCGACGTCGAGCGCCCCCATGTACACGTCGACCGGAATTCCCAATTTGGCACCGATCGTAGCGGTCGCGACACCGTGCTGGCCCGCACCCGTCTCCGCAATGATGCGCTTCTTCCCCATCCGCAGCGCGAGCAGGCCCTGGCCGACCGTGTTATTGATCTTGTGCGCGCCTGTGTGGTTCAGATCTTCGCGCTTGAAGATCAGCCTCCCCGCGCTCTGCTCGCCAACGAATCGGTTCGCCTCTAAGAGCGGCGACGGCCGTCCGACGAAATCGCGCAACAGCGCGTGATATTGCTCCCAGAACGACGGATCGGCGAACGCCCCTTCCATCGCGCTCTCGAGTTCATCAAGCGCCGCGACCAACACCTCGGGAACAAATTTGCCGCCGAACGATCCAAAGTAGCCGCGTATGTCAGGTCCTTGCATCGGACTCCGCTTTCTCCGCTCGACCGCTCGATACCGCGTCCGGACGAACGCGAACCGCTCGTTTGCAGGTCGGGTCAAGCTTCGGCTTCCCGCAACCGACATATGAGGAGACGTGTTGGAACCGCTCGCAAACTCGCCACAGCCAAGGCTCGCTGGGCGCGCCGCGGCCTCGCTCATCGAGCGATTCGGTCTTGTGTTCGTTCGGGTTTGGCTCCTGGAGCTTTCCAACCCGGCGCGAGCGATGATTTCGACGGCAACGGCGAGCTTGACGGCCGGAGAGTTCGGCGGCTTGACGGTTGCGGCGGCGCGAGAGGCTCTGTTCGCAGGTCGAGCGGCGCTCGCGAGCGCCGTGGCTGGCGATCGGCGCTTCTGCGGCACGGTACCAGGTCCTGTATTCATCGGGCTTCCCGTACGCTCCGATGGCACGACGTACGGCTTCATCGAGGCGTACGAACGCGGGGACATGTCATTTTCTATGGCCGCGGAGATCGAACGAGCCGTGGCCGATTTCGCAAACGTGCTCCAGGCTGCGGACAAAACCAAAGCTCTCGAAAGCGCCGCACACGGCACGATTTTAATCGCCGACTCCGACGGCACGAGTCGCGCGCTCCTGCGTCAAATTTTGTCGTCGGCCGGCTTCGGAGTCCTCGAAGCCCGCAGCGGCGCAGCGACGATCGCACTGGCCCATCGCGATGAGGTGGACCTGATCCTGATGGATTGCTCCATGCCCGTAGCCGACGGATACTCGACGCTAACATCCCTTCGAGCCGATGCACGTGCGAAGACGATTCCGATCGTTCTGCTTACCGGCGGAAACGACATGGGATATCGCGTCGAAGCGCTCGAGGTGGGCGCGCAAGACTTCATAACCAAACCCTGCGAACCGGCCGATCTCGTCCGTCGCATCACGCAAATTCTGCGCTGGCGCCGGCTATTGTCGACGCCCAAACCAGTGGCGCCGGATCCGGAACGAAAGCTCAAACGGATACCGGCGAACCTATCGCGTGCGATGTACGAGTCGCGTCAGGGCAATGTCGCCGAGGCGCTTACGCTCTTCGTGACCGAGGCGCAGGCATGCGATTCCGCGCAGCGCTACGCCGACGCGGCGCGTGCGTATCGCGGCGCATCTGTCGCGGCCCTGCATCTTTTGAAGTACGACCTCTCCAACAAGTTTATCCGTTTGACCGGAAAGATGTACTTGTGTTTGGCAGAGAACACGAACGACGCGTCGATCGTCGAACACGCCTACGTGGAGGCCGCGAAGTGCTTCCTCGAGGCCGGTAACATGCCGCTAGTCACCAAAGCCATCGCGCTCGCAGCGTCGTTCGAGTCTCTGGCAGACGATGCGGGGCCGACAACCCTTTCAGAAGCCTAGCCTCGATGCGCCGCGTCATCCCTGTGTCGGTCGACGCGATGAGGTGGACCTGATCCTGATGGATTGCTCCATGC
>JRHI01003112.1_pt1 | contig 10276 bp, 15 predicted proteins | sample 215371 | NCBI WGS metagenome assembly JRHI01 (sample SAMN02929681, study PRJNA255918) | sediment metagenome | biome: cave system; feature: Ice Cave; material: Sediment; isolation source: sediment from deep within a dark volcanic ice cave with no known source of... ... | reverse complement strand
GATGGACGATGTGGAACCACGTGCGCACGACCCTCGCCTTAGCGGCCGCTGCGGCATTGACCGTGGCGCTGGAATTGCCCAACACTCGCTAGCGCGCGACGTGTCGCTCCGCCGCCTGCGAGTACTTCCCCCGGACACGAGTCACCCGCAGGCCCGTAACGACGAGCACAGCCGTATGGACGTTCCGCTGTGCGACCGTCGTTTCCGGTACGAAGAACGCCTGCAATCTCGGCGATCGTCAGGCCGAGCGTAAGCGCCGCGAGCGCGACGCCGCGGATGCAATCGATGCGGCTGTCCGCCGAGCGGCAGAATGATGCGATGTGACCGATCCGGTTCCTCGCGTGTCGGGTATGCTATGGTGAATGATTCGTTCCGTCCGGTAGGGAGTTCCGATTGCAGGACGACGAGCTCGTGGCGGGCGCTCGTGCGAACGACCTCGACGCGGCGAGCACGCTGCTGTCGCGGTATCAAAGCGTCGCGTACACCGCCGCTCTGCGATTACTCGGCGATTCCGCCGACGCCGAAGATGTGACGCAAGAAGCGCTCGTGCGAGCCTATACGAGACTTGGCACGCTTGCGGACGGTGCCAGTTTCTCGAGCTGGCTACGCCGTATCGCGATAAATCTGAGCCTCAACGTCCTCCGGCGCCGCGGCTTGATCCGCTTCGAACCGTTCGAGATGCTCGGCGACCCGCGGCCGCGCGAGTTTGCCGACGATGTGGAACCGTCGCCGGAGGCACTAGCCATTGCCGCTGACGAACGCAGCGCGGTAGAGCGGCTCGTGCGCCGGCTGCCCCCCGATCAGCGCGTCGCCGTGGTTCTACGCGACATGTATGGATACGACATGAACGAGGTCGCGGCCATCGGCCGGTGCGGGCTTTCGGCGGCAAAAATGCGCGTAAAGCGCGGCCGTGAGGCACTCCGCGCGTTGCTGGCCGAGGCTGGGCTCGCCCCTGCCGGGCCCGGGCGATGAGCGCGCGAGACGGCTACGCCGAGAGCGAGGGTGACGAGCGCACGCGGGCACTCCTTCTCGCTGCCGGCCGCTTCGAGGACGTGCCGCCGATCGACCTCGCGCGTGATGCCGCATGGCGGTTGCACGGCCGCCGGCGTGTCATCGGCAACATGAACGAGTTACTGCGGGTCATGCACCACTTGCTTTGCGGATTTTCCTCGATCCTCGGCGCGCCGCCGCGCGACGATCGCCGGGAGGACCACCATGGGTGACGCGCAGCGCATTCTTAGGGGCGACGTCGATTCCGTCATGGCGTACCTGCCGCACGTCGCCGCGGCCGCCGTCATCTTGCTCGCTACGATTATCGTCGCGTGGCTGACCGGGCTACTCGCCGCGTTCGCACTGCAGCGCGTCGGACTCGACGCACTTAGTGAACGCACCGGAGTCACAGAAGATCTGGCTGCGGTCGGCATCCGCACGGCGCCCGCGCGGATCGTCGGCCGGCTCGTCATCCTTGTCGTCCTGCTGACGGGACTCGTACAGGCCGCCGAGGCGCTCGAACTGGCACCGCTCGCTGAATCGTTGCGCGGCCTGCTCCACTTCACGCCGCATCTCGTGTTGGGAGCGCTCATCGTTCTGGTCGGCATGAGCATCGCGGACGCGCTCGCTCACAATGCATCCGTCGCCCTCTCACGGGCAGGCATGCTGTATCACGGCACCGCGCGCGCGCTGATTCGCGGTTCGGTCGTAGTGCTCGCAGTGTTGATCGCTCTGCAGCAGCTCACGATCCAAGCGGAATTCTTACTCGATGTCCTGCTGGTGCTGCTCGCCGCATTTGCCCTCGCTCTGGGTCTTGCAGGCGGCTGGGGTGCACGCATTTTTTTCGAAAATCTCGTGGCGGGTCACTACGTCGAGCGACACCTCCGCATCGGCGACACGATCCAATTCGAAGGCAAGATCGGTACGGTCGAATTACTGGAACCGACGAGCGCGACGATGCGCGCCGAGGACGGCCATCAGATCGTACTCCCGAACGGGTTGATCGCGCGCTCGCCGCTCGAACGAAATCGTCCTGCATCGGGGATGTGACCGGAGAGCGCGTCGCGGTGTCTTAGTGACATCGGCATCGAGCGCGATGCCCCGAACCCTCTCGAATTTCACCGTCTGACCCCCGCGCGGGCAGCCGCTCTCCGCCTCGCCCCCACGTTCGCTCACGCAGCATTACCGGTACGATCGGCGCACGCCGCCGGAACGAGGTTTCACCATGTCTTCCGGCACGACATCACAAACTAATCCAAGCATTCTCGCAGTGTTCATCGATCTCGACGCTGCGCACCAAGCAGCCGGTGAACTCTACCACGCGGGATTTCGCCGCATGTGGCTCGCTCAGTCCGCGGGGGACGAGGTGAGCGAAAAGCTTTCGCGACACGATTGCTTCGTGGAGCACGGCGTCAGCGAAGAGCGCGTTCGTGCCATCGAGGCTTCCCTCGAACGCGGCAACGTAGTACTCGCCGTACGCTGCGACGGCAGTCTCGCCGAAGCCGTTGAGATCATCACCGAATGCGGCGGTCGTTGCGAGGGCACCGCGGCCGTCGCCGAATGGTACGCACTTCCTCTGGATCGGGTCCGCGTCCCGAGCGACGCGGCGCTCGGCTAAGTTTGTCAATCTTCCTACAGCAGCGTAGCAACTCACACTGCAGCCATAGCGTCCGCAATGGCGGACCGGAAAGCAAAAAGAATCATGAGTATCCTCAGTTGGTTGATCGTCGGGCTCGTCGCGGGCTTCCTCGCGAAATACGTCGTCCCGGGTGAGGGACCAGGCGGTGTCCTCGGCGACATAATCGTCGGCATCGTCGGCGCGTTCATCGGCGGTTTCGTCTTTAACTCGCTCGGCCACAGTTCGGTCAGCGGTGTGAACGTCTACAGCGTGCTAGTGGCGTTCATCGGAGCCGTCATCCTGTTATTCGCGATGCGCCTTTTCGCACGTCGCACCGTTTGACCGAAGCAGCGTGAACGAGAACCGCACGGCGACGCAACGCGCGCAGCCGTGCGGTTCTTCGACGCGCACGCGCAACATGCACGCCCTATCGTCCGGCGCTCGACGGGCGCTCGATCGTTACATTCTCCTCGGACTGCCGCGGTTCGATCGGCACCGGCGCAAAGAGAAGGGCGAAAAGCGCGCGGTACTTCAGCGACACGAGCACCCACAGAGCCGTAACGACGAGCGGAACCACTAGGGAGCTCTGCGCCATCGTGATGTGAAACGCAAGACTATTGTACAGAAAGGCGGCGAGCATCGTGAGTGCGAGCGGCACGAAACGGTTGATCAACAGAAGCACGCCGATTGCGAGCTGAGCTGCGCCTACGAAGAGGCTCCAGTGCGAGTGGACGAATACGTCGTTGAACGTTCCCGCCAATCCCGGCTGAGGTGGCGGGGTCAGGAAGAAAGCGCTCGCGCCGGCGAATGCGAAGAGCAAGCCGAGCAGAATTCGCGCGATTGTCGTTGCTAAGGCCATTACGGCTCTCCTCCTGGCGAAGACTCGAATCGGCTACGCGATTCGATATATAGAAGATTGCGTCGAATCGAACGAAGGGGCCCCCTCCGCCTCGCGACCTTTAGGGCGCCGTCACTTCGTGGAGATGGCACGTTGCGTCGCCAACGAGGTCGAGGAAACGGCGCGTCAACGCGATCGCTTCGTCGCGTCCGGAAACCTCGAGCAGCGCGAAACCGCCGACGACTTCCTTCGCCTCCGTAAATGGCCCATCGGTGATCGTGTAGCCGCCGGCCTTACGCGCGATTTTCATTTCGAGCGAACCCGGCGCGGCGCCGCCGGTATCGCGATGAGCGCACCTCGCGCTTCATCTCGTCTATAAGGGCGCCCATCCGCTCCATCTCCTGGGCGCCGGGCGCTTGGATTGATGCCGGATCCATTGTCACGATCGAAAGAATCTTCATCGAAAATTGTTCCTCTGTTCAGTGTGAGATTGAAGGACTCGAGCGCGGTACAACACTTCGTCTTTGCTTGCCCTTCTTCGAGACTCCATCAACACGTCGAACGACGACCGTATAGATCGACACGACGAACGGCTGCTGTATAGATCGACACGACCTTGAATCCACGGTGATATCTCGCCGTGTGCGGTGCCCCGCTATGGTTCTTGCGAACCGTTGGGTGGCGATGAGGCGGCACGTGTGAGAAGGAGCGAACGCTCGCGTGCGTTGTTCGTCAGGTACGCGGCTCGCTCGAATTCGGCGCGGCCTTCGCGATGACGGCCCAAGCGCACGAGCAGATCGCCGCGTACGCTCGGCAAGAGGTAGTAGCCCTCCAGAGCCGGCTCGGAGCGCAGTTCGTCGATGGCTTCTAGCCCGGATGCGGGACCGTACGCGATGCCGACGGCGACTGCGCGGTTGAGCGCGACGACCGGTGACGGCAGCACTTGCAACAGCGCATCGTAGAGTGCGACGATCCGAAGCCAATCGGTTTCCTCGGGCCTTCGCGCGCGCCCGTGACAGGCGGCAATCGCTGCCTGCAGTGCGTACGGCCCGAAGCTGCCCCCGAGTCGTTCGGCGCGCTCGAGCGCGGCGAGACCGCGTCGGACGAGCACGTGGTTCCAGCGGGTGCGATCCTGATCGAGGAGTAGGATGGGATCGCCTGCGGGACCTATCCGCGTTGCCATTCGCGATGCTTGGATTTCAAGTAACGCGACGAGACCGTGCACTTCCGGCTCGTCCGGCATCAGCTCGGCGACGACGCGGCCCATGCGCAGGGCGTCTTCGCGAGCGCGGGCCGCACCCAGTCCTCACCTGCAGTCGCGCAGTACCCCTCGTTGAAAATTAAGTACAGGACTTCGAGCACCGATGCGAGCCGCGCCGTTCGGCCGGCACCGTGCGGTACTTCGAATGGGACGCGCGCCGCGGTGAGCGTACGTTTGGCACGGACGATTCGCTGCGCGACGGTCGCTTCCGGTACGAAGAACGCGCGGGCGATCTCGGCCGTCGTCAGACCGCCGAGCAGACGCAGCGTGAGCGCGACGCGCGCGGTTTGCGCGAGGACGGGATGGCACGCGATGAAGACGAGGCGCAGCAGGTCGTCCTCGATGTCGTCGTCGAGCGCGTCTTCGAAACGCACCGTGCTATCGTGCCCAAGCTGGAGCGAGCGGCCGAGTAGCTCGTGTTTGCGCTCGCCAAGTTCCTCACGCCGGAAGCGATCGATTGCGCGTCGCTTGGCGATGAGCATGAGCCAGGCGCCGGGATTTCTCGGAACGCCCAACTTTGGCCACTGCTCGAGCGCGGCGACGAGCGCGTCCTGCGCGAGGTCTTCAGCGATTGCGACGTCGCGCACGATGCGTGCAAGTCCGGCGATCAGCCGCGGGGACTCGATCCGCCAAACCGCATCGATCGCGCAACGCGCGTCGGTTGCCATCACGTATCCAGAGTCTGGCCCGCGCTCGCTTGCAAATCGGGAAAGTTCGCTGCGGCTGCCTGCACGTCGGCAGGAAAATCGGAAAATTCCTGGACCTGCCGGACTTCTATTGCGTCGTTCTCGCCGGCGGGGCAACGCGACGCCCACTCGAGCGCTTCCTCCCTCGACTTCACCTGGAGCATCCAGTAACCGCCGACGACTTCTTTTGCCTCGGTGAATGGGCCGTCGATGACCGTCGGCTTACCGCCCGGGAACGTCACGTGAGCACCCATGGACGGCGGGTGCAGGCCGTCAAGCGCTAGGAGGACGCCTGCCTTCTGCAACGCCTCGTTGTACTTCATCATCTCGGCGACACTTTCGGCGTCGGGCATGGTCCCGGGTTTTGCATCTTTGTATCCCCCGGGGGTCATGAACATCATGAATCGCATTTTTAAAAACCTTTCCGGCTTGGATTGTGGGCGCGCCTCTCTTCAAGCGTCGAACCGGGGGATGCAAAATCGACACGGTGTCAACAGGTCGCCGGCGTTTGGCTGTCGCGGCCTTCGTCAAGCCCCGGTCAGCGTTACCGGCTCCGAACGCGGTCTTCGTTCGACGCGTATCGACGCCAGAGGTAGTTTACGGGAGATTCAAAGGACGACCCCTAGGCTACAATGTCGCTATGTCGGAAAGTTCACGCGTTTTTCTATCGCAGATGTCATTCGGGCGGCCCATGATGCAATCTTCAATGGGTCCGACGAATGAGCTCGTCGAGGTCGACGGTGCTATGTTAATTGAGAGTTTCGGTTCCACGATGCGTACGCTCGATGCGACGCTCGCAACTGCACCTTCGCAGCCCGGAGGACTCGATATCGACCAGTGGAGGTTTCTTTAACGATGTCTGCCGATGGAAAAGTAGCTCTTGTAACCGGCAGCGGTTTGCCGATGCCGGCGAGCTCGTCTATAAAACTTTCGTTGCGCCGTCGCGCGCCCTAAAACCATTTTTCCGTCCCGAAGACGATCAACAATGCCGTCGTTAGCATTTCGCGCCTGCGTCATCGCGGGACTCATGGCCGGCACGGCGACAAACGCGCGAATGCAGCCGCTCGCGCCGGGCCACTGGTTCCTCAAATCGCCGCTTCCGATGGCGCGCAGCGAGGTCGGCGTCGCGGCGCTCGCCGGTCGAATATACGTTGTAGGCGGCTTTACGCCGGACGGCGATCAGCGAGCGACTCTCGAGTACGATGTCGCACGCGATTCATGGCGCCTTCGGCACCCGTTGCCGCGTGGTCTAAACCATGTTGCGACGGCTACTTATGACGGCAAGCTCTATGCATTCGGTGGCTTCGCACAGGAGAAGAGCGCTCCGGTTGTCGATGCCTACCGCTACGATCCGGAGGAGGATCGCTGGAATCCGATCGCGCCGCTACCGTCGCCGCGGGGAGCATCCGCCGCGGCCTCCATCGATGGAAAGATACACGTGGTCGGAGGCCATGACCGCGACGGAAGCATCGCTCTCCACGACATTTACGATCCGGCGCGTAACCTTTGGAGTGCTGGGCCGCCACTGCCGGTCGGCCGCGACCATCTTGCGCTCGTCTGCGCGCATGAGAAGCTCTACGCGATCGGCGGCCGAATCGGCGACTATCGGCACAATACCGATCGAATCGATGAATACGATCCCGCGAGCGGCGCGTGGATCAGCCGTGCGCCGATGCCGACCGCGCGCAGTGGCATCGCCGCCGTCCTCTATCGGGACGACATTCTCGTCATCGGTGGCGAGTCGCCGCATGGGACCTTCGATAACGTCGAAGCGTACGCTCCGTCAAAAGATCGGTGGACGAAACTTCCAGCGCTTCCGGCCGCTCGCCATGGCACCGGTGCTGCGGTCGTTGGAAACGTGCTCTTCGTTCCGGCCGGCGGCCCGCTGCCTGGTGGCAGCGAATCGTCTACGCTGCAAGCGTTCATCGAACCATAAATGACTTCACCAGCGCTCAAAGCATAGCCGCCTGCCAGGAAGGTCTATTGGCGAGACGATCTTTTGCCTGGGCACGAGCGTCGCTGGAGAGTTTCAGATGTCGAGTTCATCCGCGACGCCATACTCAGACGTATATAAAGTGTTGGCGTGTCGATCCACCAGCCCGCGAGTTTAACCGGAATGGGTGTGGATGCCTATCGGACGTTTTCGCACGTTCGAGCACGTGTTTCAAGCCGCCCCGCGGCGGGAGCCAGGGCAAAACGCTTCACGACTCGATTCTCAGGTGCCCGCCCGACGCTGCGAAACGTGCGGCAGTTACGATCGCCAACGCGGAAGATTCAGCACTGCACCGAGGCCCGCGGGCCGGGAGAACGCGATGTCGACAATGCGCGCTGCGAAAGAAAACCGACGGGCGGTAGAACGCGTCGACCATCCCGATGAAACCGAATTATCTCCAGCCGCCGTCACATTCATGACGACGGAACACTTCGTCTTGCAGACGGCCCGCTCGGCCACAATCGCAGAGACAAACGGACGTACCGCGCTGTTCCTCAGCAGCGTATCGAGCGTACTCGTCGCTCTGGCTTTCTTCGGCCAAGTCTCGCGACTGGGAACGGCGTTTTACGTCTTGGCTCTGGTCGTGCTGCCGCCGCTGTTCTTCGTCGGACTGGTCACCTTCGAGCGAGCCATCCAAACGTCGATTGAAGAAATTACCTACCTCCGGCGCATTGCGCGCATTCGGCGCTTCTATCTCGATGCCGCTCCTAGCTTGTCGCGTTACCTCGCTCCCGTCGGAGGCGAGAGTCGGGCCGAGGTTATGCAGGAAGTGGGCATCACGAACTCATGGTGGCAGAGCTTCGTTGCTACCGCAGGATCGGTGGCTGTAATCAACAGCCTCGTCCTCGGTGGAACAGCGGGGCTCTTGATCGGCCACCTTAACGGCTCGCTCTCATGGTCGGTTGCCGTCGGCGTGATCGCCGCACTGACAGCCGGAGCGCTGCMCCTCGTTCGTCAGCGCGCACTCTGGAAGCGGGCCGACGAAAAATCGGAGCGTCCGGCCGCGCGGTAGATGCCCACGCGTCTTAAGGGGGCGCCCCCATGAACCGATACCGAGTTTGGAAGCTATAGCGCTCTCCGGCGTCGCGCAATGTTCGCGAGCGCGGGTTTGGCGGGACTCTATTTCATCGTGCTGCCGGTCGTGTGGTTCGGTGCTTTGGGGTCCGACGCGCTCAGCGGCGATCTGGCGGTCAAGTTGGGACCGACCTTCGCACCGCTCTTCGGCTCGCTCGCCAAGGCTCTAGCGATCGGCTTCATGACGTTCAACATGCTGCACGGAGCGCTGCAACCGTTGGCGGGCGGCTCCCGCACCTTATCACAGCTTGCGGACGACGGCATCTTTCCGCGCTTCCTTGCGCTGCGTTGCCAAAGCGACGCCCCATGGGTAGCCACCCTTCTAACCGCCGCAGCTGCGATCGGCTTTTTGCTGATCGGGGACCCGGTGTGGCTCATCGCGGCTGCCAATTTCACATATCTGATTGCGATCTGCTTGCCGAGCGTCGCAGTTTGGCTCCTGCGGCGCGACGCGCCCGAACTCGAGCGGCCGTACCGCGCACCGCGCGGAACGATCGGCTTAGGACTCGGCGCGGCCGCGATGTGGGGATTATCGGCGGTACTCGGCTTCGAACAATTCGGTCTGCCGACCGTCATTCTCGGCTTGGCGTTCGCCTATGCCGGAGCCGCGCTCTACGCGTGGCGCCAACTCGAAGACCGGCGGCGCGCCGGATTACGCGGCATACCAAATTCGCTGCACATAAAATTGACCGGTGCAATGGTCGCGGTGCTCGTCTTCGACGGCGCGGGCTATCTCATCGCGGTCCAGAGTATTCCCAAGGGTGACGCTGCAATGGTGGCCGCGCTGCAAGACATCTTCGTCGCCGTCGCCATGCTGACGATCACGGTCGGGCTCGTGCTTCCGGGGATGATCGCGCACGCTGTGGTTCAGGTGAGCCGAGCGGCGCGCCAGCTCGTTTCGGGAACCGTGGCAGAGTTCACACTCGGGATAGAGGCGCTCGGCCGCGGCGATCTCGATGCGGCGCACGCCGAGGTCGACGTCGTTCCAATTGTGGTCCATTCGCGTGACGAGGTCGGTGAGATGGCCGCGAGTTTCAACGTCTTACAAGCGGAGATCGGACGCGCCGCGCGCGGCTTGAGCGGCGCGCGGGATGGCCTGCGCAATGCTCGCGCCGACTTGCTCGATCGCGATTGGAATCGATTTCTCGCCTAAATCACGCCGCTTCGCCTGCTATTTTCGGTACCCAGCAACATGATGGCGAGCGGCGCGCAGCGATTTCGGAGCGGACCGCCGGTGCGTGTGCCTCTTCGCTACGCCGCGCAATCGAGCTTCACCCGGAAGCTCGGATCGGGCACCGTGTAACCGAACTTTTTGCCGAATTCGACTGGCTTGATGCTGATCAACAATTTTGTCGGCGTCTTTTGACTATTTTCGTCGCCGAGACGATACCACATGGTCGTCCGCGCAACGCCGCCCGGGGGAACGCTCTTATAAAAGATCGCCTTCTGGTACTGCACCTTCGACGTCGTCGTATCCATGTCGAGAACCGTTTCATCGCTAAACGCAATTTGCGGGTAGTCCTGAAATCCGCTGTCGCTCGGCGAGTTCTGCGCGCTCTTTCCGTTACGAAGTTCGAGCGTTACCGCCCAGTTTTTGTAATCCGGGTCGTCTGGATTAGATTGTAGTTGGCTGCTAAGAACCTTTAAACGCCAGATGCCGTTGAAAAGCGTGGTGCCGATACAACCTTCGACGGACGGTCGTTGATTCGCGCCTCCGGGAGGCGCCGTGGTCGCGGCCATCGCCGGAAGCATCAATAGAGAGATCGAGATCGAGAGGACGAGCGTGCCCGCCGCAACTCGCGACATTGTCAAGTTC
>JRHI01003111.1_pt1 | contig 10276 bp, 7 predicted proteins | sample 215371 | NCBI WGS metagenome assembly JRHI01 (sample SAMN02929681, study PRJNA255918) | sediment metagenome | biome: cave system; feature: Ice Cave; material: Sediment; isolation source: sediment from deep within a dark volcanic ice cave with no known source of... ... | reverse complement strand
CCCTCGGTCGCCCCGAGCCGGGCTGCCAGCCGCTGCCTCAGCCAACGCTCGATCCCACGGGTCGGGACGGCGACGACCTCCGGCGCGAGCGGGTCGGCGAGACGATCGAGCAACAGCTCGCCCAGCCCGTCGAGGAGGGCGTCAGCACGTTCGGCCCGGTGGAGCGCAAGCACAGTGCTGCAAGCATCCTCTTAAGGCTCTATCGCAATGGCTGAGGTTGCGATCTGGTGCCTTGTCCACGGCGCATCCGGCCGTGCCCGAAGAGTGCGATAGGCCCTACGGCGTCTGGCCCTTGCCCGGGTCGTGCTCGAGCGACGCTGCGTCCGTCCCGGCCGGCGCCCCAAGCCGGCCGGGAGAACGCGCCTCGGCGTCTACGCCGCCGAGGATGCCCGGGCCCGCGCGGGGTGCTGTGTGGCGGGCCAAGATGTTTTGCGCCGGCGCTTCGGCGTCCGCCAGCTCGGCTTTGCGCCCTGCTGCCAGCTGGCCGAGTCCCCAGACGGCGAGGAGCGCGCCGCCGCAGAACTCGCAACGGTTGCCGGCGTTGCGCACACGGGCGCGGCGGGAGCACCACGGGCAGCGATAAAGGCCGGACGCGGGCGCTGACGGCTTCATCTCATCGCGGCCTTGATCGACGCCGACGGCCCGGACAGCCGCACGCCGGTAGCCCCTCCAGCCAGTCGCGGCTGGCACCGCCGGACGCGGCGCACGCCGGCCCGTCGGGGTCGGGCCTGGAACCGTCCGCGCGGGCCGTTCCGAGGTGTCGCTCCTCCGGCTCGGCTCGGCGTTGTCCAGCCACGATGTCCTCGAGTTGACGCTGGTCGTTCCGAGGATCGCTCGCGCCCCGAAGATGAGGCTCGCAACTTTCCGCAACCTGCAAGCGCGCCGGAGCCAGACCGAGCCGGTCAGCCGCTCACCCTTGCACCGTCGCCTGAACCGAACATAGCATCGCTGCCGGCCGTCTGCGCGAGATCGGGTCCTCAGCCGGGCCGCTCAGGCGACCGTCTGCCGGCGCTGTCCAGGGCTCGCAGCGGTCGGAGCGGCTGCGACGAGATCGGCGCCGATGTTCGGAGTCTCCCGCAGGGGGAGCTCCCTGAGCGTCAGCACGATCAGGAATCCGAGCACGGCGGGCGGGACCGCGGCGAGGAACACGACGTCGACGGAGCCGGCCACCGCCTGCGTCACGGCGTGGCGGATGGCGGGCGGGAGGCTCGCGACCTGGGCTGCATTGCCGCGCAGCGAGTTCGGGTCGATCCGACCGGCGCCGGGCACCCCATGCAGGCGCGCGGTCAGCTCGTGCCCCAGGCGATTTGCCAGGAGGGCGCCCAACGCGGCGGTCCCGACTGCGCCGCCGAGCGAGCGAAAGAACGTGGTCGCGGCCGTTGCGACACCGAGCTCGCCACGGGGGACGGCGTTCTGGACGGCGAGGATCAGCACCTGGAGCACCATCCCGAGGCCGGCGCCCAGCACCACCATGTAGAGATCGGTACGGAGCCGGCTGGTATCGGCGCCGAGCGTCGAGAGCAGGTACATGGCGAGCGCGACCAGCGCCGTGCCGATGATCGGGAAAAGCTTGTAGCGGCCAGTGCGCGTGATCAGCCTGCCGGAGCCGATGATCGTGACGAGCAGGCCGCCGATCAGGGGCAGCAGCAGCAGGCCGGACTTTGTCGCGCTGGCGCCCGTGGCGACCTGCAGGTAGAGCGGCAGGAACGCGAGCGCCCCGAACATCGCCGCGCCGACGATGAAGCTGGCCGCGGCCGACACGCGGAACACGCTGTTGGCGAAGAGGTGTGGCGGCAGGATCGGCTCGGCCGTCCGGTGCTCGTGCATGACGAACGCGCCGACAAGTGCCAGCCCGACCGCCGCCAGTCCGAGGATCGTCGCTGAGCCCCATGCGTACCGGGTGCCGCCGAGTTCGCCGACGAGCAGCAGTGCGCCGACCCCCCCGACGAGTAGAGCCGCCCCCCAGTAGTCGACCTTCGCCTCGCGCCGCTCGAACGGTAGGTCGAGCACGCGGCTGGTGACCGCCAGCGCCACCAGGCCTAGGGGGATGTTGATGTAGAAGATGTAGCGCCACGAGAGCGAATCGACGAAGAACCCGCCGAGCAGCGGTCCGGCGACGCTCGCGAGGGCAAAGACCGATCCGATGTAGCCCTGGTAGCGGCCGCGTTCGCGCGGCGCGACGATGTCGCCGATGATCGTCTGCGTCATCGCCATCAGACCCCCGGCGCCGAAGCCCTGGATCGCGCGGAAGAGGATCAGCTGCGTGAAGCTCTGGGCGATTCCGGAGAGGGCCGAGCCGATCAGGAACAGGACGATCGCGGCCTGGAAGACCCGTTTGCGCCCGTAGAGGTCCGAGACCTTGCCGAACAGGGGCGTGCCGACCGTCGAGGTCAAGAGGTAGGCGGTGATGATGTACGAGATGTGGCTGAGGCCGTGGAGCTCGCCGGCGATCGTCGGCAGCGCCGTCGACACGATCGTCTGGTCGAGAGCGGCCAGGAGCATGCCGGTCATCAGCCCGCCCATCACGACCTGGATCTGGCGGTGCGAGAGAGCCGGGCCGCTGGTCACAGGCGTTCTGAGTACCGCGTCAGATCGTCGCCAAAGCGGCGCAGCAGCGCAGTCAGGGTCTCGCGCTCCGGCGCCGGCCAGTCGGCGAGGATCTCCTCGAGCGTGCGCTGCCAGGCGGTGCGCATCTGCGCGACGGTGCGATGGCCCTCCGGCGTAGCCTCGAGCCGGCAGGCTCGCCGGTCGTCGGGATCAGGCGTCCGCGTGACGAGCGCGGCCTGCTCGAGTCGAGCGACCTGGCGGCTCGTCGTCGAGACGTCGACCGCGACGCGATGAGCCAAGTCGGAGACCCGCACCGGTTCGAGCTCGACGATTCGCGCAAGCACACCGAAAACGGCCCGGTCGAGCTTGATCTGTGCGACCTCCAGCAGGTGCTCATGCAGTCGGGCACGGGTACCGCCGCGAACCACGACTCGCAGCGCGCGGGCGAGCTCGTCGAGCGGGCTGACGGTGTTCGTACCGATCGTGATCCACTCAACCTATCAAGATTGCTTGCAGACTACAAAGACTCCCGGCCCGGATAGGGTTGCTCTGGACCCTGCGCGCGGCCGGCGAGGTCGAGTCGCTGGATGCCCACGGCCCCCTGCTCGGGGCCATAGCCGACCCACGCTGGCCGGACTCCTGCACTTAAATCCGGGAGAGACGCTACTGATGTACACCGACGGGCTGATCGAGCGCAACCCGCGGATCGACGAGGAGGCCGGGCTGCGGACGATCCTCGCCGGCCTGCGCGGGGCGAGCGCCCGCGAGATACTCGCCCGGATCGAAAGTGTCGCGCTCGGTCCCGAGCCGCGCGTGCTCAACGACGACGTGGCTCTGCTGGCGATCCGGGTCGGCTAACCCCCGCGCCCCGCGTCTATGTGGCCGGCTCGCTCTGCCCCTGAGGGTACGGCACCCGATGGGGTCCGGGCCTTGCCTGCCTGCGCCCCAGAGGGTGTGCCCCAGAGGGTGCGGCCCGGGCCTTGCGGCCCGGGGGGACCCGCCTACCGCCGGCCATGTGGCCGGCTCCGGCACCCCTATGGCCCGAGGCGGCCGCGTCGGAGCACGGTGACCGAACGCGATTTCACGGCTACCGTGGCGCGTGCGGCGTAGATGCGGGCCTCGGCCTCGAGCAACGGCTCGTCGGTGGCGAGCTCGAACTGCCAAGCCGTCCCGAACGAGGCCCCGGGGAGCGTGAAGTCGACGTTCTCGTGGTGGGCGTTGAAGAGCAGCAGGAAGGAGTCGTCGACGACCCGCTCGCCCTCGGTCGTCGCCTCCTGCAGCTCCTCGCCGTTGAGGAACACGCCGACGACGTGCCCGTCGTCGCGCGACCAGTCGCGCTGGGTCATCTTGCGTCCGTCCGGGCGAAACCACCAGGCGTCCGGCAGCCCCGGTCCGTCGGAGGATCCTTCGAGGAAGCGGACCCTGCGGAACACCGGATGCCGGCGGCGCAGCGAGATCAGCCGTCGCGTGAACGCGAGCAGCTCGCGCTGCCATGGCTCGTGCTCCCAGTCCAGCCACGAAAGCTCGTTGTCCTGGCACCAGGTGTTGTTGTTGCCCCCCTGCGTGCGGCCGAACTCGTCGCCGCCCAGGATCATCGGCACGCCCTGGGAGAGGAACAGGGTGGTCAGGAAGTTGCGCTGCTGACACTCGCGCAGCGCCCGGATCTCCAGGTCGTCGGTCGGCCCCTCGACACCGCAATTCCACGAACGGTTGTCGTCGGTCCCGTCGCGGTTGCCTTCGAGGTTGGCCTCGTTGTGCTTGGCGTTGTAGGAGACGAGGTCGCGCAGGCTGAAGCCGTCGTGGGCGGTGACGAAGTTGATCGATGCGAACGGGTCGCGGCCGTCCTCGCGGTAGAGATCGCTCGAACCGGTGAACCGCCGGGCGAAGTCGGCGACCGTTGCCTGTCCACGCCAGAAGTCGCGCACCACGTCCCGGTACATCCCGTTCCACTCCGACCAAAGCACCGGGAAGTTGCCGACCTGGTAGCCGCCCGGCCCGACGTCCCACGGCTCGGCGATCAGCTTGACCTGCGAGAGGACCGGGTCCTGGTGGATCACGTCGAAGAAAGCCGAGAGCCGGTCGACGTCGTAGAGCTCGCGGGCGAGGGCGCTGGCCAGGTCGAAGCGGAAGCCGTCGACATGGCAGTCGACGACGAAGTAGCGCAGCGAGTCCATGATCAGGCGCAGCACGCTCGGGTGCATCGGGTTGAGGCTGTTGCCGGTACCGGTGAAGTCCATGTAGTGGCGCGGGTCATCCGGCATCAGCCGGTAGTAGGCGGCGTTGTCGACGCCCTTGAACGACAGCAGCGGACCCAGGTGGTTGCCCTCGGCCGTGTGGTTGTAGACGACGTCGAGGATCACCTCGATGCCGGCGCCGTGGAGCGCCTTGACCATTCCTTTGAACTCGAGCACCTGCTCGCCGACCCGGCCCGAGGCCGAGTAGGCGGCGTGGGGCGCGAGGTAGCCGATCGAGCTGTAGCCCCAGTAGTTGGTCAGCCCGCGCTCGGCGAGGAAGCTCTCGTCGATAATCGCATGGACCGGGAGCAGCTCCACAGCGGTCACGCCAAGGTCGACGAGGTAGGCGATCGCCTCGTCGCTCGCCAGTCCCGCGTAGGTTCCGCGGAGATCCTCGCGGACCGCGTCGTTGCGCCTGGTGAAGCCCTTGACGTGGGTCTCGTAGATGATCGTGTCCTTCCACGGTCGCCGGGGCGAGCGCCCGCCCTGCCAGTCGAAGCCCGGGTCGACCACCACGCACCGGGGCATCGCCGCGGCCGAGTCCTCGTCGTCGGGCTCGAGGTCGGCATCCGGGTTCTCAGGATCCGGCACGTAGGGCAGCGTGTTGGCCTCCTCCCAACGCACCGGGCCGTCGATCGCCTTGGCGTAGGGGTCGAGCAGCAGCTTGCGCGGGTTGAAGCGGTGGCCTTGCTCCGGCGCGAACGGGCCGTGGACCCGGTAGCCGTAGCGCTGTCCCGGGCCGACCCCCGGCAGGTAGCAGTGCCAGTTGTGAGCGGTCCGGTAGGGCAGCTCGATCCGCCGCTCGCGGCCGTCCTCGTCGAACAAACACAGCTCGACCATCTCGGCGTGCTCGGAGAAGATCGAGAAGTTCGTGCCGCGACCGTCCCAGGTCGCCCCGAGCGGGAACGGGTTGCCCAGCCATAGCTCGCTCATCGCAGGAGCGCGCCGGCCAGTGGCTCGAGGATGACCTTGCCTTCGCCAACACGTGTCGGGTGGGTGCTCAGGATGACCTCCGTCCGGTTCGTCGGCACCGCCTGGGCGACGTTCGAGAAGTTGCACACGAGCGCACCGCCGTCGCGCTCGAGCTTCAACCAGCGGGCATCCTCGTCGAATTCGATCGCCCGTGCCTCGCCGGAGAGCGAGCGGCGGGCTTCGAGCAGGCGGGCGTAGAGCTCGGCGAGGACGCCGTCGGTCCGCCCGGTCAGCCGCGAGACCTCGAACGACTCGATCGACTGCGGGTCGGGCAGCTCGCCGCCGAACCCGGCGAACGCCGCGAACTCCTTGCGGCGCCCGGCGCGGGTCGCCTTGATGACGCGCTTGTCGATGTGGTCGCAGAAGAACCGGAACGGCGCGTCCTCGCCGTACTCCTCGCCCATGAACAGCATCGGCGTGAACGGCGAGAGCAGGACGCAGAACGCCGCCAGCGGCCTGGCCGCCGGCTCGAGGCGCTCGCCGAGCGCGCGGTTGCCGACCTGATCGTGATTCATCGCGAAGACGATGAACTGCTCCGGCCGGCAGTCGTCGGCCGGAGCCCCGAACACCCGCCCGCGGAACGGCGAATATCGGCCGTCGTAGACGAACGGCCGCCGGAACGCCCTGGCCAGGTCGCCGACGCGGCCGAAGTCGGCGTAGTAGCCGTCGCGATCGCCGGTCAAGAGGACGCGCAGCGCGTGGTGGAAGTCGTCGGCCCACTGCCCGTCGCAGCCCCATCCGCAGGCGTCCGGCCGGCGGATCACCCGCGGATCGTTGAGACCGGACTCGGCGATCACGAGCGCCCGTGGGTTGACCGCGTGGACCCGCGCGGCGATCGCGGCGACGATCGGCCGGGCGCCGGTGTCGAAGATCGCGTCGATCGCGTCGAGCCGCAGCCCATCGAGATGGAAGTCGCGGATCCACCCGCAGGCGCTCTGGAGCACCCACTCGCGGACCGGGTCGCTGAACGCGTCGTCGTAGTTGATCGCCTTGCCCCAGAACGTCTCGTAGCGCTCGGTGAAGTAGGGGCCGAACGCCGTGAACGCCCGGACGCCGGAGTCGCCGAGGTGGTTGTAGACGACGTCGAGGATCACTGCGAGCCCCTCACGGTGGGCGGCGTCGACTAGGCGCTGGAGACCGAGCGGACCGCCGTAGGCGCGGTGGGCCGCGGAGATGTAGACCCCGTCGTAGCCCCATCCGCGCATGCCGGGGAAGTCGGCCACCGGCATCAGCTCGATCGCGTTCACCCCGAGTTCCCGCAGGCGGGGCAGCGACGCGATGACCCCGTCGAACGTCCCGGCCGGGGTGAACGTGCCGACGTGGAGCTCGTAGAGCACGAGCCGCTCGAGTGCCGGGGCCTCGAACGCGGCGTCCGTCCAGGCGAATGCGCTCGCATCGAGCACCCGCGACGGACCGCGCATCCCGCGCGGCTGCCAGCGGCTCGCCGGGTCGGGCAGGCGCCGGCGTGACCCGCCGCCGAGCGGATCCAGCATCAGCCAGTAGTTCTCGCCGGCGCCGACCGCCGCTTGTGCGGCCCAAACGCCAAGCTCCTCGTGCGCGAGCGGCCACTCCCGCCCTCGGCTCGCCACTGCGACCGCCACGGCGTGCGGCGCCCACACCCGAAACGCGCTCTCGCCCGCGCCGGACGGCACCGCTCCGAGCGGCCGCAGCCAGGGCAGCGTGTCGCGGCCCACAGGCCCTGAGGGCCTGCCGCAATCTTCGGGCGCGCCCGGATGCGGCCGTGGACACGTCACCGGATCGCCACTCGAGCCCTTGCCGATCCCGCCAGGATTGGCGGCGGACTCGTGCGATGCCCGGCTCGGTCTACGGCCACCCCGAACGCACGCTCAGTAATTGCGACAGGCCCTAAATGTCGATGCTTGGGGTGAGCCAGACGACGGCGAGCGGCGGCAGGGCGAACTCGGCCGAGTAGGGCTGGTCGTGCCACGGCACGGCCTCGGCCGCGCGCGCGCCCGCGTTGCCGACGTCGCTCCCTCCGTAGTGGTGCGAATCGGTGTTCAGGCGCTCCACCCAGACCCCCGCCGCGGGCAGCCCGATCCTGTAGTTGTGGCGCACGACCGGGCTGAGGTTGCAGATGCAGACCAGCACATCGCCGGCTTGGCGGCCGGTGCGCACGAAGGCGACCACATTGTTGTCGGCGTCGCTGGCTTCGAGCCAGCGGAACGCCCCGGACTCCTCCTCGCGCTCCCACAGCGCCGGCACGTCCCGGTAGACGCGGTTGAGGTCGCCGACCAGCGTCTGCAGGCCCCGATTATCCGCCTGCCCGAGGAGGTGCCAGTCGAGCGAGTGCTCGTGCGTCCACTCACGCTCCTGGCCGAACTCCTGTCCCATGAACAGCAGCTTCTTGCCCGGGTGCGCCCACATGTAGGCGTAGAGCGCGCGGAGGTTCGCGAACTTCTGCCAGCGGTCGCCCGGCATCTTGGAGAACAACGAGCCCTTGCCGTGGACAACCTCGTCGTGGCTCAGCGGGAGGATGAAGTTCTCGCTGAACGCGTACATCAGGCTGAAGGTCAGCTGGTGATGGTGGTAGCGGCGGTTGACCGGGTCCTCGGAGAAGTAGGCGAGGGTGTCGTGCATCCAGCCCATGTTCCACTTGAAGCCGAAGCCGAGACCGCCGACGTATGTCGGCCGCGATACGCCCGGCCAGGCGGTCGACTCCTCCGCGGCCGAGATGATCCCCGGCGCGGCTGCGTAGAGCACCTCGTTGACCTCCTTGAGGAACTCGACCGCCTCGAGGTCCTCGCGCCCGCCGTAGCGGTTGGGGATCCATTCGCCGGCCTTGCGCGAGTAGTCGCGGTAGAGCATCGAGGCGACCGCGTCCATCCGCAGCCCGTCGACGTGATACTCGCGCACCCAGAAGAGGGCGTTGGCCAGGAGGAAGTTGCGTACCTCGTTGCGGCCGTAGTTGAAGACCAGTGTGCCCCAGTCCGGGTGGGCGCCGATCCGCGGATCCTCGTGCTCGTAGAGCGCGGTGCCGTCGAAGCGGGCGAGCGCCCAGTCGTCGCGCGGGAAATGAGCCGGAACCCAGTCGAGGATCACGCCGATGCCGGCCTCGTGGAGGATGTCGACGAAAGCGCGGAAGTCGTCGGGCGAGCCGAACGTCGGCGTCGGGGCATAGTAGGAGGTCACCTGGTAGCCCCAGGAGCCGGTGAACGGATGCGCCATCACCGGCATCAGCTCGACGTGGGTGAAGCCGAGCTCGCGGGCGTAGGCGGCCAGATCGTGGCCGAGCTCGCGGTAGCCGAGGGCGCGCTCGGGCGCCTGCGGATCGCGCCGCCAGCTCCCGAGATGGACCTCGTAGATCGAGACCGGACCGCTCAGCGGTTCGCGCAGGCGGCGGGCGGCGAGCCAGGCCGCGTCGGTCCAGTCGTAGGCGGTGAGATGTACGACCGAGGACGTCCCGGGCGGGACCTCGGCCTCGAACGCCAGCGGGTCGGCCTTCAGCCGCAGCTCGCCCGAAGGCGCGCGGATCTCGAACTTGTAGCGGGCGCCGGCGCCGACGCCGGGGATGAACAGCTCCCAGATCCCGGTCGAGCCCATCGAGCGCATCGGGTGGACGCGGCCGTCCCAGAGGTTGAAGTCCCCGACCAGGCTGACCGCCCGCGCTGCCGGTGCCCAGAGGGCGAACGCCGTCCCGGCGATGCCGGCGAGCTCGGTCGGATGCGCTCCGAGCCGCTCGTAGAGGTCGCGGTGGCGGCCCTCGCCGACCAGGTGGAGGTCGAGCTCGCCGACCGTCGGCGGGTAGGCGTACGGGTCGCGCAGGCGGACGCGCACGCCGTCCGGGTAGCTGACCTCGAGCTCGTAGCCCAGGGGCAGCGTCGCGCCGGCGACCGTGCCCGCGAAGATCCCGGCCGGATCGACGCGTTCGAGCGTGACCGGCTTCCCGGCGGCGGCGGCGGCGGCGGCGCCGGCGGCGTCGAGGTGGACGAGGACCGAGCGCGCTCCTGGACGCCAGGCGCGGATGCTCACGCCGCCGGGCCCGGGGTGGGCGCCGAGCACGTGGTGGGGGTCGGCGTGGAGGCCGGCCGCGACTAGATCAAGCTCCTGGCGGAGCGCCTGTGCAAGGGCGTCCGGACGGCTTGCGGGTGTGCGCGGACTCAAACCGACGGCTCGTCCAGCAGACGGGCGATCGCCGTGACGGGGACCACGAGCCAGTCGGGGCGGTTGTTCAGCTCGTAGCGCAGCTCGTAGAGCAGCTTCTCGAGCTCGAAGATCGAGAGCAGCTTCTCGATCGCCTGCTTCCCGGCCGGGAGCAGCGCCTGGTCGATCTCGGCGAGGTAGCCGCGCAGGAAGCACTCCCGCGCCCGTGACTCCCATTCGATCGAGGCGACCGGGAGATCGAAGAGCAGCTCGCCGGCGAGCGCGGCGTTGGAGATCGAGCGCAGCATCCCGGCAACGTCGCGCAGCGGCGAGTGCTTGCGGCGGCGCTCGCGCAACGGCCGGCCGGGCTCGCCCTCGAAGTCGAGGATCACCCAGCCGTCCGGGCCGAGCACGGTCTGGCC
>JRHI01003110.1_pt1 | contig 10280 bp, 7 predicted proteins | sample 215371 | NCBI WGS metagenome assembly JRHI01 (sample SAMN02929681, study PRJNA255918) | sediment metagenome | biome: cave system; feature: Ice Cave; material: Sediment; isolation source: sediment from deep within a dark volcanic ice cave with no known source of... ... | reverse complement strand
TTTGCGCTCTCGCCAGCGGGCGACGCGTTTGCGCTCTCGCTGGCGGACGAAGCGTTTGCGCTCTCGCCCGCGGCAGCGGTCGTGAGACGTAGAAGCGCGGAACCCTCCGAGACTTTGTCGCCGATCTTCACGGCGACGCTTTGCACGACGCCCGCGTACGGCGAAGGCACTTCCATCGTCGCTTTTTCCGATTCGATCGCGACGAGGGGATCTTCCACGCCCACGGTATCGCCGGCTTTGACCAGTACGTCGACGATCGGCACGTCGCGAAAATCGCCGATGTTCGGTACGCGGATCTCGAGCGCTTCCGGCATCGCCGTCTACACCGTCACGGGGTTGGGCTTGTTCGGATCGATACCGAACGTTGCGATCGCTTCGGCAACGGTGCGCCGTTCGATCGTACCGTCATCCGCAAGTGCCCGCAGCGCAGCGAGCGCGATCCAGCGCCGGTCGACTTCGAAAAAATCGCGCAGTTTGCGGCGGTAGTCGCTTCGGCCGTAGCCGTCGGTACCAAGCGCGTGAAAACGAACCTCGACGAAGGGCCGGATTTGGTCGGCGTACGATTTAAGATAGTCGGTCGCGGCCACCAGCGGCCCGCGTCGCCCCGCGAGCGCTTGCGCGATGTACGGTACGCACGGCGCGTCGTTTGGGTGCAGTAAATTCCAGCGCTCGGCCGCGAGCCCGTCGCGACGTAATTCGTTGAAGCTCGTCGCGCTCCACACGTCGGCATCGATACCGAACGATTCGGTCAGCAGATCTGCCGCTGCGATGACCTCGCGTAAGATCGCGCCCGATCCCATGAGTTGCACGCGCGGCCGGTCCGGCGCAACGCCGGCATCGCGCAAGAGGTAGGCGCCGCGTAATATTCCGTCTTCGACGCCGGCCGCGGGGAGCGCCGGATGTGCGTAGTTTTCGTTTAGTAGCGTAATGTAGTAAAAGACGTCCTCTTGCTCTGCACACATACGGCGCAACCCATCGCGTACGATCACCGCAACTTCGTAAGCGAAGGTTGGATCGTACGAAATGCAGTTAGGCATGAAGGCAGCCGTGAGCTGACTGTGGCCGTCTTCGTGCTGCAATCCTTCGCCGTTGAGCGTCGTGCGGCCCGACGTTCCCCCGATGAGAAAACCTCGACTGCGCATGTCGCCCGCAGCCCAAGCGAGATCGCCGACACGTTGGAATCCGAACATCGAATAGAAAATGTAGACGGGAATCATCGGCACGTCGCTAACGGAATAGCTCGTAGCGGCGGCAATCCACGAGCACATGGCGCCCGCTTCGTTGATCCCTTCCTGTAAGATCTGCCCCGCGATATCTTCGCGATAATACATCAGTTGGGCAGAATCGTGCGGTTTGTAGCGCTGTCCCTGATGCGAGTAAATCCCGAGTTGGCGAAACATGCCTTCCATGCCGAACGTGCGCGATTCGTCGGCCACGATCGGCACGACGCGCGCCCCGATATTCTTGTCCTTGACCATCACGGAGAGCAAACGCACGAAGGCCATCGTCGTCGAGATCTCACGCTCGCCCGAACCTCGCAGCGCGGCGTCGAAGGCGGAGAGTTCGGGCACGACGAGGGCGCTCGATTTTCGGCGGCGTTGCGGAACGCTGCCTAGGGCGCGCGTGCGCTCCCGCAGATACTGACCTTCCGGGCTATCGGACGGCGGCCGGTAGAACGGCACTTTCGCGAGCTCCAAGTCGGAGACTGGAATTGCGAAACGATCGCGGAATTGCCGCATCGCTTTGAGATCGAGGTGTTTTTGTTGGTGCGCGATATTTTGAGCCTCGCCCGAGGATCCCATGCCGTAGCCTTTGATCGTCTTAGCAAGCACGACGGTCGGCTGACCGACATGTTTGCTCGCAGCGTCGTACGCCGCATAGATCTTGCGCGGATCGTGTCCTCCGCGCTGGAGAGCCCAAATCTGCTCGTCCGTCCAATCGGCCACGAGGGCGGCCGTTTCCGGATAGCGCCCGAAAAAGTGCTCGCGCACGTAAGCGCCGTCGTTGGCTTTAAATGACTGGTAATCGCCGTCGACGCATTCGCCCATCAGTTGCACGAGGCGACCCGTCGTGTCGCGCTCCAGAAGCTGATCCCAGTTGCCGCCCCAAATAACTTTGAGCACGTTCCAGCCCGCGCCGCGAAACTCGCGTTCGAGTTCTTGGATAATGCTGCCGTTACCGCGCACGGGTCCGTCGAGACGCTGCAAATTGCAATTGACGACGAAGATCAGGTTGTCGAGGTCCTCGCGAGCCGCAACCGAGATCGCGCCGAGCGATTCCGGCTCATCCGTTTCGCCGTCACCGAGGAAGCACCACACTTTGCGTCCGGCCGTGTTCGCAATGCCGCGATTGTGCAAGTACTTGAGGAATCGCGCTTGATAGATAGCCTGAATCGGTCCCAAACCCATCGACACGACGGCGAATTGCCAGAAATCGGGCATCAACCACGGATGCGGATACGACGCGAGACCGCCGCCATCGACCTCCTGCCGATACTTCGCCAGCTGGTCTTCGCTGATCCGACCTTCGAGAAACGCGCGCGCGTACACACCGGGCGACGAGTGCCCTTGAAAGAACACGAGGTCCCCGCCGAAATCCTCCGACGGCGCGCGGAAAAAGTGGTTAAAGCCGACGTCGTAAAGCGTAGCCGACGACGCAAAGCTCGCGACGTGACCGCCCAATTCCGAACTCGTTTCGTTGGCACGCACGACCATCGCCATCGCATTCCAGCGAATATAGTGACGCAGTCGTGTTTCGAGTTCTTCGTTGCCCGGCATCTTTGCTTGCTGCGCGAGCGGGAGCGAGTTGACGTACGGCGTTTGCACGCCGAGTTCGACCTGAGCGCCGCCCGTTTGCGCTCGTTCGACGACACGTTCGACGAGCGCTCGCGTGCGAGCCGGGCCCTCTTTGGCGAGCACCCCGTCGAGCGCTTCGAGCCACTCTTGGGTTTCCTGCGGGTCGCTGTCGGCTGCGGGTGCGATCGTTAACATGGCGGTGACTTTAAACTGCCTGCAGACCATCCCCCGCGCGTGGACCGCTCCGTTCCCAAGAATGGAGCCATCCAATGCGCCACGCTGAACGTTTAACCGGCATCGCCGGGAACGCCGTCCGCGCCGTCAGATACGTCGCTACGGCAAGGGCAAGACGCGCGCGAGCGCCGTGCCGGGTGCGTACGGGCGGGCGTCGAGATCGAATTCGCAGCGCGTGTTCCACGCGCGCGCGACTGCTACGTCGTCGAAGCCGAGCAATACCGCGAGCCGACAGAGCTCTTCGCCCGTAATCGTTCCCCGCTCGCGCAACGTTTCGATTGCAGCAACCGCGAGTTCGAGAGCACGGCCCGCGCCGCTCGGGCGAGGTTTCAAACGCTCGGGGTGGGATCCCGTAAAACTGTGCGAAGCCGCTTCGAGGGCCATCAAGTCCCGCAACTCCGAATACTTCGGCTCCACGCGCTACTCCCTTAGAAGGGCACCCGCGCGGAAATGCGCGACGCCTCTGAATGAATATCGGCGCCCCGCGAAGGGAGTTTATGCGCCTTAGAGTCGTTGCTGCAAGCGAATGTAGATCGCACGCGCGTTCGGATACGAGGACGCTAGGTAGCCGCCCGTACCGTAGCGGAATGGCAGCGCCTGCTTTCGGCCGTCGCGCGTCGGGACACCGTTTCCCAGCGTGTAAGGTTGGCTCGCCGCACAGTTCGCGGCGCCGCCGATTTGACCACAGTAGGCGGCTCCGTACGAGCCGCCCGCGTAGCCGGGCGGTCCGATCAAGTACGGGTTGCCCTGCAATTCGGTCGGCAGCGCATTGCCGAAAAGGTTTACGATATCGACGACGAGCGAAGTCGTGCGCCCGAGTTCCACTCGCATGCGGAGCGATGCTAGCAGTTGCGGCAGCGACCGCAACGTGTTCGGGTCGTTGCCTTCGGGCGTGCCGAGATTCGCAACGTACGGATTTGAGGCGGCGTCGAACGCTTTCGACGGATCGGCGAGAAAGTAATAGTTGTAGCCAGGGTTGGTGTTGTTGTCGTTGCGCACGAGAACCGGTTTACCCGTAACGGTGTCGAAAACGAAAACGCTGCGTCCATTGCCGTAGGGGTAGCCCGTTTCGTACGACAGCGACGGCGAGATCGTCAACTGCCGGTTCGGATGGAAATCGTAGGATGCGACGGCGGAAAGATCCGGTACGTAACCGAGCGGAAAGAGATGCCCCGCGGCGATGGCGGGAGCGTTGAGTGCGTTGTAACCGAACTGCGAGGCGCTCGATGAGAAGCCGTGCGTGTACGTTGCAGAGAGGGAGAACGCGCCGGTCGCGATGCTCGCTTCGAACCCGTGCACGAGTAAGTTCCCGGCGTTGGTCGGCACGCCGATGCCGCTCGCATTGCCGCCGGATTGCGCGGCGCTGCGAAAATTAAACGGCAGCACGTCGACCAGATTTTTCTCGTTCTTAGCGAAATACCCTAAACGTGCGCGCACGGCGCCCGTACGCTGTACGCCGATCTGATATGCGTCCCCCGCTTCGGGCGCAATGGTGACGAACGGCGCCGCCGATTGCACGTCGTTGCGTTCCGCTTCGAGCGGGTTGGGCGCTTGCGTCGTGCGATCGTAGGTGAGCAGGAACGCCGTTTTGGGCGCGATGCCGTAGTTGAGACCGAGATGCGGATCGACGGCGCTCACGCCGTACCGATGTCCGTCGCTGCGCACGATCCACGTGCCGTTGGCACGTAGCGTGCCCGTGAGCACCAGGCGTTTGGTGGGCGACCAACGCTCGGAGACGTAACCGAGATACGAGTTTAGGATCGGCTGCGAGGTAATGTGGTTGTCTTGCGTCGGCACAACCTGATCCAGATACGACGCCTGCGTGCGCACTTCGGCACCATAGCTAATCTCATGCTTTGAACTCGCGATATCTTGAATATCGAGACCGATCCCGAAGAGCCGCGCATTCTGATTTCCGAAATATGAGATCGGTCCCAGCGGAAACGAAAGATCGTCAAAAAACGGAGCGCGCGTTTGCGAGCCGTATTCGGAGCCGTACGCCTGCAGGCGGACGGTCGAACGATCGTACGAGCGCAGATCCTGAATTTTCTGCACCGCATAGGTGCCGCGAATACGGGTGGGCGTCTTCACAGCGACGGCCGGCCCGGGCGCCCCCGGATATGCCGTCGTTGTGCCGGCGAAGGCGCCATAGGTTTGACCGGCGTACGGCGTACCGTACTGATCGTATACCGCTTGACCTTCGAGCGTCGTGAACGAGAGTTCATCGCGATTGTTGATGCGCAGGTGCGCGTTCGCGCCGAGCGACCACGTCGCACGGCTCGAAAGCGAAAGACCGTACGTCGCCGCTTCCACGGGATAAAACGTGCGGCCGTCGCCGTACTGAATCGCTTCGTTGCCGAGTTCGAAATCGAACGCATAGCGACGGCGCAAATCCGGCGTAGCCCAACGGCTTTGCAATTCCGATTCGTGCGCACCGGGCACGATACCGGCCGAGAGCGTCAGCAGCGTTTGCGCAGGATAGATACCGGTTGCCGGAATCTCGTCGACGACGCCCGCAAGTCCCTGATTGCTCGAACTCGAGAGGCCGCCCGTCGTGATCTGCGTGTAGCCCAGGCCCGTCGTCGGCAATTGCGCGCCGACGACGTTTCCGCCCGGTTCTGCGATGAGCGCTTGCGGCACGGGTACGGCATCGAAACTGAAGACGGTATCTTTGACCTTGCCACCTTGCAGAATAACGTTCGAAAACTGATCTTGCTGCACCCCGGGGGCGGTTGCGACCGCCCCCTGCACCGTGCCTTGCGTGTACGAGCCCAGGCCCGAGGAAGACGCCTGTGCTAAACCCCGCGCGCTGTCGCCCGTGATGCGAAAGACGTCTTGCGTCTCGCCGAAGCCGCTGCCGCCAAGCGGCACCCGTGCCGTCACGTGACCGATCTCGCGGATCGCGCGCACGAGCGCGGCGTCGGCGCCTGCGCGCGCGCCCGGCAAAACCGTCACGCCCGCGAGCGTTTTCGCTTCGTAGCCCTGCGCGACGAAGGCAATCGTATACGTATCCGGCGCGACGCCGACCAAGGCGAACCGGCCGTCGGCATCGGTGCGCGTGCGATAGTGAGCGGACGGCGAGGCGGCGTCGACCTGTACTACCGCAACCGGCGTTTCCGCGGCGCCCGTCGTGACGCGGCCGACGATGATGCCCGTGGTCGCTTCCGCGGCGAACGCGAATGACGGAATGCATAGCAACGCAAGGATAATACAGGTTCGAAGTTTCACGGTGCGCGTCTCCGGGTGCAGTCGCCGCCGAGGCCGGCGTCGTCCGCGAATATGTCGTGCGAAGAGGTGAGGAGACTACGCGTCCAGCGGCGGAGCACGATCCCCGAAGGGTCCCGAGAGACGAAGGAAGGGACGGCGGGCGAACTCCCTGCGCGAGGGGCCAAGGCGACTCGCGCGCGCCGACCCGATACGCTCCAAGAGCGTCGCAAAAATTGTAACGATGCGCGCGAACGCGTTACACGTCGCCGCGAGCGCATGCATCACGTGACTGAGCGCACAGGTGATGACGGCGGCGCAGACGATATAGACTGCGAGGCTGGCGGCCGTTTCGCCGGGCGTCGCGTGCGCGCCGTCGAAAGGAAGAGCGCCGCCGAACCCGCGTTCGTATTCTTCGATAACGCAAACGAGCGCGAGCGCACTTCCCACGATCGCGGCGAGATGCACGCGCAACGCGGAATAGGAAAGCTCCAGCGCGAGCCGTGCGAGCCAATCGTCCCCATCAGCGTTTGAGATCCCGAGGCGGTCGCGCGCGATAACGGTGCCAAGCACGCACAGCGCGAGCGTCGCAAGCGCGAGTACCGGAGCGACGCCCTGATGGCTGGCGTCGATTGCATCGGCACCGAACAAATTGGCGTTCTGTAACGCCTCGACCAGGACGTCGCCGCACGCCGCGGTGAGCAGCGCGCAGATGCCGTAGGCGATACATCGCAGACGAGAGCCCTTCGTCATCCGGAGTCCTCTACGCCGGCGAACGGGTACGCTACTTCTCGCGATCGCGCCGGACGACTACTTTCTTGCCCCGAATCGTCGAACCGCGCAAGGCCGTGATGATGCCCCTCGGCGGCTTGGCCCGGTACTTCTACGAGCGAGAAACGGTCCGCGATGTCGACGTGACCGATATCGTGGGAAGCGATGCGAGCTTCGTTTGCGATCGCACCGACGAGGTCGGCGGGGCGAATTTCCGCCGCCCGTCCGACGCCGATATAGATGCGCGCGACGGGTGGATGTCGCGCGAGCTCGATTTTAGGGATATCTTCTTCCCCCGAAGCCGCCCCATCGCGCGCCCGATCCGCTATCTTGACGGCCGCTGCTGCGATATCGATCATATCGTACTCATCTGCGAGCGACTCAACGACGGTGCGATACGCTTCGATCCCGCCCGCTTCGAGCGTCTCGGCGAGCGCGTCGCGCGTGAACTCGAGCCTGCGCGCACGCAAATCGTGAATCGTCGGCACGGATTCGACGGCGATCCGGCGCTTGGTATGGTGCTCGATGTTGTGCAGGAGGCGGTTCTCGCGGGCCTCGGCAAACGTGATCGCGACGCCTTCACGCCCGGCGCGGCCCGTTCGCCCGATGCGGTGCACGTAGGCGTCGGGCGACGGCGGCACGTCGAAGTTCACGACGTGCGAGACGCGCTCGATGTCGAGTCCGCGTGCAGCGACGTCCGTTGCGACGAGCAGATCCGAAACGCCGTCGCGGAAGCGCCGCAGGACTCGGTCGCGCTGTTCTTGCGAGAGCCCGCCATGCAAGGCTTCCGCCCCGTAGCCGCGTGCTCCGAGCGTCTGGGTAAGTTCGTCGACCTCGATTCGCGTGCGGCAAAACACGATCGCCGCGGCACTCTCTTCCATGTCGAGCACGCGCGCGAGGGCGGCTGCTTTGTGGCGCCGTTGCACGATATACGCGACCTCGCGAACGCGCGGTGCTTCTCCCGCCGCAACCGTCTCGCGCGCGATCGTCACGCGAACGGGTTGGCGCAGGTGACGCTTTGCGATCTCGAGGATTCGGCGCGCCATCGTCGCAGAAAATAGCGCGGTTTGGCGTTCGCTTGGAACGGCAGCCAAAAGAGCTTCCAGCTCCGCGGCGAAACCCATATCCAGCATCTCATCGGCTTCGTCGAGCACCACCGTTTCGACGGCGTCGAATTTGAGCTTCCCACGCCGCACGTGATCCAGCGCCCGGCCGGGCGTAGCCACGACAACCTCGACTCCGCGCTGCAAAGCGCGTAACTGCAGATGCATCGACTGACCGCCGTATACCGGCAGACGCGGATATCCAGAGGCCGCCCGTAGCGGTGCACGGCTTCTGCCACCTGCATCGCGAGTTCGCGTGTCGGAACCAGAATCAACGCTCGAATCGCGCGCGCATCGCTTTTGGAGTTGCCGATGCGATGCACGAGCGGCGGCAACGCAAACGCCGCGGTCTTACCGGTGCCCGTCGCCGCCTGCCCGAGTAGGTCGCGCCCGGCAAGCAGCGGCGGAATCGCTTCGCGTTGAATGTCCGTCGGCTCTTCGTAGCCGAGCCCGGTCAGTGCAGCGACGAGGGCTGGGTCGAGCCCGAGCGCGTTAAAACCGTCGGGGACCGGGGTCTCGAGCTCCATCCGGGCGACCTTCTACGATCGTTCCAACCGCAACTCTCTTACACCGTGGCCCGTACGTGGTGCGGCTCGCCCGCGGCGTCCGTTGCCTGCACGAACGATGCAACGGCTACGCCGGTCATGATGTCGACGGGAACCGGCTCCAGGCGCGCGCCGCAGAAAGCGCATTCACTGCGCTCGGGCGCCGATTCGGCTACAACGACGTCGATGTGCCAAAGACAGCGCTTGACGCAGCGCACGATAACGGGCATCGTCACGGCTTGCCCGCAACGAGCCGCGTGCCGTTCGAGAAGCGCACGGACGACGTGGGTGTTGGGCTGGCCGGGCGCGAGATGCGGCGCCGCACCGCCGTAGATGTGGGCGAGCGCGAGAGCCACGCCACGTGAGCGCGAGGTCTCCACGTCGCAATGGACGATGATCTCCACAACTCGCGACTCATGCTCCGCGACGAAATCGAGCATCGCGTCGGCGTCGTGGTTCGTGAAGTAACTCGAACGACCATCGCGCACGCTTTCGTACGCCGTACCGACGTTTTCGAACATGCGCCAAAGCGCGGCGACGCGGTTGGGATCGTTGCGGAGCTGCACGCGTTTGCTGCGCGGGTTCGTGATACTGATGACGGCATACGCATGAGGCCGGGTGAGCGAACGGATCTCCGTTTGACTCATCACCTCGAAGAGCAATTGCTATCTCCTTGCGCGCCTACTAATTGCCGCGGAAATCGGAACCTCGTGACCGGCTACATGAGACCAACGCGATACCGCCGACGGCGGATTGGCAAGCCGCGTTTGAAGACGGCGAGCGATGCCTCCGTGGCGACTACGGCTTCGGCGAAGGCTTCATCGCGCCGTCCTTCATCATGCCGTGGTCCTTCATCATGCCGTGGTCTTCATCATGCCGCGGTCCTTCATCATGCCGCGGTCCTTCATCGTGCCGTGGCCCTTCATCGTGCCGTGGCTCTTCATCGTGCCGCTTTTCAGCATGCCATGGCCCTTCATCATACCGTGACCTTTGCTCATGCCTTGGCTCATCGCGCCGCCTTTGAGCGCTTGATTGGCGTGATCGGGTGACGGCGACTCCGCCGCAATTGCCGCTGCCGACATCGACGCGCAGAGTCCAAAATCATCAAATTACGAACCATAAAAACGTTGCCCCTTAGAAACAAGAAATGAGACTCGCACTATACACCAACCGGCGCCTTCAGCTTGGTAGGATACCTTACACCGTCCGAAGACGGAGGCAGTGGCCCGGCATGGGCCACGAAAGCTCTTAGCGTGCCGATCGAGGAACGGCGCGAACCCACGGCCGCCTTTGAAGCCGCCGCGAATCAGGATCCTGGCTTGCGCTTAGAAGTCGGACTGACTACGGTAATGTGGAGTGCTACGATAGTGTGGGAGTTAAACGATGTCGATGTGGCTCTGGCCCGGAGATAAACGTAACGGTTTGGTATTGATTGTTGCGCGTTGCTTATCATACCAGCGGCCATCTCGGCGCACCACCGGGGTGACGTCTGGAATATGTGGCTTTGCCTCGTAGTAGCCGCAGGTAATCTCAGTTACGGAGTTTTCTAATTGAAACGCGGAAATTTTCGCTACTAATTTCGTTGAGAACCGTCGCGCGAACGCTCACCCAAACCTATTACCGAGACG
>JRHI01003109.1_pt1 | contig 10282 bp, 9 predicted proteins | sample 215371 | NCBI WGS metagenome assembly JRHI01 (sample SAMN02929681, study PRJNA255918) | sediment metagenome | biome: cave system; feature: Ice Cave; material: Sediment; isolation source: sediment from deep within a dark volcanic ice cave with no known source of... ... | reverse complement strand
GTTGCCGGCTCCGAACGGGCTTACGATTGTACGTAATCAGGAATTCGTTAGAGTTGGTGCATTATCAGGGTGTTCCCCTAGTCGAACCTGGTTCGATTTGTGGTACGTGTCGTCGAGCCTGAGACCATCCAGGGCCGTTCTGCAGGTCGTTCTCGAAGGGCTCAGTCGCGGCGAGGCTCGGTGTTGGCGCGCGGGCTGGCGCATTCGGTCGCATGAGAGAATTTCGCTCCTCCGCCGACGTTCTCAATTGCGACCAAACACCTGGCGCGCTTCGCACGCTGATCAATAATCTGAGCGACATTTCGATCCTGCCGCGCACGTCGGGCACCCTGAGAACGGCAAGCAACCTGCACGCGGGCCCTAATGGTCGAGCCGAACAAGTCGCTCCAAGGAGACTAACGATGCCTCAGTGGGAATACAGCAAGATCGATCTCAACAACGTTCCTGCCAGGAGCAGCGAGATCGATTTGCTCGATAACGCGGGCAGGGACGGTTGGGAGCTAGTCCGCATCTCTGTCAACAACTTGGCCTATTTGAAGCGCGCCGTGGACGATATCGCTGCCGCGGCCCCGCCGCGTGTGAAGCAAGCAGTTCGCCGCAAGGCCGCGTCGCGAGTATCGGAAGAGTAACGGGTCCGGTTGAAACGGGCTCAGGCCTGCAGCAGCTTGGCCAGCTCGGTCCGGAGAGTGGGCGCCAGGTCGTCGCGCGCCAGGGCATAGGCGATGTTGGCCATCAGGAAGCCGATCTTCGCTCCGCAATCGTAAATGGTGCCGTCGAAGCGCACAGCGAAGAACGGCTGACTCCGGGCCAGCGCGATCATTGCATCGGTGATCTGGATCTCGCCGCCCGCGCCACGCTCGCCGCGCTCGAGGATCGCGAAGATCTCCGGCTGCAGGATATAGCGCCCTGTTATGTGCAGGTTGGATGGCGCCTGGGCCGGCTTCGGCTTCTCGATCATGCCGGTGATGCGCGAGACCTTCGCAGTCCTGTCCTCCACGCCGACGATGCCGTAGAGGTGCGTCTGATCCTCGGGCACCGGCGAGACGGCGATGTGGTTGCCGCCGTGCGCTTCGTAGGCCTCGATCATGTCGGCCAGACAGGGCTTGGGCGCGAAGTGCAGCATGTCTGGAAGCAGCAGCGCGAACGGCTCCTCGCCGACGATCTCGCGCGCGCACCACACCGCGTGGCCGAGGCCATGCGGAGCCTGCTGGCGCGTGAAGCTCGCTTGCCCGGGCTGCGGCAGCTCCGCCATGAGCTGCTCGAGCTCCTTCGTCTTGCCACGCTCCGCCAGGGTGCGCTCCAGCTCGAACTGGCTGTCGAAATGGTCCTCGATCACCCCCTTGTTGCGGCCGGTGACGAAGATGAAATGCTCGATCCCGGCGGCCTTGGCCTCGTCGACCACGTGCTGGATCACCGGCCGATCGACGACCGTCAGCATCTCCTTGGGCACCGCCTTGGTGGCGGGCAGGAACCGCGTGCCGAGTCCTGCCACGGGAAAAACCGCCTTGCGGACGCGCTTCTTGGTAGTGGGCATTGCTCGCCTCGCTGTTGGGCGGGTGAAACCCGGCATTAACGTCGGCTATGCATCTGCTGTGCTAGAGAACGCAAGGGCCCGGCCCTCGTGACTGCGACACTTGTGTAAAAAGGATAACGCGATGAGCGTTCTCGTCACCGGCGGAGCTGGATACATCGGCAGCCACATGGCATTGGAGCTGCTGGATGGCGGTGAGGCAGTGGTTGTCCTCGACAACCTTTCCACGGGCCTGGCCCGGGCGGTCCCGAAGGGCGCCACCCTCGTTGTCGGCGACGTGGGCGACCAGCCCCTGGTTCGGCGCGTTGTCGACAGCCACGGCGTGACCTCCATCATCCATTTTGCCGGCTCCATCGTCGTGCCCGATTCGGTTGCAGATCCTCTGGGCTACTACCTGAACAACACGGTGAAGTCGCGGGCCCTGATCGAGGTGGCGGTCAAGAGTGGCATACGCCACTTCATCTTCTCATCCACCGCCGCTGTCTACGGCATGACCGGCGATGCGCCGGTCGCCGAGGACGCACCGCTTGCACCCATGTCCCCCTACGGATCGTCCAAGCGCATGACCGAGATCATGCTGGCGGATACGGCGCGGGCGCATGATCTGCGCTATGTCGCGCTGCGCTACTTCAATGTCGCCGGCGCCGACCCGAAGGGCCGCTCCGGCCAGTCGACCCCCCGCGCCACCCATCTCGTCAAAGTCGCCTGCGAGACGGCGCTCGGCAAGCGTAGCCGCATGCAGGTGTTCGGCACCGATTACCCCACCCCCGACGGCACCTGTCTGCGCGACTACATCCATGTCACCGACCTGACGCGAGCGCACATGGCGGCGCTGCGCTACCTGCGCGCGGGCGGCGGGAGCGACATCTTCAACTGCGGCTATGGTCGTGGGTTCTCGGTGCTCGAGGTGATCGGCGCGGTCAAGCGCGCCGCGGGACGCGACTTCGAGGTGCGCATGAGCGAACGACGGCCGGGCGATCCCGCCAGGGTCGTGGCCGCGTCCCAGCGTATCCGCAAGGCCCTGGGATGGGTGCCCGAGCACGACACGCTCGACGCCATCGTGCGCGACGCGCTGAGCTGGGAGGAGCGTCTGTCTAGCCTGCAAAACGATCAATCGGCGAGCGTCGCATAGCGCAAGGCGCCACCAATCGGCCCAGAACGGCCTCGATTTGGAGTAGGATCGCGCACCAAGGAAACCTAGGAACACGGGTCGGGACTTGCCGGCCCCCGACGGGGAGGGCCGCGTGTCGAACATCGTCCGACGATTGCGCAGCGCGAATGCGTCCTCTGGCGTGCTTGCCCTGCTGGCGCCGATCCTCCTGTTCCTCATGGCAGGTCTGGCCAACGCCCAAGCAACGGATAGCTTCCCGAAATTCCTCGAAGCGCTGTGGCCCGAGGCGCAGGCGATGGGGGTATCGCGCGCCGCGTTCGATGCCGCCTTCCGCGGCGTCCAGCCGGACCTTACGCTGCCTGACCTCGTGCTGCCCGGCAAGAGCGACGTGAAGGGGCAGGCCGAGTTCACCAAGACCCCCGCTCAATACCTGAGCGCCCCCTACCTCGCCACGCTGAGCGAGCAGGGCAAGGCCCTGCAAATGCAGCACGCCACCTGGCTCGCCAAGATCGAGCGCGAGCTCGGCGTGCAGCGCCAGTTCGTGCTAGCCATCTGGGGCCGGGAGACGGCGTTCGGTTCGCACAAATCGAGCTACTACGTCGTCAAGGCGCTCGCCACGCAGGCCTATCTCGGCCGCCGCAGGGACCTGTTCCGTACGGAGCTCCTGTACGCGCTGAAGATGCTCCAGGACGGCGTACGCACGCGCGAGACCATGACCGGGTCATGGGCCGGCGCCATGGGCCTCACCCAGTTCATGCCCTCGGAATACTACACCGTGGCCTACGACCTCGACGGCGACGGCCGCAAGGACATCTGGGGCTCGGTGGCGGACGCCTTGGGATCGGCGGCCAACCAGCTGCGCGCCAAGGGCTGGGTGCCGAACCAGAGCTGGGGCTACGAGGTGCGCCTGCCCAGGGACGTCTCCTGCCTGCTGGAGGGACCCGACAACGGCCGGCCGCTCAGCGAGTGGGTGAAGCTCGGCGTCGTGCGTGCGAGCGGCGATTTCCCCGCCCAGGCGCTCGATCAGCAGGCCTTTGTTCTCACCCCGGCCGGCGCCTATGGGCCTGCGTTCCTAGCGCTCGAGAACTTCCTCGTCATCAAGCGCTACAACATGTCCGATCTCTACGCGCTGTTCGTGGGCAGTCTCGGCGACCGCATCGCCGGCGGGACCGCCTTCGTCACGCCCTGGTCCGATATCCAGCAGCTCTCCGCGAAAGGCATCGAGGGCATCCAGGAGGGACTGAAGGGGCTAGGCTACAAGGTCTCCATCATCGACGGCAAGGCCGGTATGAACACGCGCTCCCTGATTGGCGTCTACCAGAAGGCCAACAGCCTGAAAGTCGACTGCTGGCCGACCGAGGCGCTGCTGACCCACGTGCGCGCCAAGGCGCCAGCGAAGGCGCCGCCGGTCAAAGGCGCAGACGCCGGCCGCGATGGCGCCGCGCCAACGCCGACCCAACCAGCCGGGCGCGACGGCCGTTAGGCAGGTTTGCCGAGCCTGGCAAACGCGCATCGGCGGGCGCACTCCCCGCCCTCATGTTAGCGCCTTGCCCTGGCAGGGAAAGTGCCGCATGGTATGGCGCTCCGATTCAAGGGGCGCGTCGGCGTACCGCGACGGCATCAGGTCGAAGCGAGCGGGCCGCGGGGGCCTTTCGCTTTCAAGGCAGCTGGTTTCAGCGGGCGACAGGAAAATGCGCGCAATCGGCGCAGCGCTCACGGTGATTTGGCTGCTGCTGGCCCTCCCGCCGGCCACGCCAGCGGCTGCACAGGAGCCGACGGGCACGAGCTACATCACCCCCTTCCCGGAAAGTGACGTCTACAAGCTGCAGGCCTACGGCGACCCGTTCGCCGAGGGGCTGCTCGCGGGCCTCGTGGAGTCCTTCGCCGGCGATACGCGCCTGCAGGTATCGACCAGGCATCGTGCGCTGGCCGGCCTCGCCCGCCCCGAGTTCGACGATGAGATGAGGGCCGAGGAGGCCAGCCGTGACATCTTCCACATCGGCGTGGTGATGATCGGCTTCTGGGACCGCATCCACATGCGCATCTCCGCGCGGGACCGCGTCGTCCTGGGCTCGAGCGAATGGCGCGAGGAATACGGCAAGCGCGTCGACCGCCTGATCAAGACGCTGAAGCGCAAGGGCATCGCCCTCTACTGGGTAGGCTTGCCGATCATGCGCCGCACCGAGGTGAACGAGCCTGCCCAGGTGATGAACGACATCGCCCGCGAGAGGGCCTATCTCAACGGCATCAAGTTCATCGACATCCAGGCCCATTTTGCCGACGAGGGCGGCAACTACACGCCCTACGGGCCGGACATCACAGGCAAGCAAAAGCTGCTGCGCGAGGCGGACGGCGCGCTCTTCACGGCCGCCGGCAATCGCAAGCTCGCGCTGTTCGTCGAGCAGGAGATCAAGCGTGACCTCAACCAGGCCAAGAACGAGCGCGCGATCCCGCTGGCCGGCAACGAAGCCGAGCAGAAGCGCGTCAATGCGCTGAGGCCTCGCGCCCAGACCGATGGCAGCGCGGCTTGGAAGGGCACGGTGTCGGCGTCGAACGACGGCAAGAGTGGACAGTCGAAGGCTGCCACTGCTCGGGAGGCGCCCGTGGCCGACACCTCCAACGACCAGAAAGCCGACAACGGCCGCATCACGCTCAAGAGCATCGGCGCCGGCGGGCGAGAAGAGTCCGTGACGGTGGACATCCCCCGGCCCGCTATCCCGTCGGCCGTGATCGCCCTGATGACGCGCAAGGAATCGAGCGACCGGCCCTCGCAGATGGGCGACGTGGTCGCCGACGACGTGGGCGACGGCCTCGTTGTGCTGAGCTCGATTACCCCGGCCGCGACCACGGGCTCGGGCCCCACCCGCCGGCTCGCCCCCAGCCTCAGCCCCTACTATCAGGTCCTCATCAAGGGAGAGCGCCTATCCCCCAAGCCGGGCCGAGCCGACGATTTCTCCTGGCCCAAGGCCGAGCCGGAGATCGTGGTGGAGCCTCCCGCGCCGGCTAAGCGCTTGCCGCGGCCCCCGAGGGTCGGCTCGCCGCGTAGCTGATATCGCGGTCAGGTGATCGGCTCGAATCCCGCCTTCTCCCGGACCTCGCGCGCGGCGTCGCCGCCGAGCATGGTCACGAGTACCTTCGCCTGGCTTGGAAGCGTGGCGCGGGTGCACACGCCAGCCGTGTACACGGTCGCGAGCTCGAACTCCTTCGGCAACGGACCCACCAGCACTGCGCCCGGCGTGTCGAGGATCTCGGTGACCTGCGTGCAGCCTATTGCGCGCACATCCGGCGCACGGGCCAACGCCTGCATGGCGGCCGCACCATTGGGGAATGGCCGCAGTCGCGCCGCCACCTCGCCGGCGATGCCGAGCGCGTCGAGCACCTTGGCGAAGTGGATGCCGGCGGTCGCCAGCTTCGGGTCGGGGAAGTAGATGGCGTCCGCCGCGAGCAGCGCGGAGCGCAGCGCTGCCGCATTCCCGATGGGCGGCTTCGGATCACTGGTTCGCACTGCCACACCCGTGCGCACGACGCCGAGGTCGACGGGTGAGCCCGGCAGCACGTGGTCAAGGCGCGTCAGCTCGGCGATCAGGGCCTGGGTGAGGACCAGCAGGTCGGCCGGCGCTCCGGCGACGAGTTTGTCGCGCATGGCCCCGACGGCACCGAAGGTTCCGGCGATGTCGCTACCGGTCTCGGCCTTGAACCGGGCCGCGAGCGCCGCCACCAGCCCTTGGGCCGCACCGCCGCTCAGGAGCGTGAGCTGCATCGGCTCGCCTCAACCCGACGCGGCGATGATGCGCTCGCGTGTGATGGGCAGATCGCGCACGCGCACGCCGAGTGCGTGGAACACGGCGTTGCCGATCGCGGCGGCCGTGGGCGAGTGCGCGGCTTCTCCGGCGCCGAGCGACCTCTCCTCGGGCCGGTTGAGGATCTCCACCTCGACGGCGGGCACCTCCGAGAAGCGCAGGATCGGATAGGTCTCCCACGTGTCGCTGGTGATGCGGGTACGGTCGAAGCGCACCGCCTCCTTCAGTGTCCAGCTGGTGGCCTGGATGGCGCCGCCTTCCATCTGATTGGCGACGCCGTCCGGGTTAATGACCTCGCCGACGTCGACCGCCACCACCAGCCGGCGCACGCGGATGTCGGCCTCGCCCTCGACCTCCGCCACCACCGCGCAGTAGGCGCCGAAGTTCTTGTATCGCCCGAAGCCGATGCCGTGGCCGGCGCCGTCCCGCTTTCGCCACGTGCTCCAGCAGGCCCGCTTTGCGGCGGCCTCCAGCACCGCACGGGCGCGCGGGTCTTTGAGATGGCGCAGGCGGAAGGCGAGTGGGTCCTCGCCGCGTTCCGCGGCCAGCTCGTCCATGAAGGACTCGATGGCGAAAACGTTGGCGAAGGCGCCCAGCGTACGCAGCGCCGAGGTGCGGATCGGCATGGTGAGCAGCCGGTGGCACGTGATGCGCATGGAGGCGAAGTCGTAGAGCGGAACCGCATTCCGCTCCGCCCCGCCGCCATTCGCCATCGGCGGATTGACGGCGATGAAGCGCTCGAACGGCTTGGCAATCTGGGTTGCGGCAAACACGGTCGGGATCGCCGATCGGCCGGACCGCGAGACGTGACCATTGCTCCACACGTCGCCGCGCCAGCCCACGATCTCGCCCTGGGCGTCGAGATCGGCCTCGATCTCGACGGCCATCGCAGCGCCGACCGGTGACCATGCGAGCTCGTCCTCGCGCGACCATTGCACCCGCACCGGGCGTCCGCCGGCCGCGCGCGCCAGCAGCACGGCGTCGAACCCCACGTCGTCGGCGCCGTTGTGGCCGTAGCAGCCGGCTCCCTCGACGTGCTCCACGACGATGCTCTCGGGCGGTAGCGCGCAGGCGAGGGCGAGGTCGGTGCGCAGATTGTAGACGCCCTGGCAGTGCGACCACACATGCACCTTGTCGGGCACCTTGTCCGCGCCGGTCCACTGCGCAATCGCGCACGAGGGCGCCATCGACGCGTGCGCGATGTAGGGACGCGTGTACTGCCGGCGGACCGTGCGAGCCACTTTCGCCGGAGCCGCTGCCTTTCGCTCGTCGACGGTGGTGGTCTCGGTGGGTTGGCTCTTGAGCCAGGCGGCGAGATTCGTCTCGTCAGGCAGCGCCTCACCCGCGCTCCACGCAGCGCCTTTGCGCAGGGCGGCGAGCCCGGCTTCCGCCGCACCTTCCGTTTCGGCGACGACTCCGGCGAAGCTGCCGTCCCGCACCACGGTGATGACACCGGCAATCCCGCGCGCACTCGCCTCCTCGAGCGAGGTCAGCTTGGCCCCCGGTGATGCCGGTTTCAGCACACGGCCGTGCAGCAGGCCGGGCAACATGAGATCGTGCACGAAGCGCGGCCGGCCGAACACCTTGTCGGGCAGGTCGAGCCGTGCCGCCGGCGTACCCGCGACCCGCCGCGAAGCGGGCGATTTGGGCGTCGCCCCAGGGCTGGCATCGCGTGCCAGAAGGGCGTCGTCGGCAAGCTCCCAATAGCTGGTGCGCAGGTTGCCCGGGCCGACGATCGTGCCGTCCTGCACTTCGAGGCTCTCGGCGGCGACGCCGAGGCGCTGGGCTGCGGCACCCAGATAGATCGCGCGGGCCTGCGCGGCGGCGTAGCGCACGGCAGAGCCGGACTGCTCCACCGACAGACTGCCCGACGTGACGCCCTCGTTGGGGCTGGCCGCGGTCGTGGCGGGGATCATGCGCACACGGGCGAGATCGACATCGAGCTCGTCGGCCGCAATTTGGGCCAGCGCGGTGATGATGCCCTGGCCGATCTCGATCTTGCCGGGGCTCAGCACAACGAAGCCCCCGGCGTCGAAACGCAGCCAGCGCGACAGCCGCGGGTTGGCGTTGAGGTTGGTCGGCAGCTGCGCGGCGGCAGTCATACGGCTTCCTTAACCGCGCGCAGCACGGCCCGCACGATGCGGTTGTGGGCGCCGCAGCGGCACAGGTTGCGATCGAGCGCGGCGCGGACCTCGGCCTCGCTCGGATCGGGATTGCGTTTCAACAGGGCGGCGGCGGACATGAGGATACCCGAGAGGCAATAGCCGCACTGCGAGGCCTGCTCGGCGAGGAACGCGCGCTGCAGCGGGTGCGGCCGCTCCGGCATGCCGAGCCCTTCCACCGTGACGATATCCTTGCCGGCCGCCGCCCAAAGCGGCGTGTCGCACGCTGCCACCGCTTGACCCTCGATCATCACGTTGCAGGCGCCGCACTGGTTGGCCCCGCAGCCGAAGTGGGTGCCCGTCAGGCCCAGGGGCCCGCGCAGCGCCCCGAGCAGCGAGGAAGCGGGATCGGCCTCCACGGTCCGCTCCGCTCCGTTGACACGCAGTTTGATGGACTCGCGCATGGGGCTCTCATTGCACCTTGATGCCGGCGGTGTGGATCACCTTCGCCCACTTGTCGATGTCGCCGCGTAGGTATTTGTCGAACTCGGCCGGCGCCATGACGAGCGGCTCGGCGCCCTGCTTCGCCCACGCCTCTCTGGTCTCGGGCAGCTTGAGGATCTTGTTGATCTCGGCATTGAGCTTGTCGACCACCGGCTCGGGCGTGCCCGTCGGCGCCATGATGCCGAGCCAGATGGTGGCCTCGTAGCCCGGCACGCCGGCTTCCGCGATGGTCGGCACGTTGGGGAGCACGCTCGAGCGCTTGAGCCCCGTCGTGCCCAGCGCCCGCACCTGCCCCTCCTGAACGGTCGGCGCGGTGGTAGTGATGGCATCGATCATCATCTGCACGTGGCCGCCGAGCACGGCGGTGCGCGCTTCTCCGCTGCCCTTGTGCGGCACGTGCACGATGTTGGTGCCGCTCATGGCTTTGAACAGCTCGCCAGCCATGTGGTAGGGCGTGCCGGGGCCGGAGGAGGCATAGTTGAGGTCACCCGGCTTGGCCTTCAGCAGCGCAATGAACTCCTTCAGGTCCTTGGCCGGCACCGAGGGGTGCACCACCATGATGAGATCGGAATAGTTGACGGGCGCCACCGGAACGAAATCGCGCATCAGCTGGAACGGCTTGTTGGGGCGCAGCGTCTCGTTGGTGGTGTGGGTGTTGGACATCATCAGCAGCGTGTAGCCATCGGGCGCGGCCTTCGCGACCTCGCCGGTGCCGATGATGGACCCGGCGCCGGGGCGATCCTCGATCACGAACGTCTGCTTGAGGCTTTCCTGGAGCTGCTGGCCGAGGTAGCGGGCGTAGATGTCGGCCGGACCGCCGGCGCCGAACGGCACGACGATCCTCACCGTCCGCGTCGGGTAGTCCTGCGCCGCGGCAGGCACGACGAGCCCGGCGAACGCCGATAAGGCAATGCAGAGCCTGGCAACAAGCGACATAGGCTTCCTCCGCGGCGCATCGAATTTTTGCGGGGACCCGCCCCGGCGTGCCCATTGGTATCGCAGTTCCGCCGAATGCAGAAGCGGCGCTTTGCATGGTTTTCGCTCGGCTTCGCGCACGCTATGCTGAAGCGGACTCCAGCCCCATCCGAGGCATTATCCCGTGCAGCCCACCATCCGTTCCTTCGATCTCGCGCATCTGGCGCATGTCGAGCTTCTCACTCCCAAACCGGAGGAGAGCCTGCGCTTTTTCGTCGGTGGGATATCCCCTTCACTGACCTCGCCGGACGTGCTACCC
>JRHI01003108.1_pt1 | contig 10285 bp, 7 predicted proteins | sample 215371 | NCBI WGS metagenome assembly JRHI01 (sample SAMN02929681, study PRJNA255918) | sediment metagenome | biome: cave system; feature: Ice Cave; material: Sediment; isolation source: sediment from deep within a dark volcanic ice cave with no known source of... ... | reverse complement strand
GCCGTTGCCACCCGCGACGAGCTTGACCTCGTCGACGAGGTGGCGCAGCAGCTCTTCGATGAAGAAGGGGTTGCCGTTCGTCTCGGCGTAGATCGTCTGCGCCAGTTGGCCACTCCAGCCGTCACCGCCGACGCTGCCCAGGAGCGCGGCGACCTCGTCCAGGGGCAGCCCCTTGAGGGTGATGGGGGTGGCGCCGGCCTCGCGGCGGAGAACGGGCAGGACGGAGGAGAGCGGGTGGCGCGGGTCGAGCTCCAGGTCGCGGTAGGTGCCGACGACGAGGAGACGGGCGTGGGCCGCGAAGTAGACAAGATGGCGGAGGAGGTCGAGGGTGGCGCGGTCCGCCCAATGGAGATCGTCAAGGACGATCACGAGCGGTTGCCGCGCGGCCAGTCTGAGCAGAAAGCGGACGACGGCGTCGAAGAGGCGAAAGCGTTCCTCGTCCGGGCCGAGGGCGACCAGCGCGGGCAGATCGGCGACGAGCGGCGCGAGGTCGGGGACAAGCTGGGCGAGCGAGGTGGCACCGGAGGGAGCGGCGAGACCGAGGGCGTCGCGTACGCGCTCCGGATCGGAGGCGCGGACGAAACCGCCGATCGCCTCGACCCAGGGGGCGAAGGGGGGCGACCACTCGCCCTCATAGCAGCGGCCCCAGAGGACGAGAGTGCCGCGGGGCCCGGCGGCGTCGGCAAAGGCGCGGACGGTGCGGGTTTTGCCGATGCCGGCCTCGCCGGCGACCAGGGCGACGCCGCCCTGACCGGCGACGGCCTCGCTGAGGCGGGCGCCGAGGACGGCGAGTTCCTGCTGACGGCCGACGAAGCCGGTCATGGGCGGGGCGGGAGGCGGGACCTGGACGGCGGATGGGGACGGCACGGCATCGCGAAACTCCTGCGTGGACGATTGCCGACTCCTGCCTGCCGGCTCCCGGCTCCCGGCTCCCAGCTCCCGGCTACGCCAGCATGCCGTCCGCGGTGAAGGCGATCAGTTGCGGATCGGTGAGCGGATCGACGCGGCCGGTGGCGAGGAGCTCGGGGAGGAGGGTCTCGGAGGCCCAGAACTCCTCGACGGACTTGGTGTTCGTGATGCGGGCGATGCGGGCGGTTTCGGTGGTGGTTTGGAGGCAACAGGCGATGGCAATGGCGATCGCCTGGCGGTCGGTGTCGACGATGAGCGGGATTTTGGCACCCTCGGGGTGTTTGGCGGTGATGACGTTCATGTAGGTGGCGATGGGATCCATCCTCTCGACCACGCGGCGCAGGACGACGTCGGCGAGACCGATGCCGGTGGCGTTGCCCTCGGTGTCAGGCGTCAGGTCGCGGAAAATGATGCGCTGGATGGTGGGTTTGGGATTCAATTCGCTCTTGGCGAGGAGACCGGAGATGTCGCGGTTGATCACGTTGGGGTCGGCGCCGTCGCCGCTGATGTCCTTACCGATCTCGTCGACGATGAGGACGTCGATCCGCTCGCCGCGCAGGCGGCCCATGCTCTCGCGGGCGACCCGCAAGAGCTCTTTCTCGCGCTCCAGGATGTGGGCGGCGGGGACGGCCTCGATCTGGCGGAGGTGGCTGAAGCCGTTCTCGACGAGGGCGAGCCCGAAGGGGATGTTGACGCGGCTGAGGGTGAAGAGCGCGACGGCCGGGATGAGCTGGTGGAAGGTGGCGAAGCCGCGGCTGTGGAAGGCATCCGCCCCCTTCTGCTTGCCGAGACCGATCGCGATCATCTTCATCAGGCCGGATTCGATCGGGCCGTGGAAGTCGGTGTGCGGTTTGACGCGGCCGACGGGGATGACGACGTCGGCCTGCTCGAAGGCGATCTTGTCGAAGAAGACCGGGACAGCGTCCTCGACGTCGCCGAGGTAGACGGTGTCCATGCTGGCGCGCAGCTCGCAACCCATCGCCTCGGGGATGACCCCGTAATGGGCGAGGAGGGCCGCCTGACCCTCGGCGGTGGCGCCGCCGTGGCTGCCCATAGCGGGGACGATGAACGGCTCGCCGCCGAGGTGGCGGACTTCGCACACGGCCGCCTTGAGGACCTCGGCGATCCGGTCGATGCCGCGGCTGCCGGCGGTGAGAGCGACGCGGGTGCCGGGGGTGATCGCCGCGGCGATCTCCGGCCGGCGGAACTGCTCGGCGACGGCGGCGGCGACGTCGGCCCGCTCGACACGGTCGAGCTCCTGCCGCACCTTAAGCCAGCGCGGCAGCGTGCCGCGCTCAAAGACCTTCAGCCCGTCGAGTGGCACGGTGTAACACCTCCGCGAAGTCGGCAGACGGTAGACGGACGTCGGTAGACGGCGGATTGGGCGACAAGGCGCTCGCGGCTCGGGTCTGCCGGTGGACTGCCGCGCGAGCGTGCTCGCGCTTCACCAGGAGCATGGTGAACCCGCGGATGGTTGTTGTCAACCGGTGAGGGGTGGCGCGGCCGGGCTGTGTCAACGTCCTGCGTCGCGGTCCTCGACGCGGGCACATGGGTCGAGCCTGAACCAGCACTGGGCAGCACGCAGGATCTCGTCGTTGTCGGCCGGGGTCTGCTCATCGTCCCGCGGCCGGATCTGGCGACCAGGGCCAAGTCCGCCCGCCCGATTGGCGCGGCGGATCGAGCCGGCAAAGACCCTGCCGGCGAGGTGATCGCGGAGGATCGGGTTCGGTTCGTGTCGGTCGACGAGCGGGTGTTCAGGGTTGATGGCAGGGCGCTGGCCGATTCCATCCTGGAAGGGGGTGGGGCGTGCGGTTACGGCGGTTTGGGGGACGGTTGGCCCGTCCCGAAGGGCGATGAGGCGGCAAGGCGGTCGGGTGGTGAGTGGGCGTGCGCCCCCGTGTGGAGTGCCGCTGGCTGGGCTGCCAGGCGATTGGTCCCTCGGTGTTTCCCACTTGTGACGTACGGGGGTACCGACGCGATCGCGACTTGCAGGCAATCGCGGGGTATCTCGGCTGGTTGCAGACTGTGACCGGCCGCACTCGGGCGGATCAGCTTGGCCCGCGTCTCGCCGGCAGTGGCCGGCCGAGCGGGTTGGATGCGCCAGGAGGTTCCGATGATCGACGTTGCCGCCCGCCGCCGGGGCGTGCGATCGCGCACGACCCGTCGCCCCCGCTGCTGTTCGGCGTTCATCCTCGCGGCGCTCGTGTTGACGCTGGGCGTCCACGACGCGGCCGCGGGCAAGGGCTGGTGCCGCACCGACCCCGTCGTGCTGCTGAACGGCAACGCGGTCGACATCCGGATCGGAAGCACGCCGGCCGCCTTGACGGCGGTAACCGGGCCGACGCGGCTCGTCGTCACGGTGCCGGTCGGGACCGATGCAGCGTTCGTGATCTCGGATCTCGGGTTCGGGCGCGGCTACGACGAGCGCATCGTCGAATCGCCGGATCTCTCAGCGACGGCAGACGGGATCGCGGTCCAGGTTGCGGTCTACCTGCCGGCCGCGGACGGGACGCTGCCCGTCACGGTCGAGTTCGCGCCGGGCCTGCTGAGCCTGCTCGCGCCAGTCAGCGTGGACGGGACCGCGAACGAGTGGATCACGGTCGCAACGGCGGTCTAGAGCATCGGTCACGTCGTCGGCGTGGGACGCCTGATGACCGCACCGGCAGCCGTCGGGTGTCGCCAGCTGCTCCAGCTTTGCCTAGTATTCCTGGTCAGCCGAGACTGGGATGCACCGCCAGCAGGCAGGCAGTCGGTCGCCTGCGCTCGTACGTGACCGGTGTTCTAGAAGCTCGGTCATCACATTGCCGCAGAAGAGATCGTGCCGCTCAATCTTGCTCGCTACCCAATCTTCAGGCGCCACACCGAACTGAAGTTGAGACATCGCATTGTTTGGCATTGCGAACACGGTCTGCCTTGTACGAAGCGATTTTCGGGTCGTCACGAGGCAATCCTCTGGTTCACCAAGGCCAACTTGTCGACGCGGACCGGCCCAGGGATTGCGGATTGCCATCGAAGCCTTGGGCAACGGATCAAGCATCGCGTCGCTGTCCGACGCGGTCTTGGCTTCTGACAATGGGGCACAACTGAAACTTCTGGACGGCAAGGAAACGGATCGCGTGTCCTCACCATCCAGCAGAGGGTTCTCAAGTCAGAACCCAACCTGGGCCGCCCCCTTCAGCCCGAGCAGCTGGCGCGTCTCGTCCGGCGTGGCGATGTCCAACGAGAGCTCGCGCAGGATGCGGACGATCTTGGCCACCAGGTCGGCGTTGCTCGTGGCGAGCTGGCCCTTGCCGAGGTAGACGCTGTCCTCCAGGCCGACGCGGACATTGCCGCCCATGATCGCGCCCATGGTGACGAGGTTCATCTGGTGGCGGCCGGCGCCGAGGATGGACCAGAGGTAGGCGTCGCCGAAGAGGCGGTCTGCCGTGCGGCGCATGTGGAGCAGGTCCTCGGGATCGGTGCCGATGCCGCCGAGGATGCCGAAGATGGTCTGAACGAAGAGGGGGGGCTTGACGAGCCCGCGGTCGAGGAAATGGGCCAGGTTGTAGAGATGGCCGACGTCGTAGCACTCGAACTCGAAGCGGACACCGTAGGTCTCGCCCAATTCGCGCAGGATAGACTCGATGTCGGCATAGGTGTTGCGGAAGATGTAGTCGCGGGAGCTTTCGAGGTCGGCTCGTTCCCACTCGAAGCGGAATGTGTTGATGCGGTCGGCGATGGGGTAGCGGCCGAAGTTCATCGAGCCCATGTTGAGGGAGCACATCTCGGGTTTGGCGCGCATGGGCGCGGCGAGGCGCTCTTGGAGGCTCATGCCCTGACCGCCACCGGTGGTGATGTTGACGACGGCGTTGGTGCTCGCCTTGATCTCGGGCAGGAACTGCATGAAGACGTCGGGGTCGGGAGTGGGTTTGCCGTCCTCGACGCGGCGGGCGTGCAGGTGGAGGATGGCGGCGCCGGCCTCGGCCGCGCCGATCGCGGAGGCGGCGATCTGGTCCGGCGCGATCGGCAGGTAGGGCGACTGCGACGGTACGTGGACCGCGCCGGTGACGGCGCAGGTGACGATGACCTTGCGAGCGCCTGGAGCTGGCACGTCCCTCTCCCCTGTTGGTGAGCGATCAGCGGTCGGCGGCCCGGTCGTTGGACGGTCCGGGCCGCAAGCGGCAGCTTACCCGATTCTCGGCGGGTGGCCCGAGCAGGCAGGGCCGTCGTCGTCGTCGGGGGTGGAGACCGCGAGGGTGCCCACCCCGACGACGACGACGGCCCCGCGGCCCGAGGTATCGCGTTCAGTCCGTGAGGTGGCTCCGCAGAAACACGATCTCGCCGACGGGCCACCGGCCCCCACGGACGATCCGCATGGGCGTCATTCCGTGCGCGGCGATTCCGCCTGCGGCCACACCGGTTGAAACACCACCCAGTCTCCCGGCCCCGCGCGGATGGCGCGGGTCAGCGATGCAACCACGCGCTCCATCCCACACCTGATATCCGCCGCGCGATCGGCCGTTCGTTCCACCCAAAACGGCTCTTCCAGCTCAATCTCATAGCCGAGCGCCGTCCGGCGCGCATACGCCGCCACGATCGGGGCGCCGGTCGCGCGGGCCAGGCGAACCGCGCCGCTGGGAAGCGTCGTTTGACGTCCGAAGATTTCGATGGCGATCCCGTTCGAGAAAAAATCGCGGTCGCCCACAAAGCCGACGCACTCGCCGGCGCGGAGCGTCTCAACCAGCCGGCGGATGCCCCGTGGCGACGCCTCAACCACGGTCATTCCGTGCGCGCCGCGCAGCTCAATCGCCGCGTCATAGAGCGGACGCGGCAGGGTCCGGCCCGCAACGGCCGTCAACCGAAAACCGCGTCCGGCGAGAACATGTCCGAGCAGGTCGAACGCGCCAATGTGCCCCGTCATCACCACGACGCCGCGACCGCGCTCCAATTGCCGATCAAGGATCGACCAGTCGCCGCGCGCCAAGTGAACGCGCTCGACCAGCCGCGCGGTCGGAACGAACCGGAGCCACAGCAGCTCCTCGATGTTGCGGGCGCTCGTCCGAAACGCCGCCCGCGCCAACGATTCCACCTGTTCGTGCGGCACGTCCGGGCCGAGCACCTGCCGAAGATTGGCGATGACGTTTCGCCGATAGGTCCGGGACGCGTGCCAGCAGATTCCGGCGACGACGTTCGTTCCCCATGCGCAAAAGCGCCGCGGCAGGAATCCCAAGATCCGCGCGCCGAGCGTCGCGACAAGGAGACAGCAGCCGGAAGACAGCGGCCGGCCCGGTGTGCTCACGTCCCGATCCGCGCCAGCAGGCGCCGTCAGGTGGTCAGTCCGCGCATTCACCGCCGATGCACGACGGCGAGCACCCCAGTTCGCGGGCGCAAGGTCACGGCCGCCTGCAGCGTCACGACATGCCCCGGCGCCAGCGAGAAGCGCACGCGTTGACCCAACGTTGCCAGCAAGAGCAATCCCTCAAGCATCGCGAACCCGGCTCCGATGCACGCCCGCGGTCCACCGCCGAACGGGAAAAAGGCGTAGCGCGGCACAGCCGCGGCTCGCCCGCCGAGCCAGCGATCGGGATCAAAACGCTCGGGATGATCGAAGAAACGAGGGTCGCGTTGCACCACCCAGGGACTGATCACGATCCGCCACCCCTTCGGCACAACGTGACCGCCGATCTCGACTGGGCGCGTCACGAAACGAGCGAACGCCCAGACCGGAGGAAAGAGGCGCAGCGCTTCTCGAAACACCGCTTCGGTGTAGCGAAGCCGGGGACGATCGTCGAGCGTCGGGGTTCGGTCGCCAAGCACCTCCTCCAATTCCTGATGGAGCGCCGCCTCCGCCGCGGGATTCTGGGCCAGCAGCCACCAGCACCAGGTGAGCGCGAGCGCGACGGTCTCGTGCCCAGCGGCCAAAAAGGTCATGACCTCATCGCGCAGCAAACGGTCGGTCATCCATCCGGAGCCACTGTCATGTTCGCGAATGAGCATCGCGAGAAGATCGTCGTGGGCGCTGGTCGCGGCGCGCCGGCGAGCAACCAAACGGCTGACGACGGCCTCGAGCTGCGTCACGCCATGGCGGAGCTTTCGGTTGGCGGGCGTCGGGATCCATTCCGGGATAGCCTCGTAGGTCTTGAAGCGCACCGAGAGCGCCTCGGCAATCTCCCGCCATGCAGCCACCATCGTTTCAACATCGCTCGTCGCCTCAAGGCTGAAGAGCGCGCGGCTGAGTGTCGTCATTGTCAGGCGCACCATGTCGAGGTGGAGATCGCGGGTCTCGCCGTCGCGCCAGCTCTCTTGGGCGCTCTCAGCGGCCGCAATGATTCCGGGCGCGGCGAGGGCGAGCTGCTGATGGCCGAAGGCGGGCTGGACGAGACGGCGTTGTCGAAGCCACTGTTCGCCGTCCGAGACCAGCAGGCTTCGCCCGAAAAGAAGCCGATTTCTCCGGAATAGGGGGGGCTTCCCAAGACTTGCGTTGTGCGCGACTAGCAACGATTCAACGTGCGCGGGCTGGCTGACAAGCAGAGCGCGCACGTTGACGAGACGCAACGGAACAAGGTCGCCATGATCCCGCGCGCACCGCGTCAGGAAGGAGGGGCCGTCGCCGCTCAAGGCAGGCAAGTGCCCCCACAACGGATGGCCCTTGGGGGCTGAAAGGCCCGCCAGCGTGCCCCCTGCGAGAGCCTGGACCGTTCCCGCACCCGCCATCTGCGCTCCTTCCTCGTTGCTCGAATGAGACCCGAGACTTACTGCTGCGCGCAGGGTACCTGGTCAGACTTGAGGGTGCCGGGCGGGCCTGACGCCCACCGGGGTTCCATCCGTGAGGCGTGGAACGCCCCAATCCGGCAATCGTGGTCACGGGTGATCGTGAATCAGTCACAATCTGGCGATCCGGTGTGCCAGATTTCCTGCGCGGAAGCCGGTGTTCCCCACACGTCTGAACAGTTCCTGTCTTTCCATAATGCGGAGCCTTAACAGCATTGTTTTATGTTTAGCCTCACACGCCGACCGCGCCGGTGTCAAGCCGATCCCGTGGACGGTCGTTCGCAGGCAGCAGGAATGCGGCAGGAAACGACTCAGATGGACCTCAGCGGGGACCTGGTCCGGTTGCGTCCCTAGAGGATACCGTTGAATGGGACGCCTCATGAGGAGGCGTCCGCGGCGCGGCGTGGTGGTGATCGCGGGCGCGGGGTTCGGGTTGGGAGCGCAATCCCCACGCGATCAAGAATTGACCACCAGGATCCTTCCACAACTTGACCCGAGAGCGCACGCAGCGCGGCGAACAGATTCCGAACGATCACAGGCATGTCACGTCCTCCTTATCCTGAGATCGACGATCCCGCAGGTGGCAGGGTGCCCGACCACCTCAGCTGGCGCCGGTCTGGCTGGTGTCGTCAGCGATGCGGCCGCGGAGGCGGATGGCGGCGACGTCGTTACGGCCGTCCTGGACGCGCTCGTGCAGCCAGGCTGCGGTTTCCTCGGTGATGAGTTTGGCACCGGTGAGCGTGGCGATCAGCTCGTTGATGACCTCCGCGTGCGCGTCGAGCGCGCCGGTCAGACGGGCGACGTCGGTGTCGGTGCCGGTGGTGCCCCTGGGTGCGGTCGCGGCTCCGGCCGGTGCCGTCTGACCGGGCGCGGGCGCGCCCGTCGTGCTCCGGGCCGCGGTGGGGTCGCTCATGGTCATGCCCTCCGTGGTTCAATACGGGTGTCGACCGGCCCCAGCCCGTGGGATCGTGACCGAAGGGGGAGCGTAGCGCAGATGGGCACCCGCAGCCAACGCCTGATCCTGGCCGTCATCGTCCTGCTCTTCCTTGCGGTGATCGTCTTTCTGGTTGTGCGGAGCGCGCGTCGTACCGAGGGGACGCCGACCCCGCAAGCGACGAGCACGGGGACTGCGACCAGCCACAAGATCGGGATCCGGACGAAGACAAACGGCTGCGTCGCGAACGGGCCGCTGGCCGATGGGGCATGCACGCCGGGCCAAGTGCTGACGACCGACACGAAGGCGATCTGCACGCCGGGATATGCGTCGAGCGTCCGCAACGTGCCGACGTCGGAGAAGAATGCGGTTTACGCGGAGTATGGGATCAAGACGCACGCGCCGGGCCAGTACGAGATCGACCACCTCATCAGCCTGCAGTTGGGCGGCTCCAACGACGTGGCCAATCTCTGGCCGGAGCCGGCCGAGCCGAAGCCGGGTTTCCACGAGAAGGACGCGGTCGAGAACTATTTGCACGACCAGATCTGCTCCGGCAGGATCTCAATTGAGGATGCGCAGTACCAGATCGCGACGAACTGGCTGGAGATCTACTACGCGATGCCGGCGAGCAAGAAGCGCGGTTCGTCGGCCGAGAATCCGTGATGGGGTGCGGGCTCAGGAATCAGTCGGCTGGTCGGCGCCGCGGGCGCCCCTGCTCGCGCCAGGACCGGCCGCCCGCTCCGGGCGACGGTGGGCGGCGCCTGGGCGATCGCGGGGACGATACGAACCGACGAAGGTGGCGCGAGACGATCATGGACACCTGGGGACAGCTGCGGGGCCGATCCACGCCGGCCGGGAACAATCCGCGGGACGTCCCGGGTCGGACCGGCCCAAACGTCCCTGTCTCATCCCGGTTGGCGACAATGGTCAAAGCAGACAGGGCCGCCTGGGCCGGACCGAACGGATAGCGTGCCTCGCTCCCAGGTCCCATCTGCCGCGCGGCACCGGCGGTATAGACTGCAAGCACCAATCGTCGTAGGCAGACCGCCACCGTGGTAGGAGTCCGATGCCATGACGCGCCCGATCGTCGCCCGCCGTTCCTCGCCGCTACCCCGCCGCCAACTCCGTCCACCCGGGCACCCGCTCGGCGCGCTGCTCCTCGGCGCGCTGCTCCTGGTGACCGCCCTTGCCGCGGGCGCGCCGAGCGCGAGCGCCCAAGCCGCCAGCCCGGCGACCCTCCTCCTGGCCGACGGCTTCGAGGGCGGCGATCTGGCCGGCTGGACGGCCGAGGGCCTGGTCGTCCAAGCGGACGTCGTCGCCACCGGCGCCTACGCCGCCCGCGCCACCGCCGCCGGCGACCCCGCCTACGCCCGCCACTCCCTGCCCCGCCCCCGGCGCGACCTGACCGTCCGCGTCGCCCTCACCATCCTCGCCCACGATGGCACCCGCCTCCCCCTGCTCCGCCTGCGCACCGCTACCGACGCGCCGCTCCTCGTCCTGTTCCTCGACGGTGACGGCCGGCTCGGGCTGCGCAACACCGTCGCGGGCCAGACGGCGCTCAGCGACCTGGTCGTCCGCCCCGGGGCTTGGCACGACCTCGCCGTCCAACTCACGGGCGGGGCGGCGGGTCAGGTCGCCGTCGCCCTCGACGGCCGCCCGGTCCCCGCCCTGAGCGGCGCCCAGGCGCTCGGC
>JRHI01003107.1_pt1 | contig 10286 bp, 10 predicted proteins | sample 215371 | NCBI WGS metagenome assembly JRHI01 (sample SAMN02929681, study PRJNA255918) | sediment metagenome | biome: cave system; feature: Ice Cave; material: Sediment; isolation source: sediment from deep within a dark volcanic ice cave with no known source of... ... | reverse complement strand
GTCCAGAACGAGACCGTGCCGCCCGCCCCTTTCGCGATGCCGTACACGATAGACAGGCCGAGCCCGGTGCCTTTCGACGGATCTTTCGTGGTGAAGAACGGCTCGAAGACCCGCGCCTGCATAGCGGGATCGATGCCCTCGCCGTTATCGGTCACGGCCAGGCGCGCGAACGCGCCGTCGGAAAGCCCGGGGTACCGCAGCACGGCGCGCTCGTCGAGCGTGATCCGGTCGACCCGTACGTCGATCGTGCCGCCGCTGGGCATCGCGTCCCGCGCGTTCACGACGAGATTCATGAGCACCTGTTCGAGTTGTCCCGGCTCGATGCGCACGCGGGTGGAGACGCCGGAGACGCGAACGCGTACCTGGGCCCGCTCGCCCGTTAGCCGCTGCAGCATCACGTCGAGCGTGGGGACGATGGTATCCAGATCGACGAGCTTGGCCTCGAGCATCTGGCTGCGGCTGAACGCGAGCAGCTGCCGCGTGAGGGCCGCGCCGCGCTCCGCCGCCTTGCGGATCTCCTGCGCTTCGTCGAACGAGGGGTCGGACGGCTTCAGCCGCAGCGCCAGGAGATCGCTGCAGCCGACGATGGCTGCCAGCACATTGTTGAAGTCGTGCGCGACGCCGCGCGCGAGTCGGCCGACGGCTTCCATCTTCAGCGCCTGGCGCAGCTGTTCTTCGAGCGCGCGTTTTTCGGTGATGTCCTCCGCCACGCCCTCGAAACAGCTCAGGCCGTCCTCGGACTCGACGACCCGCGCGGTGAGCCGGACGATGATGGCGGCGCCGTCTTTCTTCTGCCAGGTGACGTCGGTCGTCAGCGCCTGGTTGTGCTCGCGCTGATACTGGTCGATGAGCGCGTGGCGTTCCGCCGCCGACTTGTAGACGGCCGACATGTTCAGCGCCATCAGCTCGTCGACGGTGTAGCCGAGCATGGCGGCAATCGCCGGGTTCGCGTCGAGGATCCGGCCCTCCACCGTCGTGCGGTAAATGCCGTACGCCGCCCCCTGGATGAGCGAGCGATAGCGCGCCTCGGACTTCCGCAGCCGATCCTCGGCGTCTTTCTGCCGGGTGATGTCGCGCGCGATCGCGTGGACGCCGGCGACCTCCGTGCCATTGAACACCAGCTCCACGTGCTGGCCGACCCAGATCGTGGCGCCGCCCTTGGAGACCGTCGGGAATTCCAGGTAGGTCGTCAGCGTTTTCTCGAAGATCTGCCGGAGGTAGAACTCGCCGGCGAGGTGCCGGTAGTCCTTGCGGACCAGCGAGAAAAAATGGCGGCCCAGCAGCTCGCGCTCGCTGTACTGCATGACGCGCGCGGCGGTCGGGTTCACGTAGGTGAAGCGGCCCTCGGCGTCGCAGTAGTAGATCAGGTCCTCCGCGCGCTCGACGATGCGGCGCAGGCGTTCTTCGCTGGCGCGCAGCCCCTCTTCGGCGACGCGGCGGTCGGTGACGTCGCGATAGTTGACGACGACGGCGCCGACGGCCGGGTCGTGGAGCCGGTTGACTGCGATCGACTCGATGTGGCGCCACGCGCCGTCCCTGTGACGTACGCGGTACTCGCCCGGGATCGGCACGCCGGGCCGGCGCAGGCACTCCTCGAACGTCGCGCGGGTCGGCGCGATGTCGTCCGGGTGCATCATCTCGAACGCGCTGCGCCCCATCCGCTCTGCCACCGTGTAGCCGAGAAGGCGCGAAGACGACTCGCTGGCGAACACGATGCCGCCCGTCGCGTCGAGCATGACGATCGCGTCCGAGCTGTTCTGGACCAGAACGTGGAACAGCGTGTCCATTTACGGCCGGGGCGGCCCGGACGCGGCGGCCGGCCTCAGGTACGTGTTGTGCCTCGCGAGGATGCACGTCAGGCGATCGAACAGGTGTTTCTCCTCGCGGAGCGCGTGCGGCTCGCGCGTGAGCGTCCCTGCGGGTGACGAGGGACGCGACTGAGCTGTGAGCCCAACTCGCGCAAGGGCCGTCAGGACGAGCACGGTCTTTTTCATAAACCGGATGCGACTTACCTTAGCATAGGCGTTCGAGTCATTCGTGCCGCACATCGATCTGCCGTCTTCATCGCTGGCACCTGGGGTGTCACCGGTTCGCGTGCGGTACCGCGACGCCGGAGCGGGACGCCCGATCGTCATCCTCCACGGCGGGTGGGGCTACGAGATCTATCCCTTCGAGCGGCAGATCGCCGCGCTGGCCGTCGATTATCGCGTGGTGGCGCCGGATCGGACCGGCTACGGCGGGTCGGGGCGGCTTCTCCGTCAGGAGACCGACTTCCATCGCCGCGCCGCAGACGAGACCTTTGCGGTGATCGAGGCGCTGAGGCTCGAGCGTCCTGTCGTGTGGGGGCACAGCGACGGCGCGGTGATCGCGCTGCTCATGGGGCTCGCTGATCCCGATCGGTTGCGCGGCCTGATCGTCGAGGCGGCGCACTTCTTCCGGCGCAAGCCGGCGTCCCGCCCGTTTTTCGACGCCATGATGCAGGATCCCGACGGCCTTGGCGATCGCGTGACGGGCGTGCTCGCGCGGGAACACGGCGACCTCTGGCGCGATCTGATCCGGACCAACGGCGACGCGTGGCTGCGGATCGCGAGCGAGTCCCCGTCGCCGGCCACGGATCTGTACGGCGGCCGCCTCGCCGAGCTCCGGGTGCCGGCGCTCGTGATTCACGGCGCGCGCGACCCGCGAACGGAGCCCGGCGAGCTCGACGCGCTCCGGGTGGCGTTGACGGGCGGAGCCACCTTCGCGGTGCTGCCCGAGGGGGGGCACAGCCCGCACAGCGAGCGCGCGACCGCCGACGGGGTGACGATAGCCGCGCGGCGCTTTTTGACAGAGCTGCTGCCAACCACACCCGGCCCACCTGATCCGCTCGCACCATCTATCCGGCTATGACCGCCCTCGAGCTCGACCGCGTCTCGCGCGACTTCACGACGCCCGATGGCCGCGGCTACCGCGCGCTCGACCAGATCTCGCTGTCCATTCCTGCCGGCGCCTTCGTCGCCATCGTCGGCCCCAGCGGCTGCGGGAAGTCGACGCTGTTGAACATTGTCGCCGGGCTGCTGACGCCTTCCTCCGGCGCCGTGCTTGTGGACGGCGAGCCGCTGGCCGGCCTCAACCGGCGCGCGACGTACATGTTTCAGCAGGATGCGCTACTGCCGTGGAAAACGGTGCGCGAAAACGTGGCGCTCGGCCTGACGCTGGGGGGCGTCGCCAAATCCGATGCGCACGCGCGCGCGGATGCATGGCTGACGCGCGTCGGGCTCGCGGCGTTCGCCGCGCACTACCCGTCGCAGTTGAGCGGCGGCATGCGCAAGCGCGTCGTGATGGCGCAGAACTGGATCATCGATCGCGCCATCCTGCTGATGGACGAGCCGTTCAGCGCGCTCGACGTGCACACGCGGCAGCGGATGGAGACCGAGTTGCTGGCATTGTGGGAGGGCGGCGGGGCCGATGGGGGTCGGGAGTCGTTTGCAGTTTTTGCGTCCACAGATTCCACACGATCCACAGGCGCGCGGACGGCGGGTACGCGGAAACTGCAAACGACTCCCGACCCCACCCCCGCCACCCCCAGAAAAACCGTCGTGTTCGTGACGCACGATCTCGAGGAAGCCATCGCCCTCGCCGACGAAGTCGTCGTTCTCTCCGCCGGTCCCGCCGCGCGCGTCGTCGCCTGTCATCCGGTGGCGCTCGAGCGGCCGCGTAACCTGCTCGAGCTGCGCACGGCGCCCGACTTCCTCGATCTCTACCGCGCCATCTGGGCGGTGCTTCGCGAAGAAGTGATCAAGAGCCAGCAGACGATGGAGCAGTCGCATGGCTGAAGCGCAGCTGCCTGGGAACGCTCGGCCCAAGCCTCGCGCGGCGTCGGCGTCCGCGCCGGCACCCGCGCAGCCAGCGCCAGGCGTCAGCCGAGCGTCCGTGCTCTTCTGGCAGCTCGTTGTCGGCGTCAGCACACTCGCGCTCTGGCAGACGCTGGTGTCGCTGAAGGTGCTCGATCCGTTTTTCGTCAGCCGCCCGACCGACATCGCGGCGCGCATCGCCCGGTGGATCGCGTCCGGATCGCTCTGGGGACACCTGGCGGTGACACTCGAGGAATCGTTGCTCGGTCTGCTGGCCGGCGCCGCGATGGGCATCTCGCTCGGATTCTCGCTGGGCCGATCGCCGATGCTCGCCAGCATCTTCGATCCGTACATCAAGATGCTGAACGCCGTCCCGCGCGTCGTCCTCGCGCCGCTGTTCCTCTTGTGGTTCGGGCTCGGCATCTGGTCGAAGGTGGCGCTGGCCGTCACGCTCGTGTTCTTCGTGATGTTCTTCAGCACCTACCAGGGTGTCCGCGACGCCGATCGCGTGCTGATCGACAACGTCCGCATGCTGGGCGCGACGGAGCGACAGCTCGTTCGCCACGTACTGATTCCGAGCGCCCTCACATGGATCTTTTCGAGCCTGCAGACGAGCCTCGGATTCGCGATGGTGGGCGCGGTTGTGGGAGAGTATCTGGGCTCGACGCGCGGTCTCGGTTACGTGATCTCGCAAGCCGAAGGGACGTTCGACACGACCGGCGTCTTCGCGGGCATGACCATACTCGGCATCGTCGTGGTGATTGTGAGCGCCGGCGTGACGCGATTGGAGCGATGGCTGCTGCGATGGAAAGCATGAACACGACAAGGACACAACGGTCGCGAACGACCCAGAGGGCGCGAAGCGTCTTTGTGTCCCTTGTTGCCTTCGGGTCGTTCGTCGTGCCAACGACGTTTGTTGCGTGCGGAGGCCGCAAGGATACGGGCCTCCGCCCCGTCAGGCTTGCCGTTGGAGGCCAGAACCAGATGGTCTACCTGCCGACCACGCTCGCGCAGGAGCTCGGGTTCTACAAGGAAGAGGGCATCGACGCGGAGCTGCAGGATTTTGCCGGCGGCGCGAAGGCGCTGCAGGCGCTCATCGGTGGCAGCGCGGACGTGGTGTCCGGCTTCTACGATCACACGATTCAGATGGCGGCAGAGGGCCGGCAGCTCGTGGCCTTCGTGACCATGCTCAGATTTCCCGGGCTCGTTCTCGTCACCTCGCCGCAGAGTGCTGACCAGCTGGCGACGATCGCGGATCTCAAGGGGCGGATCGCGGGCGTCACGACCGCCGGCTCCTCGTCCCAGATGCTGCTGACGTATATGCTGCAGCGCCACGGCGTCCCGCCCGCGGCGGTCAGTATTACGGCGATTGGCAGCGCGGCGACCGCCATCGCAGCCCTCGAACATGGGAAAGTCGATGTCGGTATGGTGGCGGACCCGGCGTTCACGCTGGTGCGGCGCCGCAATCCCGGCGTGCACGTGCTCGCGGACCTGCGGACCGCGGACGGTGTGAACGCGGCGCTCGGCACTCGGGCCTATCCGGCATCCGTGTTGTACGCGAGGGGCGAGTGGATCCGGTCGAACCCCGACACGACCGCGCGGCTCGCGCGCGCGATCACGCGGGCGCTCGCGTGGATGCAGACGCACACGCCGCAGGAGATCGCCGATAAGACGCCGAAGACCTTCCGCGGCGACGACGATGCGCTCTATGTGGAGGCGCTGAAGTCCTCGATGCCGATGTTCTCACCGGATGGCCTGATGGCGGCGGACGGGGCAGAGGCCGTGCGGACCCTGCTGGCCGGTTCGATGGAGAAAGTGCGGACCGCGACCATCGACGTGTCGCACACCTACACCAATGAATTCGTTCATGGACGCTAAAACCCTGCTGTTGGTCGGGCTCGGGGTGATGCTGATCATCTACGCCGCGACGGTGTTCCGCGGCGGCCTGGCGATACCCACTCCGCTGCAGGCGGTCGTCGGGTTCGTCACGGCGTTCTTCGACACGCTCGGCATCGGATCGTTCGCGACGACAACCGCGGTCTACCGGCTGCGGCAGATGGTCCCCGTCAAGCTGATTCCCGGTACGCTGAACGTCGGGCACACGCTGCCGACGATCGCGCAGGCGTTCATCTACACGCAGCTCGTGCCGGTGGAATCGACGACCCTGGTGCTCATGATCGCCGCGGCGGTCGCCGGCTCCTGGCTCGGCGCCGGCGTCGTCGTCGGCTGGCCGCGGCACAAGATTCAAATCGGGATGGGGGTGGCGCTTCTCGGCGCAGCGGCGCTCATGCTGATGACGGCGCTCCATCTCTTTCCCGCGGGCGGGGACACCCAGGGGCTGGCGGGCGCGAGGCTGGTCATCGGACTGGCGGGCAATGTCGTGCTCGGCGCCCTGATGATGCTCGGGATCGGACTCTACGCGCCGTGCATGATTCTGGTCTACCTCCTCGGCATGAATCCGGCCGCGGCGTTTCCGATCATGATGGGCTCGTGCGCGTTTTTGATGCCGATCAGCAGCGTCCGGTTCGTGACGACGCGCACGTATCATGCGCGCGCGGCACTCGGTCTCGCGCTGGGCGGCCTGCCGGCCGCCCTGATCGCGGCGTTGATCGTCAAGTCGCTGTCGCTCGACGCCGTCCGCTGGCTGGTCGTCTTCGTCGTCATCTACACGTCCCTGAACATGCTGGCGACGGCGAAGGCCGAGCCCGCGGACGTGGTGCCCGCGCATGCGTAAGCCGGTCGTCCTCATCACGGGGGCCGGCGGCGAAATCGGTCACGGCCTGGTCGTGCGCCTTGCCGGATCGGGATCGCCGATCATCACGCTCGACGTCAGCCCGCTCGACGCGTCGCTGGCGCCGCTCGTGACGCGCGAGTTCACCGGCTCGATCACCGACCTGGCGCTGCTCGATCGCGTGCTTGCCGAGTTCGAGGTCGAGCGCGTGTTCCACCTCGCGGCGCTGCTGTCCACGCGGTCGGAGTTCACGCCGGTGACCGCGCATCACGTCAACGTCGAGGGGACGCTCAACCTGCTGGAGTTCGCGCAGCACCAGGGCGAGTCGCACGGCCGGCCTGTGGTGTTCGTCTATCCCTCGTCCATCGCGGCGTACGGCCTGCCGGATCTCGAGACCAAGACGGCCGCCGGTGCGGTCGCCGAAGATCAGTATTCGCATCCGATGACGATGTACGGGTGCAACAAGCTGTATTGCGAGCATCTGGGGCACTACTACGCGCGACACTACAAACAGTTGTCGGCCGACGCGATCGCGCGCGTCGACTTCAGGTGCGTGAGATTCCCGGGGCTGATTTCGGCGATGACGCTGCCGTCGGGCGGCACGTCGGACTACGCGCCGGAAATGATTCATGCGGCGGCCAAGGAGGAGCCGTACGACTGTTTCGTGCGGCCCGACACGACCATTCCGTTCATGGCTATGCCCGACGCCGTCGGCTCTCTGCTGACGTTGGCCGCCGCGCCGCGGGCGCGGCTGACACGCAGCGCCTACAACCTCAGCGCGTTCAACCCGTCGGCCGCCGAGATTCGAAGTGTCGTCCTCGCCGCGTTTCCCGATGCACAGATCGGCTACACGGTCGACGCCAAGCGGCAGGGCATCGTCGACTCGTGGCCGGCGGCCGTGGACGACTCGGCCGCCCGCCGCGACTGGGGATTCGATCCGCAGCACGACTTCGAGCGCGCCTTCCGCGACTATCTGATCCCGACGATCCGGCAGCGATACCATCGCTGACACGACGATCAACGCAGGCACCGCGGAAGCTGCGGCGATCGTTGTGGACCTGCGGGCTCGGCACATTCCGCGTTTACCGTCGTCGCAGGTAAGATGTGCGTTGGCTCATGGATAGCGTGACCGCGTTTGCCCCGGCGACCGTCTCGAATGTCGCGTGCGGGTTCGATGTGCTCGGCTTCGCGCTGCACGCGCCTGGGGACGAGGTGACGGCGCGGCTGGCGCCGGCGGGCGTCCGCATCGACGACATCTCCGGCGACCACGGGCGGCTGCCACGCGATGCGGCGAAGAATACGGCAGGCGTGGCGGCGCAAGCGCTCCTGACCATCCTCGGCGAGACGCGCGGCGTGGCGCTGACGATTCGCAAGGGGCTGCCGCTCTCGAGCGGTCTCGGCGGCAGCGCGGCGAGCGCGGTCGCTGCGGTGGTCGCCGTCGACGGACTGTTCACCGCGCACACGCCACTCGAGACGCTGATGGCGTGCGCCTTCGAAGGCGAGCGCATCGGCGCCGGCTCCGCGCACGGCGACAATATCGCCCCTGCGGTGTACGGCGGCCTCGTGCTCGTGCGCGTGCCGAATCCGCCGGACGTCGTCCGTTTGCCTGTGCCGGCGGGACTGACGGCCGTGGTGGTGCACCCGCAGCTCGAGATCGAGACCGCCCGCGCCCGTGCCTTGCTCGGCACGACCGTGCCGCTCGACGACGCCATCCGCCAGTGGGCCAACCTCGGGGCGTTCGTCGACGCCCTGCACCGGTCCGATTTCGACCTGCTGTCGCGCGCGCTCGAGGACACCATCGCCGAACCGCGGCGCGCGCCGCTCGTGCCCGGCCTCGCGCAGATCAAGCGGGCGGCCATCTCCGCCGGCGCATTGGGGTGCAGCCTGTCCGGCTCCGGTCCGTCGCTCTTCGCCCTGTGCCGCGACTCGGCGTCGGCGCAGGCCGTCGCCGCCGCGATGACCGCAGCGGTCAAGCAGCACATCGGCGGTGAGCCGCAGACCTACGTGTCGCCCATCGCGCCGCAGGGTGCGCGGGTCGTCTCGATGACGGGTCCAACAGGACCGGTCCTGCAGGTATAGCGTGGCGCCGTGCGGTTCATAAGCACACGCGGAGGCGCGGCGCCCGTCTCGTTCACGGCCGCGCTGTTCGCGGGGCTGGCTCCAGACGGCGGACTCTACGTGCCCGAGGCGATCGAGCCCTGGACCGACGACGAGCGGTTGCGCCTGCCGAAGCGCACCTTGACCGAGATCGGCCTGCGCGCGCTCCGGCCGTTCACGCGGGGCGACCTCGACCCCGCGACGCTCGAAGCCGTCGTCGTCGAGGCGCTGAACTTTCCGATCCCCCTCGTCGAGCTGCAGCCGGACATCTTCGCACTGGAGCTGTTCCACGGCCCGACGTTCGCGTTCAAGGACGTCGGCGCGCGCGTCATGGCGCGCCTGATGGCGTCGCGGCACCGCGGCGACGATCCGCTCACCATCCTTGCGGCCACGTCCGGCGACACCGGCAGCGCCGTCGCGCACGCATTTCACGGCGTGCCGAACACCCGCGTCGTGATTTTGTATCCCGACGGCCGCGTCAGCCCCACGCAGGAAGCGCAGCTGACGATGTTCAACGGCGAGCGCGGGAACGTGCGGGCGTACGCCGTCGCCGGGAGCTTCGACGATTGCCATCGGCTCACGCGCGAGGCCTACGCCGATCCGGATCTTCGCCGCAGCATGCGGCTGACCTCCGCCAACTCGGTGAACGTCGGCCGCCTGCTGCCGCAGTCGGTGTACTACTTTCACGCCATCGCGCAGCTGCAGGCAGCCGGCCGAGCGGGCTCGTCGCACGCGACGTCAGAGATCGTGTTCTCGACGCCGAGCGGGAACTTCGGCAACCTCACCGCCGGCCTGATGGCGAAGCGCGCGGGGCTGCCGATCGCGCGGTTCGTGGCGGCCACCAACGCCAACGACGTCGTGCCGGCCTATCTCGAAACCGGCCGCTTCGAGCCGCGGCCGTCGCTGCCGACGCTGTCCAACGCGATGGACGTGGGGCACCCGAGCAATTTCGACCGCATGCTCTGGCTGTACAACGGCGATCTCGAGGCCATGCGGCGCGACGTCGCCGGCTGCCGCTTCACCGACGATGACGTGCGCGCGACGATCAGGGGCGTGTACGAGGAGCGGGGCTACCTGCTCGATCCGCACAGCGCGATCGCCCACATGGGGCTCGTGAGGCACCTGCGTCAGACGGGGCGGATGGGGCAGGTCGGGATCTTTCTGTCGACGGCCCACCCGGCGAAGTTCGCGGAGATCGTCGAGCCGATCATCGGCCGCGCGGTCGAAGCGCCGCCGGCGCTGGCGCAGGCCCTCAACGGACCGCAACACATCATCCGGATCCGCGCGTCGCTCGACCGCCTGCTGGGGATGCTCGATGGGTGAGCGTATCTGCTATCGTCCCGACGTGCTCGCGCACCTGTTGCATCATGGCGTCCGGCCGACCGAGCACACGCGGCCGGAGCTCGTGCGCGACTTCGTTCGCGATCTTTACAAGTACGAAATCCGCTGTCTGCGCCAACGGTACCTGCGCCGTGACTTTCCGAAGATCGAATACGCCGGCCGCGTCGACGAGCTGCGCCGCCGGTATCCCGTGCTCGCGCTGCAGCCGCGCGAGCTCGTCGAGCCCGACAGCGCGTCTTAGAGTCCCTGTCTGGGATGGGTGAAACCCCTCGCCTTCAGGCGAA
>JRHI01003106.1_pt1 | contig 10289 bp, 14 predicted proteins | sample 215371 | NCBI WGS metagenome assembly JRHI01 (sample SAMN02929681, study PRJNA255918) | sediment metagenome | biome: cave system; feature: Ice Cave; material: Sediment; isolation source: sediment from deep within a dark volcanic ice cave with no known source of... ... | reverse complement strand
GAGCCGCAAATCCTCTTCCTCGACGAGCCAACGGCGGGCGTCGATGTCGAGCTTCGGCGGGACATGTGGGAGATGGTGCGATCGCTGCGCGCCACCGGTGTCACCATCATCCTGACTACCCACTACATCGAGGAGGCCGAGGAGATGGCCGACCGGATCGGGGTGATCAGCAAGGGCGAGATCATCCTGGTGGAGGACAAGGCGGCGCTCATGACCAAGCTCGGCAAGAAGCGGCTCACGCTGCATTTGCAGCGCAGGCTGGATAGCGTCCCGGCCGGACTCGCCGGCTATCAACTGGACCTGTCAGCCAACGGAAACGAGTTGGTCTACACCTTCGACGCGCAACGCGACCGGACAGGAATCGCCGCGTTGATGAAACATACGATCGACTTCAAAGATCTAAAGACAGAAGAAAGCTCGCTGGAGGAGATCTTCGTCAGCCTCTTGAGGGCAAGGCCATGAACGTTCACGCCATCCGTGCAATCTATCTTTTCGAGATGGCGCGGACTTGGCGCACGCTGCTGCAAAGCATCGTCGCCCCGGTCATCTCGACATCGCTTTATTTTGTCGTCTTCGGCGCGGCAATCGGCTCGCGCATGACGGCGGTCGGCGGAGTCAGCTACGGCGCCTTCATCGTGCCGGGATTGATCATGCTGKCGCTCCTGACGCAGAGTATMTCCAACGCCTCSTTCGGCATCTTTTTCCCRAARTTTTCCGGCACGATCTAYGAGATCCTCTCGGCGCCGGTCTCTTACATCGAGATCGTGRCCGGYTATGTGGGCGCGGCGGCCAGCAAGTCGATCCTGCTGGGCTTGATYATMTTGRYSACCGCGCGSWTGTTCGTGGCGTTCGAGATCGCCCACCCCTTRTTSATGCTYGYTTTCCTCATCCTSACTTSTGTCACGTTCAGTCTGTYTGGCTTCATCATYGGAATCTGGGCCGATGGTTTCGARAAGCTGCAACTCGTGCCGCTGCTGATCRTCACGCCGCTGACTTTYCTCGGCGGCAGYTTCTACTCGATCGAYATGCTGCCGCCCATCTGGCGGRCGATCACGCTKGCCAATCCCGTCGTCTATCTGGYCAGCGGRTTCCGCTGGAGTTYTTACGGGACCTCCGATATYAGYSCCGGCGTTAGTCTGGTCATGATYATGRCCTTCTTGATCGTGTGCATCGCGGCTGTCAGGTGGATCTTCAAGACCGGATACCGGCTCAGAGCCTGATCGCCGCAAACGTCCCTATCCGGCGCCTTCGACTGGCTGACCGAAGAGCCGGACCTCTCCAGCGGCGCGGAGCACCCACCAGCCCGCCATTCCCGGGCCCCATTTCGATCATTCCTGCGCGCCCGCCGCCGATTGCTGGCGTAAAAAAAGGCCGGGATTATGCGCGTCGCCGGAAGGGTTGCGCGGCCCCGGCGAGACTGGGCAGACCTCCGCAACGCCCCTCTCCGCTGAAAATTTCGCACCAATGCCTGGTGGTTTCCAATTCCAGAACCGGAGCACATTCGCTCATTCGCAAATCACGGTGTGATGATTCTGGAAAAATGGTGCCGCAACGGTGATTCGAACACCGGACCCCCTCATTACGAATAAGCGCGCCTATTGCGAGGGGAGGCGACACGAAATACAGCGGACCCGACAATTTCTCTTGATTTCAATCTATTCTCTTGGTAGCTACTGACATGAGACGACGCCACGCGACAGGAAATGTCGTCTCATGGGGTCCGCTGGAGGTCCACGGACCCGGAGCGGACCTGGAGAGCGGCCGTGAAGCTAACGCAAGCACGCATCGACAATCAGAAATGCCCGCCAGAAAAGCGCGACGTGCTCGTCTTCGATGACGAACAGCGCGGGCTCGGCGTGCGGGTGACGGCGAGCGGCGGCAAGACCTTTCTGGCGCAATACACGTACCACGGGCAGAAGCGACGCATCCCGCTCGGCTCATGCGGCGCCTTGTCCTTAGCCAAAGCCCGTGACGCCGTGCGCACCATTATGGGCGACGTGGCGCGGGGCGCCGACCCAGCGGCCGAGCGAAAGAAAGCCGCAGCCGAGGCCCGCGTGAAGGCGTCGCATGACGCCATGACGCTCGCGGCGCTCCTACAGGATTGGACCGCGCTGCATCTGGCCAGCAAACGCCCCAGTTATGCCGCCGAGACCGTGCGAGCGCTGCGCTACGCTTTCGGACGCTTTCTCGATCTGCCTGCCGCCGATCTCGACCGGGCGATAGCCGTCAAGACACTCGACGCAATGGCTCGGAAGGGAAGCGCCGTTATGGCGGCACAAACCGCCGCTTATGGAAAGGCGGCTTACGGTTGGGCCGTGAAGCGCGGAACTATCGCCTCTAATCCATTTGCGAATCTGCCCGTGGCGGCCATGGTAAAACGCGAGCGCGTAATGTCCGACGATGAAATCGCCGCTATCTGGCCCGCAACCGATGGCGCCGGGCCGTTCAATGGCATCGTTCGATTTCTCATTTTGACCGGCCAGAGGCGGGAGGAAGTGGCCGGGATGACATGGGCCGAATTATCGGACGATCTTTCAACTTGGACCATCCCCGCAAGCCGCGCCAAAAACGGCGCAACCCATATCGTTCCGTTGTCCGCGCCAGCGCAAAACTTGCTGCGCAGCGCCCCGAGGTTTGGCGATACGACCAATGACTCCGCTCTGGTATTCCCTGGCCTTCGCGGCACCTTCAACGGCTGGTCGAAGTCGAAATCGGCTCTCGACGCCAGGTCCGGCGTGACGGATTGGCGGCTTCACGACTTGCGCCGCACGTGCGCGACGGGCTTGCAACGGCTTGGCGTGCGCCTCGAAGTGACTGAGCAGGTTCTCAATCACGTCTCGGGAAGCCGGGCCGGTATTGTTGGCGTCTACCAGCGTCACGACTTCGCCTCGGAAAAGCGCGCGGCCTTGGAGGGTTGGAGCGAGCACGTGTGCGCCATCGTCGAGGGACTGGCGGCCACGGATAATGTGGTGACGTTGCGAACGGCATGAGGTTATGATCCACGCGCAGGGATAGGCCGACGGGCCGACAAGCCGGGAATAACATCGCCCGGTTTCCTTGCGTCCTTTCGATGCTCGCAAGATGCTGCTTTTGACAGACGATCAACCGCTTGATTGGCGGAAATTGTGGGACATTTCCTTCAAGTTAACCAGCAACAGCCCCCCTCTGCGCGCCGCGTTCCCGTGGCGCGGCGCGCTCGACGCCGCTATTGGCAATGCAATCCGCTCAGGCAAGGTGCCCGTTCGCGGGAAGCGCGGCAATGGCTATGACGCCACCGCTGCATTCGGGACCGGATTCGAACGGATTGAGCCGGGGCCGCGAGCCAATATCGACATTTCTCTCAACCGGCTGACCGTTCTTTCCGGCGAAATGCTTGGGCTCAATGAGTGTTTCCTGGAGGTTGAAGCCGATTACACGGCCGTCAAACGCTGGCTTCTAGTAAACGCCCTCCCGTCTGGGGAAGCGCTCGACGAATGCGGGTTCTGGCTCGCCATGCTTCCAGATCATCCGCGCTTGACAAAACGAGACGCAGCCAAAAAGTTCAGGGCCGAGCATGGAAGCATAGGAGACAACGCTTTCGACCGGGTATGGAACGAATCAGCGCATCTATCGTGGCGCACCCCCGGCCGCCCGCGCGGCAAGTGAGGCGATTTCGGGATGATTTTCCCCTCTGGGTCGGGATGATTTTGCCCCCTTTTACTAGTCGATTGTTGGCGTTCTACTCATGTCAGTTTCCAACCCGACAAGAGAACGCCCATGATTGTCCTTACTTTCGACGAGGCCGCTAAGCGCTCAAGCCTGACCCGGCGCAGCATTGAGAGGCACCTTTCCCATGGCACGGGGCCAGCGACTGTTGTGCTTGGCAAAAGGCGGCGCGGGATTTTGGATGTCGATCTCGACCGATGGCTTTTGTCTCGCCGTCGTCCGGCGCCCGGCGAGACGGCAATCGAACAACCGCCTGCTGATTCATGACCGATGTGCGCAAAACGAAACCCCGCAGCGGGCAACTGCGGGGCTCGGAATGCTGTTTGCTTGGCTGCGAACAGTCCCGAAAATAGCCGCATCGAACGCCCGCCGCAAGCGCAAAACCGCCTTCGCGGGATCGATTTCGAAGCCGTCAACCGCGCGGCCCTAGAGGCGCTCCCCGCCGTGCTGGCGCGTCTCGTTCCGGGGGGGAAAGTCCTCGGCTGTGAATACGCGGCGCTGAACCCGACGCGCGCCGACCGTCACGTTGGCTCGTTCAAGGTCAATCTGCGATCCGGCTGTTGGGCCGACTTCGCCACGGGCGACAAGGGCGGCGATCCGGTATCGCTCGTGGCTTATGTGGAAGGCGTGTCGCAAGGCGATGCGGCGCGGCGGCTCGCACGTATGCTCTCCCTCGATACCAGGGAAGGCGGCCGCCATGGATGGCTTTAATGACGACCGCTTTTCGCCTCTGACCGAAAGCGAGCGCGCGGCGGGCGGCACGGCAAAAGACGAAGGCGAATGCGTCATGCAGGTTCCGCCCGATGCTCCCGATCCGCCGGGCGCGCATCCAAGGCTCGGCAAGCCTTCGGCCCGCTGGCCTTATCCCGATGCGTCCGGCGCTTTGCTTTTCGAGGTGTGGCGCTTCGACCCGGCTGGCGAGCGCAAGCAATTCTTGCCGCTTTCGCTTTGGCACGAGCCTTCCGGCCGCTTGGCGTGGCGCTGGAAGGCCGTTCCTGAGCCAAGGCCACTTTATGGCCTCGACAGCCTCGCGGCCAAACCTGACGCGCCTGTTGTGGTTTGCGAAGGCGAAAAGGCGGCGGACACGGCGACGCGAATATTTCCGGGAAGCGTCTGCGTCACGTCGCCGGGCGGCTCGCAATCCGCCTCGAAAGCGGACTGGAAGCCTCTTGCCAGGCGACACGTGCTGTTTTGGTCTGACGCGGACGAACCGGGCGAGAAATACGCGCGCGAGGTAGCGGCCATCCTTCACGGGCTAGGGTGCGCGATTTCGATCATCGATGCGGTTGCGCTGGCGTCCATCGATCCGAATGGCGGCCCACGCGAGCCGACGAAGGGCTGGGACGCGGCGGACGCGATCGCGGAATGGGAAGATCATGCCGCGCTTCGCAAGGCGGCTTGCGGACTCGCCAAGCCATACGAGCCGGATGCGTTCAAGCCTAACGGCGGCGCGTCAGGCGCTTCTGCAGATGATGCGGAAATCGCCCGGCTTGCGGCGCTTCGTCCGGCCGATTACGACCGCGCCCGGAAGGATGCAGCGGTTAAGCTTGGCATTCGCGTCCTCTTGCTGGACAAGCTTGTCGAGGCCGCGCGGCCGAACGATGGCTTGGTGGCGGGCCAAGGGCGCCCCTTGGGGTTTCCAGAGCCGGAGCCATGGCCCGAGCCCGTCGATGGGGCGGCGTTGATTTCGGCGATTGCCAAGGCTGTCAAGGACTATGTTGTGCTTTCGGAAAACGAAGCCAACACTATCGCGTTGTGGGTAGTCCACACTTTCTGCTTCGAGATTTTCCAGTGCTCACCCAGGCTTGCCGTCACGTCGCCCGAAAAACGGTGCGGCAAGACGACGTTGCTTGATGTGGTTGGCGAGATGGTCAATCGTCCCTTGCTGGCGGCCAACATAACCGCAGCCGCGATGTTTCGGACGATCGAGCTTGCGAAGCCAACGCTTCTGATCGATGAGGCCGACACGTTTTTGCGCGAAAACGAAGAGCTGCGCGGCGTTCTAAATTCAGGCCACCGGCGCGGCGGGCAGGTCATCCGCACCGTTGGTGACGATCACGAGCCGCGATGCTTTGCGACCTACGCGCCCGTCGCAATTGCCTTGATCGGGAAGTTACCGGACACCCTGGAAGATCGCTCGATTCACGTCTCGCTTCGGCGCCGTTTGGCTTCCGAGCCGGTGACGCGTTTCCAGCTTGGCAGCATGGATCGGTTGAACGCTCTTAGGCGGCAGGCCGCGCGGTGGGTCATCGATAACCGGGAGGCGTTGGCCGAAGCCGAGCCCAGCTTGCCAGATAGTCTAGTAAACGCGCCGCCGACAATTGGCGTCCGTTGTTCGCGATTGCCGAAGCATCAGGTGAAGATTGGCCGGGATATGCCGCAAGCGCCGCAAGCATTGGCGAGCATCCTCAGGATGAAACTTCGAGAACTACTTTGCTTCGCGACATTCAAGCGGCGTTCGCCGAGGCTGGGAGATCGCGCATTTCAAGCGCGGACATGGTTGCCGCGCTCAACGGCATGCCGGACCGGCCCTGGTCGGAAATCAATCGCGGAAAGGCTATCACGGCAACCTGGTTGGCGCAGCGATTGAAAGGCTTCGGCATAGCCCCAACACCCTTCGCTCCGGTGAAGCCTTATTTAAGGGGTACGAGCTTTCCGGCTTCGTGGATACCTTCTCTCGCTATATACCCCCTTTCAAACCGTAACACAGTCACAACCGTGCGATTTCAAGCACTTCGATGATTTTCAAACCGTAACACACGGGAATGATGTTACGGTTGAAAAACATCCTCACCCATTGGAATCATGCGCGTGTTACAGTGTTACAGTTGAACCCCCCCAATCTGGCGAAAGAGAAGGAAAGGCGGGCGGAAACAATCCCATTTGTGGCGAGAACGGAGCCGTAAGCGATGGCTCAAGTGGCACGGCAAGCGACGATTGGGAGGTCGAAATATGAACGCCCGCGAAATCATGAACGAAGCCTTTAAACACGGAATAAGCCTCGGCCTTAACGGCGGCAAGCTGACGCTCAAAGCCAAAGCCAAGCCGCCGGACCGGCTTCTCGCAAGGATCAAGGCGCATAAGGCCAATATTGTCGCTATACTTGAGAAGGAACCCGGCCCTTCCGCATCGTCCGTGCCGCCGCTCAAGGACCAGGGCGACCACTGCGCGACGCGCGGCATGGCCTATCTCGCGGCGTTCTGGAAAGAGCTGACCCCGCTGGAAAAGCAAGGCCTCGGCAGGTCGCGGCTCGACGCCTGGAAGCGCGCCGCGAAGGAAGCGGATGCCGCTCTCTTGCGGACTCCAACGCATCGGCAAGGCGCAACGTGCGGAGGTCTTGACCGATGACCGCCCATGTTCTGATATCGGGCCAGCTCTTTCGAGCGCCGGAACAGCGCACCTCGAAGGCAGGCAAGCCTTTTGCGAAGGCTACGATCCGGGTCAAGGACGGCGATGAACCCATCTTTCTTTCCAGTCAAAATGACATATGGTTGAAATGACGCGTCCACAAACTGGTACTGAAAGCGCTTAGGCTTGCCAGTTTTTCTAATAACTGGCCCACGGTCAGCATCGCAAAAAGCAGCTAAGTGACGAGCAAAACTAGCAATCTCAATTCGTCGCCCGAGAATCTGATGAGGGTCGCATGGTGAAGAAGGCGGTCAAGCAAGGCGGTCGCGACCACGGTGTCTCCAAAAACATGTCCCCATTCGGAAAATCCGCGATTTGAGGTCAAGATCATGGCGCCCCTTTCGTAACGGGCGTTGGCAGGACTCTGCAATTTTCTATATTGCAGTAAGACCAACATGCATGTAGTAATATTTGAATGGCTTATTTCCGACAATATAGAAGTTGTTCAGATCAATTTGAGTATTTGAGGTCGAACCCGCGTCAACAAACTCAGGAAGATTCAGAGTGAAATTTGCATAATCCTGACAGCCGTCAAAAAGTGCAATTCTGGCTGACCAATGTATAAGACCTGCTGACGTACGTAGAGCCACACGCATTTTTCCGGGGCACATAACGGGAGCTTCGAGACCATAATCGGCATATTCCTCGACGCCGACATAGAGGTTCTGTCCTTTTACCCGCGCAACGGCAAAGCTGAGACCCTCGTAGTTACCATGATTCGGATCTGTCATGTTTGTAAAGAGTGGGGTAGCGCGCGGGCCGGGGACGGAAAAGCCAGGGACCCCCGGAAGTGCCGGTTCGGTAAAGTCGCCCGCACTAGACCCAGCCGGTTCGAAGTAGGCGTACCAACTCCCTGGCTGAACATTGGGGAGTTGGGCTCGAATCACTTTCATCCCACCACGACGATCTCCCACATCAAGATTGTATAGGCCGTCCAAACCGTTGGTGTAGTAAAAATCCTGGTAGAATACATAGGCATAATTCCCCGCAATGATTGCATGGGGATGTCGTGGACCATTCGCAATTTTCATTGTACCATCAGACGATACATATCCTTGAGATGGCCATACGATGGGACCATAATCGGTCCATTTCGAATTATGACCATAGCCGGTTTCCTTCGTATAGGGGATCGTTGCAGCGGAAACAAAGGCGAAGTAACATCCGTTGGTTTCAGTGATGCATGTGGAACCGGTATCTCCATTGAGGAGATTGGTGATTGAACGCGAGACCGAGTTTCGGAACGAACCAACGCCGCCACCCGCATACGGTTTTGCCTCGCCCTTGTTCTCTTCGTGCATGACCGCAAGAAGCGAGAGGCCATTGGACGAAGTGGGGTCATTGTACTCAACTACACTAAATATCCCATTGAAATTACGTTTGTAGGCCGGCAAAGCATCGGCCATGCCTTCGGTTATATAGCCGGTTTGTATGTTATCTACAACCGGCCCCAAGCTTTCCGAACAGTTCGCAAAGGCATGAATGCCGGAGCCAAATAAGCCCCAATTGCCCAGACAGCTGAAGCTCATGTAACCGCTTACGAAATAATTGTGTGACTTACCGTTGATTATTATCACAGGTGGAATTTCGTTGTTGTTTGCAGGAGCCCCCCAAATAGCCGGAAAATTCAAAGCTAGTGGTGAGACAGTATATTTGGTAAGTGAAAAGGCGGCCGCGACTCGACTAGCGAGCAGAACCTTGCTTCCTGCAAACGCGCATGCAAAAGTCAAAAGTATGATTAGTTGTTTTTTTAGTGTGATTGTCATGTCATTGGTCCGTCCATACGGGCTGTAGTAGTTGATGCAACCTTGGATGTATGGATTGAACATCCGTGCCAGATCGTCCAGGGTTTTGTCGTTCCGATGAAGGAGCGCCCACCGTAGCACAATCATCGGCGCTTTGGAGATGAGCGATAAGAAAAAGGTGCTCGCGGTTCAACTGCCCGGTGTCAAGCGCCACACGCGGCATGTTTTGGAAGCAAGCGGCGAGGAACTGGCCTCATTGATCGAACGACTGAAGGCCCGCTGCGCCCTGGCAGGTCAACCGATTGCGCGGATGATTTTGAGCCATGAGGCGGGTCGCGACGGATTTTGGTTGGCGCGTTTTCTGGTTCGGCGTGGCGTCGAAGTCCATGTGATGCAGCCTTCGAGCCTTCCCGTGGATCGCCGGGCGCGGCGGGCGAAGACGGTCAACCATCGCTTCGAGCGCATGCGTCTTCGAGGTCTCACCGGCGCCTCTGGCGGCCACCGCCGGACAAGCAAGCTGCGTGTCTCGCGTAAGCGTTATGCCGCAATGCCATCCAAGTTACCTAAAGGGGCTCGCCGTTACCCCCTGGGGCGCAGCGGCGAGCAACGGAGGGAAAACCAACCTTCAAAAGCTCCCATAAGGTAAGCCTCAATCCTCTTATCGCCGACCGTATCAACGGTACCGTTATTCTGAAAGTCTGGCAATTGCGCTCCTGGCATAAGAAAGGCATTCTTCAGCTTGGTCTTTCTTAAGATCATTTGGGTCAGAAAGAATTTCACTTGTGATAGACACATCGACATAAAAGCCACGCTCTTTTCCATGTTGATAACGATGGACGCGAATGAAAAAGACGCACTCGCACGGAAGCGCGGCGCCATGCTTGACGAATTGCCTTATTCAAAGTGAGACACTACCGAAGCATTCCAATGGTGGAAGGTGCTCGCCTTTTCCGAAAGCGCCCAGGCGGAATTAATGCGCCTTGCCGATAGCGACGCGAGGCCGAGACTTACGAAAGGGGACGGCGTGACCAAGCTTTCGCTGTCGGTCGTTGCGGATCGTGTACTTGCGCTGCGCCAGCCTGCCCGCAAGAAGGCCGATGCCGGCTATGCAGGTCGGCGGGAAATGCCGTTCGATGACCCCGTGCCGTTTTAGGAGGGATTTGCGGCCATGACTGAAAATACAAGCCCAAATCTTGGACACCGGTTTCAAAAAGGCGAGTCCGGCAATCCCGCCGGGAAGCCAAGGGGCGCGCGGCACAAGACGACTATTCTTGCCGAAAGGTTCATGCAAGACGACGCCGAAAAGATCGTCAATGCCGTCATCGCCGCCGCGTGCAACGGCGATATGACGGCGGCAAAGATCATCCTGGATAGGATCGCGCCGGTGCGGCGCTCCAATTCATTCGACATGCCGAGGATCGAAAGCCGGGA
>JRHI01003104.1_pt1 | contig 10290 bp, 8 predicted proteins | sample 215371 | NCBI WGS metagenome assembly JRHI01 (sample SAMN02929681, study PRJNA255918) | sediment metagenome | biome: cave system; feature: Ice Cave; material: Sediment; isolation source: sediment from deep within a dark volcanic ice cave with no known source of... ... | reverse complement strand
CCGAGGTCAAGCCGTATCCGGCGATCTCGGCGTAAATTTTTGCCCCCCGCGCGCGGGCTTGCTCCAATTCCTCCAGCACCAATACCCCCGCGCCGCCGGCGATCACGAACCCGTCCCGGTTCTTATCATAGGCGCGGGAGGCACTCGCAGGATGGTCGTTGAAAGCCGAGGACATCGCGCCCATCGCGTCGAACAGAACCGAGAGGGTCCAATCGAGCTCTTCGCAGCCGCCCGCGAACATCATGTCCTGCTTGCCGTATTGGATCATCTGATAGGCATTGCCGATGCAGTGGTTGGAGGTCGCGCAGGCCGACGAGATCGAGTAGTTGACGCCCTTGATCTTGAACCAGGTGGCAAGCGTCGCCGAGGCGGTCGAGGACATCGCCTTTGGCACCGCGAAAGGACCAACCTTCTTTGGTCCCTTGGTGCGCGCGATATCCGCGGCCTCGATGAGAGTCCGCGTCGAAGGCCCGCCCGAACCCATGATGATGCCGGTGCGCTCATGCGATATTTCATGAGGCGCAAGGCCCGCATCCAGGATCGCCTGATCCATCGCGGCATGGTTCCAGGCGGTGCCGCCGCCATGGAAACGCATCGCGCGGCGATCGACGATGCCGCTGGGGTCGAGCGTGGGCGCGCCGTGAACCTGGCTGCGAAAGCCGAGCTCGGCGTATTTGTCCGCCTTGACGATTCCGGATTTTGCCTCCCGCAAGGAGGCGAGCACCTCCAGGCTATTGTTCCCGATCGAGGAGACAATCCCCATTCCGGTGACGGCGACGCGTCTCATGGTGCAAAACTCCTGCCTGACATCGCGGCCCCGGAGCCAAATCCGAGGGGCCTTCGTTCAGGTCACAAGAAGACCTGGCGAAGGTTCAGGCCACGGATGGAGTTGCGGCCTTGAACAAGCCAACTCTTATGTCCTTGGCCTCATAGATGCGTGTCCCATCGGCCTCGAGCCAGCCGTCGGCGATGCCGAGCACCAATTTGGTCTTGAACACGCGTTTCAGATCAACGCCGTAAATGACATGATTGACGGTGGGCAAGACCTGATCGGAAAATTTGACCTCGCCCACGCCGAGCGCCCGGCCGCGTCCAGTGAGGCCAAGCCAGCCGAGGTAAAAACCGAGAAGCTGCCAAAGCGCGTCGAGCCCGAGGCAGCCGGGCATCACCGGATCACCCTTGAAATGGCAGCCGAAAAACCAGAGGTCCGGCTTGACCGAAAATTCGGCCAAGATCACGCCCTTGCCATTGGCGCCACCTTGTTCGGAAACATCCGTGATTCGATCGAACATCAACAGAGGCGGCAACGGCAGTTGCGGATTGCCTGGCCCAAACAATTCTCCCCGCCCGCAGGCGATCAGGTCCTCATATTCGAAATTGGCGCGCCGTTCGTTCATGTCCGTTTCACTCTCGCGTCCCCGCCGGCAGCCATGCGGGCTTTCTCAAGCGAGGTTCGCGCGCCTTCTAACACACCGATCGGCCAGCCGAAAGCCGCCGCCGCGCCATCCGCTCTCCCGTCGAGTGCCCGAGTTCCGTTGACAGGCGCCCTCATTTTGACCCGTTTGAGACACTTGCTAGAGAGCCGGGCAAGTCCGGCATGCGGGCGCTCCAAGCTCCGGACGTGTTTTACCGTTTCGTACGCATGCTTGACTGCCGGCCGCCACCATTCCTTGAGGCAGCGAGATGGCGGAAACCGGAAGGTCCCGGTCCGCGCGCCATTTTTCGTCGGGGCCCAGGAACCGGACGAAGCAACGATTGGCGAGAGGGGGTCCATGAAGTTCCGGTACGACATCAATGCCTTGAGGGCGATCGCGGTGACCGCGGTGGTCCTCTTTCATTACACGGTCGATTTTATTCCTGGCGGATTCGTTGGAGTCGATGTTTTTTTCGTGATCTCCGGCTATCTCATGACCGTCATCATCATGGGGAGATTGGGCAAGGGCAAATTCAATATTTGGGAGTTTTATTACGACCGGGCGGCGCGTATCGTTCCCGGTCTCATGGGCATGTGCTTCGTCCTGCTTGCCGCCGGATATTTTTTGCTGGAACCGGTAACCTATAATTACCTTGGCTCGACGTCAATTGCGGCACTTCTATTCTTTTCGAATTTCCGGTTCTGGGAAGCAACCGCTTACTTCGATCCGCAGAGCGACACCAAATGGCTCCTGCACACCTGGAGTCTTTCGGTGGAATGGCAGTTTTATTTAGTTTACCCAATTATACTTACGGCGTTGCATAAATTCGATCAATCGCGGCGCCATATTATCCCAATTCTCTGGTCCATGGCAGTTTTGTCGATCCTATTGTGCATTTGGTTTTCCACAGCAGAACCAGCATCGGCTTTTTATCTGCTTCCGCAAAGGGCGTGGGAAATGCTTGCGGGAGGGATCGTCGCTTTGCAATTGAAGAATGGCGTGAGGAAATATTCTTGGATACTTATCGCTAGCGGGATTTTGTTCATTGGTATATCTATCGTTTTCTACAACAAGAGTATGGCCTGGCCATATTATTGGGCGTTGCTGCCCGCAATCGGCACCTGCCTTGTCATCGCCGCGAATCGACCCGACGCGGCGGCCTTCAAAAACGCGCTCGTCCAAACAGTTGGAAGATGGTCCTATTCGATTTATCTCTGGCACTGGCCGATTGCGGTCGCGGCGATTTACTTCGATTTTACAACAATAACGCCACTTAAGATCGCGTGCGAAATCTTGATTCTTGCGGCGATCCTCGCAGCGGGCGGCTACCTGCTGTCGTTTGCCAAAAAAATTTCCAACTGGGAGCTGGCCACGGAGAGGCTGTCCGGGTTGCTATGGGGTGGAAGCGCGCTGGCACTTACCGTCGGTTTTGCGATCACGGTAACGATTAATGAAGGATTGGCGAACCGGAGGCCTGATGGCGAAAGACAAGTCAATATCTATAGGATGGCGATTGCGGACTGGGACTATCCATCRAGRTGYGAGGGGATGGATCTGGCYGGCAATCTCAGACCRTGTCAACTCGGYCCGCCGGACAAKYCCGGCAYCCTATTCATCGGCGATTCGTTYGCCATGCAGATTTTCAGTCATTTTGCCGAAYRTGCRAAGACGCATCRWAATAGCTCAATTACKTTTTTGGCATCTCACRAATGTCCGCCTCTCGCAGGTATYCGAATAAYTGTCGACASGTTTSACTGCACTGGCTTCTTTGAAAARGCATTGCATTTCGCCGAAACYGGCAATTTCAAACGCATCGTGCTCGTCTCGAACTGGGTTGCCTAYTTCTCGCCYRCAAGCATGGMGGTGTGTTTCCTGGAMGGCGACGCTTGTACGTGGAAAAGCGAACCRACATGGTATTTTCARCAYYTCGATGCCGCACTCGCCGGTTTGCGTTCGCGCCTCCTGGAATTCARGAAGCGGGGGATTGAGATYGTCATCGTGTCAKCTACCCCGYAYGGCWATTGGGATGTCCCTAMGGAACTCTTGAAACGGCAATTTTGGSAARCGGACACCAAAGACATCGCSTATATCGAYCGTGAGGAATTCGAGCGAAGGTCCGCGCCGGTGAAAGGCCGATTAATGTCTCTCGCGGCAGCGGTCGGCGGGAAATTTGTCGATCCGCTCGATTTCCTGTGTTTCGATAATCGCTGTCCCGCAATTGACGAGAATGGCGTTCCCTATTTCCGGAATCAGGCGCATTTCCGCGCGGCGGCGGTCCGGACTTCGCGATTTCAATTCTTGGACGGGGTCGCGGGAATCGGCAATCAGTTCAGCGCAATACCGGAGGCATCGAAAAATAATCCATAACCGAGCCGGTTAATCCGCCTTGACCGGAGCAAAAATCCGCGACGCGCCGCCGCCATTCGCGCCGCTCGAACCTAACTTCCTTTGCGCTTTTCGAGTTTGCCCCCATATAGCCGGGGCGGGCCGGAATGGGCCGCGCAACGTTAGGATAAGTAGCCATGGCGTTTCGCCACAAACCCTTGATTTTAATGCTCGCCGCGGCGCTTGCGCTGGGCTTTGCCGGCGACGCTTTCGCCCGTGCAGGCGGCGGCTCTTCGTTTGGTAGCCGCGGCGCGCGCACGTTTAGCGCGCCTTCGGCGACGCCATTGGCCCCGCGCGCGGCCCCCATGGAGCGGTCGATGACCTCTCCAAATGACAGTATTTTCCGCCGTCCCGCGCCCTTTTCCCAGGGCGGCTTTTTTTCCGGCGGGTTTGGCCGCGGCCTGCTGGGAGGCTTCATAGGCGCCGGATTGTTCGGCCTGTTGTTCGGGCATGGCTTGTTCGGCGGTCTCGGCGGCGGCATGTCGATCCTCGGCTTGGCTCTTCAGATCGGGTTTTTGTTCCTGCTGTTCAAATTCGTGATGGGGTTTGTGCGCGGACGCCGTCCGGCGTTCCAGGGTACGGCCTTTGATTCCAGCGCGGGACAAGGATTAGGGCAGGCCGGACCCGGCGCGCCTGGAGGCTTCGCGGGCTTTGGCGGCGGGCCGGGAAGGCGCGAGACAAAGCTCGAAGTCGCCCCGGCCGATTTCAGCGTGTTCGAACAGCGCCTCGTCGCGATCCAATCGGCATATGGGGCGGAAGACTTCGATCGGCTGCGCGCCCTGGCGACGCCAGAAATGGCGTCTTATTTTGCCGAGGAACTCGCCGGCAACGCCAAGAGGGGCCTGGTCAACAGGGTCTCGGACGTGACGTTTCTGCAAGGCGATCTTTCCGAGGCCTGGCGCGAGCCGCAAGGCGAATATGCAACGGTCGCCATGAAATTTTCCTTAATCGACACAATGGCCGATCGCGTTTCAGGCAAGATCGTCTCCGGCGATCCGGCGGCGCCGCAGCAGGCAACCGAGGTCTGGACCTTTGCGCGGCATGTCGGCGGCGCCCCCGGCGACTGGAAACTGTCGGCGATCCAACAAGCCTGACGACTGCGGGCCGGAGGCTCGATTCGGCCCCGGCCCGCGCGGTGTTTTGTAACAAATGGCATACCTCGCCGTTCTGTGTGATCGCGGCCCGCCGGCCGGGCGCATATTAACCGGCCCACGATATCGACTTTGCGACAAAAATCCCCGGAGGCGGCGCGCGGCCATCATGCGTCGCCGGTCTGGAACGCCGCGGCGATGAGCGCCCTTGTATAGGGCTCGCGCGGACGCTCGACAATCTCGTTCGCCGTCCCCTGTTCGATGATGCGCCCGTCCTTCATCACCGCGATCTCGTCGGCTACGGCGCGGATCACGGCGAGGTCGTGACTGATAAAGACATAGGTCAAGCCGTGCGCGTCTTGCAACTGTTCCAGCAGGGCCAAAATTCCAATTTGGACCGCGCGATCGAGGGCCGAGGTCGGCTCGTCGAGCACCACGAGACGCGGTTTTAGGATGATCGCCCGCGCGATCGCCACTCGCTGCCGCTGCCCGCCGGACAACTCTTGCGGAAACCGATGTCGCAAGCCGGGGTCGAGGAGAACCTCCTCAAGGGCCAAGACCGCGCGCGCATCGCGCTCGCGGCGCGTGATCGCAGGCTCGTGCACGCGCAATCCCTCGGTGACGATATCGCCGACGCGCATCGCGGGCGACAGCGAGCCGTAGGGATCTTGAAACACCAGCTGTAGGGAGCGCCGCAACGGCCGCATCGCAGCGCGATCGAGCCGCGTAAGGTCGTGCCCATCGAAGCTGACCGTACCGCTCGCCGGCACGAGTTTTAATAGCGCGCGGGCGAGAGTCGATTTGCCGGAACCCGATTCGCCGACGATGCCGAGCGTGCGCCCGTGATTGAGGCACAGGCTCACATTATCCACCGCCTTGATCTCCCGCGCCGCGCTCAACAAGCCGCCGCGCAACAAAAACCGCACGCCGATATTTTGCGCGTGCAAAAGCACCGGCGTATCCTTTCGGGTGTGGGCGCGGGCGCGCGGCATGGCTGCGAGCAACATGCGCGTATATTCGTGGCGAGGATTCGTGGCCACCTCGGCGGCGGACCCGGCTTCGACAATTTCTCCCGCGCACATCACATGCACGCTATCGGCGATCCGGCGCACAAGCCCAAGGTCGTGGCTGATAAAAATCATCGCCATACCAAAACTCTGTTTGAGCTTTGCGAGAAGTTCGAGAATTCTTGCGGCAACCGTCACGTCGAGAGCCGTCGTGGGTTCGTCGGCGATCAAGAGATCTGGATTGCAGGCAATCGCCATCGCTATCGCGACGCGCTGGCGCTGGCCGCCGGACAACTCGTGCGGATAGGCATGGACGCGGCGCCCCGGATCGGCAATGCCGGCGAGGTCCAAAAGCTCCCGCGCCCTCGCCTTGGCGATGCGGCGCGAAAGGCCCGCCTTGTGACGGAGAATCGCGCCGATCTGGGCGCCGACCGTAAACAGGGGATCGAGGGAAGACATCGGTTCCTGGAAAACCATCGCGATACGCCGGCCAAGAAGCGCATCGAGCCGCCTTCGCGAAAGCGCGAGAAGCTCGGTGTCCTCGAATAGCACCGAACCCGTGGTAACCGCTTGGCGGGGCAGGAGTCTAAGCATCCCGAGTACGGTCTGGGTCTTGCCGGAACCGGATTCGCCGACAATCGCCGCCGTCTCGCCCCGCCGGAGCGTGAAGCTCACTCCCTTGACGACAGACGCCCGACCATAGCTCACGCGAAGATCGCGCACCCGGAGGAGCGGCGGGGTGCAAGTCTCCATCACCGCGTTCCCGCGGCCCACGCGTCGCCAAGACTCTGCAACGCGCCGAGCGTGGCGCCCAAAAACAACGCCGGAAAAATCAGAAGATGGACAGAGCCTTGGATGTTGCGGGCGCCATCGGCGACAAGCACGCCCCAGCTCGTCAGCGGCTCCTGCACGCCAAGGCCCAAAAAGGACACGAAGCTTTCGAGCAGGATGACGCGCGGAACGAGCACGGCGAGAAAGGCAGCGATAGGCCTCGAGGCATTGGGAATGACATGGCGCCAAAGTATCGCCGGGGCGCTCGCGCCGAGCGCCTCGGCGGCAGCGACATAATCCCTCCGCTTGATCGAAAGCGTCTGGCCACGCACGATCCGCGCCATGTCGAGCCACTCGACGGCGCCGATCGTCACGAAAATCAGCACGAAATGACGCCCGAATACCATCACGAGGACGATCACGAAAAAAATGAAAGGGAGTGCATAGATGATCTCGACAATGCGCATCATCAACGCATCCGTGCGTCCGCCGGCATAGCCCGCGACGGCGCCATAGGCGACACCGATGGTCAGGGCCACGAACGAGGCCAGCAGGCCCACGGCAAGCGAAATGCGCCCGGCGATGAGTGTCCGCGTGAATAGGTCGCGGCCGTTGGCGTCGGTGCCGAACAGAAACACCATCCGCCTCAAGGGCACGTCGATGGCAAGGCGGCGGCCTTCATTTTGGGTTTCGACTATGCGCGCGTGGCCAAAAACATCGGAGCGCTCAAAAGCCCGCAACGCGCGTAAATCTAACCTCATGTTGCCGTCAAGCGTCACACGCAAAAGCTCTCCCTCGGCGCGGAAAGATTCGACAACCACACGCATGCGCCGCGCGATCGCCTCTAGCGCCTCTCGCGTTTCACCCGCGTCCGGATGCGCGAAAGGCGAGGGCCGGACGAGCACGTAATCGCGATAAACCTGATCGTAGGGATGGCCGGAAACGAGCGGGCCGATGAGGCAAAGAAGCGCGATGAGACCGAGGATGGCGAGGCTCACCCGCATTGGCCAGTTGCGCGGGGACAAATGCACCGCTGGCGCAAGCTCGTTCATCGCGGCCTCGCGTCGTAACGCACGCGCGGATCGAGCCAGGCAAGGATGAGATCGACGATGAGATTGAACAAAAGGACGGCCGCCGCGACGACGATGACCGTGCCCATGACCAGCGTGTAATCGCGGCCGAGCGCGCCATCGACGAAATACCGGCCCATGCCTGGAATCCCGAAAATGGTCTCGACCACAACCGACCCGGTGAGCACATTTGCGGCGGCGAGGCCAAGATAAGATACAACCGGCGCAAACGCGGCGCGAAGGGCATGAATGTAAATGTGATAGCCCGGCATTCCAAATGCCCGCAGCGTCCGGATGTGCGGCATCGCCAGCGCATCGCGGAGCGCCGCTTGCATCAGCCGCGCCACGATCGCGATCTGCGGCAAGGCGAGCGTTATCACCGGCAAGACCTGGTTTTGCCACGCGCCATCGTTCCAGCCGCCGACCGGCAAAACATGGAGAGTTAAACCAAGTCCAAGCTGCAGAAGCGGCGCGATGACAAAGACAGGCAGAACGATGCCGAATATGGCCGCGCCATCGACCAGGCGCGGGCCAATTGCGCCTTTGCTCATTGCGCCGGCAAGTCCCAGCGCCGTTCCGGCGAGGACCGCAAGGAACATGGCCTTTGCGCCGAGCGAAGCCGAGATGGGGAGCGCCTTGGCAAAGAGCTCGTTGACGGAAAAATCGCGCCAATGCAGGCTAGGCCCCAAATCGCCGTGGGCAAGGCTTTGCAGATAAAGCCAAAATTGCTGCATGAGCGGCAGGTCGAGCCGGTAGATCCGGCGCAGATTTTTGGTGATTTCCGGGTCGAGCGCCCGCTCGGAATCGAAAGGTCCGCCGGGCGCGAGACGCATCAAGAAAAACGCAAGGGCGATGATGATGAAAAGCGCCGGAACCGCCGTTAAAACACGCGAGAGAAAAAAACGAAGCATGGCTTATCCGATAAATTCATCCTTCGAGCCGACACGTTCGGCGCCTCGTAGGTGACAGCGGGCGGATCTTAGCAAAATAAGCCGTCCTTGCGAGGAGCGAAGCGACGAAGCAATCCAGGGGCAGCCAAGCGACTCTGGATTGCTTCGCCTGCGGCTCGCAATGACAGCCGGGGCCACGGCCTTTTGGGCCGTCCACATATGACGCTCCGCACCATGAGTCATCATCCGCGAGACTTGGGCTTATAAACTATTTGTGGCACGGTGCATCCAAGGTGAAAACCTGATCGGATAATTGGCGGCTGGCAATGGATGAGATATGGTAAGCGCTTCGCCCGCCCATTCCTTGACCCTGGAAAGTACACCAACATGAAAAAGAAAGCCGCATTGAGCTTCCTGCTCGCCATCGCGGTGGCGGGTTGTGCTAAGAGCCCAGAAAGGCTAGCTGCCGAGTTGCGCGCGGACGAAGCCGACTGCCGGTCGCAGGGGTTCCAGGTTGGAACTGACAACTTTAGACTTTGCCTACTCACACTTAGGGAAGGCCGCGACACCCGAGAGTCCGCCGCAGCGTCCGCATCGCGCGCCGAATTTGCAGCCTTTGCGAACTCCCACCACTAGAGCACGATTGTTTTAGATTGAAGCATCGTTACCTTAGCGATGCGGCCGGGCTCGAACGGAGGCGGCTGGAATGCCGGACGATGAGCGGGCGATACGCGCGTTGATCCAGACTTGGCTCGCGGCGACCCAAAAAGGGGACATTCAAACAGTCCTCGACCTAATGTCGGATGATGTGGTCTTCATGCTTCCCGGTCAGAATCCGTTCGGCAAAGAGGCTTTTGCCGCGAGCTTTAAGGCATTGACCGGTGTCCGGTTTGAGACGTCGAGCGAGATTAAGGAAATCAAGCTTCTCGGCGATTGGGCCTACCTTAGGAACTATCTCGAAGTGACGATGACGCCGCCCGGCGGTGCGCCTCTTCGCCGGTCGGGCCATACGCTCACGATCCTGCGCAAGGAGCCAGACGGGCGCTGGCTGGTCGCGCGCGACGCCAATCTGCTGGCCCCGCAGGCGTGATGGTGGCCGAGGAGACATCGATGAGCTATCGCGCGCCCATTGCCGACATTCTTTTCGCCATGATCCATGAGGCGGGGCTGGATCTTGGACTCAAAGACGGACTCTACGCCGATCTTGGCGATGGTCTTGCCGAGGCTACCCTGACGGAAGCAGGAAAATTCGCCGAAAATATCCTCGCGCCCTTGAACCGCGTCGGCGACAAGGAGGGCGCGAAGTTCGAAGCGGGCAGGGTCTCGGCCGCGCCCGGCTTTGCCGAGGCCTACCGGCAATGGACCGCGGGGGGATGGAACGCGATCACCGGTCCATCCGATTACGGCGGCATGGGTCTGCCGGTGCTTCTCAATACCGCCTGTATCGAAATCTGGAGCGCGGCGAACATGGCGTTCAGCCTTTGCCCGCTGCTGACGCTTGCCGCGATCGAGGCCGTGCAATCGCATGCAAGCGAAGCGTTGAAGGCGGTCTATCTCGCAAAGCTCGTCTCGGGCGAATGGACCGGCACCATGAATCTGACCGAGCCACAGGCGGGCTCCGACCTCGGCGCGCTCAAAACCAGGGCCGAGCGGCAGCAAGA
>JRHI01003103.1_pt1 | contig 10296 bp, 8 predicted proteins | sample 215371 | NCBI WGS metagenome assembly JRHI01 (sample SAMN02929681, study PRJNA255918) | sediment metagenome | biome: cave system; feature: Ice Cave; material: Sediment; isolation source: sediment from deep within a dark volcanic ice cave with no known source of... ... | reverse complement strand
GCCGCTCGCGCCGGCGACGGCGTACACCGCGCACCTCACCGCCACCGTCGACGGCCGCGCCTACGAGCGCACCTGGACCTTCGTCACCGGTTAGCTCCCGACCGCTATGGTTGCCCGGCCATGCCCGATGTCCGCGGCGACCTGGTGCACGCCGTCCGCACCGCCCTCGACGAGCTCGGCTGCGGCCCCGAGGTCGAGGCCGTGGTGGAGCGGTCGGCGCGCCCAGAGTTCGGCGACTGGTCGACGCCGGCGCCGCTGCGCGCGGCGCGGACGCTGCGTCGCCCGCCCCCGGTGATCGCCGGCGAGCTCCGTGACCGGCTGGCGGCGATGGACGTGCCCTGGGTGCGCGAGTGGACCACCACCGGCGGCTATGTGAACGCCCGCCTCGACGAGGCCCGCTGGGTGCCGACGGTGATCGAGGAGGCGCTGGGGTGGGACCCGGCGGTACCGCTGCCGGCGCGCCACGGCCACGCCGTGATGCCGGGAAAGACCCTGGTCGAGCACACCAACATCAACACCAACAAGGCGGCGCACATCGGCCACCTGCGCAACGCCTGCCTCGGCGACACCGTCGCCCGGGTGCTGCGCCGCACCGGCCACGGGGTCGAGGTCAACGACTACATCGACGACACCGGGGTGCAGGTCGCCGACGTCGTCGTCGGGGTGCGCGAGCTCGGCCTGGAGCCGCGCGAGGGCGAGCCCTTCGACCAGTTCTGCTCCCGCGCCTACGTCGAGGTGAGCCGCCGGTATGAGAGCGAGCCGGAGCTGGTGGAGCGGCGCCGGGCCACCCTGCGCGCCATCGAGGACCGGGACAACGAGGTCGCGGTGTTCGCCAAGCAGCTGGCCTCGCGGGTGGTCGACGCCCACCTCGCCACCATGGCCCGCTTCGACATCGGCTACGACCTGCTCACCTGGGAGTCCGACATCATCGAGCTCGGCTTCTGGCGGCACGCCTTCGAGCAGCTGCGCGAGGCCGGCGCCATCGTGCGCGTCGAGTCCGGCAAGCTCGCCGGCTGCTGGGTGATGCCGTGGGACGACGCCGCCGAGGCCGAGGGTGGCGACGAGGAGCGCGACGCCAAGGTCCTGGTGAAGTCCGATGGGGTGGCCACCTACACCGCCAAGGACATCGCCTACCAGCTCTGGAAGTTCGGCCTGCTCGGGCTCGACTTCCACTACCGCCCCTGGCACCCGGAGGCGCCCGCGTCGCCGGCGACGACCTCGGCCAGCGCCGAGGGCGCGGTGCTCGACGGCGCCGGGTTCGGCCACGCGGCGCGGGTGGTCAACGTCATCGACGCCCGCCAGGCGTACCTGCAGCGGGTGGTGCGCGACTCCCTCGACCGCCTCGGCCACCACGAGGAGGCCGAGCGCTCGGTCCACCTCGCCTACGAGGTGGTGGCGCTCACCCCGGCGGCGGCGCGCGAGCTCGGCGTCGAGGTCGCCGAGGGCGGCCCGGCGGTGGTGGCGCTGAGCGGGCGCCGCGGCATCGAGGTCCGGGCCGACGACCTGCTCGACCTCGCCGTCGCCAAGCTCGGCGACAAGGCGCGCGACGCGGAGACCGCGCGGGCCCTCGCCGCCGCCGCGGTGCGCTACTACCTGCTGAAGTTCTCGCTGACCCAGATCATCGCCTTCGACTTCGACGAGGCGCTGCGGGTCACCGGCGACACCGGTGTGTACCTGCAGTACGCTCACGCCCGCGCCTCGGGGATCCTCCGGAAGACCGAGGCGGACGGCGAGGGCGAGGGCCCCCCGCCGGTGCCCGCCAAGCTGATGCCGGTGGAGCGCGCCCTGGTCCACCGCATCGAGGCCTATCCGCGGGCGGTCGCCGAGGCGGCGGCCTCGCTCGCCCCGGTGGTGCTGACCGACTACGCCTTCTCGCTCGCCTCCGCGTTCAGCGACTTCTACGAGCACACCCCGCCGATGGTGCGCGAGGAGGATCCCGACCTCCGCCGCTTCCGCCGGGCGCTGACCGCCGCCACCCGGGCCACCCTCGGCGACGCGCTGCGCGCCATGGGGATGGCCGCGCTCGACGAGCTCTGAGCTCAGCGCAGAGAGCGTAACGCGGCGAGGATCAGCGAGGCGTGGCTCTGCACCTGCGGGTAGTTGCCGAGCGGTCCCCGCCCCGGCAGGGCGACTTCGCCGAGCAGGCCGCCCACCCCGTGCTCGGCGAGCGCGGCGGCGACGTGGCGCCGGCCGTCGCCGCCGCCCCGCTCGAGGGCGGCGCCGAGCCAGAGGGTGGCGAAGACGAAGGGCGCGCAGGGGTCGGGGATGCCGTCGTCGATCGGGCTGTGGCGCTCGACCAGGCCGGAGGCGCCGAGCTCGGTGGAGATCGCCTCGAGGGTGGCGACGGCACGGGGATCGGTGGCCGGGAGGAAGCCCACCAGCGGCACCAGCGCGAGGGCGCCGTCGAGGCCGCCGCCGGGGTGCAGGGGCAGGGGTGCCGCGGGGGCGAGCCCGTCGAGCACCGAGGCTCGGATCCGCGCGGCGACACCGTCCCAGCGGTCGGGGTCGCCGGCGACGGCGCCGCGGCGGGCGAGCGCGGCGGCGCGGCGCAGGCCGGTCCAGGCCATCACCCGTGACTGGGTGTAGTGGCGGGGGGTGCCGCGGATCTCCCAGATGCCGTGGTCGGGCTGCTCCCAGCGCCGCTCGGCGAGCCCGGCGAGTTCGGGGACGGCGAGGCGCAGCGCCTCGGGCAGGGCGCCGGCGCGGTCCAGGCCGTGGGCGAGGTCGACGACCTCTCCCACCACGTCGAGCTGCGCCTGGGAGGCGGCGCCGTTGCCGACCCGCACCGGCCGGGCGCCGCCGTGGCCGGTGAGGTGGTCGAGGGTCGCCTCCGCGGGCGGGGCGGTGCCGTCGACCCGGAGCAGCGCCGGCGCCACCCCGCCGCGGCAGGCCTCGCCGCAGAAGGCGCCGAGCGCACGCGCCTCCTCGACGAGGCCGAGGCGGAGCAGCGCCAGGCCGGCGAGGGCGGTGTCCCGCGGCCAGCCGTAGCGGTAGTCCCAGGTGCGCGCCGAGCCCGGCCACTGCGGCAGCGAGGTGGTCGGGGCGGCGACGATGCCGTGGCCGGCGCGGCGCTGGCGGAGCCCGCAGAGCACCAGGCCGCTGCGCACCACCGCCTCGGCGGCGGCGGTGGGGCCGAGGGCGCGGCCGACCACGCCCTCGGCCGCCCCGGCGGTGCGCATCCGCGCCGCCAGCGCCCGCCAGTGGGCGAGGGTGCCGTCGAGGAGGTCGAGGGCGGCCTCCGCCGGCAGCGGGGGCTCGGCGCCGCCCAGCACCACCGCGGTGGGGGCCCCGGGCTCCACGGAGAAGCGGGCGCGGGCGCCCCCCTCCCCCGGCTCCCAGCCGCCGGGCGCGTCGACGCTCAGCCGCAGCCCACCGGCGGCCGCCACCACCCGCCCGCCGGCCCGCTCCCAGCAGGGCACCAGGGAGCCGGCGCCGAAGGCGGGCTGGAGGACGACCTCGACCTCCACGGCGCCGCCCTCGGCGCGGAGGCCGCGCAGCAGCCGGGGCGGCCCCTCCCAGGCGAGCGCCTCGTCGACGGTCAGCCGTCCCCCCGGGGTCTGCCAGACGGAGCGCACCCCCAGGGTGGCGCCGAGGTAGCCGCGCTCGACCAGCTCCGACGGCCCCGTGGGGCGGACCTGAAAGCGGCCCCCCCGGGCGCTGTCGAGGATGCCGAGGAGCACCGGCGCGGAGTCGACCCGCGGCCAGCACAGCCAGGCGACGTTGCCGTCGGGCGCGAGCAGCGCGGCGGTGCGCCCGTCGGCGAGCAGCGCGTGATCGCCGATCGGGTGCTGGCGGGGGGCGTCGGGTGGCACCGGCGCATGATGACGGGCTCCGGGCGCCGTCATCCGTCACCCCCGCGTCACGGGTTCTGAAGATCCGTGAACCGGAGGGCCCCCGGGCCTTTACGGGGCCCGGACCACAATGCCCGGAGTGGATCGCGCCGGCGCCACCTCGGGGCTGGGGGGCTCGGGGGTGAGAAGGTTCGCCTTCGTGAGTGCCGCGCGATCTGCAACTGGGGGGACGGCGGCCGCCACCGTGGCGGCCGCCGGCTTCCCGGCGGTGGACTCCCGCCGGTGCGCGAGGCGCGCCGGCCACCGTCTCCCCCCGGCTACTGCGAGGCCAGCCGCCCGCTCACCCCCGCCGGGTGGACCACCCGGACCATCCGCAGCAGGGTGCGGCCGTCGACCATGGTGATGCGGTGCACCCGGGCGAAGCTGCCCGCCACGTCGGTGAACTCGCCGGTGGTCACCACCACCCCACCGGCGGCGCCGACCGCCCGGATCACCCCGTGGAGCTCGCGCAGCGCGCCGATGTCGACGCTGGCCTGCCGGTAGTGGCGGCACTGGACCAGGGCGGTCCCATGGCGGTTGTGGAGCTCGACGTCGATGCCCGCGCCGACGGCCCGGCCGGTCTCGATCGCCTCGTAGCCGCCCCGCCGGTAGGCGGCGGCGACCAGCTCGGCGAGCCGCTCGCGGGGGAGGCGGCGGAGCTCCTCGAGATCCCGGCGGACGAGGTCGCCGCGGTGCGCCCGGTAGCGTTCCGGCCAGGCGGACACACCGACCAGGAGGGCGCCGGCGGCCGCCAGCAGCGCCAGCGCACGCCACGGCTGCTGCAGCCCCAGGCCGCCGCCCCACGGCACCGGCGCCAGGGTGACCAGCGCGAAGGCGGTCGCCGCCATCGCCAGGGGGGTCCACAGCGGGCCGCGCAGCGCCAGCCGGCGGAGGGCGCGGTACAGCCGCCGGGCGTGGTCCTTCAGCGGGCGGGGCGGCGGGCGCCGCGGCCTGATCACGGCGTTAGAAATTACTACGGTTCTTGACGTTGCGCCAGAGCCGGCCCGGTCCCGGCGACTATCCGGTCTCGGCTGCAGCGGCGGCGATGATCGCCTCGAGGTCGATCGGCGGCGGCGGCGAGCCGCGGTGGACGTCCACCTCGCCCTCGCCGGAGGCGAGCAGGCCGGCGACCGCGGTGGTGTCGGTGGTCTCCGCCACCTCGCCGGGAGCCTCGCCGAGGCGGCGCGCGTAGGCGGCAACCGGCACCCCGCCGGCGAGCAGGATCACCCCTGCGCCCACCGGCGTCGAGACCACGCAGGCGGCGTCGGCACGCTCCCGGCGGAGCACCTCGAGGAGGCCGGGGAGGCGCACGAAGCTGGCGTGCAGGCCGGTGAGGAACGCGGGCGACCGCATCGCCAGGGCGAGGGCGACGACGATCGGGGCGGCGTGGGGGCGTACGTTGATCTCGACCAGTGCGCCGCGGTCGGGTCCGGGCAGCCGCAGCGGACCCTCCACCGGACGCCCCTCCTCCTCCACGCTGGTGGCCACACATCCGCCCTCGAGGAAGACGAGGACGTCGCGGCGGCCGTCCGGCCCGGCGAGTTCGACCACGCCGCTGTAGCGGTCGGCGGCGAGCAGGCGGAGCATCCGCGGAGCGTCGGCGAAGGCGGTGCTGAGGCGGGCCAGACGGGGCATGCCCGCGGGCATCGGCACCCAGCGCCCGCCGGACGGTGGGTGGCGCCGCGGCGCGGGGGCCACCGCCGCCACGGGTTCGGGCACCGGCTCGAACACCGGAGCGGCGGCGACGGGCTGGAGCTCGGGTTCGGGCTCGGGAGTGGCGGCGGCGACGGGCTCGGGCTCGGGCTCGGGAGCGGCGGCGACCGGCTCGGGCTCGGGGATGGCGGCGACGGGCTCGGGTTCGGGCTCGGGAGTCGCTGCGGCGACGGGCTCGGGCTCGGGCTCGGGCTCGGGAGCGGCGGTGACGGGCTCGGGCTCGGGGATGGCGGGGACGGGCTGGGGCTCGGGCGCGACGGCGACGGGCTCGGGTTCGGGCTCCGGCGGCGCCGGCGCGGGCGCGGCCGGCGCCACCAGGGCCTCGATTCCCAGCCAGCCGAGCGAGCCGAGCAGCTCGGCGACCGCGTCGGCGTCGTCCATGCCGGCGGCGCGCAGCCGCTCGACCAGCTCCATCGCACCCCGCTCGGTGAGCCGTCCGGTGGCGGACCCGTCGAGCGCGAGCGCCACCAGCGCGTGGACGTCGTCCATCTCGCGCACCACCGCGGGCACCCGCTCGTACCCCACCGCGCGGGCGGCGGCCACGGTCCGGTGGCCGGTCACCACCTCGAAGCCGCCCTCGGCGAGCGGTCGCAGCAGCACCGGGTCGATGACGCCGACCGCGCGCACCAGCGCCATCATCGCCGCCAGCGGGGTCTCGCCGGCCCGCTCCGGCGTCCAGCCGTCGCGGACGTCACCGAGCTCGATCTGGTCGATCTGGGTGGCGGCCGAGGGCGCGAGCCAGCGGCTCAGCGGGGAACCGTCGCCCTCGGTGGGCTGGTCGCTCGTCCCGCCGGGATCGTCCGGGTCGCCGCCGGGTTCACGCCCGCGCAGCCAGCTTCGCACCGAGGTCCTCCGCGCGCGCTCTCAACTGCCGCCGGAGACGCGCTGCCCAGCGATGGCGGAGATTACCAGTCCGGCCGCGTACCCGATACCGCAGGACCGGCGTGAGCTGCGCCGCGGGGTCAGGTCAGGAGGCCTTGCGCTCCAGCAGCTCGCGCTGCTTCGCGAGCGGGACCAGCTTGGCCGAGTGGCGGGATCCGCACTCGCTGCACTGGACGTGGCCGCCAAGCGGTCGGCCGTCGGCGTCGTAGTACACGACACTCAGACGCGGCGATTGGCAGCGTGGGCAGGGCGCGTTGTCCGGCATCCTTGCGACTCCACTGGCTTCGGGTGGTACCGGGCCAATGATGGCACGGACGAGCCGTCCGCGGGTCCCTGGCGATCGACCATCACCCCGACGTCACCCCTGGTCGGGGCTCGAATGCCCGGCCGCCTGCGGTAGCGTGGGCAACATGCCGGTCGCCGACCTCGCCGCGTGGGTGGAGCGCGCGGACCGTCTCGCCGCGGTCTTCGCCGCCGGCGCCGCGCGCCACGACCGCGAGGGCAGCTTCCCCGACGAGAACGTCGCCGCCGCCCGGGCGGACGGCTGGCCGGGGCTCGCCGTGCCCGCCGCGCTGGGCGGGGCCGGGGCGTCGCTCCACGACGTCTGCGTGCTCCAGGAGCGGCTGGCGCGGGGCGACACCTCCAGCGCCCTCGGCCTCGGCATGCACCACATGACGGTGGGTGCGCCCGGCCCCGAGCACACCGGCTGGCCCGAGGCCGTCCACCGCGAGCTCTGCGCCCGGGTGACCGGCGCCGGCGCTCTCGTCAACTCGCTGGCGAGCGAGCCGGAGCAGGGCTCGCCGGCGCGCGGCGGGCTCCCCGCCACCACCGCCGCGCGCGCCGGCGGCGGTTGGGTGCTGGAGGGCCGGAAGACCTGGTCGACCTGGCTGCCGGCCCTCACCCACGCGCTGGTCCCGGCGCGGGTCGACGAGCCCGGGGCGCCGCCTCGCGCCGGCACCTTCCTCGTCGACCTCTCGCTCCCGGGGGTGGGACGCGACCCCGCCTTCGACGCCCTCGGGCTCCGCGCCAGCGCCAGCGGCACGCTGCTGCTGGAGCGGGTGCTGGTCCCCGAGGCGGCGCTGCTCCACCTCCGCGACCCGGGCGGGCCCGATCCCCGGGGTCCGGCGGTGGGCGCCTGGTTCCAGCTCACCAGCGCCGCCGCCTACACCGGCTGCGCCCACGCCGCCCGCGACGAGGTCACCCGCTTCTGCCGCGAGCGCCGCCCCAACGCGATGGCCGAGCCGATCAGCTCGCTGCCGACGGTGCGGCTGCGCCTGGGACGCATCGACGGGGCGGTGCGCACCGCCCGCCTGCTGATCCTCGCCGCCGCCCGCGCCTGGGACGAGGCGCCGCTCGACGAGCGCCCGGCGCTGCTCCCCGAGATCGGCACCGTCAAGGTGCAGGCCACCCAGCTGGCCTGGCAGGCGGTGGAGGAGGCGATGCGACTGGCCGGCGGCCCCGGCCTGCTCCACGACCTCTCCCTGGAGCGGCACTGGCGGGACGTCCGCGGCGGCCTCGTCCACCCCCCGCTCGAGGACCTCCACTGGCAGTCGCTGGGAGCGGCGCTGGCCGCCGGCGAGGCCGGCGACGGGAGGGCGGTGATCTGATCGCAGCCGACCGGGAGCGGCTGGATCGCTACCTCGACGAGCTCTACGAGTGGAACACCCGCTTCAACCTCACCCGCGTCCCCCGCGAGGAGGCCTGGGACCGGCACGTCGGCGAGGCCCTCGAGCTGCTCGCCGCGGCGCCGCCCGGCGCGGGTGCCCGGCTCGTCGACGTCGGGTCCGGGGCGGGCATCCCCGGGATCCCGATGGCGGTGGTGCGCCCCGACCTCGACGTGGTGCTCTGCGACTCCGACCAGAAGCGCGCCGGATTCCTCCGCCACGTGGCCACCCTGCTCGGGCTGGAGCGGGTCGAGGTCGCGCCGGTCCGCGCCGAGGACCTGGGGCGCACCGCCGGTGCCCGCGAGGCCTTCGACGCCGCCGTCTCCCGGGCCACCGCGCCACCGCCGGTGCTGTGCGAGCTCTGCCTGCCGCTGCTGCGCACCGGAGGACGCCTGACGGCACTGGTGCGCGACGCCGCCGCCGCGGCGGAGGCCTGTGCCGCCGCCGCCGCCGCCTGCGGGGGCGGCGCGCCCGAGGCGGCGACGCCCGGGGTGCTGATCGTCGCCAAGCTCAGGCCGACCCCCGACGCCTACCCGCGGCGTCCCGGGGTGCCGGCGAAGCGCCCGCTGGTCTGAGGGCGCCGGGTCAGCAGCCGGCGGTCTCTCCGAGCAGCTCGGTGCGCTCGTACCAGACCACCTCGCTGGCGCCCTCCTCGGGGTGGACGGCGTAGAGGGCGACGCGGCGCTCGTCGGGCAGGACGATCACGCAGCGCCCGTGGCAGCCGACCTCCTCGAGCACCCGCACCGCGCTTCTCAGCCGGAGCGGGTTGGGGTCGCCGGTGGCCTCGAGCACCTCGAAGCGGAAGTACCGGGCCCCGAGCTTCATGTTCTGCTCGACGCCGTGCAGCGTGAGGCTGCGCACACGCTTGTCCCAGGCGGCCATCGAACGACCCTCGTTGAACACGTGATCGGGCGCACCTCGATCCTACAGGCATGCCCCCGCGCTGACCAGCGCCGGGCGCGCATACTGCCGGGCCGAGATGGCTCACCTCACCGTCGCCGAGGCGCTGGGCGGAGGGTCCGCGGCCGGCGCCGAGGTCACCGTCAAGGGCTGGGTGCGCAGCCGCCGCGACACCCGCTCGGGCGGCGGCCTCTCCTTCGTGGCGGTCCACGACGGCTCCTGCTTCGACCCCATCCAGGTGGTCGCCGAGGCGTCGCTGCCCAACTACGCCGACCAGGTCGCCCGGCTCACCACCGGCTGCGCGGTGGTCGCCACCGGCCGGCTGGTCGAGTCCCAGGGGAAGGGCCAGGCGGTGGAGATCCAGGCCACCGGCATCGAGGTGGTGGGCTGGGTGGACGACCCCGAGACCTACCCGGTCGCGGCCAAGCGGCACAGCTTCGAGTACCTGCGCGAGGTCGCCCACCTGCGGCCGCGCACCAACACCTTCGGGGCGGTGGCGCGGGTGCGCCACACCCTGAGCATGGCGGTCCACCGCTTCCTCGACGAGCGTGGCTTTCTCTGGATCCACACCCCGATCATCACCGCGAGCGACGCCGAGGGCGCGGGCGAGATGTTCCGCGTCTCCACCCTCGACATCGCCAACCCACCGCGCACCCCCACCGGCGGCGTCGACTTCTCCCGCGACTTCTTCGGCCGCGAGGCCCACCTCACCGTGAGCGGGCAGCTCAACGTCGAGAGCTACTGCCTGGCGATGAGCCGCGTCTACACCTTCGGCCCCACCTTCCGAGCGGAGAACTCCAACACCGCGCGCCACCTCGCCGAGTTCTGGATGGTCGAGCCCGAGATCGCCTTCGCCGCGCTCGGCGACAACGCCGACCTCGCCGAGGCGCTGCTGAAGTCGATCTTCCGCGCAGTGCTGGACGAGCGCGAGGACGACATGCGCTTCTTCGCGGAGCGCATCGACCGCGACTGCGTCGCGCGGCTGGAGCGCTTCGTCGGCTCCGACTTCGAGCGCATGGAGTACGGCGACGCGATCGCCGCCCTGGAGCGGGCGGTCGAGCGCGGGGCCCGCTTCGAGTTCCCGGTGGCGTGGGGCATGGACCTGCAGAGCGAGCACGAGCGCCACCTCACCGAGGAGATCGTCGGCCGGCCGGTGGTGGTCATGAACTATCCGAAGGAGATCAAGGCCTTCTACATGCGCCTCAACGACGACGGGCGCACCGCCGCGGCGATGGACGTGCTCGCCCCCGGCATCGGCGAGATCATCGGCGGCAGCCAGCGCGAGGAGCGGCTGGAGGGGCTCGACC
>JRHI01003102.1_pt1 | contig 10307 bp, 6 predicted proteins | sample 215371 | NCBI WGS metagenome assembly JRHI01 (sample SAMN02929681, study PRJNA255918) | sediment metagenome | biome: cave system; feature: Ice Cave; material: Sediment; isolation source: sediment from deep within a dark volcanic ice cave with no known source of... ... | reverse complement strand
AGGAAGAACAGGCCGAAGTCGCGGTCGAGGGCGTAGAGGTCTGGGAGTGCATCTCGCTTCACCCGTCGGAACGCCGAATTTCATGGCACCGACAGTGAATGACCCTGTCTACTCCGGGTTTGCCGCGGCCAGGCATGAAGACATTCTCGGCATCACGCTCACGAGCGACCAGACGAATCTGACCTGGGCATGGGATGGAACGTGCGCGACTGGCGGCGCCACAAGCGGTGCCTGGGCATACCACGGTTCTACCGGATGGCAGATCGATTCGAGCGGAGGAACCAACACAACTACGTGCAACCACCAGACTGGCGAGACGTACTCGAGTTTCCACAACAGCGCGTTCTGTGCTCCGCTAACGACATACGTGAACTACAGCTACGTCGACTTCTACGGCTTCTTCGATGGCACGTGGGACGGCGCTCGGTACGACTACTACAGCGGTTCGTGCGCGCCACTGTATGAATTCTTTGTTATCAACGGGCCTGCGTAAGGTTCAGCGAGCGACATAGCCGATGAAACATTTCATCACCTGGGCAGTCGGCTTTCTCGCGGGCAGTCTTGTTGCGTTGCTGACGCTTGCGCTCGGGACGCCGATGCTGATCGTGGCAGTAGTAGTACTGCTTTGGGCCGGCATCGGCGGTTCCCGCTCCGCGAAACTGGGCGGTGTGCTTACCGGAATGGGCGCGTCTGCTATCGCCCTTATTGCACTTGCCACGCTGCGGTGCATGAATGCGGGCGCGCAGGCGACCTGTCAGGTGCCGAATGTCACTCCCTTTGTGATCGTGGGTGTCGCGTGCCTGTTGACCGGTCTGACGGCCACGAGGAGGGCGTGGAGAGCGACCTCGTAGCCTTCTCGACGACCGAGCCGGTCTGTTCGCCGTCTCGACCTCGTTCGACGCCGCCGGATGAAAGATCTCGGTCGCCGATACCGGAAGGCCCAAGCGACAGCGTGGGCAGCGCGTCTGTGGCACAGGCGACTCGGTTAAATCGACCCGGGCTGGGCGATACGCGCGACGATCAATGTGCCGCCGACGGTTCCTCGTCCTAACGACCCTGTTAGCTCTCATGATCTCCGTCACACCACCGGCCTGGTCCACGATCACTTCCGAGCTCCCCGCCTGACGCGCGCTCCTTGACTAGATTGGCGCGGCCGCTTGACCCGTGAGCGCCGCGAGGCGCGCCATTGCAGGGCACCCCGGAACGGTGAGCGAAGACGAGCGTGTCAACGGTCCCCGAGTTCGACACCGCCAACGCCGCCGACCCACGGCCGGAATCAGGCGATCGCCTCGAGCCAGCGCTGATGCTCGACTGCTGTTAGGGCGTCAACCCGGAGGCGTGTCGCGCTGACCCGAATCCAGCCGGGTCCACTGTTCGTTTCCCCAATAGGTCGCGTGCGTACCGCTCGTGGCCGGTCGCACACTACCGAAGTGCGGGACTCGTTCGGGCGCGCGATCGACGGACTCGGCCACCTGCTTCGCACCCAGCGGAGCTTTCGGATCCACGTCGCCGCCGCGGTGGCGGTCCTCGTGGCGGCCGCGCTGCTCCGGTTCAGCCCCGGCGAATGGGCGGTGCTGCTGCTCACGATCGCCCTCGTGGTCACGCTGGAGGGTCTCAATACCGACATCGAGATCGCGGTGACGCTCGCATCCGGAGCGCCGGCCGGAGGCGAAGGCCGCGAAGGATGTCGTCGCGGGGATGGTGCCGGTCGGCGCGATCGCCGCCGCCATCGTCGGCGTGCTCCCCTGTTCGCGCCGCACCTGCTGCCGAAGTGAAGCGCGCACGCGCGGTCACCGCGACTGCCGGTGTCGTTGCGGTGGCGCTGCCGTTCCTGGCGAATCTGCTCGTCTGCGCGAACGTCGACCGATACCCCCGTGCTTCTGCGCTCGGTCGGCTGACCGCGTTTCGGCCTCGCGCGATGGCCGCAGAGCGAAGTCGTACCGAAGCCGGAGAGCGCTCCGACGAGCGGTCACCGACCGGGATCCCCCGTAGCCGCCGCGCGCCGGCGAAGGCTCCGGGAACCCCTCCCCGGAGTCCTTCTCTCGGCACGTCGCCGTGACCCGCGCTTGCCTCAGGCGCGAAACTGACACGATCCGAGGAATCTACGGAGGTGGCATTCAAGAGTCGGTTGGCACATCATCCGCTCGGAGTGAGCGAGCGCCCCGGAGCGAACGACGGAACGGCCGGTCCCTCGGGACGGCCCACCGCGAAGTCTCTTGTCTGGGCCGGCGTGCTGTTGCTCGTCGTGCTGCCGGTCGTCGGCGCGGCTCTTCTGTACGCGTATCGCGCTCAGACGCCGGCGACCGAGCGCGTGCCATTCGCCCAGGTCCTGACCGAGATCCAGGCCGGGCAGGTCAAGGCGGTGAACATCGAGGGTGGCGACGCGACGGTCATGCTGATCGATGGGCGCATGCAGGGTGCCGTGGCACCCGCCGACGGCCAGCTCGCGCGGATCATCCTCGAGCACAACCAGGCCGACCCGGCCCACCGGATCGATCTGCGGTCCGCGCCCTCCCCAAACCGCGATCTCGGCGTCTCCGTCGCAATCGGGTTCCTGCCGTTGCTGCTCCTGATCGCGCTCGTCGCTCTCCTCGCGATGGCGCTTCGCCGGTCGGCCCGTGGCCATCGCTATGAGGAGCTGGCGCGCCTCGCGGACCTGCGCGACCGGGCCGCGATCACCGAAGACGAGTTCCAGCGAGAGAAGCGCCGAATCCTCAGATAGCCCGCACGAACTCCAGGTGCGCGACCAAACACGACGATTCTCCCGTGTCATCGAGGAGTGCGGCGATCATCGATCACGACCACCTGGATTGGGAGCAGCCGTACCGACCGGTCTATCCGAGCGGCTACCGGGCGCTCGTTGCCACATTGCTCGATTCCGACCTCGCCGCTGATGACCTGATATTGACCCGCGTCAGCGCTCGATCGTCGTCGCGTACTTCTACCTCGATCAGACCCCGGCCAGAGGCCCGAAAGGCCGAGCGCGGCTTCCCGATGACGCCGAGCTCGAGGTGCTTGCGCTTCGTCGGTAGCGCCCTACGGCGCGGCGCGACGTTCCACGGCTACCGGCCACGCCATCGCTGAACGCGGTCCGGATCGAGCGCTTCAGTCGTTCGCGTGGCCGAGCAGGATCGCGCCGAGCGGGGGCACGGTGAGCGTCGCGGACTGATCGCACCCCTGCCATGGGACCGGCCCGCTGCTCACCGCTCCCCCATTCCCCACTCCACTGCCGCCGTACTCCAGCGCATCCGTGTTCAGCAGCTCGCGCCACTCGCCGGGACGGGAGAGGCCGACCCGCTGACCATACCGTGGCGTGGCGGTGAAGTTGAACGCGGCGACGACGGTGTCGCCGTCCGGTGCGGCACGCAGGAGCGAGGCGGTCGCGTTCGCCCGGTCATCGGCGTCGAGCCAGCGGAACCCACCGGGATCGAAGTCGCGCGCGTGGAGGGCCGGGATCCGCCGGTACAGCACGTTGAGATCGCGCAGCAGCAGCGCGATCTGGGCATGGGCCGGCTCCGCGACGAGATGCCAATCCAGCGAGCGGTCGTGCTCCCATTCGCGCCATTGCCCGAACTCGCCGCCCATGAACAGCAGCTTCTTTCCCGGTTGGGCGTACATCCACGCGTACAGCAGCCGCAGATTCGCGAACCGCTGCCACGCGTCGCCCGGCATGCGGTCGAGCAGCGAGCGCTTTCCGTGGACGACCTCGTCGTGCGACAGCGGCAACAGAAAGCGCTCGGTGTAGGCGTAGAAACCGCGGAAGGTGAGCTTCCCATGATGCTCGGGCCGCTCGCCGATCGGGGTCTGGAAGTAGTTCAGGGTGTCGTGCATCCAGCCCATGTCCCACTTCATCCCGAACCCAAGTCCCCCGTGCGCGACATCACGGGTCACGCCCGGCCATTCGGTCGATTCCTCGGCGATGGTGATCGTTCCGGGGTGCTCCCGTCCGATCGCGAGGTTGAGCGTGCGCAGGAGCTCGATCGCGCCGAGGTCCTCGTTCCCGCCGTGCACGTTCCGCACGAAGTCGTCCCCGCGCGCGTAGTCCAGCTGGAGCATCGAGGCGACGCCATCGACCCGCAGGCCATCGGCGTGATACCGATCCAGCCAGAACAGCGCGCTCGAGAGCAGGAAGCTGCGCACCTGTGGCCGGTCGTAATTGAACAGCATGCTGTCCCACTCCGGATGCCGCCAGCGCCGCGGATCGGCGTGCTCGTAGACGTGGCTGCCGTCGAAGTACACGAGGCCGTGCTCGTTGTCCGGGAAATGCGAGGGCACCCAATCGAGGATCACCGCGAGGCCGGCCCGGTGGAGCTCGTCGATGAGGGCCATGAGATCGACCGGCGGCCCGTAGCGTGCCGTTGGCGCAAAGTACCCGGTCGTCTGGTAGCCCCACGAGCCGTAGAACGGATGCTCCGTCACCGGAAGCAGCTCGATATGGCTGAAGCCGAGGCTCGTCGCGTGGTCGGCCAGGCGCGGGGCGAGCTCGCGATAGGACAGCAGCCGTGCCGGCTCGGCCGGATCGCGAAGCCACGATCCAAGATGTGCCTCGTAGATCGTGATCGGCGCGTCGGCGGCGTTCGCCTTCGCCCGATCGCGCATCCAGGCGTCGTCGCGCCAGGGGTGGTCGAGGCTGGCGACGATCGACGCCGTCGCCGGCGGGAGCTCGGCGGCGAAGGCGAAGGGGTCGGCCTTGTCGACGCGATAGCCGTTCCGGCCTTCGATGTGGAGCTTGTACGGCTCCCCCGGCGCGATCCCGCCAACCACACCGGACCAGAGATCCGAACCGTGGGCCCGCTCGAGGACCGCGCGACCGGGGATCCACCGGTTCCAGGGGCCCACGACCGAGACCTGCGCGGCCTGCGGAGCCCACACGCCGAAGCGCACGCCGCCCTCCACCGGGTGGGCACCGAGCCGCTCATACAGCCGGGCGTGGGTGCCATGATCGAAGAGGAAGAGATCCTCGGCCGTGATCACCTGAGCGCGAGGAGCCCGTGGAGCGGAACGGCGACCCACTCCGGGCGCGCCGCGAGCTCGTACCGGACCTCATAGAGGCAGCGCTCGAGCAGGAGGGCGCGCAGGAGGAGCTGCCGGTCCCCGGCCGCCCGCGGGACCAGCCCGTCCGCGGCGGCCCGCGCGACATAGGCAGCGAGGAACGCCGTGGAGACCTCGGCCTCCCAGCGGCGCGGCACCGCGGCCTCGGTGGCCGGACCGTCCCCCGGCGCGTCGAGCGCCGCGGTGGAGGCCGCGTAGGAGAATGAGCGGAGCATCCCGGCGACGTCGACGAGCGGCGAGCGCTTCAGCTGGCGCGCGCCGATCGCGCGGGACGGCTCGCCTTCGAAATCGATGATCGCGATGTCATCGCCGGTGTCGAGGATCTGACCGAGATGGAGGTCGCCGTGGATCCGGCACCGCTGCCCGTCGAAGGGCCGCGTGATGAGCGGGGCGAGGAGGCCACGGAGATCGTCCTCCCGCGCGAGGACCGCGTCGGCGAGGGTCGCCACCTCCGGGCGCAGCCGCGGACGGGCACGGCGGAGCGTCGCGGCGATCTCGCCCAGGGCGGTGCGGGTCGACTGGTAGACCGAGCGCTGATCCGTCAGGGTGAGCCGCTCGGGCGCAAAGGCCGGATCCCGGCCGGCGGCGAGGCTCGCGTGCAGCTCGGCGACCCGGGTGCCCAGACGCGCGGCCCAGGCGCGCGAGGGCCGACCCGGGTCGGTCGCGGGATCGCCGGCCGTGGTCGTCGCGTAGGCCGCCAGCTCGGCGCGGGCCCGATCCCAGGCGGTCCCGTGGTTCGGGACATAGCCGTGGAGGACGGCGACGGTGTAGCGGGCGCGCCCGACGCTGAGCTCGAGCGCGCCGGCCAGCGGCGCGCTGGCCGTGAACGCCTGCGCCGCGAGGTGGCGGCCGAGCTCGAGGTCCGGGTTCGGACCGTCCTCGACGCGCCGAAAGACCTTCAGGATGAGCCGCTCACCGAACAGCACCGAGCTGTTGCTCTGCTCCGCCCGCCCGAGGGAGGGCTCGAGGCCGGCCGGACTCGTGCCGCGCAGCCGGTCGAGACCCGGCTCGCGGCTGGCGACGAGCGTGAGCCCGCCGACCGTGCGCGCGCTGCCGGCGTTGATCGCCGCAAGGAGGAGATCGCCGGTCCGCGGATCGGCGAGCGCCTCGGACACCGCGCCACCGTCGGCGGTCCGCGCGATGACCGCGTCCGCCGCCAGCGCGCGCTCCACGTCGGCGGGACGGTCGTGCCGGAGCAGCAGGACATAGCGATCCGGCTCGCCGTCACTGAACGCGACCTCGACGATGCAGAGGCGCGGAGCGTCGGCATCGTCAGCCAACGCGAGCTGATGCGCGATCCGCAGGTCACGGACCCGCCGGCCTTTCGCCAGGAACCAGCGGCGACCGGCAAGGTAGCGCGGCAGCGCGCGGGCGAGGCCGCTCTCCGCCGCGAACGGATCGGCCCCGGTGAGCAGCGGCGGCGCATCCGGCTTGTGAGCGGGCGCGGCCGCGGCCTCGATCCGGAACCAGAGGAAGCCGTGCGGACCGAGGGTGAGGAGATACGGGAGCTCGCCGATCCGCGGGAAGGGCGTCATGCCGAAGAGCTCGGTCGGCACGCCGCCGGCGAATTCGCGCAGGTCGAGCTCCACGTATTGCGCGAAGCGCGAGAGGTTCGCGACGACGAGGATCGTCTCCCCCTCATGCTCCCGGAGGAACGCGAGGACGGTCCGGTTCTCCGGGTGCAGGAAGCGGAGCGTGCCGCGACCGAACGCGCAAAAGCGCTTCCGCAGGGCGATGAGGCGCTTGGTCCAGGACAGGAGCGAGTGCGGATTCGCCTGCTGGGCCTCGACGTTGACGGTCTCGTAGTGGTATTCGCTCTCGGCGATGACCGGCAAGTACAGCCGTTGCCGGCTCGCGCTCGAGAACCCGGCGTTGCGGTCGGCGGACCACTGCATCGGGGTGCGGACGCCATTGCGGTCGCCGAGATAGATGTTGTCGCCCATCCCGATCTCGTCGCCGTAGTAGAGGACCGGGGTGCCCGGCAGGGCGAACAGCAGGGCGTTCATCAGCTCGATCCGGCGCCGGTCATTCCCCAGCAGTGGCGCGAGCCGGCGGCGGATGCCGAGGTTGATCCGGGCCTCGGGATCGGCGCTGTACGCGCGGTACATGTAGTCGCGCTCCTCGTCGGTGACCATCTCGAGGGTGAGCTCGTCGTGGTTCCGGAGGAACACCGCCCACTGCGCACCGGGTGGGAGCGGTGGAGTCTGCTGAAGGATGTCGATGATGGGGAACCGGTCTTCCATGCGTGACGCCATGAACAGCCGGGGCATCACCGGGAAGTGGAACGCCATGTGGCACTCGTCGCCGTCTCCGAAATAGGAGATCGCGTCCTCGGGCCACTGGTTGGCTTCGGCCAGCAGCATCCGGTCCTCGAAGTTGGCGTCAACGTGCGCGCGCAGCTGCTTCAGGAACTGGTGCGTCTCGGGAAGGTTCTCGCAGTTGGTTCCTTCGCGCTCGAAGAGGTACGGCACCGCATCGAGGCGGAGGCCGTCGACCCCCAAGCGGAGCCAGTGGTCGACGACGCGCAGCATGGCCCGCCGGACCTCGGGGTTGTCGAAGTTGAGGTCGGGCTGATGCGAGTAGAAGCGGTGCCAGTAGTAGGCGTGAGCCAGAGGGTCCCACGCCCAGTTCGACGTCTCGAAGTCCTGGAAGATGACCCGGGCCTTCTCGTACCGCTCCGGCGTGTCGCTCCACACGTAGAAGTCGCGCCACCGGCTCCCGGGCTTCGACCGGCGGGCTCGCTGGAACCACGGGTGCTCGTCGGAGGTGTGGTTGAGCACGAGCTCCGTGATGACCCGCAGCCCGCGGCGATGGGCGGCGTCGAGGAACTGCTTGAAGTCGCGCAGCGTCCCGTAGGTCGGGTGGACCCCGGTGTAGTCGGCGATGTCGTAGCCGTCGTCCCTCAACGGCGACGGATAGAAGGGCAGCAGCCAGATCGCCGTGACGCCGAGGTCCTGGAGGTAGTCGAGGCGCCGGGTCAGGCCCTTGAAGTCGCCGATGCCGTCGCCGTCGCTGTCCTGGAACGCGCGGACATGGGCCTCGTAGATGACCGCGTCGCGGTACCACTCGGGATCGTGCCCGAGCGCGACCGACCGACGATTGCGCGCGGGGACCGCCATCAGGTGGCGTCGCCGATCCGACCGGTCCCGCCGGAGCGACCGGTGGGTGGGGTCCCGCCGGTGTCGGAGCCCTCACCGGCTGCGCTGAGCGCGGGCGGCGACTCGGTGCTCCTGGTCCGGCGAACCTCGAAGACGTGCGCGGGGACCGACGAGGGGTCGAGCTTGACGAAGTTGCGTGGCCCGCGCCAGGTGTAGTTCGCGTCCGTGAGCAGGTCGTGCACGGTGAAGGTGTCGTCCCAGTCGAGGCCGAGCGCGTCCATGTCGAGGTGGACCCAGCTCGACTGGGGGTGATCGGGGTCGAGGGTCACGACGCTGAGCACCACGTCGTCAGCGGTGTCGGTCCGCTTGCTCCAGCACACGAGGGCCTCGTTGTCGGAGGCGTGGAAGCGGAGGTTGCGGTTCCGGTGCAGCGACGGATGATCACGCCGGATCCCGTTCACCCGGGCGACGAAGTGCCGGAGGCTGTCGGGCCGGTCGACGTCCCAATGCCGGACCTCGTACTTCTCCGAGTGCAGGTACTCCTCGCTGCCGGGCTCTCGCGCGTCGTGCTCGACGAGCTCGAACGACGGTCCGTAGATGCCGTAGTTCGACGAGAGCATGGCCGCGAGCACGAGTCGGGCCATGAACGCGGGCCGCCCGCCGTGCTGGAGGGAGTCGTGGAGGATGTCGGGTGTGTTGGGCCAGACGTTGGGCTGGAAGTAGTCGGAGCCGGGCGGCGTGGTCAGTTCGGTGAAGTAGTCCTCGAGCTCCCACCGGGCGTTGCGCCACGTGAAGTAGGTGTACGACTGCGTGAATCCCAGCTTCGCGAGGCGGTGCATCACCTTTGGTCGCGTGAACGCCTCGGCGAGGAAGATCACGTCGGGGTGTTGCTCCTTCACCGTCGCGATGAGCCATTCCCAGAATGCAAAGGGCTTCGTGTGCGGGTTGTCGACCCGGAAGATCTGCACCCCGTGGCCGATCCAGAACAGCACGACGTCGAGCAACGCCTCCCACAGCGCAGGCCAGTCGTCGTTGTCGAAGTCGAGCGGATAGATGTCCTCGTAGCGCTTCGGCGGGTTCTCGGCGTACGCGATCGTGCCGTCGGGCCGGTGCCGGAACCACTGCGGATGCTCCTCGACCCACGGATGGTCGGGGGAGCACTGGAACGCGAGGTCGAGCGCAACCTCCAACCCGAGCTCGTTGGCGCGGGCGAGCAGGGCGTCGAAGTCGTCGAACGTTCCCAATCCAGGGTCGATCGCGGTGTGCCCTCCGGCCGGACCGCCGATGGCCCACGGGCTGCCGACGTCGGTGGGCCCGCCGAGGCGCGCGTTGTTCCGCCCCTTGCGGTTGGTGGTGCCGATCGGATGGATCGGCGGCAGGTAGAGGACGTCGAATCCGAGCTCGGCGACATAGTCGAGGCGGGCGGTGACGTCGGCGAGGGTCCCCGGCCGGTCCGGGTCGGGCGACGCCGACCGTGGGAACATCTCGTACCACGTCGAGAATCCGGCGCGCTCACGGTCGACGACCAGCGGAACCGTGTGCTCGTACTCGGTTGCGCGTGCCCGCTCGGGGTAACGGTCGAGCAGCGCGACGAGGCCGTCGAGCTCGCTCACGTGATCGAGACCGTCGCGCCGGCGGAGGCGTTCCGCCCAGCCGCGCAACGCGTCGGCATCGGCCCCACGAACGCGTTTCGACGCCGTCTCCGCAAGCTGCGCTCCCGCCTCGAGGTCGAGCACGACGTCCTGTGCGGCTTCGAGACGCTTGCCGAGGTCGCGCCGCCATGTGCGCGCCTCGTCGACCCAACCGCACACCGTGAACTGGTAATGACCCGGCTCGCCGACGCGGAACGTGGCGCTCCACCGGTCGTTGCCGAGCGGCTCCATCTCGACCTCGTGCCACCGGCTCTCGCCGTGGCGCCGGTGACGCACCCGGGCCCGGACCTCGTCGTCACCGTCGGTGAAGACGTCGGCCTGGACCTCGACCGGGTCGCCCGTCGCCCGCTTCGCCGCGAACCTGCCGCCGTCGACATCAGGCTGGACGCCCTCGATGACGACCCTGCGGGGCTGCGAGCGCGGAGCGCGCGACGACGGCGCCGCGGTGTCTGCCGCGCGCGTCGACCTCGACCCGTTCTCTGCCATGTCTCTCCCTGTACCCAGA
>JRHI01002899.1_pt4 | contig 10311 bp, 11 predicted proteins | sample 215371 | NCBI WGS metagenome assembly JRHI01 (sample SAMN02929681, study PRJNA255918) | sediment metagenome | biome: cave system; feature: Ice Cave; material: Sediment; isolation source: sediment from deep within a dark volcanic ice cave with no known source of... ... | reverse complement strand
GACGTCACCCTCTTTACGTGGGCTAATACCACGCCCGATCCGGACGACGAAACCTATATCGCACCCGACCGTATGCCGCCAAACGGTCAGAACTACTCGTTTTATCAGAATGCGGCGATCGCGCGGCTGCAGAAGGCCGGTCTAGCGACGTACGATCTCTCGACGCGCAAGCGCGCGTACGCGGGCATCGCCCGAATCCTTATCGACGACGTTCCCGAGTACGTACTCGACTGGCTACCCGAGATCGCAGCCTCGAACGTCGATCTGCGCGGGGTTCGTCCGGTGCCGGTGGGCTCCGACCTCTGGAACGTCGCCGACTGGACATATCGTTAAAGCCGCACGGCTTGTGGATCGGGCACCGCATGGGCGTGCCGGATGAGGTGCAGCGTCGTCTTCGTCCGCCCATTCATGCAGCGCCATTTGTGGCATATCGGCGGGATTCCGCGTGGCGCGCGGAGCGCGCGTGCCACGACGCTGGCACACCGCGGGCATAGGATACAGGCATGAGACGTACAGCTGCGGCCGCCACGCTTTTCGACGACCGCTCGCAATCACAGTTCGAGGATCGGCTTCGCTGCTTCGCGCGCGAAGTCGCCAAGCGCCATCGTGGCCACAGCGCGAATCCGGGTGCGCTCGTGCTCGCACTACGCGGCTACCATCGGGTCTGCTCGCTATTCGAGCGCGTCCCGGCTCTCGATGAGCGTACGATCGCGCTCGCCGTCGCAGAATACGGCGCCCGTTCGGGTCGCCGTCACGCGGCCGCGTAGCCACGCGACGCGAGCTGCCGTCCTTCAGACGACGCGGACGACGCGATTTCCGCCCGATCTCTTGATTCGTAAGCTGGACCGCAGCGGCGTCCGCTCGTCTAACGTATCGTGCCGATAAGCTACGCACGTCCTGACGTTCTGACGTCCCGCGCCCCGACGCCACGGCCCGACGGCCAGCCCGCCCTAGAGGGGCGGCCCGACGCCCTTAAGCCCCGATGCCCCAAGGCCCACGCCCCGACACTAGGCGTCCTGACGTCCCACCAACCCGTACGCACCATTCAACCGTTACAAGGATAATGATGAATCGTCGACTTCTCCCCGCACTATTCGCACTGCCCTTAGCCCTTGTGGGCCTGGCCACGCCGCCGGTCGCCGCAAAATCCACAACATCCGCTCACGTCCAGACGGTAGTCCTCGCCGGCGGCTGTTTCTGGGGGATGGAGGAAGTCTTCGAAAAAGTGAAAGGCGTGACGGGCGTCGTCGCGGGTTATAGCGGCGGATCCAAGGAGACGGCGCAGTACGAGACGGTGAGCAGCGGACGCACGGGGCACGCGGAGTCGGTGGCGGTCAGCTACGACCCGTCCCGCATCTCGTATGCCCAGCTTCTAGATGTGTATTTTTCGGTGGCGCACGATCCGACGCAAGTGAATCGACAAGGCCCCGACGCCGGGACGCAATACCGCTCGGTGATTTTCTACGCGAACGACGCCCAAAGGCGCGAAGCGGCAGCGTATATCGCGCGCTTGAGCGCCCAGAAGAAGTTCGCACGGCCCATCGCGACGCAAGTTGTTGCGCTTCACGGCTTCTATGCAGCGGAAGCCTATCATCAGCACTTTGCCGATCGCAACCCGACCTATCCGTACATCGTGTTCGTCGACGCGCCCAAAGTCGCCGATCTTCGCGAGCACTTCCCGCAACTCGTGAAGCCGGGGGCGAACTAAACTAGCTCAACTTTCCTTGCCGCTGCCGCCGTGCAGTTGAGCTGCGATCTGGTCCTCGCACTTTGCATGGCCGCACTCGCAGCGGATGTTCTGCGGGTCGCGACCCTCGGGCGACGCGCAATATGGCGAGCAGGTGGCTTCGCCGAAGGATACTTCGCAAAGGCACGCGAGATGCTCGCAGCGTTGGGTCGCTTCGTCTACCATGCGGGTTTCGTTCCCGGCGTGACCGGGGACGAAACGAGTCGCCGCGAACGGGCGCAGCATGTCGCTGGACGAGTACCCCGGTTTTCCGCTGCTCTCCGCGGACGTGCGTGCGCTTCTTTTGCGCGCACAGAATGGCGATGACGAGGCGCGACCTGCCCTTCTGGCAAAGGTCGCTGACGTTCTCAACGTTTTCATCGGACTCGACCTCCTGCAATACGTTTTCATGCCGAGCGCGGAGGACGACGGCTCGGAGCCGATAGAAATCGACCTGATCGTCCCAAAGCCGAGCGACTCCGCGGCGATCGCGTGGTTCAGTGTCGACGAAGCGGGTTACGATGAGTTTCGGGACGCGGTGACGCTCTTCGGCGATGTCGCCGACGTTCTAAACCCGCCCATCGTGCTGGATGTCGACGACGACGACGATTAGCGGTATACTAGCGGCATATGACGTTTAGCAAAACGGTGCGGTCATAGCCCGCCGCGGTTCCTTTACCAAGAGCGCCCCGCGCCGTACGACCGAAGAGCCCTCAAAAGAAGCCCCTCTCGAACTCTTCGGGACGATAAAGCAGGTCTTCCCAAGTACCACATTCGCGGTCGAACTGGAGAACGGGCAGACGATCCTTGCCCACATCGCCGGCCGCCTGCGGCGCCATCGCATCAAAATTTTGCCGGGCGACCGGGTGGATTTGGAAATGTCGCCGTACGATCTTACGAAGGGCCGGATTGTCTACCGTTACCGCGCAGGCGAGGCGCGCCGCTCGTAGCAGTTCGGATTTTCCGCATCCCCAGGATAAGGAGGGCGCGGCCTTCCTATTTTCGCGCTTTGGATTCCTCTTTTTGCGAAGTGCCGCTCCAGACGCATAAACATGTGGTAGTATTTAATTAGAAATGGTACATGAGGGCCGTCCTCGCTACCTTTTCATCATTGGGGCCAGCCTGGAGCCGGATCCCAGCGGCGTCGCCGGAAAGTCCCTCTGAGAATTCGGCTGTGGTATCCGCATCCAGGCTCAACGGAACGGACGGGATTTCTCGTTCGTAGATCGGGGTCGTACCCGGGGAACGAGTCGCGCTATGTCGCGAGATCCAGCGTTACAAACAATGTCGGTAAACCTGCCAAGCGAGCTCATAAGGCGCGTGCGCAGTCTCGGCTTTCACCATGACTTGAGCGGATCGTCCATTGTAGAGCAAGCCCTCGTCACTTTGCTCGGCGATCTGCCGGAGGAACAGGTCGCCGAGCGCCTGCACGCACAAGGAGCGACCCTGCGGCGCCCCTGACGCGGACCGGCTCTATTCCACCGCGGCTGGATCGCTCGAAGCGTCTTCGATTTGCGCGATCGAACTCGCACCGTGCAAGACTTCGCGGACTTTTTCACCACCTTCGCCGATCGGATCGCTGACTATTGCGTAGTGCGCGTGGCCGTGGCCGTGGCTTCCGTCCGCATGCAGGGTGCCGGCGATGACCCGTCCATCGGCGAGAGTCGCGCGGACGGCTTTGCCAACGTAGGCCTCCAGTTCGTCATCGGTCATGTGGTGCCATTTCCTTCTAAGCGTCGTGCTCAATGGGGTTGTACCCACGTTGCGTTACGACGGTGCATCGCCCCCGTGTTGTGCGTAGCTCTTCGCGTTGAAATACCACTCCGGCAAGGTCTTCGGAAAGGCGATATCGCGAAACGTGTAATCGATGGTCGAACCGTCGCCCGTATATCCGTCGCCGACGACGCCGTGAATATCGGTCACGATGGGGACGCCTTCGAGCGACGACAGCGTGACGGTAAACGTCACGCCATAGATCTCGCTCGTGCCGAGAATGAACAACTTATCGGTCGCCATGAGCTTGCGCAATTCCAACGTTTTCTTATCTACCCACAACTCGCGCAGGCGATTGCGATCGGGATCGCGTGTCGGCAATACTTTGACGTCGAGTTCGTCGCCCTCGGTTGCGATCGTATCGACACGATAGTCGAACTCACCGGAAACCGTGACGCCGCCGATGACGGGAAGCTGCGTTGCGTTCGGCTCCGGGGTGGGAACGAAGCTGACCGGTCGCGGATGGACCGGTGCCGGTTCGAAGACGTCCGCCGTCGGCGGACCCGGATCGCGACTTTCATTGAACGCGGGCCGATCGAACGTCAAAAAACCGCGATTGACGTCTCTATACACACGCCGCGCTAACGCCGCGCGATCGACCGTACGACACCAATATCTTTCTTTGTAGCTCTCGGCGTAATCCGGAAAACCCTGTTCCGTAAGTTGTTTACGTTCGAGGGTATAGACGATGAACGGCGGCGGGGGACGGTGCGAGCGAAATTTTGCGCGGATCAGTCCGAGAAGCCGTTGCGGCGTCGGACTTGGGGCGGCTGTGGGAACGCTCGACGACGCGAGCGCCGCCGCAAGGAAAAGTGGCAGCATGAGTGCGTGCTTCGGCGTCGCGGCATGCCGGCCCGTTTAGGTTGCCGGGCGAAGCGGGAACGTCGCCTTGGCGGTCGTACCCGCGACGGCAATGTTCGAACTTGCAGCGCTGATTTTCGATTTCGACGGCACGATCGCGGAGACCGAACGCGACGGTCATCGCGTTGCCTACAATGCGGCGTTCGCCGATGCGCGAGTCCTTTGGGAATGGGATGTCCCGACGTACGGCGACTTGCTCGCAATTGCGGGCGGCAAAGAACGGCTCGAACACTACATCGCACGCAAACGGCCGGATATCGCGGCGTCCGATMGCGCGGCGCTCGTCGGGCTCCTACACGAAGCCAAACGCCGGCACTTCGACCGCCTTGCGAATGTTTTGCCGTTTCGCTCGGGAATCGTACGGCTGATCGAGGAAGCACGCGCCGCCGGCATCAGGTGTGCGATCGCGACGACCGCCGCGCGAAGCGGCGTCGATGCGCTCCTGCGACGTGATCCCGCCTTCGCAGGCGCCTTCGAAATCATCGCCGCGGGCGATATCGTGCCGCACAAAAAGCCCGCTCCCGATATTTATCTTTGGACCCTCGAAGCGCTCGGAATCGCGCCCCAGGCGTGCCTTGCTTTCGAAGATTCTGCGCTCGGCCTGGACGCGGCAATCGCCGCGCAGATTGCGACGATCGTGACTCCGAGTGTGTACGGCATGCACGAACCTTTTGCGGGTGCGGCCGCCGTCCTCGCACATCTCGGCGAGCCGGGCGGACGTGTGGAGACGCTTGCCGGTCCGCCGCCGCCGCGCGGTTACGTCGATCTCGCTTATCTTCGCGCGGTACACGCGCGGGCAAGTTAGACGCTACGCGGGCGGCGACCCGAAGCGCGGCCTACGGCCGACGCATCCGTTCGTTTTTGCCAGCGCGAACGGTTCGCTCCCGCTCGGGAGAGAAGGGTCGTTCGTGGAGTTATTACGATTTGCCGGGCTCGATCGGTTCTATGGCGCCCGGCAAATCTTCGGCGGACTCGAAGGCGCGTTGCGCGACGGTGAGAAAATCGGCCTGGTCGGTCCCAACGGCGCCGGAAAGTCGACGCTTGTAAGATTGCTTGCGGGTCTTGACGAGCCCGACGGCGGTACGGTCGTGCGCGCGCGCAACGCACAACTCGGCTATTTGAGCCAAGCGGCGAGCGCCGACCAGGCATCGACACTTCGCGCGATCCTCGATCGCGCCTTCGCGCGTATGCACGAAGAAGAGGCACACGTGCGCGATTTGGAGACTGCACTGACGGCGGCCGCCGAGGCGCACGACGTCGCTCTTGAAACGCGTCTGTTGACGGCGTACGGCGAGGCGCGCGAGTCGTTCGATCGCCATGGCGGTGAGGCGAACGAACGGCGCATGCGCGCCATGATTGCGGATTTCGGTTTCGCTGAAAGCGATCTCGATCGCCCCCCCAGTGCGTTTTCCGGCGGCCAACGGACGCGCGCGGCGCTCGCGCGCATGTTGCTCGAAGAGCCGGATTACCTCATCCTCGACGAGCCGACCAATCATCTCGATATCGAGACCGTGCGCTGGCTCGAAGACTTTCTGATCGACGATCCGCGCGCGACGCTGGTCGTCTCGCACGATCGGTATTTTCTCGACCGCGTTGCCAATCGCATCTGGGACATCGACGGCGGCGAACTCGCGCGGTACGAGGTGCCGCAAGGTCGCGCGTATTCGGCCTATGTCGAAGAAAAAGCAGCGCGTCGCGAACAGGCTGAACGGGAGTACGAACGTTTTCGCGACGAGGAAAAACGCCGTAAGGCCGTCGTCGCCGAACTGAAGACACATGGCTCGCACAACTATTCACACGTGCGTAGTCGCGAGAAGCAACTCGCGAAACTCGAACGCGTGGAAGCTCCGAAAACATCGCAACGCGCGATATCGGTAAAGCTCGAAGCCGCGCGGCGAGCGACGAACGGGCTCGCGCTCAAGGCGCGCAATTTGGGCGTCGCGTACGCCGAGCCACTTTTCGAAGGACTTACCTTCGAGGTGGCGCGCGGCGAACGGCTGGCCGTGGTCGGGCCCAATGGGTCAGGCAAATCGACGCTCCTGGGCGTACTTTCGCAGCGACGAAAGGCGGACGCCGGTACCGTGCAACTGATGGCGGGCGTAAAGACGGCGTATTTCTCGCAAGACTCGAGCGACGAATTACCCGAAGGCGTCGCTGCGGTAGACGCGGTCCTCGAGGGCGCGAGCGTCACGCCGGAAGAAGCACGCTCGTTGCTCGGCCGCTTGGGACTTAGCGGCGACGCGGGCGACAAACCCGTAGAAGCGTTTTCCGGCGGCGAACGGCGGCGCATCATGCTCGCGCGCTTGATGGCGCGCTCCGCGGATTTACTCTTCCTAGACGAGCCGACGAACGACCTCGATATTCCAAGCCGCGAGGCACTCGAAAGCGTGCTTGCGTCGTACGGCGGTGCGATGATCGTCGTCTCGCACGACCGCTATCTCTTGCAACGTCTTGCAGAGCGCGTCCTTTGGCTGCGCAATGGGGATGCGACCGTCATCGAAGGCGGTTATGAAAAGTTTGAAGCCGCTCAGCGCCCGTGCCCGGTGCCGCCGCCGATAACACCGAAGCCGAGTGCGAAATCGCCGGCAGCGGTGACAGCGGCGCCACCGGCGGCACCGCAACGCGACGAACGGCAACGACGAGAGCGTCGCGGGCGCGCACTTGCGGCGGCGGAGCGCGAGGTCGCACGGCTCGATGAGGAACGGGCGCGTCTGGAACGCGAGTTTGCCGATCCCGCGATTTATGGCGATCGCGGGCGCGTCGCAACACTCGAAGGCGAACTCGAGCTTGCACGGGCGGCCCTAAATGCGGCATTTGCGCGTTGGGAAGAACTCAGCGAGGCCGAAGCGCAAGCCGCCCACGCGTAGGACGGGGATTGGAGGAGCCTCACGCGTCGAGCCCCTCATATGACGTTATTGACGTCCGATAAGCCGGCCCCGTAACGCGGCGGGTTGCCGCCGCGCGGAAGCAAGTGGCACGATACGATGCTTTATGGGTGAACTATCGATGCATCGCGAAACGCTACGCGGGAAGAAGAGCGGCGCGATAAGAACGTAACGCGCGATGCAGTACGCTTCGCCTCTCCGCAGACTCCGATCGTCGCTCCGCAAACGCGTACCGACGCTGCGCCAAGCCGCGCTCATGACCGCATTCGCCCTCTTCGCAATCGCGGCCGTTTCCGCTGCGAGCGCTGCGGGTCCCGGAGAAGACGGTCGCGCCGCAGTCGCCAAGCGCGCACCAAAGTTTCTACTCGACACCCCTTCGGGTGGGACGCTGAGCTTGCGCGATTTCGCGGGCAAGCCGCTCGTGCTCAACGTCTTCGCGTCGTGGTGTCCGCCTTGCCGGCACGAGTTGCCGCTCATCGTTTCGGCGGCGCGCCGCAACGCATCGCGGATTACTTTCGTCGGTGTCGACGAGCAAGAAGCCGTCCAAACCGCGACGTCATTCGCACGCCAAATGCATCTTCCGTATGCGATCGGTCTCGATCACGGACAGTTCGCGGCGTCATACGGGGCGGTCTCGCTACCGATAACGGTGTTCGTCGATGCGCACGGCATCGTCCGGGCGATCCAGCACGGTGCGATCGAGGCGAGCGCCTTAGCGAGTGACCTGGCCTTGATCGCCGCACCGGGTTCGCCGCCGGCTCGGCCCAAATAACGGCCTAGAGCGTCGCCTGCAAATAGGTGAAGTGCGCTTCCTGCGCTTGATTGAGCGCCGCGACGCCCGCCGGGACGAGTAGCGCACCCGGCACCAGGTGCGACTGGAGATCCGCGTGCACGCGCTCGATCGTCTTGTCGTTGAAACCGGCGGTGGTCACGAGGTAGGTCGCCCAATCGCTCAGCGCGTTGTCGCAGACCAAGAGCGTCGCACCGCGCCGGCCGAGTCCCGCGAACTCAGCGTCGAATGGGTTGGCGTCTTGGAGCGGACTCGTTAAGACCTCTCCGCGGCGTTTGGCACCTTCGGCCAAACGATACGTGCGCCACATGGMATCGTTCACGGCCATCACGGCTGCGCGCCCATAGAACACGGCAGCGACGTGCATGACGCCGGGGCCTTCGCCCATCGCGATCTCATACGCGTCGAGCGAATGCCTCATGTATCCCACGATCGCGCCGTCGGCGACACGCGAGACGCCAAAGACTTGGCGGTGCTTTGACGGCCGCGCGAGGCGTTGCGCAATCGCCGGAAAATCGTACACGTTCGACTGCGCGGCCGTAACCGGCACCGCTCGTTCGAGCGCGGGTACAACGGCGGCGATGACCGCGCTCGTTGCAAGAAATTCGCGACGTGAACGCATCGCACGTTAATTCGGACGGCCACAGCGCGCTCCTCTCCCCCGACCGGCCTACGTGAAGATCGCACATACGCCTATTTGCGTACTGCCGTCCGCGGCGTGTTAGTACGGAACCAGAGTTCTCTCAACTCCCATTGATACGGCATGAGGCCGTCCCGGCGATTAGCAGAATCGAGGCTGCTGAATTAGAGCCACGCCCGAAACTCTCGCGCGAAGTGAAAAAAGCAGCAAAGTCTCTTGGTATATGGTTAATACTTTTGTATACTGTCCCGAAGCGGACGATTCGGGTAACATTGCGTCCATCGTACGGTCACATGGTTTTCTTGCTTGGGAATTGCTCGAGATACATGCAAGTGACGCGCTTCCGTAGTTTGCACGCGACCAAAGCCCTGTTCCGCTGCAGCAAAGCGCCGGTGTCGAGGAAACGCATTCGGCCCGCGCAGCACATTTCGGGAGTTACAATACATGCGACGATTTTCTCTACCGGCGCTGGCGGGATTCGTTTTCGCGATCGTATCGGCGATGACCATCGCGAGCGGCACGGAAGCGTTGGCGCAAGCTTCGCCTTCGCCTTCGCCATCGGCCGCTTCGACCGCGCCTGCGCCGTCATCGGCTTCACCCGCGCCCGGCCCCAAACCCTCGTCCGCTTCAACCTCCAGTCCGTCGACGGTTCCGGGCGCAGCCCAACCCGCAGCCACGGCTCCGAAGCCGGCCGAGGATTTTCTGAGCCGTTTCACCGTCAACGTCGCGCCGGGTTTCTTCTTCGCGAGCAACAGCGACGCCGCGACCGGCCCGTCTCCTGACCGCACGACGCATCTGGGCTTCAACACATCGCGCCGAAATGCCGATGTTCTGCGCTTCGATTACGGCGCGGATTTCAAAATCACCCCTCAGACCCATCTCTCGTTCTCACACGGCAATGTCGCCTATCAATTGGGTCGTATCCTCATCAATCCGGGCGTCGAACTCGAGACGGGCGAACTCGTCGACTATACCGACACGTACTCGCTGAGCCACACGCTCGGTGGCGGCTTGGGCGTACATGCCACGTACTTCAATCATCAACGCGCCTTCGGACCAGACGCCGTTCAGCCGAACGGTTCGCTCTTCTGCCTCAACGCTAAGTCCTGCGGCGGCAAGACGAATCCGCTCTCGGTCAACGAGCACGGATATACCTTCGGTGCGGGATATGATTTCGGACCCACCTCGAAAATCGGCAAGATCCTCTCCGCCGCCTTCGACGTCAAATACGTACCGCGTGGTCCCAATCCGGTCGCTCCGGGCGTCGCGCTCGGCGATCTCGGTGCGTATGTGGGGAGTCAAGTGATCTTTCCCTACTCGCTCACCTTGAAGTTGCCGGTGACGGATTCGGCGACGTTCATCCCGTTCGTCAACTACACGAATCTGCCGGTGCTCTATGCTGATTCCGCCGTGCCGGAAGCGTACCGTGGTATCGTCTTCGGCTTCGTAAAGATCATCAATAAGAATGCGACGCTCAGCTACACGAATTTGAACTTGCAGAGCTGCCGTTGCATCACACGCGTCCCTCCCCCTGATAATCTCCGCCTCGCGCTCGGGATTCTCAAGTTGGACTTCCACACGCAACTCTAAGCGGAAGCCTTTCCAACCCACGACGTTCCTCTMSGKCACKGNYRSG
>JRHI01003101.1_pt1 | contig 10316 bp, 8 predicted proteins | sample 215371 | NCBI WGS metagenome assembly JRHI01 (sample SAMN02929681, study PRJNA255918) | sediment metagenome | biome: cave system; feature: Ice Cave; material: Sediment; isolation source: sediment from deep within a dark volcanic ice cave with no known source of... ... | reverse complement strand
CAGCGGAGTTTAGGAGAGGAAGATACGTCCGGGAACATTGTCGACGAAGGACACGTGCTGCAGATAGGCCCCGTTCTGGTTAACACTGCTGGAACCTTTCCACCAGGTCCACTGGCCGACTGTCGTGTTGTATTCCCAAACATCGTTCAGGAATCCCGTTCCGTGGGTAGCATCGGCGTCGTAACCCCACCCGCCAAATAGCCACAAGTTGCTCTTCGCGTCAGTCCATCCTACCGGTCCCCAACGCGAGCCGGGAGTGTTGGCCGCCGCCGCTGTCAGTTGCATGCCATACGTGCCGGTCTGGTTAAGGGTGTCCGATCCGGATATCCAGATCCATTGGCCACCTTGAATTCCCATAAATCGTTCAACGTGGGATTCTTGCCATTTATGCTGCTGACGGTTGCGGCGTGATCCAATCCGAATCCGCCAAACAGCCAGACGTTTCCAGTTGCGTCGGTCCAGAGAACTGCATTCTGCCGTCCGCCGGGTACGTTCGCAGCGGCTGCCGTACCTTTCGTGCCGTAGACGCCGTTCTGGTTCATGATGTTGCTGCCGCCCATCCAGGTCCATTGACCGCCGCTAAACTTCCAGAGGTCGTTGAGCAAACCGACGGTGCCCGGAGCAGGCGTCGAGTCATAGCCCTGCCCGCCGAAGAGCCACACATTGCCCGAAGCATCCGTGAACGTGGCTGCGCCCCATCGACCGCCGGGGACGTTCGGCGCCGCAGCGACTCCCAAAGTGCCATAGGCACCGGGGTTATTGGATTTGTTAGTGTTGGCCCCGCCCTGCCAGGTCCACTGGCCACTAAAAGTGAGGCGCGTCGCATCAAGAGTGCCGGGAACGAATTTCCACAGGTCATTCAGCAATCCCTGCCGGACGCCGGTGGAATCAAATCCCTGACCACCAAACATCCACAGATTGCCGGCGGCATCCGCCCAGGAAGAACCGCCCCAACGGGAGCCGGGAGTGCCAGCCGCTCCGATTGCGCCGTAGCTGCCAGCGACATCTTCAAATTCCAGTTGCGTCGGGTTGGCATGTAATTTCCCGGAAGAATAGTGCTCGGGAAGGGCGGAGGAGTGTCAACGCTAACGGAATCGTATTGGTTCACCGCCGTCGGACCAAAAATCCAGGCCCAGTCGTTATGCTGGCAGTCCACAAGGACATTTTTAACATCCGCCAAGGCAATACCGGAGCCATTGAAAATATTGCACGCCTGGGGCTGGCTGTTTGGCTCCAGGAACAGCGAAACGTTATAAATACCTCCAGAAGTCACCCTTGTCGCGAATATGAAGTTCTGGTTATCGCCGGTAACGAAAAGATTGTCACCTGCATTGTTCTGTAGTTCCAACGTGTCACCGGGACCGGGTACGAGCCCGATGACCTTGCCCTGAATTTGAAAACTCGGCTGCGGGCAGGTGATCTGGATATTCGTAACGTCTACCTTCGCTGTTCCGGTACCGTTTGCGATCGAGCAAGTTTGCGCCGGCGCGGTGGGTTGCGTAAGAATCGTGACCGCGTAAGGGCCTCCTGCAACGAGTGGTGTGGAAAACGTAAAGGTTCCGTTAGTGGTGAGTTTGAGACTGTCACCGGCATTATTCTGCAGCGTGACGGAAGACGAGGCTGCCAAACCGGAGAGTGTACCGCCAATGGCCACAACGGTCCCGCAGGTTACCTGTACGTTGGTGACGTTGGCTGTGGCGGTTCCAGTTCCACTCGCCACGCTGCAGTTCTGCGTGGGACCAGTCGGCTGCGTCTTCACTGTAACCCTATAGGCGCCGGTTACGCCCGTTTTGAACTTGAAAGGAACAGTCCCTGTGCCGGTAACGGTCAGGTCGTCGGCTCCATTGTCCTCAAGAACCAAGCCTGTCCCGGTTAAACCAACGACGGTTCCGGAAATCGAAAACGCTGTCGATCCACCGCCACCGTGCCGGGCGAGCTCGCGCTATGGGGTACGCCGCTGCAGCCAGACAACAAGATGGCGCCCAAGCCGAAAAGAGCGAGAGTAAACTTTTTGCTGGGAATCATGTTTTCCTCTTCTGTTCGTTACTCAGGAAGTACGATCGTCCATTGGATCGCTCTGTCCCGACATGCCACTCACCCTACCGCTGAAGCAATGCCGCGCGTTTCATACAATGATTGCTGGACGACGCGGGTCTTCCAAAAAACAGTTTTGAGCCAAGGCCCCGGGCCCGGCATAGAAGTACTAGACCTGTGCGCTTAGCTTGCCCTTGCACTGTTTGCGCGGCAATGTGAAACGGCAGGAGTTGTGTTGAAGTTAGTAATAGCTTGGCAGAGGGAGCACTCCCCCTAGCCTTCGGATCAGTATTCACGCTGTCGAATCAAGAAATCCGAAGGCAGGTGGCGATTTCCATGATGTTCTGTCGCTCGCTTCAGCGATAAAACAAATGTTTGCAGGCTGCTGGTTACGCGCGGAATTTCGGCAAGGATTTTATTGTTGATTACGAGTCTTTAGCGGTGGGCAGGCCGGCTTCGACCCAGCTTTTCCAGCCGCCGTCCATCGATTCCACGTTTCTGTAGCCCATCTTTTGCAAATTCTCGGCGGCCAGTGCGGAGCGGAATCCGCCGCCGCAGTACAGAACCAGTTTGGCATGGGTCTGCGGAACGCGGCTTTCGATGTCGCGCTCAATGATTCCCCTGCCGAGATGCAGCGCGCCGGGCACATGGCCTTTTGACCATTCGTTGTCTTCGCGCACATCGATCAACACCAATTTTTCGCCCGCGTCCATGCGACGTTTTACGTCAGGAACGTTGGTCTCTTTCACGCGCGATTTTGCTTCGGATACCAGTTTCAGGAACTGCGAGGAGTGCGCCATTTGTCGCTCCGCCAAAAAAATTTTCGTGAGATAACTTCGTTTAGCGTAACACGGGCTGGAACTTCGGCACAGAAGGCGCGGAGGGAAATTTAAAAATAAGAATTTGCGAGATTACCCTGAAACATACCGTGGCAGCACCCTGACTTGTCGCGAATAGCCGTCTCGCTGCGCCAATCAGGGTTTACGTGGGGTCGAGACCGAGGAGGCGCCGGGTGCTGGCTGCGTCGCGGACACGCCGGTTGCTGGTTTCGCCGCTCCAGTCGCCGCAGATTTCGCCGCCGCGACTTTGCAGGCGCGCTGCACCTGCTCGCCCACCACTCCGGCACGGAAGCGGCTCGATTCGCGCACGCGCGTGCGCACGCCGTCAATCGCCGCCGGTATCGGAGCGCGAGGCACTCCCCGAATCACAAAAATCATCAATGCTGCTTCACCGGGGGAATCGACGCTCGAGCCGATACCCACGCCCTGCACGCCGGACAGTTTCATCATGTCCTCCACGTGCGCGCTGTGCACCACTTTTGCGCGCGCCATTTCCATGTCAGACACGGAATAAACCAGCTCCGGTGCCGCTGCGGATTTTTCCAGCTCCGCGCTATCCGCTGCAGAGACTGCACCACGGTGCGCGAACAGCGGGCTCTCTACGATGCGCGTGCGAATGCCATCCACCTGCGCGGGTAAATTCGTGCGCGCCTGTCCCTGGGTGACAAAAAACAAAATAGCCGGCTCTGTGGGATTGTCATAACTGCTTCCCACACCCACGGCCTGTACTTCGGGATGCGACAGCAATTCCGGCGCATGCAAATCGCGTGTGGCCACTGCCTTCTGGAGCAAGGTCGCTTCCAGCGAAGTTGCTACCACCTTTTTCGCCGATTGCGGTGCGTGCGGAAGCGTGCACCCGATCACCGAATGCGCGGCACCGCCCACAAACGTCATGCTATTACTGCCGCTGTGAAAAAAATTCAAAACATCGGCGACCGGATTGGCAACCGAGTCGGTATCCGATCCCGCATACAGCAAGGCCACAGGATTGGCGCTATCCTGCGTGACGACCAGCGATCCGGAATCGCCCTGCGCGCTGAAATCGCCCCCCAACACACCGATCTGATTGGTATATTGCACCGTGGTCTTGGTTCCCGTGCCATCGCAATTCACGAAATAATCCACGCTCGTGGTTATATTTGTCGCTTCAATCGCGGAGCAGGTAAGACCAGTCGATCTACCGGATTTCGCGACCGGCTGGTTGACGGAAATGCTGCTCAGGGGTACGCCCGATCCCGATAGCGGCGCGCCTGGCAGGGGGACATTATTCGCATCCACGGATGCTCCTAGATAGATGATATTTCCAGCGGGGTCGATTTTCCCAGATACGACCTGTGCAATCGCTGCGTCAATCTTGGGCGCAGGGCCCGTTTGAAAATTAAAAAATTCCGATAAATTCGCAACGGTGGTAGTTCCCGCCGTGGTGCAAGTGGGCGTGTCGATCAATCCCGGCTGGACAATCGCATCACCAACGGTTGCTCCGTCGCTGCGCGCCAGAATGTGATTATTGCTCAACACGTACTGCACGCCGCCGCGGGTGACCATGGCGCCCAGCGTGCCTCCGCAGCAGGTAATTGTTTTTGTGCCGCTAACAAAATCATGGGCGTTACCGCCGGTGGTACCGAGTACCACCGCTCCGGTCTGTGCATTCGCGTTATCGGGAACGACGGTCACCGTCGCGAACCCGGTACCGGTAGGATCGGCTTGCGATATCGCTGTGACGGTAACGGTGGTGGTAACGGTGTTGCCGGCAGAGGAATGGGTAGGAACGCCGCTGGGCGCAACATAAAGCCCGTTTGCGGAAATGAACCCGACCTTCTGGCTTCCGCCGGTGATCCCGTTCACCTGCCAGGTCACGGCAGTATTCGCGTTGCCAGTAACCGTGGCCGTAAATTGCTTGGTAGTGAAATCCGAAACGCTCGCAACGGCTGGTTGCACGGAAACCTGCACTGTCGGCGTGGTTGCCAACACCGTGACCGTTGCTGATCCGGACTTGGTGGTATCAGCCTGTGCGGTGGCCTTAACGTTCACCATCGCGGGTGCGGGGACGGACGCGGGAGCAGTATATAAACCCGATGACGAAATGGTCCCGTTGCCGTTGCCGCCATTTACCGACCAGGTCACGACCGTGTTGGTCGTGCCGGTAACAGAAGCCGAAAACTGTTTCGTCGTACCGATCACAACACTCGCGGATGAAGGAACGACGGTGACGGCCACCAGCGTCGGATTATTGACGCTGCCGCCTCCTCCTCCGCATGCGGCGAAAAGCAGTGGAATGAAAAATGATATGACCAGCAGTAATTTTCGTGGCATGACAGTCCTTGGAAGGGTTCTCTAACTTAGCACGGCTATACACTCACTTTGCCGCAAGCTGGATTAGCGGTTTCCATAAAGTAAGACGCCACAACAACCAAAAAAGATAAATATTTCCGCGGCAGCGTACACCCGTCGCTCCTTTTAGGAACACCCTGCTGGCGAAAAGGTTGTGCCGCGCGAAAAGGGAACGGCGAAACGACTGATACTAATCGAGATCGCGCCAGTTGGGACCGGAGCAGACTTCTACGAGAAGCGGCACGGCCAACTCGTGGACGCCTTCCATTTCTTCTCGCACCAGTTCCGCAACCGCGTCCAGTTCATTGTGCGGAAGCTCGAAAAGCAATTCATCATGAACCTGCAGGATCATTTTCGCTTCCAGGTTTTCATCCGTTAAACGCCGCTGAATCGCAATCATCGCCAACTTAATAATGTCAGCAGCGGTCCCTTGCAGCGGGGAATTCAGCGCGGTGCGTTCCGCGAAATTGCGCAGCTGAAATTGCGCGGAATTGATTTCAGGGATGGGCCGGATCCGGCCGAATAGAGTTTTCGCCACGCCGGAAGCGCGCGTCTCCGCAAGAGCGTTGTCCAGATATTCTTTCACGCCGCGATAGCGCTCAAAGTAGGCGTTGATGAATTTCGCGGCTTCACGCTGTTCGATGTACAGGTTCTGCGCCAATCCAAACGGCGAAAGCCCATAAATAATTCCGAAATTGATTACTTTGGCGGCGCGGCGGTGCTCCGCCGTTTGCGCCAGTTTTCCCACGCCAAAAACTTCCTGCGCCGTATGCGCGTGAATATCTTCCCCGCTGCGAAACGCTTCCAGCAGCACCGGATCTCGGGAGAAGTGCGCCATGATGCGCAACTCGATTTGCGAGTAGTCAACGGAGAGCAAAACCTTGCCATCTTCAGCCACAAACGCAGCGCGAATTTGCCGCCCCAATTCCGTGCGGATCGGAATATTTTGCAGGTTGGGATCGGAGGAGCTCAGCCGGCCTGTCGCCGTTCCCGTCTGCGAAAAACTGGTGTGCAGCCGCCCAGTTTCGCGATTGATCAGTTTCGGCAGCGAGTCCACATACGTCGATTTCAGTTTGGCGATTTCGCGATACTCGATAATTTTTCGCGGCAGCGGATGCCTGGCGGAGAGCTCTTCCAGAATCTCCACCGCCGTCGAGCGCCCTTTCACGCGGCCGCGCCGCGCGGACAGCTGCAGATTCAGCTTGTCGAATAAAACTTCCGCCAATTGAGTGGGCGAATTGACGTTGAATTCCAAGCCGGCCATTTCCCAAATATCTTTTTCCAGCCGTCGCACTTCGGTTTCCATGGCGCGCGACATCGTTTCCAGTTCTTTGGGATCCACGCGAATCCCGGTGCGCTCAATCTCCGCCAACACCGGAGCCAGCGGCAGGTCGATTTTTTCGTAAATATTCGCGCCCTGCTCTTCGCCAATCTGCGCGCGGAGCGCCGGCGCGAGCCGGTGCAGAAAATCGGCGCGTTCGCCGGGCCCGCCGCCGATGATGGAATTGAACTGCCGCATGACTACATCGGTGAAGGTGTGATTGGCCGTCGTAGGCCGCAGCAAATACGAATAAATCTGCGTGGCGTGAAGCACGTTCGCGATTGGCCCGGTAAGCAGATGAAACAATTTGGCATCGTGCAGAATTTTTGGACGCTTGGGATCGGCCAACAGCGGACGCAACGTAGCTAGCGCTTCGCCCTTTTCATCCACCCATACGGAGCGCCCTTCGCCCGGCTTTGCCGACACTTCAATGGAGGAAATGCGCGTCCCGAACCCCTCGGATTCGCGGTCGCCGGGTTCCAGATTCAGCCAAATGGCTAGCGGTTGTTTCGCCGGAAGTTTCGATAAATACTCACGAAATTCCCCAACGTCCGCGAATTGCACGTAATCGGTTTTAATCGCAGGGCAGGCGCTAGCGGGCGCGGTGGATGCAACGGCTTCGGAACCTAGCTCTTTCAAAAGCGAATTAAATCCCAGTTCGCGGTACAAAGCCGCTAGCGCCGGCAAGTCGGGTTCGCGCCGCTCCAACTTTTGCAGGTCCAGCGTGATGGGCACGTCGCAGTCAATCTTCGCGAGTTCCTTGCTCAACAGCACATACTTTCCGTGCTTCTGCAGTGCTTCGCGATAGCTGGTTCGTTTCACTTCGGCGGCGCGGCGTAACGCTTCTTCCGCCGAGCCAAACTGCAAAATCAATTCGCGAGCGCCGACCTCCCCAATACCGGGCTTGCGCCGTTCTCCTGGAGCAGGTTTCTCATTCGGATCGCGCGCGCCTGGAATATTGTCGATGGTGTCGCCCATCAACGCCATTACGTCGATCACTTTGTTGGGGGGCACGCCGAGAATTTCCTGTACTTTTTTTTCGTCCACGATGACGTCGCTTTTTGCCGCGCCCGTGCCGGTGCGCAAAATTCGCACGCCCTCACTGACCAGCTGCATCATGTCCTTGTCATTGGTGATCAGCAGGACGTCCAGCTTTTCTCTGGTCGCTTGTTTCGACAGCGCACCCAGAACATCGTCCGCTTCGTATCCGTCCCACTCCAGAATCGGCAAGCGCATCGCTTCGCACAATCGCCTGACGAAAGGCAGCTGTATCGACAGTTCATCCGGCATCGATGGCCGGTGCGCCTTGTATTGCTCAAAAAGCTTGTCGCGAAATGTCGGCTTGCTGGTGTCGAAAACGATGCCCACATAATCCGGCTGATAATCTTTGAGGATGCGCCGCAAAATATTATTGAAGAGAAATGGGACGGTGGTCGGCACGCCAGCGCTGGTGTTCATGCGCACCATCGGCGCGTAAAACGCCCGGTAAATGTGCGCCATGGCGTCAACCAGAAACAGTTTTTTCTTTGTCAAAGGCACCTGCGCGAGTATAGCAAACGCACCGTGGCGACCACTCAAAGCGCGCCCGGCCTTGAATGGACGGACAGAAATCAGCCATTCATAGGATCGTTAGCTAGGTAATTTGAACCGGATAGTCTCGGTTGGTTGCTATTGCTATTGCAGGCTTGGATCGGCCTCGGGAGGAGGCTGGATCACGATCAACAGCTTCGTGCCGGCGTCCAGATGAACATTTTTTCCGGACGACAGTAGCACCGTGCCGTCGGAACCTTCAGACAGCGGCGTGTAGACTTTCAAATCCGACGAGCCCAATGCGCCCTGGCTGTCGGCCGTGAGCAGACCGCCTTTGGTCATGCCGCCTTGCGCGGCGGGAGCGCCTGCCGTGCGAGAACCGGCTTGCGACTGCAGTTCGTGGCTTGCCGGAACGAACGCGGGAGTCGATACATCTCTTGCCGGGAAATCATCCGTGCCGGACAATTGCGCGGAAGGATAACTCTGTATGCGCGCCGAATCCCCTTCTATCCCGTTATCGCTATCGCCCGAAACCGGTGGGCGACCAGCTACCAGCGCCTGAATGCCCGCGTTCATCATTACTTCCTGGCCGTTTTTCAAAAACGCTTTATCGAACTGCACGAAAAGCGCGGAACCTTTGCCGCTACGCGCGGAGGAAGCGCGGACGAGATGGCCAAAAATTTTGGTGCCGCGGGGAAAAATCACGGAGCGTTCGTACGTTACGATCTCGGATACTTCCGCGGTTACCGGGTCGCCGGCTTTATTGCGGCGAGAATCTAGCGGCGTGATCAACGTGGCATTAAATACCGTTCCGACGCAGAACGGCACAATTACGGGTTCTGGAATAGAGTTGGTTTTCTTCGCTTCTGCAGTGAGGTCCGGCGGGGTCTGAGCAATTCCCAGTGGGACTACCAGAGCGGCAGCGACGAGTACACTAACGAGCAGCTTCGTCATCGCAATCCCCTTCTTACATCATCAACAATAATAATGGGTAGCAGAGCGCTGGGATAACTATTATACATCGCCTGCGGCAAGCCAGTCGTTTTTTTCTTGGCCGCAAAGTCACCAGCTAACTCGATCTGCATTTTTATTCCGCAAAAAGCGCCGACATTGCCGGACAGTTAAGGCTTCTGTTCCGGTCTTTTTTCGGACGCACGCTTCTCTCGACCTGTGGCCGATTGGCCCGCCGTCGCAGGCTGGGTCACCAGCATCACCTGCGTACCGCTGTCCAGGTGCACGTTCTTCCCTGTGGAGGTAATCACCGAGCCTTGCGTGCTATTTTCCCCAGTGGCATTCAGGCTCAAATTCTTCAGCCCGATCACCCCATGACTACTCGAATCCAACCGCCCAGCGCCATTCAGTCTGCTCGCTGCCGTGGTGTTCGCAGCGCCCGCCACATCAGCGGACGAGTTGACGGTGGAATCCACGGCTCCGCCTGCGCCACCGGCAGTATTATTAACTGTTCGAGTTGCACCGCCTGCCACTCCTCCGGCGGTTGACCCCACTCCATTCGCGGCGCCGCGGCCTGCCCCCGGAGACATTCCGCCCATCGGTGTAACGTCCGAGTTCTGATTTACGTCCCCGGCAGCTTGCGGCGCAGCCAGCGCTTGTATCGCGACGCTCAATGGCATTTCCTGACCGCCCTTCAAAATAGCCTTGTCAAAAACCAGCCCCAGCGAAGATTCCGACTGTCCCGCTCCCCGCGCGGAGGCTTTGGTAACGTGGCCGGCGAGCTTGGTGCCCCTGGGTAGGACGATCTTGCCACCGGCCAGTACAGCGTCGGTAGTACGCGCGTTTACGGCATCGCCGGGTTTCGCTTTTTTGGAATCCACGGAGCCGGTGAGCTCCGCGTTGATCGCTGTGCCCGTCGCCAGGGAAGCCCCAGCCGGAGAGCCGGAGGCCGTGGCCTTCTCGGTGTTTGCACCCTGGGCCTGTTTGCCTGCAAGCGCGGACTGTTCGCCCAACTGCGCTCCAGCCTGCGGATCGGACTGCGTTTGCGCGGCGAGACTGGATGCCCAAAGAGCGCTAATAAGGATGGCAACGGTTTTTGTTGAGCGGAACATGATGCCTCCGGGGAGAAACGAAAAGACTCAGCTTTGTACATCAGGATTTACGGCAATAGACCAGCCGCACTAACCTTTTTATTATGCGGATGGTACGACAGTATCGGTGGTGCATAACTACTAGCGCAACGAAGGAATTACACGTTTCGACTAGTACATCGTCCAGTTAATTCTTTATACTATGCCGCTTGCGGTGCC
>JRHI01003100.1_pt1 | contig 10317 bp, 9 predicted proteins | sample 215371 | NCBI WGS metagenome assembly JRHI01 (sample SAMN02929681, study PRJNA255918) | sediment metagenome | biome: cave system; feature: Ice Cave; material: Sediment; isolation source: sediment from deep within a dark volcanic ice cave with no known source of... ... | reverse complement strand
ACCCCACCTCTGCCCAGCGAACCAAGGTCGGCACGATCACACCCGTTGTCCTCGATCAGGGCGATGTCCGCCCGGCTGGCGACCTCGGCGCGTCGACGTTGACACAGCCTGCCGGGCTCCCGCCAGGACTTGCACAAGGAACGTATCAGCGCTACGGTTGCGTCCCTGGCGAACCCCGGCCGGGGCTGGGGCATCGGATCGGGACGGCAATCGGAGGACAACCCATGGCAGAGCAGCCCAACGCCACGGTGCGAATCGAATACTGCACCTCTTGAGGGTATCTGGGACGAGCCGCCAGGTTGGCGGAGAACATCCTGCACGATTACGCTGAATCCCTGCCGGGAGGCGTGACGCTGGTGCCGGGCTCCGGTGGCGTCTTCAACGTCACCTTCGGCGACCGCAATCTCTTCTCGAAGACCAAGCTCGAGCGCTTCCCCGAAGCCACCGAAATCGAGGACAAGCTCGCCGAGCTCTTTGAGACATAGCCAATCGCTGCGGCGGGGCGGACCGGGCGCCCCGTGGGCAAAGTCCACCCCGACACACAGCGGCGGCCCCCGTTACCGCCGCGCCGCCCGCCACTCCGCCGCCAGCAGGTCGAAGACGAATTCGCCCGTGAATCCACCGTTCTTGATCCCGGTCCAGGCGAGGTAGCCGGCCGCGCGATACCCCTGCTTGCGCAGCGCCGCGGCCGAGCGCGTGTTCGGCTCCCAGACAAACGACCTCACCATGTGCAGCCCCAGCCGGTCGAAGGCATACGCCAGCAGCAGGTGCTTCGCCTCCGTGCCGAGCCCCCCGCCCCGGTGCTCGGGCCGGTAGAGCTCGCTCTCCGTCTCGGCCGTCCGCTGAACCCAGTCGATCTCCGTGATCCCGTTGGCGCCGATCAGCTCGTCGCCCTCCCGCAGCACGATCGCGAAGCGGATCCACGTCGGTGGGTCCTCCGCGGCTAGCTTCTTGTGCAAGGCGGCATCGTCGAGCGGACCGCGGACCGGCCGTCCCTGGTCGAAGAACGTCTCCGTCTCCTGCCGCGACCACCGGGCGGCCCGCTCGGCATCCTCCGCCTCGATCGGCCGCAGGTAGAGCCGCTCCCCGACCACGATCGCGTTGCACGGCGGATCGCCGATCGGCGCCGGCGCGTGGGCCGGTGCCGGATGCCGCACCTCGCGCTCGACCGCTCCATCCACCGCCGCTGCCGGCATCCCCAGCCGCGCGACCCATTCCGGGTGGAGCGCCTCGTACAGCACCTCGTCCCGCCGCGTCCCGTTGCGCTGGATCGCCTCCCGCAACCGGTACGCCTGACGCATCCCGAGCGCCGCGGCCGCGGCCTCGACCGGTGACTCCCCGCGTTCCGTCACCACCCAAACGGCCATCAGATCGCGCTCCCGCACCAGCCACGGCACGACCAACCCCAGGAGCTCCGCTTTGACGCCCTCGCCGGCCCCGCCCACCGCGGGATTCGCGTGCAGATGCACCCACCCGACGCGCCACTCCGGGATCTCGATCAGTACCGAGCCGGCCGGCCGGTCGTCCGCGATCCGGCAGGCGACCAGTCGATAGACCTGGCGCTGGGCCTGCTCGGGGATCTCTTTCCCGATGCGCTCTTCGGCGACCGTCGCCGGGAGCGGAAACGGCGAGGGGTACCAGGCGGGCGTCTGCCCCGCATCGCCGGGCTCGACGCCGCGCAAATACAGGGTCGGGCCGACCAGAAACGTCTGTCCCTCGCTGCCCCGGGTGCCGTTTGCAGACGATCCGCTCATCCCGTCAAGACCCCTGCCGACCGGACTGCCGCGGCCGTTGTCGCGCCCGGCAGGGTCAGCAGACGGCCGAACCCACCGACCGCGTCGCCCACGCCGATCCGGCGCAGCGCCGCCCACGCGCCCGCCTGGTTGCTCGTGACGACCGGCTTCCCGTGCGCGGTCTCGATCCCGCCGACGGCGTCGAGGACGTGGAAGTTGGTGCAACTGACGAAGATCGCGTCCGCCCCCGGCGTATCGACTGCGGCAGCCAGTCGCGCCGCGTCCTGCGGCGCGAGGCGCCCGATCTCCGGGTCGGTCGCGCAGCCCAAGCCGGCGATCCGGGCGACCCGAAATCCCGCCGCCTCGAAGAAGCGGCGCTCGATGTCGTTCAACTCCGGCAGATAGGGCGTCGCGATGGCGAGGGTTGTCGCGCCGACGGCGGCCAGCGCCGCCAGGACCGCGGTCGTGGTGGTCGTCGCCGGGATCCCGCTGGCCCGCTCAATGCGCCCGATCAGCTCCCGGTCCCAGCCGACACCGTGGACCAGGCTCCCCGTCGTGCAGGCGAAGACGACGACCCCGACCTCGGCCCAGGCGAGCTTGGCCGCCGCCTGCTCCAGCTCGTCGTTCGCCAGCATCTCGGCCAGCGCCGCCGGGGTCACCTCCCCGCGCGGCAGCGTGATCGGCGCCGGGTAGACCGCGACGCCGGCCGGCATCAACCGCGCGTACTCCGGCAGCACGCTCGTATCCGTCGCCAGCGTGATCAATCCGATCCGCCCGCGCGCCCCGTACACCGCATCCCCTCCGTCAGGTCAGGCCGGTCCTCCGGCGAGGATAGCAGAAACGATGAACTTCAGCGTTCGCCGGCGGCGAAGGGGCGAGGCCGTTGCGCATCATGGGCGGCACGCTGAGGCATCGCGCGGTCCGTCATGGAACACCGCTGTCTCGCCGGGATGATGCTCGCGCCCGGCGACGGCACAGCCGGAATCACGCTGTGACGGACAGACCGGATGCACCACTTGGAGGGTGTTGGTGAAGCTGGTCGGCGTACCAGCTGACGGAGCCTGGTCCCACCCAATGCGGTGTCAATCATCCCTGCGCTGGGCTCCGTCATCGCCTCATCACCCAGGGGGTACCCGGCGATCGACCGCTCCCCCCCCCACCGCCGCGGCAGCACCTGGACCCCGGTCGTGCCCTGCGGTGGAGCGACGATCGCCCACGCCATCCCCGGCCCCCGATCGCGGCCAGCGGCCCAAACCCGCCGCAGGCGCGGGACGCGCCACCGCGTCACCCAGCGAGTCCCCGGCGCACCCCAGCGGTGCTCCATCGCGATCCTGGCGGTCCCCCCCATGCATCCTCGCCCGCATCAACAACCCGTCGGGCGCAACCAGATCGTGGCGTGGGCGACCGGTCGTCTTCGTCCCGGCTCCCGCCCCTGGTCGACCCGCCGGTCGCGGCGGCGGCGGGTGACGACGCTCGCCCAGGGGGGGGCGATCGTGCGCCGTGAGGGGCCAGGCACCGCCGGCGCGGAGCAGGGCGCGCCGGGCGTTGCGGATCGCGCGGCGCTCGCCGCGGCGAGGGCGGCCCCCTGGCGTGGCGAGGGGGATCCGCGGTGCCCGCACCCGCCACGCGTCAGCGGTTCGGTCGGTCGAGTCTCGCTGGCGTGCCATCCGGGTATGCTCCCGCATTCCCACCCTGCGCAAACACCCACTTAGGACCAACCGGCTGGGAACCAGCCTTGCCCGCACCAGTCCGGACCGGTACCGTTCAGGGGGTGCCGTTCGTCTCAGGGGTGAGGATCGGGCTGTGACCGGCGCGGCAGACGGCAGGCGGGAGACGGCATGCCGCGTGCGAGGGGGACGGAGGAACCGCGAACGTGTCGACCATCGGCGAGCTGAGCGACATCGGCGTCCCCGACCTGATCGACGTCTTCACCCGCCGTGGGCGCACGGGGCGGCTTGCGGTCAAGGCGGGCGGGCAGGAGATCCACCTCTTCTTCGAGGCGGGACGACTGGTCCTCGTCACCTCGACCAACCTCACTCTGCGCCTCGGCCGCATGCTCATCCGCCAGGGGCTCTTGGATACCCCACGGTTGCTGGAAGCCCTCCATGCCCAGGCCGAGACCGGCAACCGCCAGCCGCTCGGGACCATCCTGCTCCAACGGAGCTGGGTCACCGTCACCGACCTCAGCCGCTGCGTCGAGGAGCAGTCGATCGAGGCCCTGGCCCGCGTGATCTCCGAGGAGATGGGCATCTTCGTCTTCGACCCCGGCACGGCGCCACCGTCGCAGGTCGACGCTGTCCCGCTCGATCCCGGCGTCCTGCTCCGTGCCGCCAAGGAGCGCACCGAGGCCCTGCACCTACTCCGCGGTCAGTTGCCTCCGTCCACCACCCCCCTCTTCCTCGCCAGCACCAACGGCGACCTCGGACCGCTCGACGACCTGGCCTCGCCGGAAGCGATGGTCGTCGGTGCCCTGCGGACCGGCGCCAAGTCGATCTCCGAGCTCAGCTTCCACATGGCCCTCGACGAGCTGACCCTCGGCGTCGCCGTCCTGAGCCTCTCCGAGCGGGGCATCCTCGTCACCGGCACCAGCGCCAGCGCCGGCCAGCGGAGGATGGTGCCGCGATCGGCCGCGGGGTAAGCTAGTGTTGCCGGTGACGCCGTATCCGACACGCCAACCGGATCACCGAGGATCCATGGACGGGCTAAGACCGGCCGCACGCGCGGCCCTCGTCGACGATGCGGATTGGGAAGCGGCGCTCCAGCGGGCGCTGCGCGACACCGGCGACATCCACGCTGATGCCGTCCTCCTGTTCGCCGGGCACGGCCATGCCGAGCGCTTCCCGGATCTCCTGCAACGCATCCGAAGTGTCACCGGCGCCCCGCTTCTCGTCGGCTGCTCCGGCACCGGGATCATCGGCCCGCAACGGGAGCTGGAGCGGACGTCCGCCATCGCGCTGCTCGCCCTCTCGCTCCCCGGCGCCACGCTGCGCGCCGCGCGCTTTACCCAAGGGCTGGTTGCTGCCGGGCTGGAGCCGGAGGCGTGGCCGGGCCGCCTCGGCGTCCCGCCGGACGACGTCAACGCCTGGCTCGTCTTCGCTGATCCCTTCCGCCTCGACGGCGAGGGGCTCATCACCGCGCTCGGTGCCGCCTATCCCGGCCGGCCGGTGCTCGGCGGGTTGGCGTCCGCCGGACCGCTCGACCGCCGCTCCTGGGTCTTCCTCAACGGCGACGTCTATCCCGACGGCGGCGTCGGCCTGGCGATCGGTGGCCGCTACGGCATCCTCCCCCTCGTCTCCCAGGGCTGCGAGCCGATCGGCGCGCCGTGGACGATCACCGGCGTTCAGGACCACTGGATCGGGTCGATCTCGAACCGCCCCGCTGTCGACGTGCTGATCGAGACCGTGCGCCAGCTGCCGGAGGACATTCAGGCGCGCGCACAGCGCAACCTCGTTGTCGGGCTCGCGGCCGACGAGTACCGCCACGACTTCGCGCGCGGCGACTTCCTCATCCGCAACCTCGCCGGCATCGACCGCGGCAGCGGTGCGATCGCAGTCGGCGCGCTGCCTCGCCTCGGCCAGACCATCCAGTTCCAGATGCGCGACGCGGCCACCGCCGACCTCGACCTCAATCGCCTGCTCGATCGGGCGCGGAGCCGTCTCGCCGGTCGACCACCGATCGCGGCGGTGCTCTGCTCCTGCACCGGGCGGGGTGCCGGCCTCTTCGGCACCCCGCACCACGACGCCAACGCCGTCGCCCGCAAACTCGGCCCCGTCCCGCTCGCCGGTCTCTTCTGCGATGGCGAGATCGGTCCGATCGGCGACCGGACGTTCCTCCACGGCTTCACCGCGAGCCTGGCCCTCATCGTCCGCGAGGCGTAGCCGCGCCGCTCCGGCGACGCGGGGTATGCTTCTGCCGGTTGCCTGCGATCGCCCAGGACTCGGCCGGTCCGCTTGGGGCGCGCGAACAATCCATCGTCGTCACCTGAACCCGCCCGCGCGCTCATGAGGACGTGACCACGCCGACCATGGACGCCGAAGATGCCCGACCATCCGTCCTCGTTGTCGAAGATGAAGAGACCATCGTCGAGTTTCTGACGATGGGCCTGAGCTACGAGGGCTTCGCCGTCGCGGCCGTCCGCGACGGTGGCGACGCCCTCGCTGCCTTCGATCGCGTCCGCCCCCAGATCGTCCTCCTCGACCTGATGCTCCCCGGGGTCGACGGTCTCACGCTCTGCCGCACCATCCGCGCCCGCAGCGACGTCCCGATCATCGTCCTCACGGCCCGCGGCGAGGTCCAGGACCGGATCGCCGGGCTCGACAGCGGCGCGGACGACTACCTGCCCAAACCGTTCAAGTTCGCCGAGCTGATGGCCCGCATCCGCGCCGTCCTGCGCCGCCACCGGATCACCCTCGGCGCCTGTCTGACCGGCGGCACCCTGACGCTCAACCGCGACACCCGCGAGGTGACCGACGGCAACCGCCCCCTCACCTTGACCCCTCGCGAGTTCGACCTGCTCGAATGCTTCATGCTCCACGGGCGTCAGGTGCTCACCCGCGAGGCGATTCTGAACCGCGTTTGGGGCTACGATCAGGCCGTCGAGACGAACGTCGTCGACGTCTACGTCCGCTACCTGCGCGCCAAGCTCGGCGACGATGACCACCGGCGGATCGAGGCCGTTCGTGGCGTCGGCTACGTGTTCCGAGGCTGATCCGATGCGCACCCTCCCCTTGCGCTGGAAGCTCACCATCGTCGCAAGCGCGGTGATGACGCTGACCCTCGCCGGCTTCGGCACCGTCCTCTACCTGGACCAGCGCGCCACGCTTGAGGACCAGACGGCCGCCAGCCTCCGCCAGTCCGCCGACCGCGTGATCGCCAGCGAGGGGCATGCTGGGCGCGGTCGGAAGGAGTCCAAACCGGCATCCCCAACCGCGGGACCGCCTGGAGGACCTCCCCTGAGCCTCGACGCGATCGCGATGCGCCTGACAACCCGAGACACCGCCGCGCTCACCGTCGATGCGCACGGCAACGTCGTCGGCGATGGCCCCGTCCTCGCCGGTGAAACCGGCATCATCGCCCCTCGGCTCGATCCCGCCGTCTACCGCGCCGTCGTCCGGTCCGGCGAAGAGCGCCACCTGCGCCGCGACACGCCGGAGGGCTCGGTCATGGTCGAGCTGATTCCCCTGTCCCCCCGTGAGCACGTCGACGCATCGGCGCCGGCGGCCGGCGCCATCCAGTTGAGCACATCCCTCGACAGCGTCGACGCCTCGCTCAACCGCCTGCGCCAGATCCTCGTCTTGGGCACGCTCTTGGCCCTCCTCCTCACCACCGCCCTGATCATCTCCCTCGTCACCGGCCTGCTCACTCCCTTGCGCCGGATGGCTGCCGCCAGCCGCGCCATCGCGCAGGGCGACCTCAGCCGCCGCGTCGCCGTCCCGCCCGGCGGCGACGAGCTGACCGACCTCGCCGTCGCGTTCAACGAGATGGTCAGCCGTTTGGAGGCCACGCTGGCCACCCAGCGCCGCTTCCTCGCCGACGCCTCGCACGAGTTGCGCTCCCCCCTGACCGCCCTCGGCGGCGGCATGGAGATGCTGCTGCTCGGCGCCGACCGCGGCGACGAGGCGGCGCGCAGCCGCCTGATGCGCTTGATGGAGGGTGAGATCACGCGGATGGGCCGCCTCGCCGACGATCTCCTCGTCCTCACCCGCTTCGATGCCCGCCCGCGGGACGCCCTTCAGATCGCGCCCGTCGATCTCACCGCGCTCGTCGAGGAAGCGGCGGAGACGACACGCCTCCTCGGACCGAATCGCACGGTCAGCGTCGATCTCCCTCCGACGGCATCGATCGTCGTCCCGGCCGACACCGACCGCCTGCGTCAGGCGCTGCTCAACCTTGGCGCCAACGCCCGCGCCTACACCCCGCCTGGTGGCACCATCCGCTTCGGCCTCCGCCAGGACGGGACGCAGGTCACCCTCTCCGTCGTCGACACCGGTGCCGGCATCGCCCCCGCGGATCTGCCCCGCGTTTGGGACCGCTTCTACCGCGCCGACCCCTCCCGCGCCCGCCGGGCCGGCCAGGGTGGTCTTGGGCTCGGCCTTGCCATCGTCCGCGCCATCGTCGAGGCCCACGGTGGCACGACCACCATCACGAGCACGTTGGGCGCCGGCACGACCGTCACGTTGACGTTGCCCGGCGTCGCCGTCGCCTCCGTCCCAGCGGGGCTGCCTGCTCCTCAAACCGCAACCGCCGTTCCCGCCAACGCGGCCGGTGTCGTGGGATGAATCAGCGATCCTGAGGGTCCTCTGGGCGAGGCGGCGAGGCGGCGAGGCGATCGGCCCTATCCTGTTCGCCCAAGACATCGCGCCATTCCTGGTCAGCGAGCAGGAGCGCCGCGTCGGCGAAGTCATCATGCGGCATCCCCGCTGAGGAGACCTCGCTGTCTGTCCGATTCTCACCGATTCCTCATTGTTCGCCTGCCGTCCTCTTACCTCGCGCCGGTACCGTAGTGATCAGACCACCGCTCGGTGGTCCGCGTCCCCGGGTCGGGGGCGCCAGGATCGCGGCCAAGGACGACCGCACGATGGGAGTTTCAGATGTTCGAGGAATCCACGACCCAGAACGACAGGCTCGGTGAGGTGACCGGACCGGTCCACCCGAACAGCGCGCGGCGCCTGCGCACCGCGCTCGGTCTCGGCGCGACCGGCCTGGGCCTGAGCGCCCTGCTCTTGACCGGCGGAGTGGGTGGCGCGGCGGTGTCCGCCCAGAATCCCGCGACCCCGACGGGCTCCACCGCACCGTCGATCACCAACGGCACCGACAACGGCCAGAACGAGACCAACGGCAACGGGCTGCGCGAGAACCACGGCAAGGGGAACGGGCAGCACGAGCAAGGCGGCGGTCGATCAGGCAAGCGCGGCGAGCGCGGTGGCCTGATCGTCACCACCGTCAGCGCTGACACGATCAACGTCGTCCGCCACGACGGCACGACGCAGGCCGTGAAAGTCAGCGCGAACACCAAGTATCTGGTCGCCGGTCAGAGCGGCCAGTTGTCCGATGTCACTGCGGGCGAGCGCGTCCGCTTCGTGGGCACCGCCGCCGGCGACGGCACGTTCACCGCCACGCAGGTCGCTGTTGAGCTGCCGCATGCCTCAGGCGTCATCACCGCCGTCAGCGGTGACGGTCTGACGCTGGCGCAACTGGACGGCTCCACAGTCAAGGTCACCGCCGGCAGTTCCGCCAAGGTCAGCCGAGCCGGTAGCGCCATCACCCTCGGCGACCTCAAGGTCGGCGACGTGGTCGTGGTCGCTGGTGCGTCCAACGCCGACGGCAGCATCACCGCCCGCGCGATCCAGATCCGGCTCCCGCAGGTCGCCGGCATCGTCACTGCCGTCAACGGCACCACCCTGACCATCGATCAGATGGAACGTGACATGGAACGGGGGATGGAAGGCGGCATGGAGCGGGGCGACGATCAGCAGGCGCCCGCCGCTCCGGCGACCGCCAGCGGCACCCCCGTGGCGGGCGGCAATAGTGCCGCTCAGACGCCAGGTACGACGACGGTCCAGGTGAGCGACAGCACCACCTACGCCGTGGGCGGTTCCCTCGCCGGCCAGACGAAGGCCGCGCTGAGCGACGTCAAGGTCGGCAGCCGCGTCCACATCGAGGGAACGAAGAACACCGACGGCAGCTTCACCGCCCAGGCCGTCCGGATTGCCCCGGCGGTCACCGGCGGCCTGGTCACCGCCGTCAACGGCACCACCGTCACCATCCAGCCGATGCGGCCAGGGGCGGGGCAGACCGCGCAGACGATCCAGATCAACGACCAGACGACCATCCTCACCGGCGGTGATCCTGCCCTGATGACGGTCGGCACCGCCGCCGACATCAAGACCGGCAGTGTCATCCGCGCCGAAGGCACGCTCAACGCCGATGGCAGCCTGACGGCGACGGTGCTCCACGTCGGGCGAGAGGCTTCCCGCTAGCGCCGCCAGCGACGGAACCAACCAACGGAGCGGGGTCGGTCGCAAGATCGGCCCCGTTCCGCTTGCCCGCTGGGCGATGTCCGCCCTGGTCGAGGGCCCTGATGGAGGAGAATCAACAGACCCTACCTTGATTGCTAGTGGGCGTTGATGATGGTCAAGGCGAGCAACGAGGCCTGGACCTTGAGTTCGAAGCCGGGATTGGTGCGGGCATGAAGCTGCTGGATGCCCATCGCCTCCAATTGGCTGTTGGTCGTCTCAATGCGCCCGCGATGCTCCCGGAGTGCCAGTTTGTCCGCCCAGAGGTTGGGCTGCATGTTCGCTTTGCGGATCGGCACCAAGCGCACGCCGGTGTCGGCCAGGAGACTCGCCTCGTCGGCCTTGCTTCGGCCTTGCTATTGAACGCCTGGTCCCCGTAGGCGCACGAACCCGCCGGGAGACCGACGGTCAACGCGTGGACCGGGGTGAGATCGTGGCAGGCGGCGGGCAACCGCACGAAGGCGACCGGCACCCCCCAGGGCGTCACGACCAAAGGGAGGCGCCAGCCGAAGAACGTCTCCCGTTTGGCGGCACAGGAGCCGCACTACTCCTTCCCCCGCACCGTGCGG
>JRHI01003099.1_pt1 | contig 10317 bp, 11 predicted proteins | sample 215371 | NCBI WGS metagenome assembly JRHI01 (sample SAMN02929681, study PRJNA255918) | sediment metagenome | biome: cave system; feature: Ice Cave; material: Sediment; isolation source: sediment from deep within a dark volcanic ice cave with no known source of... ... | reverse complement strand
CAACTCGCAGACGACTAAATTCGTTTTTTCGAAGCCCTGTGAAAAGCCAGACCATGACCATTGCCCGAAACATTTCCACTGGGTACCAAGAGTCACGTTGTTCAGATAACAAGGTCCCATGAAAGCTACGGTGATAGGAAGCACGGGGAAGATCCTCTTCTGTGACAGTAAGTCCTGCCCACAAGAGTTTTGCCCAGATATCATCTGCGATGACGCGAGGATCGGGACCAATGAGTGACCGAACAGCACGAGGTGTTGAGAAGCATTTCCTAGGGTCAAAGAGACGAGGAATCCATACCCACTCTTGACAATCTCGGAAGAACACACTAATGGCTCCCAATAAATGGCTTTTCGAGCGTGGAGTCAGTGGTTTTCCTGCAAGTTCAGACCGAAAGTTTCGTTTCGGGACCCATTGTCCAATGACCATACGATCCACAGCCGCGACATATTCGATTGTCAGAGCGCGTGTCCATTGTGCTGGCGACGTAATCTCGGGATGGTTCTCAGCAAGCCAGTGACCGGCTTTGAGGAGATTGTAGTAGGTCCCTTCACGAGAGTTTGGAGCGAATGTAGATGTATTGCGCCATCGCTGGCACCAAGATACCCATTCTTCGTGGACCCCTTCCGCCGCACCTTTTCCTCCATAGCGATTATCCGTGGTAATATTTGCTGTCAGTGGCTGAGCAATGATCCCGAGATGAACCAGCACGCGGGAGAGGAGAATGATACTGTTACGTAAATGAGATGGAACCGTTTGATGGTAGACGAATTCCAGTGTTTCACGTGTGACAGCTTCCAAGCTGGGGTGGCGATTGACGAGCAGCGTCTCATAGACGGCGTTTGGTAGAGACTTTTGTGTATTGAGTTCTTTGTATCCCCACTGTTTGAGTATCTCGAGAACCTGCTGAACAGCGAACTGAACCCGTTGCTCTCCGAAGAGCTTGTTTGCAAGGGACTCACGATAGTACGCTCCCAGACAATGCAGATCTTTGAAGTCGCACAGCAAGTAAGCAAGGGCTATTGCATACCCACGACAGACATTCCCAACAAAGTAGACCTGTTGGCACAGGCTCTCGTCGGCCTTACTTTTCTTCGTTGAGAGCATCTCAACCCACTCCTCTGGTGACCAAGCCCAGAAGGCAGTTTTACGCTGGTGCATTCCAAGAGCAATGAGTCGTATGGTTCCCCGGCGAGAAGATTCGTCAATCTGAGTGCTATTCAAAACATCAGAGATTGGCAACAAGAGGCGATGGAGCGTTTGTTTTAGGTGTTGAGGAATTCGACCCCCCTGCTCCCTTTCTCGGGAGATAATCCAGCTCTCAAGAGCACCTTGCTCTTCACCACTCAGCCAGGGCGTACGATCATAGCTCATGATATCGACGGGCCATTTCCATACAGAGGGTGGGGCAACCTGAACAAGAGCGTGCTGGTTCATTGCAGCACCTCCGCCAGCATTTGCACGCGCCAGGTGTGGATGGCGGCCATCCCTTGTTCGAGCTTTTTTGCCAGATCGCGCCCACTCAAATGAATGTAGAGAAGGGTTGTTTGGGGATTGCGATGTCCTGCAAAGGTGGCAATCTCATGCAGGTCCCAATCAGCACGGGCCAGATCTGTAAGGCAAAGATGGCGTAAGGTATGCGTCGTAAATTGGCAGACCCCACAACGATCTGCGACACCCTCGATCACTTTTGACCAGGTCCAGATAGAAATGGGATGAGCATAATTGCGACGAGATTCAGAGAGAAACAAAGGACCACGTTCACGACTGATTGCACGCCGATGGCTCAAGTAAGCCATGTACAAGATGCCAGTTGCCTCAGAGTAGGGGACAGTTCTTGCTCGCCTGCCCTTCGTATGCTCTGCACGAATGTGGAGCAAGCGATGAGCAGGATCGATATCATGAGTTGAGAGTGTACACAACTCCTCTCGGCGAAGTCCAGCATCATATGCTAAGGCGAACATTGCTCGGTTGCGAAGTGGCTCCACTTTTGTGGCTTTAAGGATCGCTGTCCACTGCTCCTCCGTAGGCAGCCAGGGCAGTTTTTGGTATCGTGGAATGAGTCCCCTCTCACGAGCGCCAGAAAATCCCTGGCCTGGGGTGTAACGACCTCTTCCCACTGGATTGTCCTGGCGAAGACCTTCTTCCATCAGGTAGTCGTAGAAAAGACGAACCACGGTGATTCGCTGCTGGAGTGTGGCATTTGCTAAGCCCACCCCCGAGTCCAGTACACGCAACGCTTGCCCACGAGGGCTCGGACGAGTAGCGAGATCACGAACGTAGCGTGCAATGTCCTCTCGCCGTGCGGCTTCTGGTGCAACGGATTGACGAGAACAGAAGGCAAGGTAGTCTTCCAGTGCCCGTCGATATGCTTCCACTGTGTTCTTTGCTCTCCCCAAGTCAGTTTGCATCTGTACCCATTTCTCAGCATGGATACAGGAAGATATCAATGCCTTTTGTTCTTCAAAAGTGTCTTTCATGTGCTTATCCCTCTCACTTAAATACAACGGTTCAGGATATTCCACATAACTGTAATTTAGGCCCGCACCAGATGGCCAGGCATCTGCGCGGCACGCTCGATGCAGATCAAATTGCGCATATCAACCGGCGTCATTTCACGGTCGAGAAGCTGGATGCGGCCCTGCGTGATGTCATTAATTGCTTCAATCGCTATACCCTGCCGCACTATTGGGGTGAGGAGAAACGGGCAGCCGCCGATGGAACGCAGTATGAGTTAGCGGGGGAGAATCTCCTTGCGGAGAAGCACATCCGGTATGGAGGGTTCGGCGGGATTGCTTACCATCATGTCAGTGATATGTATATTATGCTCTTTACGCAATTTATTGCGTGCGGGGTCTGGGAATCGGTGCATATCCTCGACGGGCTGATACGCAATCGCTCGGACGTCACGCCGACCGCCATCCATGCAGATACCCAGGGACAGAACCTGCCTGTTTTTGGACTATCTTAGGGACTTCCGAAGACTAAATTGTCCCAGTATGGTACACTACACGAAGAAAAACACTTGTGGAGGGACGAGCATGAAACTGACCTTGGAAGTCAAAGCATTGGTAGTGAAGACCGCCAAAGATCTCAAGGGAAGCGCGCGGCGCATGTTCATGGCGCGGACAGTGGAGGCACTGGGCGAAGGGGGGCAGCGGCTGGCGGAACGAGAGTTGGGATGGAATCGCGGGACGATGCGCAAGGGGAAGCACGAAGTGGCGTCCGGGATCGCCTGCGTGGATGGCTTCAAGTTGCGTGGGCGCAAGCGCAGCGAAGAGCACCTGCCGAACTTGCTGCGCGATCTCACATCCATTGTGGATGGGCAGAGCCAGGCGGATCCGCAGTTTCGTACGACGCGTCTGTACACCCGGATGACGGCAGCCGAAGTGCGCCGCCAGTTGATCGCCCAGAAGGGCTAGAGCGACGAGGAACTTCCCACTGCCGAGACCATTGCCACGAAGCTGAACCAGTTGGGCTACTTCCCGAAAAAAGTGGCCAAGAGCCACCCCCAAAAAAAGTCCCCGAGACCGATGCCATCTTTGCTCAAGTGAAGCAGTGCAATGAAGAGGCAGATGCCTCTGAGGAGGTGCTCCGGCTCTCCCTGGATGCCAAAGCCGTCGTCAAGGTCGGTCCCTTCGCACGAGGGGGGAAGAATCGCGTCTCCACCAAGGCCGCTGACCACGATTTTCATCCAGCAGCGACGGTGACGCCGGTGGGCATTTTCCTGCCCGCCTCCGATGAACTCTTTCTCTCTGGGGTGACGTCCAAAGTGACCAGCGATTGCCTGGTGGATCGCTTGGTCGACTGGTGGGAGACGGTCAAAGAGCGCTTTCCTCTCGTGAGGACCCTGCTCATCAATCTGGACAATGGCCCGGAGAGCCACAGTCGGCGCACGCAGTTCATGCAGCGTCTGGTGGAGTTTGCCCTGCGCTATCACCTCACCATCCGTCTGGCGTAGTATCCCCCATACCATAGTAAATACAACTCGATCGAACGCTGTTGGGGGATTGTAGAACAGCATTGGAATGGAGCCTTGCTGGATTCGGTCGATGCCGTGATCCAGTATGCCAGCACCATGACCTGGAAAGGCACCCATCCCGTGGTCGCCTTGGTGATGACCACCTATCAGACTGGCGTCAAACTCACCAAGCAGGCCATGGATCTGGTGGAAACCCAGCTTCAGCGCTTGCCATCTCTGGGAAAGTGGTTTGTGGATATCGATGGGTGCTTACTTGCTAACCGGAATAGTTAATAATTCTTGAGCCCCTTACTTGTTAGGGATCAAGCTCTTGCCACGCATTCGCAATTGGAAGGACCTGAAGTTCTATCGCCCTTCGAGAGACACGGTCTACGAACATATCGATTCCCTCTTTCACGACAACGTGGTTGATTGGGATCTCATTCAAACGCACTGGCAAGACCTGCTGCGCGTGGCGATCTCGATTCAAGAAGGGAAAGTGTTGCCCTCGATGCTGCTGCGCAAACTCACGACCTACAGCCGCAAAAACCGTCTGTATCAGGCATTTCATGCGCTTGGATGTGTGGAGCGGACGGCCTTTTTACTGACGGTCATTTCTGATGTGAAACTGCGTGAGGTGATTCACCGGGCGACGAACAAAGTGGAACAATACAATGCGCTGGAGGATTGGGTGAGGTTTGCAGGAGGCGGCACGATGTATGCACACGCGTTTGAGGAACAGGAGAAACTGGTGAAATACACTGGGCTCCTGACCAACTGTATCATTTTGGACAACACCCTGGAGATCAGTGCAGCCCTGAACGCACTTGCCCGGGAAGGATATCGCCCTACCATCGACGAACTGACAGCACTCTCGCCCTACCAGACGCGACATATCAAGCGTTTTGGCAATTATGAGATCGATTTCTCGGCAGTTCCCGCACTGATCGCCGATGATCTGACCTTTCCTCTTGAGCCACCTCCAGAACCTTCGGTCATCGAGGCAGATCAAGAGAACTGATACACCACAGGTCAGAAGGCCATACGAAAGGAGCTAATCCCCACAAGAAGTTCTCTTGCGGGGATCTCTTTCTCTGTAACATAGAACAAAAGTGCGCTGTGATAGATTTTTACAGTGATCCTAGCCTTACCTCTATAAGACCTGGCAGCATACTTGTTGGCAAGCTGCTGGGCATTTGCGGGAACGATATCGGCGACAGCTACAAGCTGTGCGCCAGGCAGACTGGTGATAGCTTCCGCGTGGGTAGCGCCAATCACACCACACCCAATAATGCCGAAGCGCAATGTGCCATTCATACTGCTACCCCTTTTCTTATTTTATCTTACCACCAGAATACGTCTCCCAACCATTTTCCAGACGTACGCTTGAAAAAGATGAAAAAAAGCTGCTCTCCACTAAAAAGCAGAAAGCAGCATGAAACGGCTTGTCGTCTAGCTTCCAATGCAGCGGGTAAAGAAGTGGAAAGCGTATCCCTCTAGTATCCGATGATCTGCAAACAGAAACAGAGCTTTTAACGCGCCCTGTTCATGAGATGTAGAACAGAAGCCTTGAGGAAACCTTGTTGTCTGTTGTCACCTGTTGTACCATCAACTTGAGTTCTGGCATCATACATCAGTCTTGTCAAGCTATAGACAAGTGCTGCCAGCAACATGAGCACAAACAGAATGAGCAAACCAGTTAGCAGAATGGTCATTAACGCGGTACCCATAGTGGTTCTCTACTTTCCCTCTTTTTGAGGAACCTGTTCATATATGGCGGTTGCCACATGTAGAAATGTATCAACAAAGTTTCTTTTCCAACAACTACAGTACCAGAAACGCAGAATCATTGATATAGCTTTTTGCTATATTCATTATAGCATATTGTCAGGTGGAAAACAAGGACCCAACAAACGGGAATGCGTTTATTTTTGGATAGGGTATGCCTGATTCTTTGCGGAGTGCTATTTTTTCTCGTTTACGGCTCCACCAGCTTTGCTACTCTCCAGGTCGGCTGTGTATTTTTGAGCCTTTTGTTGTAAACTCTTAATGAGCAAGTTTGGAGTGAAGCCAAAGACGATAGCGGCAAACAAGTATTGTGAGTTGAGAGTAAAGATCTTGTCCAGTCCAGGAATCGGTTGTCCACTGAGAACAGGCAACACAACAGTAATGAGTACACCACCAACGCCGGCCAGACCCGATAGCAACGGAGTAGCAATCAGGCGTGCAAAGAAAAGACCATAATCATCGTTGGAGTGCTCATTGTTTGACTCGGCGTAAAACCTGCCAAAAAGTCCTGCAACCGCGCCAACGAGGTAGAATGCTGTTGCGGCCATAAGAACTCCCTTATTGGAATTAGCAGGATAATCGAGTAGTATAACCATGCAGAGTAATACATGGGTAATAGCTCCGGTGAGTGCAATTGCTACCAGGAGGTTGTTACGAGCTCTTACTAATCCTTCCCACAGATTGTCACGATAGACGTTGAGGCTCTTCCGAACTTCGCGTAAAACCCCACGCGCTCTGCGCTCTACCTGAGCATCAAGAGTAGTATTCTTCACATCTTCTATTGTAACTGTATCGTCTGGGTACTTTCTGCTAAAAGCTTCTACCAGTCTATCAAGCACACCCATTTGTGTCTTTAATGCTTGCTGAAGTTCTACATAGTTCTTGTCGGGTTGGTGCTCTTTGAAGTATACGCTTGCACCAGGGTCCAGGTCTTTGACGGCCTGGATCAGTTTCTCTAGTAGTCTATCACTATTATTAATGGCTGAGTTTTCAATGGCCTCCTGATCATGCAAGGCTTCCTCCACTATAGTAGCAACAGGTTCCACCTCAATCAATGCCTCTTCAGCACGGTGTATCGATGTCCATGTATGAATGTAGCCTGAACACCACACCCATTGTAATCCGCTGTGAGCATAGTTTAAATTATAACAAACATCTCCATACGCAGCATATGCCTCTCGCAATGCAGACTCACTGCATCTATCACTCGTAGTCATTCCAGTGGCCTGTTTCATTTTGCTCAGAGGAATAAAAGCTGGTGAACCATTAGACCGGTCTTCTATGCCGAGACGAGCTTTCAATTCATTTTGCCTACTTTTGAGCAGGTTATAGTTACGCATGTTTGCCATTTCAGCAGTGGCAAAACCGCAACATAAGACTGCCATGATAATAGTTACGATCAGTGCGACGGTGCCACCATAGAGAGGTGCATACCAGTTCGACTTTAGAATAGTTGATAATACCAACGGCAATGCAAAACCAGCTGGAGAAAAATAGAAGAACAATGTTGTAAAAGAGGCTATGATAGGATAAACGATAAAGGTTGCTATTAGTGATCCAACAAAGGCTCTGCTCCACTTCTCACAGAAAGCTATAAAGGAGTGCTTGACAGGAAAGAGAGGATCTTTAAAAGCCCCTTCGGTTTGTGCTGTATTTTGAGGAATTATAAATTGAGTCTTCGGTAAGGCAAGCATATGATGTTTATGGGCAACTCGATCATTTTTGCTGCTATGAGTTTGTAGATTTTTATGATGTGTAGCCATTGAAATTGCCTTCGTTTCCAAAGAGACTTAATTTCTTTGCATAATATTCAATTTGGCGATAAAAAAAGCGTTATAGCTCAACTTTACAATGTTTTTCTATGCGATAGAATACATTACTTTTCCAACTATGTAGACGTTGGGAAAGAGAGTTTTTGGAGAGTGAATCTATGGAGCTTTCACCGGATGCAAGAAGAGGATTCCTGATTAACAGGTAGAAAACATCTATGGAAAAATTTAGGAAGTATGGGAGTAGTCCTTTCCGCGTCGCCATTATCCATGGCGGGCCAGGCGCTGCTGGTTCAGTGGCACCAATCGCCCGAAAAATGAGGGAGATGAGAGGCGTGTTGGAGCCGATCCAGACCGCCAAAACACTTGACGGGCAGGTCGAGGAATTACGGCTGGTTGTGCAGCAAAATGCTATGACACCGGTGGTTTTGATCGGGCACTCCTGGGGAGCCTGGCTAAGCTCTATTGTCACTGCCAACTATCCCACACTGGTGCGCAAACTGATCCTGGTGGGGAGCGGTCCTTTTGCAGAGAAATATGTGGAGTTGATCGCTGAAAAGCGGTTCAGACGACTGAGCCAGGAAGAGAAGGAAGAATTCCTTCATCTCGTTGACATGTTGAACAGGGCAGAAGCTCCGGACAGCACTGTTTCCCTGTCACGTCTCGGTGAGCTGGTGCACAAAGCTGATTCCTACGATCCCATCGATATTCCAAATGACGCGACGGATCTTGATCTCGTCGAGAATCCAGGCGAGATCTACGAAGGTGTCTGGCCTGCAGCTGCCACGCTGCGCCAAACAGGAGAACTTCTGGGGCTAGCTGCGACAATCACATGTCCTGTGGTAGCTATCCATGGCGACTGTGATCCGCACCCGGCAGAAGGGATACAAGAACCGCTTGCTGCCAGGCTGAAAGATTTTCGCATGATCATACTGGAGCAATGTGGGCATGAGCCCTGGTGTGAAAGGTATGCCAGGGATAAGTTTTATGACATACTTGAGCATGAGCTTTCGATATGAAAATAGCTCTGTGAAGAACATCAGGCAAATCCTTGTAAATTACTGTGAAAAAGTCTTGCGTATGACGTTACGTCATACTTTATACTTCAGGGAGCAAGGAGGTAGCACGTGGGTCGGCAGCATTATACAACCAGTCAATTTGCGCAGAAGGCTGCGGTAACAGCGCGGACCGTGCGTTTTTATGACAACGTGGGTCTACTCTCCCCCTCTGGAACTACTGAGGCGGGGTACAGGCTCTACTCGGACGAGGACCTGTGGAGTTTGCAGCAGATTCTGGCATTGAAATTTTTGGGTTTCTCATTGGAAGAGATCAAAGTCTGTCTGCAGACGGATCCGGAGCGTTTGCAGGAGACGCTGGCTACGCAGAAAGAAATGATGCGAGAGAAGCGCAGTCGGCTGGACGCTGTGATTCAGGCTCTTGATAAAGCTGAAACAGTGCTGCGAAGCAACCAGGGGAACTGGGAAGCTATTGTCAATGTGATCCAGGTGATGCAGATGGAACAGAATAAAGAGTGGGTGAATAAATATCTCACCCCGCAACAACAACAGGAGATGGCGGAACTCTCCAGAAAATCGTACAGTCCTGAAGCGGCGCAGAAGCTGGCGGAATGGCGTAAGAACTGGACGGAGGAGGATCAGAGACGCGCGAGCCAGCAGTGGAAGGCAGTTTTCGCGGAACTTAGGCGGCTGGTAGCGGAGGGAAAGGATCCGATCGGTCCGGAAGGTCAGGCACTGGCGAAGCAGCACAGTGAGCTGATTGGGCAGTTCACGCGGGGCGACGCGGATGTAGAGGCTGGTCTGAAGCAATGGTGGAAGCAGCACGACGAGCTACCCGCGGGAGAGAAGCCGTTACCAATGTATGGTTACAGTAAGGAGGAAGCACCGTTCCTGCAAAAGGCGTTGGAGCATTATAAGCAGGGCCAGAAATAAGAGTTGAGAGATATCAGGAAGGCCGCAAGAGCTACCTGGATGACCGCAAAAGTTATCAGGACGACCGCAAGGGATCGTCCCTACTATACACGTCAATATGTGATGTGCCATGGTAGGGACGATCCCTGATTATTGGTGGGACCCTTTGTCAGGGTGCTCTTGACGAAATTATACTCATACCATATAACTGAGAAAGAGCGTTGCATTGGTAAGAAAGAAGGAGCCAACCATGACTGATACATCTATCCCAGCCGAGACCCGCATAGGACACGTCCACCTCAAGGTCGCCGACCTGGAGCGCGCTATCGGCTTCTATCGCGACTACTTAGGCTTCGACCTGCTCTTCAACATGGGGAGCGCCGCCTTCCTCTCCGCCGGTGGCTATCATCACCACATCGGCCTCAACACCTGGGAGAGCAAGGACGGGCCGCTCCCCGCTCCCGGCACGACCGGCCTGTATCACTTCGCCATCAACTATCCGGCGCGCAAAGACCTGGCCGTCGCGCTCAAACGCCTGCTCGATCATGGCTGGTCGATCGACGGAGCGTCAGATCATGGCACTCACGAGGCCATCTACCTGCACGACGCGGATTTCAACGGGATCGAGTTAGCCTGGGATCGGCACCCAAGCCAGTGGCCGCGCAAGGATAGAGCGGTTATGTTCAGTCGCCAGCCGCTCGACTTCGCGGGCTTGCTAGCCGAACTCGGGGAGCCAGACAAGGCAGGATACCTGGCGGTCTTGTTGGCATACAAGTAGGGGAGATCCCTAAGCGTAAACGTCAGCCTCCTCACCAGGGCAGGGGCAAGCCCAGCCCAATAGGCGTCAAGTTAAGCCGACCTGACCGGAAGCCA
>JRHI01003098.1_pt1 | contig 10317 bp, 7 predicted proteins | sample 215371 | NCBI WGS metagenome assembly JRHI01 (sample SAMN02929681, study PRJNA255918) | sediment metagenome | biome: cave system; feature: Ice Cave; material: Sediment; isolation source: sediment from deep within a dark volcanic ice cave with no known source of... ... | reverse complement strand
GGCCTGCCACACTTCGATGAGTGTGCGCCGAACGGGACGCCCGTCTTCGTCGACGACGCGTCCCGCGACGATGATGCGCTGCCCGTGCGCTTCACCGCGTCCCTGAGGGCGCGTCAGATCGACAACGTTCGGGCCGCACCAAGCATCGTCGAACGTTGGGCCCGTGATCTCCCCCAGCCCCTGGGGCACGGCGATCGGATTCCGCCTCGGATGCCGCTTGGCGGTGCTGGTGTAGGCGGGGAAGTCGTAGGGCGGCTGCGTGTCCGCGCGCAGCGGCGCGTACGGTGCAGACTTGGAGATCACGTAGCGCCCTCCCGGTCCATCGCGGCGTAGGCTGAGGCTGCGTGGCGATAAGCGCTGTTCGCGGCCGGAACGCCGGCGTAGACGCCGACCTGCAGCAGAATCTCCCGCACTTCGTCACGCGTAACGCCGGTGTTGCGCGTCGCGCGCACGTGCAGTTCAAGTTCCTCGAAGCGGCCGAGCGCAGCCAACATCGCAATGGTCAACATGCTGCGCGTCTTGCGGTCGAGCCCGGGCCGCGTCCACACGTCGCCCCACGCGGTGCGCGTGATGAACTCCTGAAAATCGCGAGTGAAATCCGTCGCACCCGCCATGGCGCGTTCCACGTGCGCATCGCCGAGCACCGCACGACGCATTACGGTTCCGGCTTCGAGCCGTTCGTCGCTCATTGGTGCACCATAGTCGTGTCAGGCGCCTGACACGTAAGCGGCCGGATCCGATCCTCATCACCCACGAAAGGCATCGTTCTTCTCCTCTTCGAGCAGCTGCAGCATTTCGGCCCGCAGACGTTCTTTGGCGATGCGCTCGGTTGGCGCATGCTCAGAAGATTTCAAAGTACTCACGCTGCTCCCACTCGGTGACCTCGAGGCGGAAGCGGGCGATCTCGGCGCGTTTGATCCGCAGGAAATAGTCGACAAAAAGGTCGCCGAAGGCCGTACGAAAGCAACGGTCGTTGTCGAGCGCGTCGAGGGCGTCATCCAACGTCGTCGGGAGTCGCGGCGCGGCGGTCTCGTAGGGGCTGCCGGCCTCCGGGCCAGGTTCGCAGGCGTGCTCGATACCGTACAGGCCAGCCACAACCTGCGAAGCCATGTAGAGGTACGGGTTGGCAGCCGGCTCGCCCAATCGGTTCTCGATGTGCGTCGCCGGGCTGTTGGGTTCGCCGACGACCCGCAGCATGACGCCGCGGTTGTCGACGCCCCATGTCGCGTGGTCGGGGGCCAGCGAGTTCGGACGATAGCGGCGATAGCCGTTGATCGTCGGCGTGGCGAACGCCGCTGACGCGGCCGCGTTCGCGAGCAACCCACCGAGGTATTGCCGTCCGAGCGGTGACAGGAGCTCCGGCGAGCCGGGTCCGCTGGCGAACGCGTTTCCGCCGGTACGCCGATCGCGCAACGACTGGTGCAGGTGCCAGCCGCTCGACATGACGTTGGGAATTCGCGGGCGGCACATGAACGTGGCGTGGAACCCGTGACGGCGGCAGATCTGCTTCACCGCGCTGCGGAACAGGACCATCATGTCGGCGGGCTCGAGTCCCTCGCGAGGCGCAAAGGTGAATTCGCATTGGCTCGGCCCGTATTCCAGCTCAATGGAGCGCAACGGCAGACCCAGCTGCTGAGCGCTAGCGCGGATCACGTCAAGGATCGCGTCGAGCCGGTCGTAGCGCGTCTCGGTAAGGTATTGGTAGCCATGCGTGAGCAAGCTGACCGTCGGCGGATCGCCCGGTTGGCCCGACTGCGCGAGCCCGAGGCTCTCGTCCTCGAGCTTGAACAGGTGCAACTCGACCTCCAAGCCGACGACGAATGAGTAGCCAACCGCTTCGAGCTTCCGCAGGACCCCGCGATAGAGTTGGCGCGTGCTAAACGGCACCGGAGCGCCGTCGCGACCGGAGAGATCGCATAGCATCCAACCAGAGCGTGGCGACCAGGGCAGCACCCGAAACGTCGCCGGATCGGGGATCATCATCATGTCACGTGCGCCGCGCAATCGTCCTAGGACCGGGTCGTCGGTGTCCTGCCAAATCGGGAAGACGGTGCGGTGCGCGGTGTCCTTCGCGAGTAGGGAGCTGGTGATCGCCCAGCCGTCGTCAAGCGCGTCGGCTGCCGCAGCTCCAACCAGCGTCTTGCCGCGCAGGATCCCGTGTTGGTCCGCGAACGCCAGCCGCACCACGTCAACCTCACCGTCAAGGATGCGCTTGCGCACGCCGGCGGCAGCGTCCGCGCGACCCGTCTCGTCGGCTGCCCATTGCTCTGCGAAGCGCACGCCTTACCGAGCCGCTCCGGCTTTACGACTCCAGGGCGCCCCCGCGCGCCGCTCGCGAACGAGAAGTTGCCAACGTTCCTGCCAGCCGTCGGCCGAGACCACTGTGTCGATCGTCTCCGGTCCCGCGATCGCGCTCGCCGAGCGTTCGTCGAGGACCATGAGGGGCCGCTGGTCGGCATCGCTGGTTGCGAGCGCCTCCAGCAGCAGCCGGCGATGAGCCGCGATCACTTTGTCGCTCGGCCCCAAGTGCTCGCGAGTGCGATCCTGGATGGCCCCCTGTGATTCGACCGCCCATTGGTCGTGCACGTTGATGTCGTCTCCCATTCCGGTGTACGTTCGCGTACGTTGCTCGTGGGGATCGAACCCGTAGTCGTTTTCCCGGTTGATCCGCGGCTTGTAGTCGGGGAGCGTGTAGAGTTGCAGGCGCTGCCGCCGCATCTCGTCCTTGTCGATCGGATCCTTGAAGCTCGTGAAGATCGCGTACCAATAGTTCGTCACATCGTCGATCGGGACGTGCCATTGCACGATCGTCATCTCCGGGCTCATCGGGATGACAAACGCGTTGGGAAAGACGAGGTTGGTGATGCGCACGTGTAGTTGCGCCCCATCCATCGCGCGAAGGGTCGTGAGCTGCAGCCCATACGGCGTCCGCTCGAAGCTGATTTGGGGGCGCACGTGTTCGCGCATCACGCGCGTCATCGGGATGTCGGACTGCGCGGACGTCGCGCGAAACTGGCGGCCGTACGCGCCGCCCGAGTCGTCGTCCTCGAAGAAGCGGTGCAAGAACGACGCGTGCGCTGGATCGATCCCGACCTCGACTGCCTGCAGCCAATTGCACGCGATGTGGCCTTTAAAGGCGAACGTATAGGGCTCGGCGGCGACGAAGCAATCGAAGTGCGGGAGGGCCGGCGGTTCGTCTGAACCGAGATACGCGAACAGGATTCCGTTTCGTTGCTGTACCGGGTACGCGCGATGGCGCATCCGCTCACAGAACGTGCTATCCGGTGGCTCCGCCGGCATCTCCAGGCACTGGCCGCCGACGTCGAACAACCAGCCGTGGAAGGCGCAGCGCAGCCCACCATCCTCAAGCCGCCCAAACGCGAGGTCCGCGCCGCGGTGCGGGCAGTGCCGTTCCAGCAGCCCGTAGCTGCCGCGCTCGTCGCGAAACAGAACGAGCTCCTCACCGAAGCACCGCACGGCCTTTACCGGGCGCGCACGATCGAGTTCTTCGACGAGCGCAACTGGCTGCCAATAGCGTCGTAACAAGCGGCCGGCGGGCGTATCCCGGCCGGTACGGGTGACCCGTTCGTTCTGCTCCGCGGTCAATGGCATGTCATGTCCCCCAGAAACGGAAGGACGAGAAACGTCCGACGCGTCCCTTCTCCATTTAAGCGCGAGCCCGCTCCTCGAACTCCCTCGCCGAACCCTCGCGCCAGAGCGCGCCGAGTCGACCGGCAGACCGTTGGTCGCCAGAACCTGGCGTTTGGAGACGATCGCGCGTAATTCCATCAGTTCGAGCCTGAGTGCACCGGTTGGATCTGCAAGCCGCGATCCAAACGCATCAGGCCTTCATCGCTGGTCTCCATGATCGCTTCGATCCACCGGGTGGTGTCCCGTTCGTTGCGGATACTGTCGTCGAGTGCGGCCTCTTGCTGGGCGAACCGCTGACGCGTCCAAAGAATCGCCGTTGCCAGACCGGCAACGATGAGAAGCGCCCCGAACCCGCTCAGCCAAGCAAACAACGTCCGTTGCCCGGACAACGCTTCGAGCTCGCCGGCCTGCGCCGTCCGCATCTCGGCCAGCACCCGTTCGGCGCGAGTTGAGAATTCGGGAATGTCTTCTTGCGCATCAACGGCGGCGCCAGCGACCGCCCGCGCCGACGGCGCATTCGGATCTAGCTTTGCGATCTGTGCGGCCAGTGGCTCCCAAAGATTGTCGACCGATGCCAGCGCCGCCACTGCAGCCTCGCTTGCCGGTTTGACGAGCTGGACGCTCACACCGCCGCCGACGTCGAGTGGGGCGCCGCCGCCGAGTGCGTGCAGGCTGGTCGACAGTTCGCGCGCCGAATCATCGAGTTCGCCGCGCACATGTTCGAGCGAGTCCTTCGGCATCGTCTGCACCTGCAACGCGGACAATCCGCTTGCGACTCGGGCATGCAAAAATGGCAGCCGGCCAGCAACGCGAAGCGACGGCTCTACGCTGCCAACCGCTCGTCGGATCGCGAGCTCACATTCCCGATTTGAACCAGGCCGAAAAAGCAGATCATCAGACCGACGGCCCCAAGGGCGACCGGAACAACCTGCACGGGCGACAGATTTCGCACGGCCAGCGGGAGCTTTGACACTATGTCAGGAGAATCGGCTCGCCGCGAGATCAGGTTTAGGCCGCCCACTGCTGGCGCCGAACGGCGGCCCCCGGCTCGTGGGTGACGTCGCAGTCCCATCGCCGACCAAGGTCATGGGGGTTCCCTCTCTGCTCGTCTAAGATGAAGAAAGCTTCCCTGACGAGAGATTTTGCTAGCCGCAACATGGGTTGAAATCGCACGGAAAAGCGCCGGCAGCGAAGGCCAAATTGAACGAAAGATCGCTCGAAATCGCACGGAGAAGCAGCGGAGTCGTCGCTAGGGGGATCGGGGGACCTATCCCCCGTTTAAAAGGGGATCGGGGGACGTTGCTCCCCGTTTGGACACAATGATCAAACATGATGTGGTCGTCATTGGCGGGGGCCTGGCGGGGATGCGGGCGGCCGTCGAAGCCGCCGAACGCGGCGCCGATGTAGCGATCGTCTCGAAGATGCATCCAGTCCGGAGCCATTCCGGTGCGGCCCAAGGTGGCATTAACGCCGCGCTCGGCAATCGCGAGGACGACAGCCCCGAAAACCACGCCTTCGATTGCGTTAAGGGGTCGGATTACCTCGGCGATCAAGATGCCATCGAAGCGATGGCCGAGGACGCTCCGCGCCAGATTGTTTGGCTCGAACACCGCGGTTGCATCTTCTCGCGCATGCCCGACGGCCGGTTGGCCCAGCGCCCATTCGGCGGCGCGGGGTCGCCGCGCACCTGCTACTCAGCCGACGTCACCGGCCTGGTCATACTCCACACGCTGTGGGAGCAGCTCGAACGCTTCGGCGTTAGAGTGTACGAAGAATATTTCGCGACCGGGTTGTGCGTCGAGGATGGCGTCGGCACCGGCGTCGTTGCCTACAATATGCGAACGGGCGAACTGGAGCTGGTCACCGCGAAGGCAACGATCTTCGCAACCGGCGGGCTGGGCCGTGTCTATGCGAAAACCACCAATGGCTACGCGTCGACGGGTGACGGCATGGCGATTGCCTTCCGCGCCGGCATCCCCCTCATGGACATGGAGTTCGTGCAGTTTCATCCGACCTCATTAAAGGAAAACGGCGTCTTACTTTCGGAGGCGGCCCGCGGCGAAGGTGCCTATTTGCTCAATAAAGACGGCGAGCGCTTTATGTTCAAGTATGCGCCGAACAAAGGCGAGTTGGCGTCACGCGACGTCGTCTCGCGCGCTGAATGGACCGAGATCAGCGAAGGCCGCGGCATCGACGGCTGCGTTCTGCTCGATCTCCGGCATCTCGGCCGCGAGAAAATCCTCGAGCGGCTCCCACAGATCCGCGAGCTGGCGCTCGACGCAACCGGCAAAGACGCCATTGACACGCCGATTCCGATTCTCCCGGGCATGCACTATCAGATGGGCGGAGTCGAAACCGACAAGTTCGGCGCCACCCGGATCCCAGGGGTGTACGCCGCCGGCGAATGCGCCTGCGTCAGCGTCCACGGCGCCAACCGGCTTGGCGGCAACTCGTTGCTCGAGACGATCGTCTTCGGAGCGCGCGCCGCGAAACACGCCATAGATTACGTCAAAGGCGTTCCGAGCGCGAAGCCGTCGGAGCGCACGCTGAAATCCGAGCGCGATCGCATCGACGGCATCTTATCCCGCTCCGGCGGCGAACGTCATCCGCAAATTCGCAAGCGTCTCAACGCGGCGATGTCGGACAACGTCTTCATCTTCCGCACAGCGGCCGGACTGTCGACGGCGATCGCCGCCTTGCGCGAAGTCCGCGAAGCTGCCAAGACTATGACGGTGATGGATAAATCCAAGACGTTCAACACCGACCTGATCGGTTGCCTCGAAACCGAATTTCTCATGGACATCGCGCCGGCAATCGCTATCGGCGCGCTCAACCGAGAGGAATCGCGTGGGGCGCAGGCCCGGACGGATTTCCCCGAGCGTAACGACGACAAGTGGCTGGTTCATACGCGGATGCATTACACCGGCGCCGATCCCAAGCCTGACTACGAGCGCAAGGTGACATTCACCAAGTGGCAACCCGAAGTGAGGACGTACTAAGTGCAGCTAACCCTGGATCTCTTTCGTTACGATCCGGCGGCGAATCGCGAGCCGTATCGCGATCGGGTCACGTTCGAAGCGCCCGACGGCAGTACCGTGCTCGACGCGCTCGAACAGGCCAAGGCCGAGATCGACGGCAGCATTACCTTCCGGCGTTCGTGCCGGTCATCGATCTGCGGGTCGTGCTCGATGAATATCAACGGCGTGACGCAGCTCGCCTGCAAGACGCCTGCGAAAGCACAAATAAAGGTCGACGGTTCGATCAAAGTCGATCCGATGCCCAACTTCGAGCCGATGCGCGATATGGTCGTGCACATGGATCCATTCTGGGACAAGTACTCGCGGCTGAAGCCGTACTTGCAGCCCGCCGACAAGGACTCCGACCACGAACGCGAGCGGCGCATGTCACCGGAGAATATGAAAAAACTGGTCGCGGTGGCTAACTGTGTGATGTGCGCAGTATGTTACTCCCTGTGCCCGGTAGTCAGCGTCGATCCGGCATTTGCCGGTCCGGCGGCGATCGCATACGCCTATCGTTTCATCGAAGACGTCCGCGACTCCAAACGTAAAGAGCGGGCGGCCCAGATCTCCGACGACTATCTCTGGCTTTGCGCGCACTGCTACCTGTGCTCGTACTGTCCGAAGGGGGTCGACCCCAACGACCGGATCATTGACGCCAAGCGCGCGTCGATCGAAGAGGGGCTCACCGACGCTCCCGGTCCGCGGCACGCGCTGGTCGTCGCCAAGACAATCAAGCAAACCGGGATGCTCCACGAGAATGAAGTGATCGCCGGAACCGTCGGACGCTTCAACATCAAAGGACTGATCAAGGTCATGCCGCTGGGCCTACGGATGGCCTCTCGCGGCAAGATACCGCCGCTCTTCTTACGACCGGTTCCCAAAGTCGACGAGATTCGCACGATTTTCAATACGCTCGAGGTACCAACACACGCATGAGTGCTACCGTCACCGCGCCAAAGCGCCAAACCAAGTCCGCGCAGATGAAGCGCTATGGGTTTTTCCCGGGGTGCGTCGCCAAAGAGAGCTGCACCGAGCTGTTCACTTCGACGATGCTGTTAGCCGATAAGCTCGGTATCGAGCTGATCGAACTGACAGCCGCCTCGTGCTGCGGGGCATCCGTGCTGAATGACGTCAACCGCGACGTCGCGCGCGTTCTCAATGCGCGAACCTACGCGCAGGCCGAGCAACTTGGGCTGGATGACGTCATCACGATCTGCTCGACGTGCACGGGTCACATGCGTTCGGCTAACAAAGAGCTGCTGGATAGCGAAGCGCTGATGGCGCAGGCCAACGGCATTTTAGGAAAATTCGGCGCCAAGTATGACGGTGGGGTGACGGTTCGCCACTTGCTGTGGCTGTTGATCGATGACATCGGGCTCGACAATCTGTCGAAGATGGTCGTCAACCCACTCAACGGCTTGCGGGTCGCTGCGTTCTACGGCTGCCACATCATCCGGCCGGAATCGGTTAACGGGTGGGAGTCGGCTCGCAACCCGCACTCGCTCGAAGACCTGATCGAAGCGCTCGGCGGCGAGGCCATCGACTATGCTGGCAAGACCCGTTGCTGCGGCTTCCACGTCCAGCTTGAAAAAGACGGAATCGCGGCCAACATGGTCGGACAGAACATGCGGATGGCGAAAGACCAAGGTGCCGAAGCCGTCCTTACGCCGTGTCCGCTGTGCCATCTGGCACTCGACGGATACCAAGCCGACTCGGCCGCGCGATGGGGCCGCACCGATTTACCGACGTTCCACCTTCCGCAACTCGTTGCGTTCGCGCTCGGCGTAGACGCAACCAAACTCGGCTTTAAGCGGCACGTCATCTCGCCGGGCGCGATCTTACAAGCGCGCGACCTTGCCCCGATGCACGTCGCCTGACCAATTTCCCGGACGCTTTCGGATCTTCAGCGAGCGATCCAGCTTGGAAGGCTGATTTTCGCTCGTTCACCGGATGTACCGACCATAGATTATCGGCCTACTCGCCCGATGACCTGAAGTGCTGCTCGCGTACAAGCGGCGACCTCTTCGACAAGGCTACGGTCGGCGCAGGCGGGCGCAAGCTGGCTCTCGTCGCGAGCCTAGCCGCCAAACCCCATCGAGCCGTTTCGCACCTCACCTTAGATGGATGCCGATCAACCCCGCATTGAACCGAAACCGGCAATCTTCGTTCCATGGATCCTAAGCCAGACTGAGTGCGGTATCGGTTTGCGACCGGAACCGGTTAAATGCAGGACTCGAATCTCGGGCGGCTGCGGCTAACGCCAGGTGAGCGTGGGACGGAAATCACCTGGTGCCGATGCCCGGAGCCTGGTCCGCCCCCCGTGGACGATGCCTGCCCGGTCGGCCTTCGACGCGCGAGCCACCGGCTAAACGGCGCAATGATCGACGCGAACCGGTCGTCCGTTCCAACTGCCGTCGAGGTGGCCCGTCCCGGCATGGAACGCCAATACGGGTGCCGCGGCGCTGTTGCCTTGGAAAGATGCTACCCCCGGCCGGCCTGACGTCCTAGCGCCGGCTAGGCGCCCGCGGCGGAGCCGCCGCATGCGTCGCCGACGGCCGCCTGTTGGCTGGTGGGCTACGTGCCGATGATCCGAAGACAGGCTATGGATCACTTACAAGCGCTCAATTTTATGCCGGCGGCGACGCCGGATGCCACCTTCGGAGATCCGACCCGTTTGATCACGCTCGGCGGCTCGGATGAAGCCGTCGCGCTGAGCATCGAGGACTTGTGCCGGCACACAATCATTTTCGGCAACTCGGGTGCCGGCAAGACGACGCGCGCGTTCAATCCCATGCTTCAGGACATGCTGGGGACGCTGGACGCCGGTGCGTTTGTTCTAGCGGTCAAAAGCGAGGCGGTCTATGAAAGCGCTGAGATTGCGCGCCGCGCCGGCCGGGAGTATCTGGTCGTCCAGCCTGGAAGCGAGATCGGGCTCGATCTGCTCACCGGCAGCCCCGATGTCGATGCGATGTACTTCCGCGACACGTTCGGCCGGATGTCGGACGAAACCAAGACCTGGATCGACGCGGCCGTCACCCGCATGCGCAACGCCCTTCGCATGCTGTCAGCTGCCGGTCCCCAGTACTACACCTTCGACCACCTCACGGCGTACATCTTCGATGATATGTTTGCGTCGGAGATTCGCATTTTTGTCAAAGAGCGGTTACGCAATCTCCGAAGCGACACCGACGAGGCCTGGACGATTCGCGAAGCGGTCAGCTACGAAGAGAAGCGGTACTGGGCTTTTACTCCTGAAACCCGCCAGGCGATCCAATTCGCCGTATCGCAGTTGCTCGAGCCGTTGCGCGACGTACAGATTGCCAAGACTTTTGCCCGTAAGAACAATTTAATCTCGATCGATTCGGTCTTCGACGGCAAAGTCATCATCCTGCACATTCCACGCTCGCGGTACGAACGCGCCGCGCAGGCGATCTACACCCTGGCTAAGCGCCGATTCTTTACCGCGGTAGAAAACCGGCGCGCCAACCACATGCTCGATCAAACGCGGCCAGTCATCTTCGCGGTCGATGAATATCAGCTCTGCATCTCCGAGACCGACGTTCAATCATTGGGCGTCATTCGCTCGGCAGGCTGCATGCTGCTAGCGACGACACAGGGCGTTTCCTCGCTCTACACGGTCCTCGCC
>JRHI01003097.1_pt1 | contig 10323 bp, 9 predicted proteins | sample 215371 | NCBI WGS metagenome assembly JRHI01 (sample SAMN02929681, study PRJNA255918) | sediment metagenome | biome: cave system; feature: Ice Cave; material: Sediment; isolation source: sediment from deep within a dark volcanic ice cave with no known source of... ... | reverse complement strand
GCCAGACGGCTGACTGCTGCCGCCGCCGGACGCGGGCGCGCTCGACCCGCTCGATCCACCGCTCGGCGCCGACCCCGAGTGCGGTGTGGCGGACTGGGCGCCGCCGCCCGCGGCCCGTTCACCCGCCTGCTGAGCAGACACCGGCACCGGCCGCAGCCAAGCGGAGACGGTGACCGCCAGGGCGGCTCCGGTCAGAAGCGAAAGGGTTTTTTTCATGGCGCAGAACCTCTGATGGTGCAAACCAGCAACCCACCTGCCATCGTGATAGCTTCAGTATCGGCCCAAAACGCACGAATTGCACGTACTAAGCACGCGTTTGCTGTCCTCGCCGGCGTCCACATGTCCCGTTTTCTTGACACCCCGATAGGCGGCCGATACAGTCGGAAAAACCGATGTTTCACAGCACAACCATCCTTGCAGTCCGCCATCGCGACCGCGCCGTCCTGGCCGGCGACGGCCAGGTCACCTTCGGCCAGACCGTGGTCAAGCACGGCGCGAAAAAAATCAGGCGGTTGTACAACGATCGCGTGCTGGCCGGTTTTGCCGGTTCGGCCGCCGATTCCTTCGCCCTCTTCTCGCGCTTCGAAGCCAAACTGGAGCAGTACCGCGGCAACCTCGAACGCTCCGCCGTGGAGCTCGCCAAGGACTGGCGCACCGATCGCATGCTGCGGCGCCTCGAGGCGATGCTGATCGTTCTCGACAAGTCGGCCACGTTCCTCCTGTCGGGCAACGGCGACCTGATCGAGCCCGACGATGGGATCGTGGCGATTGGATCGGGGGGGCCCTACGCGCTCGCCGCCGCGAAGGCGCTGGCGAACAACACCGATCTCGATGCGCGTGCGATCGCCGAGAAGTCGATGCAGATCGCCGGCGAGATCTGTATCTACACGAACGCGAACATCGCCCTGGAAGAGTTGTAGTGGCCATTTATCTGCCGGAAACCACCCAGTCGTCCTCCGGGACGCTCACGCCGCGACAAATCGTCGCCGAGCTCGACAAGCACGTTGTCGGCCAGACGGCCGCCAAGCGCGCGGTGGCGATCGCGTTGCGCAACCGCATGCGCCGCCAGAAATTGGCCCCCGAGCTGGCCGAGGAAATCGCGCCGAAGAACATTTTGATGATCGGGCCGACCGGCGTCGGCAAGACGGAGATCGCCCGGCGCCTGGCGAAGCTGGCGCAGTCGCCGTTCCTGAAGGTGGAGGCGTCGAAGTTCACCGAGGTCGGCTACGTCGGGCGCGACGTCGAGTCGATGATCCGCGATCTGGTGGAGCTCGGCGTCGACATGGTGCGCGAGGAACGGCTCGAGGACGTGCGCGGCAAGGCGGCGCAGAACGCCGAGGATCGCCTGCTCGACATCCTGCTGCCGCCGGCGCGTCCGGTGGCGCCCGACGACGAACCGGACGCCGCCCGCGACGCGCAGCAGCAGACGCGCGAGCGCTTTCGCGAGCAGCTGCGCGCCGCCCGCCTCGACACCCGCATCGTCGAGCTCGACGTGCGGGAGAAGTCGTTCCCGTCGTTCGAGATCATCGCCGGGTCGTCGGTCGAAGAGGTCGACATCAACCTCAAGGACATGCTCCCGGGGCTCTTCCAGGGAAAAAACAAGAGGCGCAAGATGAAGGTCCCCGAAGCGCTCGAGTACCTGACGCAGGAGGAGGAGCAGAAGCTGATCGACATGGACAGCGTCGCGCGCGCGGCGGTCGAGCGCGTCGAGCAGGCGGGCATCATCTTCCTCGACGAAATCGACAAGATCGCCGGGCGCGAGGGGTCGCACGGCCCGGACATCAGCCGCGAAGGCGTGCAGCGCGACATCCTGCCGATCGTGGAAGGCACGACCGTCAACACGAAGTACGGCATGGTGCGCACCGACCACATTCTCTTCATCGCCGCCGGCGCGTTTCACGTGTCGAAGCCGTCGGATCTCATCCCCGAGCTGCAGGGCCGGTTTCCGATCCGCGTCGAGCTCGAGCCGCTCGGCAAGGACGAGTTCGTGCGGATCCTCACCGAGCCGCGCAACGCGCTGCTCAAGCAGTACATGGCGCTGATGGAAACCGAAGGGATCGACCTGACGTTCACCGACGAGGCGATCCGCCGCATTGCGGATTTCGCGCAGACGGTGAACGAGAGGACCGAGAACATCGGCGCGCGCCGCCTGCACACGGTGCTCGAAAAACTGCTCGACGAGATCTCGTTCGAGGGGCCCGACCTCGAGGACAAGACCGCGACGATCGACGAGGCCTACGTGACGAGGATGCTCGCCGACATCGTCAAGAACGAAGACCTGTCGCGGTACATTCTGTGATCGCTCGGCACACCCGCTCGATTCAGAAAAAACCGCCGAGTTCGCAGAGACCGCAAAGAATTGTTTTCTCCGCGATCGTTGCGCTCTCCGCGGTGTTTTCCGGCGGCTGCGGCAAAAAAGGGCCGCCGCTGGCGCCGCTCGTGAAGCTGCCGGCGCCGCCGGCCGATCTGGCCGCCGGGCGTCGAGGCGACACGGTCGATCTCTCGTTCACGGTGCCCAACGTGAACACCGACGGCACGCGCCCCGCCAATCTCGCCCGCGCGGACGTCTACGCCATCACCGCTCCGGCGACGGTGCCGCCCGTCTCGGACGCGAACCTGCTGAAGTACGGCACGAAGGTCGGCAGCGTGGAGGTCAAGGCGCCGCGCGATCCCAACCTCACCGCCGATGCGGACGATCCGGCCGACGAAGTCGACGCGCCCGAAGGGCTCGGCCTCGACCAGGGCGCGGTCGCGCGCGTCGAGGAGCCGCTGACCGGCGACATGCTCGAGCCGGTGGAGGTGCCCAGAGACAAGAACGCGCCGATGACGCCGGGGACGGAACCGCGAAGCGACGGCCCGCTGCTCGGACCGCCCACCACACCGCCGGTGAGGACGTACGCGGCGTTCGGGACGTCGACGCGGGGCAAGAAAGGGCCGCTGTCGAGACGCGTTGTCGTGCCGCTGGTTCCGCCGCCGCCGCCGCCGTCGGACGCGACGATGACGTACGACGAGCGCGCCGTCTTGCTGACGTGGTCGCCTCCCGGGGCGGTTTCCCCGGCGGGCGAAGGGGGCGACCTGCTGCCCTCACGGCCGCTTGGCGTCGCGCGGCCGGCGGTCACATACAACGTGTACGACGCGACGATTCCCGACGCCGCGGTCAAGCTGACGAAGACGCCGCTGGACGTTCCGAAATACTCGGACGGACGCATCGTGTGGGGCGAGAAGCGGTGCTACGTCGTGGTCGCGACCGAGACGGTGGGCGGGGCGACGATTGAAAGCGACGCGCCGCCGGCGATCTGCGAGACGCTCGTCGACACCTTTCCGCCCGCGGCGCCGAAGGGGATGAACGCCATTGCCACCGATGGCGCCATCAATCTGATTTGGGAGCCGAACGCCGAAAAGGATCTGGCCGGCTACATCGTCCTGCGCGGCGTGGAGCCGGCCGAGACGCTGGAGTCGATCACGCCGGCGCCGATTGCGGAGCCGTCGTTCAAAGACACCGTCAAGCCGGGGATCGCGTACGTGTACGCCGTGCGCGCGGTGGACAAAGCCGGCAACCCGAGCCCCTCGTCTGCGCGCGTCGTGGAAACCGCACGCTGACGCCGGAGCCGAACGCCGACAACTCTCGGCGCACGGCTGTCCGCCCTTGGCTTTCAGCTAGAATGTTTCGCGATGGAACGCATCTACAGGGTCATGCAGGACGGCGAGACGTTTTACGCCGTCGAGCGCGACGGCACGCTTCGCCGCGCGGACGGCGACCCGTTCACGGCGCTCACGCCCGGCGCGCCGGTGCGTGGGGGGCTGGCCGGCGTGACGGTGCTGGCGCCCGTGCGTCCGTCGAAGATCGTCTGCGTCGGGCTCAACTACAAGGATCACGCGGGCGAGGTCGGGAAGGCGCTGCCGGCGGAGCCGCTGCTGTTCATCAAGCCGTCGACGGCGGTGATCGGCCCGGGCGACCCCATCCGCCGTCCGCCAGGCGTCGGCCGCGTCGATCACGAAGCCGAGCTCGGCCTCGTGATCGGGCGCCGCGCGCACCGCGTGTCCGCGGCGAACGCCTGGGACTACATCCTCGGGCTCGTCTGCGTGAACGACGTCACGGCACGCGATCTGCAGAAAAAGGAAGCGCAGTACACGCGGTGCAAGGGCTTCGACACGTTCGCGCCCATTGGACCGTGCATCGCCACGGGACTCGGAGCCGCGCCGCGCGCCGTTGAAGGGTGGGTGAACGGCCAGCGCCGGCAGGCGTCGAGCACGACGCATCTCATTTTCCCGATCGAGCACCTCCTGGAATTCATCACGTTCGTGATGACGCTCGAGCCGGGCGACATCATCTCGACCGGCACGCCCGAAGGCATCGGCCCGCTCGTGGCGGGCGATTCCGTGACGATCAGGGTCGAGGGCGTCGGCGCGCTGACCAATCCGGTGGAGGACGAATGACGGGAATGCAGATGGCTGATTGCAGACTGCAGATTTCACGACCGCAATCCACAATCAATCTGCAATCCGCAATCTGCCATCTGCAATTCCAGGAGGCCCTATGAAGCTTTTCATCGACTCCGGCAACATCACAGACATCGAAACGCTCGTCGCCGTCGGCATCATCGACGGCGTGACCACCAACCCGACGCTGCTCGCCAAGGAGCCGGGCGACTACCGCGAGAACCTGAAGAAGATCTGCCAGATCGTGAAGGGACCCGTCAGCGGCGAGGTGACGGCGATCGACGTCGCCGGCATGCTCCAGCAGGGCCACGAGATCGCGAAGATCGACCAGCACATGGTCGTGAAGGTGCCGCTGACGCGCGCCGGCATCCAGGCGTGCAAGTCGCTGTCGGGCGAAGGCATCCGCGTCAACGTCACGCTCTGCTTTTCGGCGGCCCAGGCGCTGCTCGCCGCCAAGGCCGGCGCCACCTACGTCAGCCCGTTCGTCGGCCGGCTCGACGACGTGGGCACCAACGGCATGGAGCTGATTCGCGACATCGTCGACATCTACAACAACTACGACTTCACGACGGAGGTGCTGGTGGCCAGCTGCCGCCACCCGATTCACATCATCGAAGCGGCGCGCATGGGCGCCGATATCGCGACGTGTCCGGCCGCGGTGATCGACCAGCTGTTCAACCATCCGCTGACCAACATCGGGCTGGAGAAATTCCTGAAAGACTGGGAAAAATCTCAGGCCGTGAAGGCGTAGCCATCGCGGAGCGCTGAAAGCGATCCATGACACCCGACGAGATCCTCGCAGACTTGGAACGGCGCGCCGAGCTTGGCGGCGGCGACGCGCGCATGAAGCGCCACCACGACGCCGGCAAGCTGACGGCGCGGGAGCGGATCGAGCTGCTGTTCGATCCCGGCACCTTCGAGGAAGTCGACAAGCTCGTCACGCATCGCTGCCGCGACTTCGGGATGGAGGGGCAGATCATCCCCGGCGACGGCGTCGTCGCCGGCCACGGGCTGATCGACGGCCGGCAGGTGTTCGCCTTCGCGCAGGACTTCACCGTGTTCGGCGGATCGCTGTCGGAGACCAACGCCGCGAAGATCGTGAAGATCATGGATCTGGCGATGAAGCTGGGGGCGCCGGTGGTCGGCCTGAACGACTCGGGCGGCGCGCGGATCCAGGAAGGCGTCCTCTCGCTCGGCGGCTACGCCGACATTTTTCTCCGGAACACGCTCGCCTCGGGCGTCGTCCCCCAGATTTCGGCGATCATGGGCCCGTGCGCCGGCGGCGCGGTCTACTCGCCGGCGATCACCGACTTCATCGTCATGGTGAAGGATACGAGTTACATGTTCGTGACCGGGCCCGACGTGCTCAAGACGGTGACGCACGAGGAGGTGTCGAAGGAGGAGCTCGGCGGCGCGATGACGCACAACGCCACGAGCGGCGTCGCGCATTTCGCGACCGACGACGACCGTGAGTGCCTCGCGCTGATTCGCGATCTGCTGTCGTTCATGCCGTCGAACAACCTGGACGACCCGCCGCGGGCGCGGACGGCCGATTCGGCTGATCGCGAGGATCCGGCGCTCGATCGGATCGTGCCGGCGTCGCCGAACCAGCCCTACGACATGCTCGACGTGATCCACCTGATCGTCGACGAGGGATATTTCCTCGAGGTGCACCATCACTACGCCAAGAACATCCTGGTCGGCTTCGCGCGGCTGGACGGGCGCCCGGTCGGCATCGTCGCGAACCAGCCGGCGGTGCTCGCCGGCACGCTCGATATCGACGCGTCGGTGAAAGGCGCGCGGTTCGTGCGCTTCTGCGACGCGTTCAACATCCCGCTGGTGACCTTCGAGGATGTGCCGGGCTTCCTGCCGGGGACCGTGCAGGAGTACGGCGGGATCATCCGGCACGGCGCGAAGCTGCTGTTCGCCTTCGCCGAGGCGACGGTGCCGAAGGTGACCGTCATCACGCGCAAGGCCTACGGCGGTGCGTACTGCGTGATGTCGAGCAAGCACATCCGGACCGACTTCAACTACGCGTGGCCGACGGCCGAGATCGCGGTGATGGGCCCGGAAGGGGCGGTGAACATTCTTTACAAGCGCGAGCTCGATGCCGCAGCGGATCCGGCCGTTGTCCGCGCCGAGAAGGTCGAAGAGTTCCGCGAGAAGTTCGCGAACCCGTACATCGCCGCCTCGCGCGGGTTCGTCGACGAGGTCATCCGGCCGCGGGAGACGCGCCGGAAGCTGATCACCGCGCTCGAGAATCTGGACAACAAGCGCGATAAGAACCCGCCGAAGAAGCACGGGAACATCCCGCTCTGACCCGCTGTTCCGGGATGCCGGGCGGCGTCATGCCGCCGCAGAACGCCGGCTTGAGCGCACCGCTGCGCGGCCAGGGATCGTTCTCGTTCTTCTCCGCGGGCAACCGCGAGACATCCGTCAACGTCATGCTCAACCGCATCAACCTGATCGATCAAGTTGATTTGTGTCCAGGTCGGCGTTGTAGAGTGGGGGAATGCCCATTCTCGGTCTTCATCACGTCACGGCAACCGTGGACGCGGCGCAGGACGATCTGGATTTCTGCCTCGGCGGTCTGGGACTTCGGCTCGTCAAGAAGACCGTCAACTTCGACAACCACCACGTCTACCATTTCTACTATGGCAACGCGCAGGGCGCACCCGGCACGATCTGGACGACGTTTCCGTACGGGGGACGCGGCGTGCCGGTGGGCCGCAAGGGCGCGGGTCAGGCGACGGTCACGTCGTTCTCGGTGCCGACCGGATCGCTCGACGTGTGGCGCAAGCGCCTGGGCGCGCGCGCCGTTGCGACCACCGACCTCGCGCCGCGCTTCGGCGAACCGGTGATTCGGTTCGCGGACCTCTCGGGTCTCACATTCGAGCTGATTGCGACCGGCCGCGATGCGCGGACTCCGTGGGTGGCCGGCGGGTTCGACGCGGCGGATGCGATTCGCGGGCTGCACAGCGTGACGCTCGTCGTGCGCGACGCCAACAAGACGGTCGAGCTGATGACCCGCCTGCTGAACTACACCGTCGTTGCCGAGATGGACAGCCGCATTCGCCTGGAGGTGAACGGGGGCGGGCCGGGAAAGACGATCGACGTGGCGCACCACGCCGACGCCGATGCGGCGACGAACGGCCTCGGCACCGTGCACCACGTCGCGATGGCCATCGGCAGCGCGGACGAACAGCTGCGGCTGCGAGAGGAGCTGGTGCAGTACGGCTGCAAGGTCACCGAGGTGCGCGATCGCTGCTACTTCCAGTCGATCTACTTCCGCGAGCCGGGCGGCGTGCTGTTCGAGGTGGCGACGGTGCAGCCCGGATTCGCCATCGACGAAGATCCCGAGTCGCTCGGCCGCGACCTGAAGCTGCCGCCGTGGGAAGAGGCGGACCGCGCGGAGATCGAGCGCGGGCTGCCGCCGGTCACCAGCTCGTAGCGCGAAGGCTTCAGCGTCCGTCTCCTGCCGCCGCACGCCGACGCCGACCTGGACGTGCGACTACGGAAGCTTGAAGGCGACGAGCTCGCCGGTGTACGAGGCGCCGCTGATGGCGAGCACGATGTACTGCTTGTCGTTGTAAAAGTATGTCATTGGAGAGCCGGTCTGTGGCGCCGGCATGTACACGGATCCGACTTCCTGTCCCGTCGCCTTGTCGTACGCGCGCAGCATCGCGCCGCGCTGTCCGTTCGGGGCGGTGAAGAACCCGCCCTCGCCGGCAATCACGAGATTCTTCGTCACGAGCACGCCGATGCGCCCGGGGCGTCCGGTGCGCGGAATCGTGACGCCTTTCAGCGCGGGGTGATTCCTGATGTTGTCCGGTGTCTCTCCGTGGGCGATCTGCCACACGAGCGAGCCTTTGTTCATGTCGAGCGCCGTGATCCGGCCGTACGGTGGCTTGATGATCGGCAGCCCCTGAATCGACAGCGCGCCGCCGCCTTCACCGCCGCCCGCACCACCGCCGGCCGGAATCGGCGAGCCGGCCTCGCTGATTGGAGGTCCGCCGGCACGTCCACGGCCTGCAGCCGCCGCGGCCGACGCTGCCGCTGCGGCGCCACTCGCCCCCGTCGCGCTCGGCGCCGGATTCGGATTCCGAGCCGTGCCCTGCACCCAGTCGAAGTCCGACTTCGTCGGATCCGGTTTCACGAGTCCGAGCGGCGTGACCGTCGTGTTCGTAAAGATGTAGAACATCTTCGTTTCCGGATCGAACGCGCCACCCTGCCAGTTCGCGCCGCCGGTGGCGTTTGGCAGCATCAGCGTCGCCAGCGGGCCGTCGAACTTGCTGACCACCGGCGGCGTGAAGATCGGCCCGATCTTGTAGCGCGACACCAGCTTCAGCGCTTCGGCCCGCAGCTCCGGCGTGAAGTCGATCAGATCGTCGACGCCAACGCCCTGACGGTCGAACGGCGGCGGCTTCGTGACGAACGGCTGCGTCGGCGAGTACCACTCGCCGGGCACCTCGCCTTTTTCGACCGGCCGCTCTTCGATCGGCCACACCGGCTTGCCTGTCGCGCGGTCGAACACGTAAATCCAGCCCTGCTTGGTCGGCTGCCCGATCGCTTTGATCGCGCGGCCGCCTACCGTGATGTCCATCAGAATCGGCGCGCACGGGATGTCCATGTCCCAGATGCCGTGGTGCACGAGCTGGAAGTGCCATTTCCGCCGCCCGGTTGTCAGATCGAGCGCGACGAGGCTCTCGCCGAAAAGCCCGTTGCCCGGCCGATGGCCGCCGTAGTAATCGCCGGTTGGCAACTCCACCGGCAGGAACACCGTGTTGGTCTCTTCGTCGACGGTCATCTGCGCCCAGACGCCCGCGTTGCCGGTGTAGGACCACGAGTCCTTGAGCCACGTGTCGTTCCCGAACTCGCCCGCCAGCGGAATCGTGTGGAAGATCCACAGACGCTTGCCGGTGCGCGCGTCGTAGCCGCGGATGAATCCCTTCTCGTGAATCCGGCTCTTGGGCGCGCCGCCGGGCAGGTGCGCGGCGCCGACCACGATGACGTCCTTCGCGATGATCGGCGTGGCATGAAGACCCATCTCGCCGACGGCCAGGTCGATCGGCTGATCGTCGTCTTCCTTCAGATCGACGATGCCGTTCCTGCCGAAGTCGGGGGCCGGACTGCCGGTCTTGGCGTCGAGCGCGATCATCTGGTACCCGGGCGTGACGTAGACGATGCGCGCGCCACGGCCGCCGGAGCCGGGCCAGTAGGCGAGGCCGCGGCCCGAGAGCTGACGCGGCGCCGCCTCGCCGCGCTTGCCTTCGTTCTCGCTGTGCATCCATTTCATCTCGCCGGTGGCGGCGTCGAGCGCAACGACGGCGCGCCGCGTGCCGGCGGTGGTGTAGACGGTGCCATCCACCATGAGCGGCGTCGCTTGAAAATTGAATTCGGGACGTGGGCCCAGCGCGTCGGTCTTGAACCGCCACGCGACTTCGAGCTTGCCGAAGTTGTCCTTGGTGATCTGGTCGAGCGGCGAGTACCGTGTGCTGGCCAGATCGCCGCCGTACGTCGTCCATTCGGCGCCTTTCGGCTTGGACTGTCCGCGCAATCCGGCGGTCGTCCCCGCGATCGCGAGCAACAGCAGGATCGGCACCGTCAGACGGAGTGTTCGCTGAATCATGCGCGGCATCATATCGCGATTTGCGCCGGCGCCAACCGGCTTCCTGCATTTCGGACACGTCGTCAACGCCGTCCACGTGTGGGGCGAAACGCGGGCCCGCCAGGGGCGTGTCCTGCTGCGCATCGAGGACCACGATCGGCAGCGGAGCCGGCGGGCGTTCGAATCCGCAATCCTCGACGATCTCGCGTGGCTTGGGTTCGCGGCCGACGAGCCGCTGGTGCGCCAGAGCGAGCGCGATGACATTTACTTACAAG
>JRHI01003096.1_pt1 | contig 10324 bp, 9 predicted proteins | sample 215371 | NCBI WGS metagenome assembly JRHI01 (sample SAMN02929681, study PRJNA255918) | sediment metagenome | biome: cave system; feature: Ice Cave; material: Sediment; isolation source: sediment from deep within a dark volcanic ice cave with no known source of... ... | reverse complement strand
TCGCTGGCCTGCGCGGACGCGTCGGCAATCTCCTGCAGCGTGCCCGCGATCGTTTTCTGCGTCGGCAGCGTGCCGTCGTAGATGACGGCCGCGGAGTCTTCGGGCGGCCGCCCGTGCGAGAGGAGCGCGTTCAGCATCTGCGGCAGCTGCTGCGGACCCGCATAGCAGACCAGCGTGCCGTCGAGACGTGCGAGGCTCGCCCAGTCGATCGTCGCGCGCGCTTTGCCCTCATCCTCGTGGCCGCGGATGAACGTCACCGTGTCGCCGCCGCCCGGATACGTGATCGGAATCCCGGCATAGCTCGGTACCGCAACGCCGGCCGGGATGCCCGGCACGACCTCGAACCGGACCCCCTGCTCGTGCAGGAACAGCGCTTCGGTGCCGCCGCGATCGAACACGAAAGGGTCGCCCCACTTCAGCCGGGCGACGGTCTTGCCCTCGCGCGCTTTCTCGGCCAGCAGGTAGCAGATCGCTTCCTGCTCGAGCGGCTGCGGTGAGGCCGTACCGACGTCGATCTGTTCCGCATCCGGTCGTGCGGATCGCAGGAGGCGCGGCGGGACGAGATGGTCGTACAGCACGACGTCGGCCGACGCCAGGCACTGCAGTCCGCGTACGGTCATGAGGCCCGGATCGCCGGGTCCCGCGCCGATCAGATAGACGATGCTCATATGGTCAACGCTCAACTCCTAAGGCTCAACGCTGCACGCTCAACCGGGGACGCTCAAGGCTCGGAGTTGAGACGTGAACGTTCACCCTTGGTCTGCGCACGCTGCGCCTCCGCGAGAATGTCGCCGGCGCCGCCGGCGATGAGCTGCGCGCCCACCCGCGCCCCCAGCGCCGCCGCCTCGCCACGCGGCGCCCGCCCGTCCCCGCGGACGATGCGGCTCCCGTCGAGGGCCGCCACGACCGCGACGATCTCGAGCATGTCGTCCCCGCCGATCGAGGCGAGCGCGCCGACCGGCGTCTGGCAACCACCGCCGAGCCGTTCGACCAGTGCGCGCTCCGCGTCGAGCGCGTCGCCGGCCGCGGCGTCGCTGATGCGCGCGATGACGTCGCGCGCGCGCGCGTCGAAGGCGCGGGTTTCGATCGCGACAATGCCCTGCCCGGGCGCGGGCACGCACGCCGCAGCCGGAATCGAGAGCGAGATGCGCGACGCGAATCCCAGCCGCGTCAATCCGGCCGCCGCCAGCACGAGGGCATCATGCGCGCCTTCATCGAGCTTGCGCAACCGGGTGTCGAGGTTGCCGCGGATGCCCGTGAATCGTGCGCCGGGAAACAGCCGCGTCAGTTGAGCGATCCGCCGCACGCTGCCCGTGCCGATCGATGGCGAGCGGCCGAGGACGGCCACAAGATCGTCGATCGTGAAAGGCTGAGGAAAGAAGGCTGAAGGCTGACCATCCGGAGCGCTGAGCCCTGCGCCCTGAGCCCTCGTTGGTAACACCACCGCGTCGAGCGGATTCTCCCGCGGCAGCACGCCGGCGATCGTGAGGCCGTCGGGCAGCACCGCCGACATGTCCTTGCTGCTGTGCACCGCGAGATCGATCTCGTGCCGGAGCAGCGCGTCCTCGATTTCCTTGACGAAGAGCCCTTTGCCGCCGATCTCGGAGAGCGGCGCGTCCTGCAGGCGATCGCCGGCCGTCCTGATGACGACGACGCGGCACGCCGGACCGCCGGCCTCGGCGATGCGTGCCGCCACGGTGTTGGCCTGCCACAGCGCAAGCGTGCTGCCCCGCGTGCCGAGGCGAAACTCCTGGCCGCTCGTCATGCCGCGGGCCTATCGCTGCCGCCCGCCCGTGGGCCGTCTGAACGGTTCGACGCGTCCGGCTTTGCCGACGTCGCCCTCGGTCTGGTCGGTGGCCGATGGCTCGCTGAGGCCGAAGAGCCGTCTGAGCGCTTCGCCGTACGCGGCGACGGTTTCGGTATCGCCCCCGAGCGCCTTGAGCTGCTCGGTCGGCGTCAGCAGCAGCTTTTCGACGATGAGGTGCGTGACTTCGTCGACGCGGGCGCGCGCCTCCGGCGGCAGCGCCGACAGCTTGAAATCGAGCCGCTCGAGCTCCGCGCGGCGGATCGCCTCGAACCGCTCGCGCAGCGCTACGACGGTCGGGATCGCCCCGCGCGACCGGAACCAGCTGCCGAACTTCTCGACCTCCTCGTTGACGATCGTCTCGGCGCGCGCGACCTCGCTCGCCCGGCGCGCGAGGTTTTCGCGGACCGTCGCCTGCAGGTCGTCGATGTTGTAGAGGAACACCTGTTCGATCTCGCCGGCCTGGGCTTCGACGTCGCGCGGCATGGCGATGTCGATGATGAAGAGCGGGCGGTTGCGGCGAGGCCGCATCACGGTCTCGATGTGCGCCTTGGTGAGGATCGGCGCCGCCGCGCCGGTCGCGGTGATGACGATGTCGCTGGCGCCGAGCACGGCGTCCAGCTCTTCCCACGGCGCGGCGCTGGCGCCGCCGATCGCTTCCGCCGTCCTCGCCGCATGCGCCATCGTCCGGCTGACGATGGTGACGTGCCTGACGGCCTGCGACTTCATGTGGAGCGCGGTGAGCTTGCCCATTTCGCCGGCGCCGATCACCGCCACGCTCCGCCCGCTGAGGTCGCCGAAGATCTTGCGCGCGAGCGCAACGGCGGCGTAGCTCACCGAGACAGCGCCCGAGCCGAGGCCGGTCTCGGTCCGCACCCGCTTGCCGACGGCGAACGACGCGTGGAACAGCCGGTTCAGCACCGGGCCCGCGGTGTGGGCGTCGGTCGCGACCGTGTGCGCGTCCTTCACCTGCCCGAGGATCTGCGGCTCGCCCATCACGAGCGAGTCGAGCCCCGCGGCGACCCGAAACAGGTGCCGCGCAACCTCCAGATCCGTCACGTCGTACACGTGGGGAGCGACCTCGCTGGCGGCGACCCCGTTGAACTCGCTGACGAAGCGCACGAGATCCTGCCGGGTCGCGGCCGCCTCGTCGCACGCGACGTAGAGCTCGGCGCGGTTGCAGGTCGACACCACGACCGCTTCGCGCGCCGAGCCGCGATCGGCGAGGGCGCGCAGCGCCTCGGCGATGCCGCGCGCCTGGAAGTCGACCCGCTCGCGCAGATCCACCGGCGCAGTGCGATGACTGATTCCCACTAGCAGAAGCTGCATCCCTGATCCGGTGAATCTAAGGAGTTGAGGTGTTGAGGATCTGAGGAGTTACTTGAGGATCGACCGCGCGCGGCATCGCGCCGGCCGCCTTGCTTGCTGGTACTTCCTTCAATGAGTTCCTCAAATCCTGAGTTCCTCAAATCCTCACATAACGAGCGTTCAGAAGTTATGACTTTTCGAGAAAAAGTAGCTGATCGGCACGAAGTTGAAGAGCACGATCAGGAAACCGAGCGCCGACAGGTACGCCGCCCGGCGCCCGCCCCAGCCGATCCGGCGCGCCGCGAACAGCTCGAACGAATACACGATCCAGCACAACAGCGCGACGAAGATCTTCGGATCCTCCAGCGACATCGCCTGCACGCGGGGGTCGGCCGAGCTGTAGCCGCCGCGCGCCTGCGCCGCCCAGATGCCGCCCACGATCATCCCGATCGTCAGAAAGATCCAGCCGATGACGATCGCGCGCTGGTTCATGCGATCGAGCACCTGCAGCGACGGGAGCCGCGCGTAGAAGAACCCGAGGTGCTTGGCCTTGATTTCCTTGAAGAGCAGCACGTACGTGATGCCGATGACGCACGCCAGCGCGAAGCTCGCGTAGGCGAAGAGCAGCGAGGACACGTGCACGCCGAACAGCGGCCCCTGCAGCACCGCGGCGCGGTCTTCGGCGCCCGGACGAAACGCGGGGATCGCCTGCAGTGCGACCAGCAGCGGCAGGATGAAGACGCCCATGGCCCGCTCGTCGGTCGTCATCTCGATGTAGAGATACGAGAGCGCGAGCAGCCACACGAACGTCGAGATCGCCGGCGTCGCGCCCGCCACCGGCACATGGCCGACCTCCATCGTCTGCATGCCGATGACGAACGTGTGCGAGAGCGCGGCGGCCACCAGCAGCGTCGTCGCCGAGCGGCCGGCCGCGGAGCCCCGCTGGGCGAAGTGCCACGCGTACGCCACCAGCGCCGCCGCGTAGAGCACCAGCGGGACGATGTTCATGATCAATGCGGCGCCGGCGCGAAGTATCCGAGCTTGGTGCGCGGTGTCACGTTCGGCCGGTTCACGCGGACGACCACGCGGCGCCAGGTGCCGTCGCGCTTCGGATTGCGCGAGGTGTAGCCGACCGTGTACTGGCTGGAGAGCTCGTCGGAAATCTGTCCGTAGACGCCGGCCAGCTCCGACAGTTGGCTGGGGAAGAACGAGCGGGCGCCGGTTTCCTGCGCGAACTGACGCAGCACGAACTCCGCTTCCTTGAAGCCCTTCGTCGTGGTGCCGGGACCGTCGGGCGCGCGCAGGCCGATCGCGTAGATCGCGGTCTCGGACCGCTTCGCCAGGTCGAGCACTTCTTCGAACGGCAGGAGGCTGGACGTGTCTTCGCCGTCGGAGAGCACGACGATCGCCTGCCGGCGGATCTCGTCGGTGTTCTTCGCGATCACTTTCTTGAGATCCTTCAGCGCGATGTACACCGCGTTGTAGAGTGACGTCGATCCGCCGGCCGACGTCTTCTTGATCGCCTGCTCGAGCTCGGTTGCGCTGTTGGTGAAGCCCTGCAGCACGACCACGCGGCTGTCGAAGTCGATGACCTCCGCGAGATCCTGCGGGCGCAGGCGCCTGGCGAAGCCGACCGCGGCTTCCTGCGCCGTCGGCAGCTTCGAGTCCATGCTGGCGCTGGTGTCGAGCAGCAGCGCCAGCGCAATCGGCAGATTCGTGCGGTTGAAAAACGTGACGTCCTGCTTCACGCCGTCCTCGAAGACGCTGAAATCGTCCGCCGTGAGATCGGTGACGTACCGGCTGGAGCCCTCCGTGACCGTCACGTTCAGCGAGACGAGATCGACGCCGGCACGGAACGGGACCTGCGGCGGCCGCGGCGGCTGCGGCGCCTGCGCCGAGGCGATCTGAAGAGTGGCGACGACGGCGGCCGCGGCAAACGGCCAGCGGAGCCGGGACGCGGATCTGGACATCACGGACGTCCCTGTGCTTCCTTGATCAGCGTGCCGCGCGCGGTGATGCCCGGCTTCGAGGCCGCGACGGTCACCTTCTCCGGCGGAATCAGCGACTGGGGGCGCGCGTAGGTGACTTTGTACTGGTGCGTGAGCTCGTCGGCGAGCTGCTTCAGCTTGGCATCGAGCGCCATGCTGGTCAGCAGATCCTCGCGGCGCCCGCCGGTTTCGCGCGGACCTCTGTCGAGCACGAGGTTGCGGTTGCGCATTTCGTCGCTGAGGCTGCCGGACGGACGACCCAGCGTCATCGCGTGAAAGGCCGCGCCGCTGGCGCGCAGCGGGTCGAGCACCTGGTCGTGCTGCCGGTTGCCGAGCTCGGGACCTTCGCTCAGGATGGCAACAATCACCGGACGCTGGGCTCCGCGCTTCTTGAACCCCTGACAGACTTCGATGACGCCGTCGAGCAGGTAGGCGCCCGAGCCTGGTATCGACCAGATGCGATCGATCCCTTTTTGCAGCTCCGCCTGGCTGAACGTGTAGTTCGTGAAAACGGTCGGGCGCTCGCCGATCGCGATGAGCGCGACTTCGTTTTTCACCTCGCCGCCAGTGAGCGCCGCCACGAAGCCGGGCAGCGCCGTGCGGATGTGTGCGATATCGTCGCGCGCGGCCTGGCTGGTGTCGACGAGGATGGCGATCTGCATCGGCTCGGCCGCCGGCTCCACTTTCAAGACTTCGCGCGCCACGTTGTCTTCGCGGACGATGAAGTCGGCGGGGCCGAGGTTGGGGATCGGCGCCCCGGCCGCAGTGAGGGCGCTGACGTACAACGCGCGCTGAACGGGCTGCGCGGTCAGCAGGCCCGGCCATGCGAGCGCGCATGCGGCCATCGACAGAGCGGCGACGAAAACGCGCCGATTGGTCATAGCCTGAGTATAGGTCTCGCTTTTGAAGAGCGTCAAGCGACGTGGACGCCGAAAACGGTTTGAAATCTGTAGGTTGCGGGGAATCGTGGCGGCAGGAGGCCGCGTGCCCCGTTTCTTGACACCCCTCAGGTCGCATGTTATAAAACCGAGGCTTTTCTACGGTCGCGTTTCTTCTCACGCGACACGAATTCCAGCATGCCTTCAGCCTACGCCGCGTCCGCCTACATCCCGATAGCTATTTTCGTCGCAGTCGCGACAGGCTTTGCGCTGTTCACCCTGGTCTTCTCCAGCCTGGTGCACTCGGAGAAGTACAACAAGGTGAAGCTCGAGCCCTACGAGTGCGGCATCGAGCCGACCACGGACGCGCGCGATCGCTATAGCATCCGCTACTACCTGGTCGCGATGCTGTTCGTGATCTTCGACGTCGAGACGGTGTTCATGTTTCCGTGGGCGGTCATCTTCAACAAGCTCCTGCTGTTCGGCCTCATCGAGATGCTGGTGTTCATCTTCATCCTGGTCGTCGGGTATTACTACGCGTGGCAGAAGGGCGCGCTCGAGTGGGTCTAGATGGCTGACGAACCCAAGAGCCCCGAGCCCTCGGCGCCGCCCGCCGCCGCGGCCGACAAACCCGCGAGCGCGGCGTCCGGCGAACCATTGAAGGCGGAGGTGTCGCGCACCGACGCCCCTGGCGCGGGGGTGTCGGCCGCGCCAGTGGCGGAGCCGCGGCAGGAACCGCCGGCGCCGAAGCCCTCGAACCCGGCCGCCGCGACCACCGCCGCGACCAGCGAGGTCAGTTCCGCGACCGGCCAACCGACTGCCCCGGCGACGCCGCCCGCGAAGCCCATGCCCGCGGCGGCTGCGTCGAAGCCGGCCTTGGGCGCGGAAGCCGCGGTGAAACCCGCGGCGCCGGCCGCGCCGAAGGCAGCCGCGCCGGCCGCGCCGAAGGCGGCGCCGCATCCACCGCCCGCGCCTGCTCCGCCGAGCGGACCGACCGAGCCTCCGCCGCCGGCCGACATGGCGGTCCCGGCGTTCATCACCACGCTGCAGCGCACGGTGGAGGACAGCGTCAGCGCGGTCAGCTATTACGTCGGCGACTGGACGGTGATCGTGCCGCTGGCGCAGATGATTGCAGCGCTCGGTCATCTCCGCGACGCGCCCGATGCCGCGTTCGATTTCTGCTCCGACGTGACGGCCACGGACTGGCCGCCACGCAAGGACGCGCGATTCGATCTCATCTACTGTCTGTATTCCACGCGCCATCGTCACCGCGTGCGGGTAAAAGTGCGGGCGGGCGAGAACCAGCCCGTGCCCTCGGTGACCGGCCTCTGGCCGGCCGCCAACTGGCTCGAGCGCGAGGTGTACGACATGTTCGGGGTGGGCTTCACCGGCCATCCGGACCGGCGGCGGATCCTAATGCCCGACGACTGGCAGGGCTTCCCGCAGCGGAAGGACTATCCGCTCGAGGGCCCGGGCGAACTGCTGATGGAAAACCCGATCGACTGGCTCAAGCTGCGCCAGTCGCGGGACGAGGCGGATATCGAGTGACGATCCACGCTCAACTTGAGACCTGAAACTTGAAAGTTTGATGGAAACACCGACCATTCATCACGGCGCGATGTTCGACACGAACGAGCTCGTGATCAACATGGGCCCGCAGCATCCGAGCACGCACGGCGTGCTGCGCGTCGTCCTGCGGCTGGACGGCGAGAAGGTGGTCGACGCCGACGTCGTGATCGGCTACCTGCACCGCGGCATCGAGAAGCTGAGCGAGAACCGCAACTGGACGCAGATCATCCTGCTCACCGACCGGATGGATTATGTGGCGGCGGCAACCAACAACGTCGGCTACTGCGAGACGGTTGAGAAGCTGATGTCAATCGAGGTGCCGCGGCGGGCGCGCTACGTGCGCACCATCCTCTGCGAGCTGCAGCGGATTGCGAGCCACTGCCTGTGGATCGGCACGCACGCGATGGACATCGGCGCGATGACGGTGTTCCTCTATGCGTTCCGCGAGCGCGAGCTGATTCTCGATCTGTTCGAGGAGTTCTGCGGCGCGCGCCTCACCTACAACTCGATGCGCATCGGCGGCCTGCCGCAGGATCTGCCGCCGGGCTGGGACAAGAAGGTCCTTCAGTTCTGCGACATCATGGAGTCCAAGGTCACCGAGTACGAAGAGCTGCTGACGCACAACCGCATCTGGCTCGAGCGCACGAAGGGAATCGGCCTCATCTCGGCCGCCGACGCGGTGGCGCTGGGGCTGAGCGGTCCGCCGCTGCGCGGGTCGGGCGTGCCGCGCGACGTGCGCAAGGACGAGCCCTACGCCGCGTACGACGAGATGCAGTTCGAGGTGGCGGTGGGCACGGCCGGCGACACCTACGATCGCTACCTGGTGCGCATGGAAGAGTTCCGGCAGTCGATCCGGATCATCCGCCAGGCGACCGAAGGGATTCCGGCAGGGCCGATCGTCGGCAAGGTGCCGCGGCTGATCAAGCCAGCGGCGGGCGAGACGTATCACGCGATCGAGTCGCCGAAAGGCGAGCTCGGGTACTTCATCGTGAGCGACGGCAAATCGACCAACCCGTACCGGTTCCGGGTCCGGCCGCCGTCGTTCTGCAACCTGCAGGGGCTGCGGCCGCTCATCAAGGGCCACCTCATCGCCGACGTCGTGGCGCTCATCGGATCGCTCGACGTCGTGCTCGGCGAGGTCGATCGATGAGGGCCGTCATCTCGAGTCCTTCGTTCTTGGTCCTTGGTCCTTGGTCCTTGGTCCACGGTCCGCGGTGCCGCGTTACGCTGCGCCCGCGGTTGGAGGCCGTAGACGGACGGAGGGTCTGGACGGACCAGGGACCAAGGACCAAGCACCGAGGACCAGGGACTAATCTGGACTAATCTGTGATCGACACGCTCGTCATCCCGCTGCTGAAGATCCTGATCGTGCTCAACGCGACACTGGTGGCGGTCACCTACATGGTGCTGCTCGAGCGCAAGGTGATTGCGTGGGCGCAATCGCGGCTCGGTCCGATGCGCGTGGGCCCGTACGGCGTGCTGCAGCCGGTGGCGGACGCGATCAAGCTGATGATCAAGGAAGACATCACGCCGGTGCGCGCCGACAAGTGGGTGTTCACCGCGGCGCCGATCATCTCGATGGTGCCGGCGCTGATCGTCTACGCGGTGATTCCGTTCGGCCCGGTCGTGAACCTGTTCGGGCGGCAGGTGTCGCTCTACGTCACCGACATCAACGTCGGCCTGCTCTATATCGTGTCGGTGGCGTCGGTCGGCGTGTACGGGATCATCCTCGCGGGCTACGCGTCGAACAGCAAGTTTCCGCTGCTGGCCAGCCTGCGCGCATCGGCGCAGCTCATCTCGTACGAAGTCGCGGTCACGCTCACGCTGGTCAGCGTGATCCTGATGTCCGGCTCCCTCAGCATGGTGAGCATCGTCCGGGCGCAGGAGAGCCAGCATGTCTGGTACGCGTTCGTGCAGCCGGTGGCGTTCGTGATTTTCATCATCGGGAGCCTCGCGGAGACCAACCGCGCGCCGTTCGACATGCCGGAAGCGGAGCAGGAGCTGACCGGCGGCTTCCACACCGAGTACAGCGGCATGCGCTTCGCGCTGTTCTTCCTCGCCGAGTACGCGAACATGATCGTCGTCTCCTCGGTGGCGACGACCCTGTTCCTGGGCGGGTGGCTGCGGCCGTTCCCGAACGTCGCGTTCCTCGGCGTGTTGGACTTCGTTCCCAGCTGGACCTGGTTCCTGATCAAGTCGTTCGTCTTCCTCTACGTCTTCATCTGGATCCGCGCGACGCTGCCGCGCTATCGCTACGACCAGCTGATGCGGCTCGGCTGGAAGGTGCTGATCCCGCTGGCGATCGCGAATCTCGTGGTCACCGGCATCCTGAAGGTGGTGTTCATGTAAGGCTGAGGGTCGAGGGTTGAGGGCTGCGCGCCCCGAGCCCGGACCCCGAGCCTTGCGCATACGTTTATGGGCGAAGCAATCGCGTTCTACTTCCTGTCGGCGTGCATCCTGGGGTTCGCCGTGCTGGTGATCAGCACGAAGGACACGGTGCACAGCGTGCTGTTCCTGGTGCTCGACTTCCTGTGCGTGGCGGCGCTCTACGTGCTGCTCGGCGCGCAGTTCCTCGCGGCGATCCAGATCCTGGTCTACGCCGGCGGCATCGTCGTCCTGTATTTGTTCGTGGTCATGCTGGTGAACCTGAAGCGCCCGCCGGAGGCGCATTCGGATCCGAGCCGGAAAACGAAGCTGGGGTTCGGGCTCGCGGCCGCGGTGCTGGCGGAGCTCGGCGCGGTGGCGGTGTACTCGGCGAAGTACACGGCGGGCATGCC
>JRHI01003095.1_pt1 | contig 10325 bp, 10 predicted proteins | sample 215371 | NCBI WGS metagenome assembly JRHI01 (sample SAMN02929681, study PRJNA255918) | sediment metagenome | biome: cave system; feature: Ice Cave; material: Sediment; isolation source: sediment from deep within a dark volcanic ice cave with no known source of... ... | reverse complement strand
GTGGGAGGCAGCGCTCGTCAACACGCTGTCGCCCGGCGACACCGTGCTGATGGTCGAGACCGGCCACTTCGCCATTCTCTGGCGCGACATGGCCGTGCGGCTCGGGATTCAGGTCGATCTGGTTCCGGGCGATTGGCGCCACGGTGTGGATCCGGACGTCATCGGACAGAAGCTGAAAGCGGACACCGGCAGGACGATCAAGGCGGTCGCGGTCGTCCACAACGAGACGTCGACCGGCGTGGTGAGCCACGTCGCGGCGGTGCGGCGCGCCATCGACGCGGCCCGGCATCCGGCGCTCCTGCTCGTCGACGCCGTCTCGTCGCTCGGCGCCATCGACTACCGTCACGACGAGTGGGGCGTCGACGTCACGATCAGCAGCTCGCAGAAGGGGATGATGCTGCCGCCTGGGCTCGGCTTCAACGCGGTCAGCGCGAAGGCGCTCGCCGCGGCGGCGTCGGCGCGGATGCCACGGGCCTACTGGGACTGGGAGCCGATGATCAGGGAGAACGCCGCCGGCTTCTTTCCCACCACGCCCGCGATCAACTTGCTCTATGGACTGCGTGAGGCGGTCCACATGCTGCGCGAGGAAGGGCTCGCGCACGTGTTCGCGCGCCACGCGCGGCTCGCCGAGGCCACGCGGCGGGCTGTCGCCGCCTGGGGGCTCGAGCTGTGGGGCGCGCGGCCGGAGGAGCGCAGCAGCGCCCTGACGGCTGTCGTGATGCCGGACGGCCGCGATGCCGACGCGTTCCGCACGATCGTGCTCGAGCGGTTCGACATGTCGCTCGGCGCGGGGCTTGGCAGGCTGAAGGGGAAGGTGTTCCGCATTGGCCATCTCGGCGACTTCAACGATCTGATGCTCGCCGGCACGCTCGGTGGCGTCGAGATGGGTCTCGCTGCGTCGGGCGTCCCGTTCAAACGCGGCGGGGTGACCGCCGCTCTCGACTACCTCGCGGACAACCCGCTTTGAACGCACCGCGCACGCGGTTGGACATGCTCGCCGCGGGCGCCCGCCCGGAGCGCGTCGAGGGATGCGGGCTTCGCCGCCTTTGCGTTGGGCCGCAGTGACGTCCGACATCTGTTTCAAGAGCGCCGTCGAGCTCGCGCGCCTGATGCGCGCCAAGCAGCTGTCGGCGCACGAGGTGGTCGCCGCCCATCTCGCGCAGATCGAGCGCGTGAACCCAGGCGTCAACGCGATCGTGACGCTGGTCGCCGATCTGGCAATCGAGCGTGCGCGGCTCGCCGACGAAGCGTTCGCGCGCGGCGACGCGATCGGTCCGCTCCACGGCCTGCCGATCGCGCACAAGGATCTGCAGCCCACGAAAGGGATCCGGACCACGTTCGGATCGCCGATCTTCGAGAACTTCGTCCCCGCCGAGGACTCGCTGCTGGTCGAGCGCATTCAAAACGCCGGCGCGATCATCGTCGGCAAGACGAACACGCCGGAGTTCGGCGCCGGATCGCAGACGTTCAATCCCGTGTTCGGATCCACGCTCAATCCGTACGATCGCAGCAAGACCTGCGGCGGCAGCAGCGGGGGGGCCGCGGTCGCGCTCGCCACCGGCATGCTGCCGATTGCCGACGGCTCCGACATGGGCGGCTCGCTCCGGAACCCCGCCAGCTTCTGCAATGTCGTCGGGCTGCGGCCGTCGCCGGGACGAGTGCCGACGTGGCCGGCTGCCTCGGCCTGGTCCACGCTGAGCGTCGACGGCCCGATGGCGCGAAGCGTGGCCGACGTGGCGCTGATGCTGAGCGCGATCGCCGGACCTGACGCGCGATCGCCCATCGCAATCGGCGAACCAGGCAGCCGGTTTGCAGCGCCGCTCGACCGCGATTTCAAGGGCGTGCGGATCGCGTGGTGGAAAAACCTGGGCGGCGTGCCGGTCGATTGCCGCGTGCGGGATGTCGTGAACGCGCAGCGATGTGTGTTCGAATCGCTCGGGTGCGTTGTGGACGAGACGGAGCCCGACTTCGCCGACTTCGACGCGGTGTTCAAGACCGTGCGCGCGCTGGCGTTTGTCACCGGCGTCGCCCCGCGCGTCGGGCGGCATCGCGGGCGGGTGAAAGACACGATCCTCTGGGAGATCGATCGCGGCGAGCGGCTGACCGTGGGGGAGATCGCGTGGGCCGAGACGAAGCGGACGGAGCTCTATCACCGGATGCGGCAGTTCATGGAGCGCTACGAGTTCTTCGTGCTGCCCGTCGCGCAGGTGCCGCCGTTCCGCGTCGATCAGCCGTACATCACGGAGATCGACGGCGTGGCGATGGACACCTACATCGACTGGATGCGGTCGTGCTACTTCATCTCGATTGTGGGAAATCCGGCGATCTCGGTCCCGTGTGGTTTCACGCCTGACGGGTTGCCGGTCGGCTTGCAAATCGTCGCGCGGCATCGCGACGACTGGGGACTGCTGCAGATGGCGCACGCGTTCGAAGGGAGCGCGAGCCTTTCAGACGAGCGTGGCGGCCGCCGCTGGCCGTCGCTCGGCTGAAGCCATCGCGCTACGGATCTCGGCTGAGGCCGTCGCGCTCCACCGCTCGGCTGAAGCCATCGCGCTACGGATCTCGGCTGAAGCCGTCGCGCTCCACCGCTCGGCTGAAGCCATCGCGCTCCGCCGCTCGGCTGAAGCCGTCGCGCTCCGCCGCTCGTCTTCAGCGCACGGCGCCTGATTGCCGTAGGGCCGCGATCTCCGCGCCGCTGAATCCGGCGTCGGCCAGGACTTCATCGGTGTGCTCGCCGAGTTGCGGCGCGCGGCGCGAGACGTCGGGCGGCGTGGCGCTCATCTTGATTGGAGATCCCAGCGTGCGCAGGCGCCCCAGCGTCGGATGCTCCGTTTCGGCCACCATCTCCCGGGCCACGACCTGCGGATCCGCGAACACCTGCGCGTAGTTGTTGATCGGTCCGCACGGGATGTCGTTGGCTTCCAGCAGCGACAGCCAGTGGCCGCATGGCTGCATCACGGTGATCGATTCGATCCGGTCGGCCAACGCCCGGCGATGACGCACGCGGCTGGCGTTGTCGGCAAACTCCGGCTGTCCGCTCCACTCCGTGTGCCCGAGCACGTCGCACAACCGGCGGAACAGCCGCTCGTTCGCCGCGCCGAGCGTGATGTAGCCGTCGGCGCAGCGGATCGCCTGATACGGCGCGTTCATCCTGTGCGCCGATCCCAACGCGGCCGGCACGCCGATACCGGAAAAATATTCGGTCGCTTCCCACACCGACAGCGCGACGCCCGCGTCCACGAGCGACGTGTCGATCTGCTGTCCGGTGCCGGTGCGGTGCCGATGCTCCAGCGCGGCGAGAATGCCGACGAGCGCGAACAGGCCGGCGCCCAGGTCGGTGACCGGCACGCCTGCTTTCACCGGCGGTCCGCCCGGCTCTCCCGTAATCGACATGATGCCGGAGACGCCTTGCGCAATCAGATCGAACCCGCCTTTGCCCCGGTGCGGCCCGGTCTGCCCATACCCGGAAATCGAGGCGTAGATGAGACGGCGGTTCGCCGCCGACAGCGCGGCGTAGTCGAGCCCCAGCGCGGTCATCACGCCCGGACGATAGTTCTCGATTAGGATGTCTGTCGTCGCCGCGAGGCGCATGAAGACCTCGCGCCCCTCGCCGGTTTTCAGGTTGAGGACGATGCTGCGCTTGCCGCGGTTGACGGCGTTGAAGCTGGGGCTGTCGCTGCCGGAGGCGCCGGGCATCTGCCGCGTCGAATCGCCGTCTGGCGGTTCGACCTTGATCACGGTCGCGCCGAGATCGGCGAGCATCATCGCGCAGAACGGCCCGGCCATCACTTGCGTGACGTCAAGGACGCGGACACCGTCCAGAGCCGCGGGGGATCGGGGCGATCGGGGAATCGGGGAATCGGGCAATTGGGTAATTGGGTAATTGAATAATTGATTGGCGTATTGATTATGGCTCACACCGTCCTCGAGATCGACGGGCCGCTTGCGACCTTCACCTTCAACCGGCCCGACGCGCGCAACGCGATGACCTGGGAGATGTACGAGGCGCTCGTCGGCGCCTGCGAGCAGGTCGATCGCGATGCGGCAATCCGCGTGCTCGTCCTGCGCGGCGCCGGTGGGAAAGCGTTCGTGTCCGGCACCGACATCTCGCAGTTTCAGAGCTTCCGCAACCGCGAAGACGGCCTGAAATACGAAGAACGGCTCGACCACGTGCTCGATCGCCTCGAGCGCGTCACGAAGCCGACCATCGCGCAGGTGGAAGGGGTGGCAGCCGGCGGCGGCTGCGCCATCGCGCTCACATGCGACCTGCGCGTGGCCACGCCGCAGGCGACGTTCGGGATTCCGATCGCGCGTACGCTCGGCAACTGTCTCTCGGGCGCCAGCTACAGCCGCCTCCTCGACACGATGAGCCCAGGCGCCGTGAAGGACATGTTGTTCACCGGCCGGTTGATCGGCGCCACCGAAGCGCAGGCCTTGGGCATCGTCAACAGGCTGGTTGCGGCCGGCGAGATCGAGCGCACCGTGCGCGAGCTGGCAGCCGAGATCGCGGCGAACGCGCCGCTGACGCTGCGCGCCACGAAGGAAATGATCCGCCGTGTCCTGGCGAAGCGCCGTCTCGCTCCAGGCGAAGACGCCGACATGGTCGAGATGTGTTACACGAGCGCCGACTTCCGCGAAGGGGTGACCGCGTTTCTCGCCAAACGCAAGCCGGCTTGGACAGGGAGTTAGCGCAAGGCCGTGCGCTTGGCGTCGTGTCTCGCTCGGCTGAAGCCTCGCGCTACGGCTTCGTGTCGATCGCCCGGCTGAAGCCTCGCGCTACGGCGTCGCGCGGCTTTAGCGGGGCTTCAACGGAACGTTTCTGCGGCGCCCCGCGCCGTGAAGTCGAGCGTCCGCTCGCCGACCCGCCCCGTCACGCGGTACGCGCCGCCCAGTTGCAGGAAATCGACCGGTGTGCCGGCGGCCCCGCCGGTCATCGGCATCGCGGTTCGCGCCAGCCGATCCGCGGAAAACACGAGCGTGAGATCGAGGCTCTGGCCGCGCGCGTGGACCTCCACGCGCTGCGGGAGGCCGTGCGCATCGGCAGACTCCTCGACCGTCACGGCGGTCGAAAAGCCGACGGGGCCTTTCGCGCCAAGGACGCCGAGAAACCCTGGAACGTGATCCGGATCGGCCACGTCCGGCGGCGGGAAGATCCTCCCGTAGATGAACGAGAGATCCTCGTGGGCCACCTGACCCCACTGCCACCGCACCCCTTTCCAGAACCCCCAGTTGTGATCGTGATACCCCGTGCCGTCGCGAACGGCAATCCGCTCGCGTCCAATCGTCAGCTCTCCGCGAACGGTTCCCGTCAGAGCCGGCGCGGTATACCCCGTGACCCATCCGCGTGCGCCGGTAATCGTCGCCGGCGGCAGCGACTGTCCGGGCGCGGCATCCAGAACGAGCGAGCCGGTGGCACCGGGCAGCGACAACTCGATGCGGTAGCGCGATCCATCGAGACGCACGTGGCTGCCGGCGATGTCGAGATCTGGAGCGGCCGCCAGTACTTTGGCGGCGTCCACTTCTTCGCCCGCCGCATAGGTCGTCGTCTTGCCGTCGCGGTCGAGCTGCAGGCGGACGCCCGCTGCACGACGTTCGGCGGAAGATGTCGTCGGTCCGACCATGAAGGTGAGATAGAAACGCAGCCGGCCATCGGCGGTGCGCCCGTTGAAATACAGCCACTCGGCCCACGACGAAGCGAATTCCGGCGTGTCCGGCACCGGGTGGAAGCGGTCCATCGCTTTCAGCACGCTGCCGCTGTCGGGCGCCGACCAGGCGCGATCGCCGGAGACCTCGACCCACGCTGGTATCGCAGCCACCTCGCGATTGCCGACCGCTCGTTCATGACCGGGCAGGCCGCCCGTGACGGCGACGGCGGTCGCACGGCCGTCGTTGATCAGGAACAGCGTCGCCCGCTTCGACGGCGACGCCGCGAGGATCTGCGGCGCCAGGGCGGGCGATCCCAGAACGCTCGCCAGCAGGAAGCGGGCGTTTTCCACCGGGCCGAACCGCCCTCCAACCACCACGTCGCCGCCGCCCTCCAGCGCCGGCGAATGCGCCTGCTCCAGGATCACATCGCCGACCCCCAGCAGCGCCGCCATGACGGCGATGCCGAACCCGAAGCCGCACGCGAGCACCGCCGTGCGCACCGGACGCGTGGCCAGCGAGCGAAGGGCGAGCCGGAGGATCATGCGGCGATCACGCGACCGCTTTTCATCGCCAGATGCCGGCCCGCGCGCGCCGCGATGGCCGGGTTGTGCGTGACGACCACGATGGCGGTCCCGTCGGCGTGCACGCGATCGAAAAGGTCGGCGACCTGCGCTCCCGTCTCGTCGTCGAGCTCGCCCGTGGGCTCGTCGGCGAGCAGCAGCGCCGGACGGTTCGCGAGCGCTCGCGCGATGGCGACACGCTGCATTTCGCCGCCCGACAGCTGGGACGGCCGGTGATCGGCGCGTCCGGTCAGGCCCACATACTCGAGCAGTTCGCCGGTCCGCGCGCGGCGGGCCGCCTTGGCCGCTCCCGCCTCGGCTTGCGGCAGCTCGATGTTCTCCCAGGCGGTGAGCATGGGCAGGAGAAAGAAGCGCTGGAAGACGAAACCGATCCGGGTCAGGCGGATGCGGCTCCGCTCGGACTCGGTGAGCGCGCTGACATCGCGCCCCTCGAACAGGAGCGAGCCCGCGCTGGCGCGATCGACACATCCCAGCAGGTGCAGGAGCGTCGACTTTCCGCAGCCGGAAGGGCCTGTGATCGCGGCGTACTCTCCCGATTCGATTCGGATCGACACGTCGCCCAGCGCGGTCACCGGTCCGGCCGGCATCGCGAACGTCCGCGTCAGGCCGCGTCCCTCGACAATCGCCGCACCCGCGGCCGTCACGAGAGGATCTCGCGCCGCAAGGTCGCGGCAATCGGCAGGCGCGCGGCCAGCCAGATCGGATACAGCGCGGCCAGCACGGCGGTGACGCACAGCAACGCGGCGTGCAGCGCGACCGTCCGCGTCTCGAAGACGAAGAAATGCAGACGTTCGGGGACGCCGGGCATGTGGCGCAAAATACGATCGAGGACGAGGGCGAGGAGGCCGCCGACCGGCAGCGCGGCCACGCCGCCCACACCGACAAGCAGCGCCGACTCGCACAGCAGGTTCGCCGCAATCCACCGCCGCGGGAAGCCGAGGGCGCGCAGCGCCGCCACTTCGCCCAGCCGCTGGTTCACCGACATGGTCAGCAGCGTCGCTATCAGCAGGAACGCGAAGGCAAGGGTCATCGACGAGAGCACCGCGGAGATTTGCCTGAAGTAGCTGAACGCGTTCTGATTGAACTGCTCGATGACCTGCTCGTTCGAGAGGACGCGCAGGTCCGGACGCAGACGCGCGATTTCGGCCGCCGCTGCAAGCCCGGCGTCCGCGCGCGACCGGACGAGGACCATCTCCGCCTGCCCGTCTTCCGGCCTGCCGTGCGCGGCCGCGAACCCCGCCATCGTGGTCGCCACGGTGTAATCGTCGGCCGCCTCGAATGCGAAGACCGCGATGCCGACGATGCGCGCGGTGACGGGAGGAAGGGCGGACGCGGCCCCCTGCACGAACAGCCGGAGCTGCAGCGCCGACCCCGGCTCGAGCTGCAACGTGGACGCGAGCCTCGTGCTGACGACGAGCGGCGGTGGCTCGCCGGGCGCCGACAGCGCCGGCAGCGACGACCCTCTCACCATCGTCCACACGCCGCCCGTCCCGCCCGCCGTCGTGCCGACGAGCACCACGCCGGTCCCTGGACCGCTTCGGCCGGGCACGGTCGCTCGCGCGCCGTCGGTGCGCACCAGCGTGACGCGCTGGACCTCTGGCAGCCGCGCGATGGCCTCCGCCAGCGACGTGGCGTCGGCGATCGGCGGCCGGTGCAGCATCGACCCCTGACCCGCGATGATCCGAATGTCGAAGCCGGCAGCGTCGAGCAGGTCGCGGAACGAGACGAGCAGGCCGCGCGACAGCAACAGCATGTTGAAGAGCAGCGCCCCGATCACCGTGACGCCGCTGACGGCCAGCACCGACCGCGCCGGACCGCGCGCGACCGTTCGCCAGGCGAGTCCCCAGGCCGTCATCGGCCGAGCAGCGACCCGACGCTGCGGCGAAGCAGCGTCCAGGATCCGACCAGTCCGGCCGCGATACCAAGCGGGACCGACACGGCCACCGACTGGAGCGCGATGGCCCGGGTCACGCGCACGAACACGAGCGTCGTGTCGTAGCGCCATTGGAAGAATCGATTCACCGCGCCCTGCGCCGCGATCGCCAGCAGAATGCCGAACACCGCGCCGGCGGCGGCAATCAGCACGCCTTCGATCAGCACTTCCAGGAGGATCGATCGCTGGGAGACACCGATGAGCCGGACGATGCCGACCGTCTCGCGTCGTTCTTCGGCGCGCATCACCATCAGCGCCAGGAGAAACGCGGTGCTCCCCAGGACCGTGACGATGGCGACCGCGACGTGAAAGCGCTCGAGCACGGCGAACGGGTCCGAGCCGTCGCGCGCCCGAACGGTTGGCCGCGCCACGATGCCTGGCGCGCGGGCGGCCAGCGCCGACGAAAACTCCTCGGCGCGCCGGAGATCCGAGAGCCGGACGTTAATCGTGGAGACCGACTCGGTGGAGGCCGGATCCGCCGCGTCCGCCGTCATCGAGATCAGATCGGACAGGTGCATCCGCGCTTCGAGTCGCTTGGCCGTGAACCGCAGCGGATCGGGCGTCGGCTCGTACGTGCCGGCAATGCGGAATCGCTGCGGAAGGGAGCCGCCCGCGTTTGTCGCCAGCGTCACCGTGTCGCCGGCGCGGAGCTGCTCCTGCTCGGCCAGCTGGCGCGAGATGAGGACCGACGGGAGCTCGGACGCCGGCGGCGCCGCGGCCAGGGGGCCAGCCGCCGCGATCACGAACGCCGCCGCGAACGAACGCACGAGAATGCGGCTCACTGCTGGCACCGCTCGATTATTCGGCAAACGAGGTCGCCGGGCAACCGGGAACGATTCCGATCGCGCGCAGCTCTGGCGTATTGACCATAGTCAATGACCATGGCACATTATGGGTCATGGACCGCATCAGCATCTCCAAGTTCAAGGCGACCTGCCTGGCGCGGCTCGACACGGTGAAGCGCACGGGCCAACCGCTGCTGATTACGCGCCGGGGCGAGCCGATCGCCGAGGTCACGCCGCCGTCCCCGCCCAAGGCGTCGTCTGGATGGCTCGGATCGCTCAGGTCGACGGGCCGGATCGTCGGCGATATCGTGTCTCCCGCGAAGGAAGCCGACGATTGGGAGGCGCTGGGGTCGTGAAGCTCCTCCTCGACACGCACATCTGGCTCTGGAGTGCGCTCGATCCCGCACGTCTCTCGAAGCGTGTGAGGGTCGCGCTCGGCAATCGCGAGAACGAGCTGTGGCTGTCTCCGATGAGCGTGTGGGAAACGCTGGTGCTGGCGCGCAACAAGCGGCTGATTTTCGAATCGACGCCGGAGCAGTGGGTGCGGCGAGCGCTGAACGATCTGCCGATTCGCGAGGCGCCGATGATTCACGAGGTGGCGATTCAGAGCGAGGCGCTCCGGATCGGCCACAACGATCCGGCCGACCGGTTCATCCTCGCGACCGCGCTGGTGTACGAATTGACACTCGTGACGGCGGACAAGAGGATCGTGAAAGGCCGCGTGGTGCCGGTCCTGGCCAATGTTGGATCGTGAAGGTGGATCACGTCTCGTGGCTGAGCGACATATACGGGCCCCGGCAATTGGGCAATTGGGTAATTGGGCAATTGGGTAATTGGGCAATTGGGTAATCGGGTAATTGATTGGGGATTGGCGATTGGGGATTGGCACCGCTCCTGCGTAGTGCCGTGTCATGGGAGAGACTGCTGATCAGCTAAAACGCCGAACGATGCGATTTGCGCTCGATGTTTGCGGGTTGATTCGAGGCTTGCCCCATATTGAGCCCGGGCCAACGGCGCAACGCCAGTTGGCCCGGGCCGCCACTGGCGTTGCGTTCAACTATCGTGCGACGTGCCGCGCTCGGTCCCACACCGAATTCACCGCTCGCATGGGCGTCGTAGCGGAAGAAGCCGATGAAAGCCAAGGCTGGCTTGAATTCATCGAGGCCGGAGAATTGCTGAAGTCTGAAACGCTGACCCGTTTGATTGCCGAAGCCACCGAACTGGCCGCCATCATGTCAGCCGCGTACGGGACGGCGCGCGACAACGAGCGGCAGAAAAAGCGGCGCCGAACGTAGCGCACTCTCGCAATCCATTCCCCAATTATCCAATTATCCAATTATCCAATTCCCCAATTCCCCAATTCCCCAATTCCCCAATTCC
>JRHI01003094.1_pt1 | contig 10325 bp, 2 predicted proteins | sample 215371 | NCBI WGS metagenome assembly JRHI01 (sample SAMN02929681, study PRJNA255918) | sediment metagenome | biome: cave system; feature: Ice Cave; material: Sediment; isolation source: sediment from deep within a dark volcanic ice cave with no known source of... ... | reverse complement strand
GGCGAAGCAAGTCGGATACTGGAAAAGCAAATTAGCCGGGTCCCAAACCATTCTCGATTTGCCGACCGATCATCCCCGTCCAACCACTCACAGCTGGCACGGCGCGACTGAGGAATTAATCCTCGACAGCAAGGTCCTCACACAACTGAAAGCCTTTGCCCAACAGGAAGGCGGAACGCTGTTCATGGTTGCCCTTGCGGCATTTCAGGCTTTGCTCCGGCGCTACACGCTGCAGGATAGTATCCTCGTCGGTACTCCCATTGCGGGCCGCAACCAACTTGAGATCGAAAATGTGATCGGTTTGTTCGTTAATACCCTGATCCTTCGCGCAGACTTTACCGACCATCTGACCTTCCGTGATCTGGTTCGGCAAGTGCGTGCATTTGCGCTGGAAGCGTTCTCGCATCAGGACGTTCCTTTTGAGAAATTGGTGGAAGAGCTAGTCCCGCAGCGTTTGGTCGACACCACCCCGCTGTTTCAAGTGATGTTCACCTTCCAGAACATTCCGAAGCAGATATTTGAGATCCCGGGGCTGGTTATGAAAGAAGTACCGTTCGAGACCGGAATCGCCAAGTTCGATCTGTCCGCCGAAGTGTTCGAGAACAACGGTCTCCATTGCCGCTTCGAGTACAACACCGATCTGTTTGATCGACTGACAATTCGGCGGATGCTCGATCACTTCCAGAACCTCTTGACTGCTGCGGTGAAGGACCCTGACCTGTCCTTGCCGGAGATACCGCTGATGAGTGCCCAGGAACGCCATCAGGTCCTGGTGGAATGGAACCAAACCACGGCAGATTATCAGCGGGATATGAGTATTCATGGGTCTTTCGAGCAGCAGGTCGCACGCTCACCCGCTTCACACGCACTGCTGTGTAAGGGCAAGAAATTCAGCTACCGGCAGGTCAATGAAGACGCGAACCGACTGGCAAATCACCTGATCAAGAGGGGATTGCAACCTGGTGCACTAGTGGGAGTTGCACTTGAACGTTCTCCTGAATTGGTCGTTGCCCTGTTGGCCGTGCTCAAGGCTGGGGCCGCCTACGTCCCTCTGGATCCCTTGGATCCAACCGAACGGCTAACCTTTATGCTCCAAGACGCCGGAGTTTGGGGCGTTGTTACCAACTCAGACGTCAAGCAGAAAATACAAGCTCAGACGAGTAATGTTGTTGCTGTAGACGCGGACGGCGAACTTGTTGGCAAGGAGCCAGCGAATAATCCTTCTTCCTCACGCGCCAGTCGACAACGTGCGTACATCATCTACACCTCGGGGTCGAGCGGAACGCCTAAAGGCGTGGAAGAAACTCATCGGGCTGCGATCAACCGTTTTGCCTGGATGTGGCGATCCTATCCCTTCCAGGCCGGCGAGGTTTGCTGTCAAAAGACGAACTTGGGGTTTGTGGATTCCGTGTGGGAGATTTTCGGTCCGCTGCTGGCGGGGGTTCCCAGCGTGATTATCCCGCAGGAAGTTGTGCGCGATCCGCAGGAATTGCTAGGGATACTGGCTTTGCACGGGGTAACGCGAATTGTGCTGGTTCCGTCCCTGCTTCGCACTCTGTTGGACCAGGCGCCGAATCTTCGGCAGCAGGTACCCAATTTGAAGATGTGGTCCTGTAGCGGAGAAGCTCTGCCCGCAGACTTAGCCAAGCGTTTTCTGGCCGCGTTTCCGGAAGCGACCCTGCTGAATATCTACGGCTCTTCGGAAGTGGCGGCCGATGTCACCTGCCACCATGTAACGGAGCGCGACGGTGCGGATTCGGTGCCCATCGGCAGGCCGATTAGCAACACGCAAATTTACCTGGTGGATGGCGCTCTCCGTCCCATGCCTATTGGCGTCCGAGGGCAGATTGTGGTGGGCGGGGATGGGTTAGCGGCGGGGTACTGGAAGCGGCCGGAATTAACGGCAGAACGCTTCGTTCGCAACCCGCTGGCGCCAAGCCTGTCGCCACGGCTGTACTGCACGGGCGATTGGGGCCGCTATCGAGCAAATGGTGACATCGAGTATCTGGGCCGCGCAGATAGCCAGGTCAAGCTGAGGGGAATGCGCATTGAACTGCGGGAAATCGAGGCGGTTTTGGCGTCGCACCCGCTGATTGGAGAAGCCGTAATTGGTTTGCATGGGGAAGGCGGGCAGGAGAAACTGGCCGCGTACCTGGTGCCCCGAAACGGTCAGTCTCCGGACGCGAGAGAACTAAGGCGTTTTCTGCGCTCGAAATTGCCCGAGCACATGGCTCCCTCCAGTTACTGGCTTTTGGAACGGTTGCCTCTGCTGCCCAGTGGGAAAGTTAATCGGAAAGCGCTCGCGCTGGGTGGAGCAACTCCGCTAACGGATCAGGAGAAGTTAGTGCTGCCAAGCAGCGATGCCGAGCGCCAGCTGGCTAGTATTTGGCAGGAACTGTTGGAACTGGAGCAAGTGGGCGTTGATCAAAACTTTTTCGAGCTTGGCGGACACTCATTGCTGGTGCTGCAGATGATAGCTCGCATCCGAAACGTCTTTCAGACAGAAATTCCCGTACGGAGTGTGTTTGAAAAACCGACGATCGCAGCTTTGGCGGACGAACTGCAAAAGGCTCAGGCCCTCGGATTGAAGGCACGGACGCCGATTCTGCAACGTAGTAGTGGTCGCTCAGCCGCCGCAGGCCCCAGCCGTGAAGACTTATTAGCTCAGCTCGATAACTTATCCCCCGCGGAATTACAAAGCCTGCTCAAGCGGGTGCTGGATGGCAAGCAGCCGGCCTAGGCCGGAAATTGTGAAGTGAATATGTGTGTAAATGATTTAGTAAGAGCGCAAGCAGTTGCAACGCCGGACGCTGTCGCTATGGTCGCTGGCGATCAACGTCTCAGTTATCGGGAACTGGATTCCCGTGCAAACCAGCTAGCCTACCTGTTGCGCTCCCACGGGGTTGGGCCGGAAGTTCCCGTTGGGCTCTGCATGGAACGCTCCGTCGATTTGGGCATAGCAGCGCTAGCCGTCCTGAAGGCGGGCGGAGCCTACGTCCCGTTGGATCCGAGTTATCCTTCAAATCGCCTGGCGTCGCTCCTGGAAGACTCCGGCACTTTTTTGCTGGTCACTCAGCCTGGTTTAGCTAAGGAACTCCCGCCTGGAAAATGGCAAACCATTGTTCTGGATGCAGATGGACTAGCTACCGCCGATTACCCCAGCACGCCTCCGATTACAAACGCCAAGCCTGAGAATCTGGCGTATATCATCTTCACTTCTGGTTCAACGGGCCGTCCTAAAGGTGTGCAGATCACGCACGCCAACTTGATGAACCTTGTGTCCTGGCATCTGAAATCCTTCAAGGTGACACCCCATGACAGGGCCACTCTGCAAGCAAGTCCCGGTTTTGATGCAGCGGTGTGGGAACTGTGGCCTTATCTGGCCGCAGGCGCCACTGTCCACGTCGTGGATGAGGCGATCCGGATGATCCCGGAACGTCTCCGCGAGTGGATCGTGGATAAGGGTATTACGATCAGCTTCCTCCCCACCGTTTTGGCAGAGCGCATGATTGATTTGTCATGGCCGGCAGAGACCGCTCTTCGAGTGTTGCTGACGGGTGCCGACACGCTTCGTCGCTATCCTGGTGCCGATTTACCTTTTGCTCTTGTAAATAATTACGGCCCCACCGAATGTACGGTTGTTGCCACATCAGCAACGATTCATTCAGGGGAGTCGTCTGACGAATTGCCGTCCATCGGACGTCCGATCGATGGTTCGCAGGTTTACATTGTCGACGAGGAATTGAAACCGGTCCCAGCCGGTACCGCGGGTGAACTGCTCATAGGAGGGGCGGGCGTGGCACGCGGCTATCTCGGCCTTCCCGAGTTGACCCGTCAAAAATTTGTGCCCGACCCCTTCAGTAGTGAGGCAGATGCGCGTCTGTATCGGACGGGCGACTTGGGACGTTTTTTGCCGGACGGCCGAATCGCCTTCATGGGGCGGCTCGACGACCAAATCAAGATTCGCGGCTACCGAATTGAACCTCAGGAAATCTCAGCCGTGCTCGACCGTCATCCCGAGATCCAGGCCAGTTGCGTTTCCGCGTACTCGGACCATTCGCAAGAAAAACGTTTGGTGGCTTACGTGGTTCCAGCGAAGGACACGCAATTGAGCCCCAGCGCACTCCGAAAATTTGTCGGCCAGTACCTTCCGGAATACATGGTACCGTCGACGTTCATGCAAATTGCGCTACTGCCGCTCTCATCGCATGGAAAGCTGGATCGAGCTGCGCTTCCAGATCCCATCACGTCGACTGTGCTGGATGACGATGCGTTCGAGACACCGCAATCACAGATTGAGAAATCCCTGGCCGTTTTCCTGACCAGCCTTCTGGGAGTGGCGCGGGTCGCCAAAGACGATAACTTCTTCGACCTGGGCGGGCACTCGCTGATGGGGGCACAGTTAATTGCCAAAATAAGCGATACGTTTGGCGTGGAACTTTCCTTGCGCAGTTTGTTTGATCATCCCACCGTGGGCGAGGTGTCGGCAGAGATTGAAAGGCTCATTCATGCCAAGCTGGATTCCATGAGCGAAGACGAGGCTGAGCGCATGCTCGAAGCTTCACAAGAAGGCGTCCAGCTATGACTGCGACCACCGAATCCGCCGATGTTCCACGCAAAACGGATAGGACGCTCAGCCTTTATCACCTGCTGGACCCAGAAGTCCTGGCGAACCCATATCCTCTCTACCACAAACTTCGCATCGAAGACCCGGTTCATTGGGACTCCTTCTTGCACGCCTGGGTCGTAACCAGATACGTCGACGTAGTCCATGTGCTCTATCATTTTTCCGCCAATCGCACCCCCACTCCGGAACAACTCAGCACCATGGGGCTATCCGCGCTGGGCCCGATTGCGCAGGTCATGGTGCGGCAGATGCTCTTCATGGATCCACCAGATCATACCCGCCTGCGTACCCTCGCATCAGCCGCATTCACGCCGCGCAGGGTGGAACTGTTGCGTTCGCATATTCAGGAGATCATGGACGGCCTGCTCGACGCCGTCGTCTCCAAGGGACGCATGGACGTAATTGCGGATTTCGCCAGTCCTGCTCCCGCAATCGTCACCGCCGAACTGCTTGGAGTTCCGGTCGCAGATCAACAGCAACTTAAAGACTGGTCATCGGACTTCGCGGAGATGCTGGGCAACTTCCAGCACAATCCCGACCGGTTTCCTCGTGTCCTGCGCAGTGTTGAAAGCATGTGTTCCTACTTCCGCTCGGCAATGAGCGAACAGCGAGTTCATCCCCGGGAAGGGCTTGTTCACGCCATGATGGCTGCTGAAGTCGAAGGAGCCAAGCTAACCGAAGAAGAGATCATCGCGAACCTGATCGTCACAATGGTTGGAGGCCAAGAGACGACCACAAATCTAATCGGAAACGGCGTGCTCGCTTTGCTGCGCAATCCGTCTGAGATGGAACGTCTGAAGAAAGATTCTTCTCTGATTCCTTCGGCAGTGGAAGAACTATTGCGCTACGAAAGTCCCAGCCAGCATACGGCACGGTTGGCTCCAGCCGACGTCGAGATGGGAGGAAAGCAAATCCGCAAACGCCAGGCAGTGATTGCGGTAATGGGCGCTGCCAACCGCGACCCTGAGCGCTTCAGTGAGCCGGACCGGCTCGATATCAGTCGTCAGGACAATCGCCACCTGGCATTCGGATGGGCTGCGCATTTTTGTTTTGGCGCGGCACTGGCACGTTTGGAAGGCCAGATCGCTTTCGAGACTCTGTTGCGCCGCTTGCCCAATCTTGCATTGGATACGACCACGCGGCTGGAATGGCGGCACAACCTTGGTTTGCGTGGCTTGACTGCTTTACCGGTAGTCTTCGACGCGCATGCGTCCCAAAACTAAGATTTCGTGATTGCGCCCTGAGGTCTGAATGGCTTCCGAATATTCCGAGGCGAAGCGGAAACTGCTGGAGAAGTGTCTTCAGGGAGAATTCGGAGCTCCCCGTGCGACTCGGGCGATTCCACGGCGCAAACCTGACCAAACCATTCCGCTCTCGTATGCCCAGGAGCAAGTCTGGTTGCATGCGCAGCTGGTACCTGAAGTTCCACTCTATAACGAACCCGTAACGATTCATTACTCCGGGGAACTCGATGTTGCCGCCCTTGAGGGAAGCTTCAACGAAATCTTGCGCCGTCACGAAGCTTGGCGGACTCAGTTCAAAATTATTGAGGGCCGACCTGTACAGGAAGTCATCCCGACTCTGACAGCTTCGTTGCCCCTGATTGATCTTCGCAGCCTTGTTCTTCAAGAACGCGAGGAGGCCGCGCTGAGCATTGCTACCGCGGACGCGAGGGAGCCGATTGACATGCGGCAGGTTCCCCTCTTCCGAGTTAAATTGGTCCGTCTGGAAGAGCAGGAATACCGGCTGTATTTCGCGCTAAGCCACATTATTTTTGATGGTGTGGCGATTTATCGCGTGTTGCTTCCCGAACTGTCTACCTTGTACAAGGCTTACGCCGCCGGTCAACCTTCTCCGCTACCAGAACTCACGGTGCAGTATCCCGACTACGCCACCTGGCAACGTGAGGGCATAGCTAAGCGCACTTTCGCCAAGGATATCGAATTCTGGCGGAAGCATCTGAACCGCACCTTGCCGGAAAACTATTTGCCGGCTGATCGGCCGCACAAGACCGCGCAAACGTTTCGCGGTTCGATGTACCCGTTCAAACTGAGCAACCGCCTGACCAAGGAATTGCGCGGTTTCTGCCGAACCGAGGGAGTGTCTTTATTTCATACATTGCTAGCCGGATTTGCCACATTGCTTTATCGCTACTCGGGTGAAGAAACAATTCCCATCGGAAGCGTCACGGCCGGACGTAATCGGCCGGAAACCGAGCCTCTACTCGGATATTTTCTGAACACAGTTGTGATTCCCGCGAACCTTGCAGGTGATCCAAGTTTTCGTGAAATGGTCAAGCGCACCAGGAATCTGACAATTGACGTACTGGAACACGACAGTTTGCCTTTCGAACATCTGGTTCGAGAGCTCCGGATCAAGCGCGATCCTTCCCGTAACCCCTTATTCCAGGCACTGTTTTCTCTTGAACCGCCCCTTCCGGAAATCGATCCCGTCTGGCGTCTGACTCAGATGGATGTAGACACCGGAGCCTCAAAGTATGACCTTTCGCTGGAACTGGACGAGCGGAGCGAAGAGGTGCTGGCTCGCTTCCATTACAGTACCGATCTTTTCGACACTTCCACGATCGTTCGGATGGTTGCCCATTGGCAAAACTTACTCGCAGGGAGTGTCTCAAACCCCGACCATCGGCTCTCGGAGCTGTCTCTCCTCACAGCCGACGAGCAGCACCAGATTACCGTCGAGTGGAACAATACGGAATTTAACCTGCCAGCAGAGCAGATACTCCACAAGTATTTTGAAGATCAGGTGAAGCGGACGCCCGGCGCGCGAGCCGTGACTTTTGAAGATATACACCTGACCTACGACGAGCTCAACTCTCGGGCCAACCAGGTGGCCCATTATTTGAAAGCTCTGGGAGTCGGACCAGACGTGCCAGTGGCTCTCTATTTCGAGCGGTCCATTGAAATGGTGGTCGGAATACTCGGGGTACTCAAAGCCGGGGGAGCATGTCTGCCACTGGATCCGGCCCATCCCGCTGATCGGATTGCATTCATGCTGGCAGAGACGGAAGCGCCAGTTTTAATCACGCTGTCGCACTTGCAATCTCAACTGCCGTCTCGAACGCCACAAATAGTGTGTCTTGATACCTTAGCGAGCTGTTGCTTCGACTGCGTCGAGTCGTTGCCGCCGCGCCAGGTGACCCCGGACAACCCGGCTTACATCATTTACACCTCGGGTTCAACAGGTCAACCGAAAGCAGTTCGAGTACTGCATCGCGGACTGGTGAACTCCACTCTGGCGCGCCTTCAGTTTTATCCCGAGCGGCTGCAGAGTTTTTTACTGCTGTCCTCTTTCACCTTTGACAGCTCTCTAGCGGGCATTTTCTGGACTCTGAGCGTCGGCGGCACTCTGGTTCTGCCTCCCGATCCATCACAATGGGAGCTGGACTCGCTGAGCGCCCTGGTTGAAAAACATCAGGTGTCCCATCTTCTGTGCGTGCCTTCGTTGTACCAAACGCTGCTCGAGAACAGTCCGGTCGAAAGGCTGGCTTCGCTGCAGGTTGCCATAGTGGCCGGAGAAGCCTGTCCCGTCCCACTGGTAAATGAGCACTACAGCCGGGTACCTCAGGCAACTCTCTATAACGAATATGGCCCTACCGAGGCGACGGTGTGGTGTTCCGCCTACCGATGCGAAGCGCACAAGGAATCGATTCGCGTTCCCATCGGACGGCCCATCGCAAACGCCCAACTCTATGTTCTGGATTCCCATCGGCAGACGGTCCCAGTGGGAGTGCCCGGGGAATTGTATGTGGGAGGGGCAGTCGTGGCCGGCGGCTACTGGAAGCGTCCGGAACTCACAGCCGAGAGGTTCGTTCCGGATCCCTTCAGCACAACTCCGGGTGCGCGTCTATATAAGACGGGCGACCTGGCGCGTTTTTTGCCGGATGGGAATCTCGAGTATTTAGGACGGATGGACAATCAGGTGAAGATGCGGGGCTTCCGAATCGAGTTGGGGGAGATCGAAGCCGCACTTGACGGCCATCCCGGGGTGCGGGACGCCGTGGTGCTCGCACGAGAAGACGTGGCTGGGGAGAAGCGCTTGGTGGCGTACTACACCGCCTCGGATGAAAGTGGACCGCCCAACCGAGCGGGAGAATTGCGTTCTCATCTAGCCAGCAAGTTGCCCGAGTACATGGTACCGACGGCGTATGTGCAGATGCAGCGCATGCCTTTGACGGCCAATGGCAAGTTGGACCGCAACGCATTGCCGAGGCCGGAAGTGGACGGTTCCACAGTGCGCGCGTATGAAGCGCCGCGCGGGGAGATAGAGACTCGACTAGCGGCGATCTGGGCGGATGTCCTCAAAGTGGAGCGCGTCGGGCGGCAGGACAATTTTTTCGAATTAGGAGGACATTCCCTCCTCGCAGTGCTGCTGATTGAACGGATGAGGCGGCTCGGATTGCGGGCAAATGTCCGTACGCTGTTTCTGAGGCCGACATTGGCAGGGCTGGCGGCGGCGGCAGACGCAGGAGTCAGTGTGCAGGTCCCCGAGAACCTGATCGCGGCAGACTGCGAAGCGATCACGCCGCAGATGCTGCCGTTGCTGAAGCTATCGCAGGAAGAGATTGATCGCATTGTTGACAGCGTGCCGGGAGGAGTCGGAAACATACAGGATATTTATCCGCTGGCGCCATTGCAGGAAGGGATTTTGTTCCACCATCTGCTTGGCGGTGAGGGGGATCCGTATTTGCTGGGCAGTTTGTTGACCTTCGACACGCGCAGCCGCCTGGATAGTTATGTTGAAGCGCTGCAGAAAGTAATCGACCGGAATGACATACTGCGAACGGCGGTCATTTGGGAAGGGTTGAGCGAGCCGGTGCAGGTGGTTCAGCGCAAAGCTTTGCTGTCGGTGGAAGAGGTGAAGCTCGATACCGCCGAAGGCGATGCCGGTCGGCTTCTGTACGCGCGTTTTGATCCCCGGCATCACCGGATCGATGTAAGACAGGCGCCGTTACTGCGAGAGTACATCGCGTGCGACGAGCAGAACGATCGTTGGCTGATGGTCGAGTTACTGCATCACCTGGCGGGCGATCACGTGACCTTAGAAGTCATGGAGGAGGAGGTGCACTCCCACCTGCTGAAGAAAGTCCACACCCTTCCCGCACCCCAGCCGTTCCGGAACCTGGTGGCGCAGGCACGGCTGAGCACAAACCTGGAGGATCATCAGATTTATTTCCGCAAGCTATTGGGAGACGTGGACGAGCCTACCGCGCCTTTTGGGTTGCTGGACGTGCAAGGAGACGGTACTGGAATCGAGGAGGCGTTCATGCCGCTCGACAGCGCTTTGGCTGGACGCATTCGCGAACAGGCACGCAGGCTGGGAGTGAGTGCGGCGAGTTTGTGTCACCTCGCATGGGCGCTGGTGCTGGCGCGGGTGAGTGGTCGGGATGACGTAGTGTTTGGAACGGTGTTATTTGGACGGATGCAAGGAGGACAGGGCGCCGATCGGGTGATGGGGCTATTCATTAACACACTGCCGATGCGCATCAAGGTCAGCGAAGAAGGAGTGGAGGCGAGCGTCCGGTCGGTGCACGAACAATTAGGAGACTTACTGCAGCACGAGCACGCATCGTTGGCCTTGGCGCAACGGTGCAGCGGCGTGGCGGCGCCGACGCCCTTATTTTCGGCAATCTTGAACTACCGTCACAATGGAGTTACGGCTCGGACCCGGCCGGAGG